>Ga0164308_10000636_pt1 | contig 18998 bp, 18 predicted proteins | sample Whisoiple_246_MG_FD_109983 | JGI IMG/M metagenome (GOLD analysis project Ga0164308, IMG submission 109983) | Soil microbial communities amended with fresh organic matter from upstate New York, USA - Whitman soil sample_246_MG | ecosystem: Environmental > Terrestrial > Soil > Unclassified >...
CCAGCGCCGCTGGTGACTTCGGCGCTTCAGGAACGGATTCGGCACGAGGTCTTCGAGCGCGCCCTGCGGGGCATGGTCGCCGACGGCCATCCTTTTCGCGGGGTGTTGTTCGCAGGCTTGATGATCACCGAACAAGGCGAGATCTCCCTGCTCGAGTTCAACGTACGCTTCGGCGATCCAGAAACGCAGGTCCTGATGGCAGTGCTCGACGGAGATTTAGCGCAGGCACTCGCAGCCGCGGCTCGCGGTGAGCTGCGACCCGAGCTGCTCGAAGTGTCCCGGGATCACGCGCTGTGTATCGTGTTGGCTGCGGGCGGCTACCCGGAGGCGCCGCGGACGGGTGACGTGATTTCGGGTTTGGAGACCGCTTCGGCCGTGCCGGGCGTACAAGTTTTTCACGCCGGGACGACCCTCCGCGAAGGGCAGGTGGTGACCTCCGGCGGGCGCGTGTTGGGCGTGACCGCGCGCGGGAGCACACTGCACGAGGCGCACGAGCGAGCGTATCGAGCCGCCGATGCGATTGACTTCGAAGGTCGTCAGTTCCGTCGCGACATCGGGGCCCGTGCCTTGGAGCGAGGCTGATGCCGAGCGAGCTCGAAGCCGCGCTCGCACAGCTCGCCGCGGGCAAGGTCGTGGCCGCCGCCACCGAGTCGTACTTCGGGTTGCTGGCGGACATCGCCAATCCGAGCGCGGTCGAGGCGCTGTTCGCGCTCAAACCCCGCGGTGCAGACAAGGGCGTGCCGACCATCTTGCCGGCGCGCTCGGCCTGGTCCGCGCTCGTCCTCGGGCCCATCCCGAGCTTGGCCCAAGCCTTCGCCGAAGCCTGTTGGCCGGGCGGACTCAGCATCGCGCTTCCAGCGGCGCCGAGCGTGGCCCCGCGCGTGGCGCTCGACGGGTCGCTCGCGGTGCGCTTGCCCGGCGCGTCGCCAGCCGCGGAGCTCGCGCGTCGCTTCGGCCGCCCTTTGAGCGCAACCAGTGCCAACCTCCCGGGTGCTCCGCCAACCACGCGCTCTGCCGAGGTCGAAAGCGCTTTCGCCGATGCCATCGCACGCGGAGCGCTGTTCGTGCTTTCCGGAGAAAGTCCAGGCGGGGCGCCATCCACCGTGGTGCGCGTCAGCGAAGGCAACTACGCAGTGGCACGCGTTGGAGCCGTATCGCCATCCACGTTGGAAGTGATCGCAAAAACGCAGATTCAGCCTGCTTGACGCGATGCATTGCTGGCGCTAGCTCGTCACTGCGACGGGTTCGCCCGCGTGGAGGATCATGGCTCGAGTCATCAATTTCAATGCAGGTCCCGCAGCCCTTCCGTTGGGCGCTATCGAACGAGCTCAGAAGGAGCTGCTCGACATCGGCGGGAGCGGCATGAGCGTGATGGAGCATAGCCATCGCGGCAAGCTCTACGAAGCCATCCACGAGGAAGCGATCGCGCTGGTCAAGGAGCTGCTGGCCGTCTCCGACGACTACGAGATCTTGTTCCTGCAAGGTGGCGCGAGCCAACAGTTCGCCGTGGTGCCGATGAACTTTCTGCCTCCCGGGAAGAGCGCGGACTACGTCCTGACCGGTGGCTGGTCTCAAAAGGCTTACAAAGAGGCCAAGGTCATCGGTACTGCGCGCATCGCGGGCAACACCGAGAAGGACAAGAAGTTCACGCGCATTCCCAAGCCCAGCGAGCTCGAGCTGGATCCGAACGCGGCTTACGTGCACATCACCAGCAACAACACGCTGTTCGGCACGCAATGGCATGATTTCCCCGATACTGGCTCGGTGCCGCTGGTCGTGGACATGTCCAGCGACATCGCTTGGCGTCCGATGGATCTGTCCAAGTTCTCCCTGATCTATGCCGGCGCGCAGAAGAACCTGGGCCCGAGCGGGATAGTGCTGGTCATCGTGCGTAAAGATTTGGTCGAGGCAGGCCGCAAGGACATCCCGGTCATCTTTCAGTACCGTACGCACGCGCAGAACAACTCGCTGTACAACACCCCGCCAACGTTCTCCGTGTACATGCTGCGCAACGTGCTGGCCGAGGTCAAACTCAACGGCGGCTTGAGCGTGGTCGAGAAGCTGAACCGCGAAAAGGCGACGCTCCTCTACGACGCGATCGACTCTCGTCCGGACGTGTTCACGAACCCTGTGGAAGCGGCGTCGCGCTCCACCATGAACGTGGTTTTCACGCTCAAGACCCCCGAGCTCGAAGCAGAATTCCTGGCCGAGGCCAAGAGGCTGAAGATGGAGGGGCTGAAGGGACACCGGCTGGTAGGCGGCATGCGCGCGTCGATCTACAACGCGGTTCCGCTCGAAGCGGTCGCCGCACTGGCCGACTTGATAAAGACGTTCAAGGCCTGACCGGATTCAGCCCGGAAGCGCTCACCTGCCGGAGGCCGTGCGCTCCACCTGCGCTGACGGGCTCGGAGTCTCGCTTTGATACCCTTGCCCGATCCGCGCGTGAGTACGGGGAGGAATGCCGCGAGCGCCCGCTCGCGGTGCGCGCGACTTTGACGCCTGCGTCCGGGACGGGTTACTCTGAGGATTCCGTTCTCAACCCCCCCTCGCGAATGCCATTGGCACGATTCCGTCTCCGTTTCCTGCTTCAGGAGATCGATTTGCCGCAGGGCGATACGATCATTGGTCGTAGTGCTACTTGCCAGGTGACGATCGAAGACCCTTTGGTTTCTCGTGAGCATGCGCGGATTCGCATCGCTGGAGAGCGGGCCACGATCGAAGACCTCGGGTCGCGCAATGGGGTGCAGGTAGGGGGCAACTCGCTGCACAGCGTGCACGTCCTGCGTGACGGGGAGCGCGTTCGCATTGGTACGCAGGAAATGGTGTTTTGCGCGGGCGCGCCAACGAGCACGGCCCTCGGTACGCGCACCACTGGCTTCATCTGTCATTGCTCGGAGTGCGGCCATCCGTATCCGCTCGAGCTGGTAGAGTGCCCGGCCTGCGGCTCGAGTGATCGAAACGAGGAAGATACGTTGGCTGGTGCGCCCACGTCTTCGCGTGATTGGGGACTGGATCTCGTGGTGGACGCACTACGCCGGGCGCAGTCGCTCGGCCGCTTCGAAGATCTCGAGCGTATCCTTTCTCATGCGCGTCTCGGCATCGAGCAGCGGATTGCCAACGGCCTGCCCCTGGAACGACCGATGTTGGACGCAGTTGCCGACGCCGCCGCATCGTATGCGGTGACTCGTCGTGAGGCCGCTTGGGGCAAATGGTTGCTCTCGGTGTACGCATCGCTCGGCGGAGTTCCTCCGCGCGCCGTCGGCCGCCGCCTGATCACCTTGCCACCTCTAGAGCGTAGGTCACTCGCACCAGCCGCGCGGCGAGTCGTCGAGAGCGTGAGCTCCCGCGGTGGCCTCCGCACCGAAGATCGCGAGAGCCTTGCCGGTATCGAGGCCTTGGGCAAGTCGGAGCCGGTGGGCGCATGAAACATTCGCTGCGCTACAACGAGCACGACATCGAGCTGCCTCCAGGCGAATTCGTGATCGGACGTGCGGCGAGTTGCCAGCTTTCGCTCGACGATCCGCTGGTCTCGCGTAATCACGCGACGCTCAGCGTCACGCCGGAACGAGTGGTGCTGTGCGATCTCGGCAGTCGCAATGGGGTGCGAGTCAATCGTGATCGCATCGACGGCAAGCGAGCGCTCTCGCACGGTGATCAGATCTCGATCGGCAATCAGGACATGACCCTGTTGTCGCGGCGCGAACTCGTCGCCGATACCCTGATCCAGGGGCCCAAGGAGCGCGCGTCCACATTCGGGCTGCTCGGAATTTTGGCGGACAAGGCGCTGGCCATGGGCCGCGCCGAGGAAGCCGAGAAGTTACTGTTCGACCCGCTCGATCAGCTATTGGTCGATGCTCAGCGCGGCGTGAGCGTTGCGACCGAAACGCTCGAGCGCGCCTCGGAATACGCGCTCAAGTTGGCGTCGGCCAGCACCAATGGTCGCTGGGTTGACTACATCTTCCGCCTGCATGCGGCAGTGGGGCGCATGTGCCCGGGGCCCGTCGTGGACGAGCTCTACACCGTGCTGCGCCGGGTAAAGGCCGTAAATCTGACCGTCTTGCGCGACTATCTGCAGAGCTTGCGTGAGCTGTCCCAGAGCCTCGGGCCGGCCGACCGCTTCTTGCTCAGCCGTCTCGAAGGCTTGGAGCGTATCGCCGCCGCGAAATAAACCGGCCGCTCGACGGCTTTGGATGGGCAGGCTAAGTTTAGCGGAATTGGATTCGGATCAGAATTCTCGCCGCACGATGCCGCGCATGGATCAAGCTCAGGAGTCGACGCGCGGCGCGCAACGCTTCTGGCTCGAGTACCAAGGGCGAACCTTCGAGCTGCGTCCTGGGGAGATACTGATTGGTCGCAGCTCCAACTGCCACCTCGTGCTGGACGACGGCCTCGTCTCGCGAAGACACGCGCAAATCGTCGTAACGGACCAGCGCGCGCACATCGAGGATTTCAGTAGCGCCAACGGCGTGTTCGTCAACGGCAAACGCGTCAACGGCAGCGAGTCGCTGAAAGCGGGCGATCAGTTGCAGGTCGGCAAGCAGCAATTCACGGTCTGTTCCCTGGCGCGTCCGGTCGCCGCCGTCCCCGCCGAACGACGCATGGCGGAGACCCTGCACGGCGCGCGCGTTCCGACCGATGCGGCGCTCACACCGTTCACCGAGCCCCGCGCGGAGACCAAGTCGGAGCTCAAGCAGCCAGAGGTCGAGGCCACGCAGCGGGCCGAAGCGCTCGAGTTACTCGGTGGCGTGGCCGATAAGGTCTTGGCATTGGGTCGCGGGGAAGAGGCGGAGCGAGTGCTTTCGACCGCGTTGAACAACGTGCTCAGCGAGGTGAAGCGCGGACGCGAGCCCGCCCCGCGCGTGATCAACAAAGCCGCGACCTACGCGGGCAAGCTGGCCGAGGCCACCGCGCACGGCAAATGGCTCGATTACACGATCGAGTTGTACTCTGGGCTTCGCCGTCCGATGCCCATCGAACTGGTGGACCAGATGTACGCAGTCCTGCGGCGCGTAGACGCAGTCAGCCTGCCGACGCTCAGGGCTTACCTTTCGATTTTGCGTGAGCAGGCGCAGGCGTTCGCTCCGAACGAGCGTTTTGCGATTCAGCGACTCGAGGGCCTCGAGCGCTTGGTCGCACTGAAGTAGGCGCGCCCGGACTCGCCGCGGGAGGCGGCGCAGATGGTCGAAGTGTCGCCCGCGGTTTGGCGGGCGCCTCTTCCAAAGCCAGCCAAAGCGCTGCCGCCTCGCCGATCGCCACCCGCAGCTCGGGATCGTCGATGCGCTCGAGGTGAGCCGTCAGCGCGCTGGGCAACGACGCTTTTCGATACACCGGCGAGCGCGCGGCGGGATCCCGGGGCGCAACCGCGATCTCTTTGACTCGGAAGCGCACCGTGTCGACGTGGATCCCCGCAGCCTTGAGCCGCGCCACGATCTCGTTCACGAGCAGCGAGAGCTCTTGAGCCCAGCTCGCCGAGGCCACGTGCACGGTCAGTTCACGGCCGCGCTTGGCGCCCGGCTCGGTGCGCGCCGCAATCCGCTCGCCGACGATCCGCCGCCACTGCTCGCGATCGATAGCCGTCCCCGCGTAGCGCGCCGCCGCTTCTCGCGAGCTTGCCAGCAGCGAGCCGAGAGCGGCGGGTTTGTTGCGCTGGGAGGAGCTCACGGAACGAGAGCTTAACTCAGCTCAGTTGCCAGGAGCGTTGAGTTCCGCGTCTTGCCCTGGGAACCAGCGGCTGGCGATGCGGATGGCGTTGGTTGCCGCACCCAAGCGCAGGTTATCGGCGGCCATCGTCAGACAAACGCTCTTGCCGCTCGGATCGCGCGCGTCGCGCCGCAAACGGCCGACCAGCGCCCGATCACGATCCTGAACGCACGAGAGCGCGCTCAATCCTTCGCCCGAGGATCCGGGATAAAAGTGGACGAACGGGGTTTGCTTGCCGTCGGCCAGCGTGGCTTCAATCTCGCTGAGCTCGGGCGCGCGAGACAGGCTGAGCCAGGTGTTGAGGTAGTGACCCACCGCGACCGCCACTCGGCAGCACTGCGCCGAAACCGCGAAGTCTGGAAAATCCAAGATCTTGCGGCTCTCTTGCACCAGCTTGCGCTCCTCGGCGCTGAAGCCGCTGTCGTCGGTCTTGCCGTTGTGCGGGACCGCATTGCCGGCATAGTGACTGACGTCGAAGCCGCGACCGAAGCGGTTCGGCTCCGCGTAGCCAGCCTTGGACTCGGCCAAAAACTCATCCAGCGGCGCGATCCCTGCGCCGCTCACTGCTTGATAGGTGCTGACAGTCGCGGATACCAGGCCGAACGCGCGCTTCAACGGCCCGGTCGCGAGCGCGAACGGGATGGTCGTGCAGTTCGGGTTCGCGACCAGGCGCACTGCCTCGGTCACTTCCCGGCAGTTGACGCCCGCGACCACGAGCGGCACTTTCGGGTCGAGCCGATAAGTGTTGCTCTTGTCTACGACGCGATAGCCGAGTTCGAGCAGGCGGGGCACGTAGCGTTGGCTGTGGTCATCGTCCAGGGCGACCAGCGCGAGCTCACCGCGCGGCGCATCGCTGCTCTCGAGCTGTGAAGCGCCGCGTACTTTGTACGACTTGCCTGCATGCTCGAGTGTTTGATCGCGGCTGGCGAACAGAGAGAGTTCCGCGCCTGGCCAAGCGCGCTGTACCAAATCCAAGCTTTCGCGGCCGACGAGCCCGGTTGCACCAAGAATGCAGATACGCATGGCGCGGCTCATATCATGTAACGCGAAAGCGCGCCGCCAGAACCGTTTTGAAGCCGATTAGGCGCAGTTTTAGGCTCGAAACGGAGCGTGTTTGGCGATGTGTGCGCGCATGTTCACTCGTGCGGCAACGCACCACCTATCTTGGGACCACCCCTTCAGACGCTTCGCGAGAGCGGCGTTTGTACGCTTCAGATGTCCCCGATACTTTCGCGCCGTCTCCTTTCAGGCCTGTGCTTACTGAGCGTGGCCGCCTTGGTTCGTTGCGGCGGCAAGCCGCAGGTGTCAAACGGAGGGACCGCGATTGACTCCGGTGGCGCCTCTTCGGCCGGAGCTACGGGCTTCGGCAGCGGTGGCTCGTTCTCGTTTGCCAGCAGCGGCACCTCGAACGACGGCGGGTGTAGCTCGGCGGACTGCGGCGAGGGAGGCGAGCCCGGCGAGGCCGCGGACGTGTGCGGTGACGGTGTGGTCGGCAATAGCGAAGAGTGCGACGACGGCAACGCCAAGCCTGGGGACGGGTGCTCCGGGGTGTGCAAAATCGATCCTGGGTTCGATTGTCCGATCGCGGGTCAGGACTGCGTGGTCTCGACCAATGAGCAGTGCGGCGATGGTACGAAAGGCATGCACGAGGCCTGCGACGACGGCAACGCGCAAAACCACGACGGCTGCAGCTCGGCGTGTGACATCGAGGACGGCTACACCTGCGACCCCGGCACTGGCCGCTGCTCCGTCATCGAAACCCCCGCGGTGTGTGGAAACGGTCTGGTCGAGAGCCAAGAAAGCTGCGACGACGCGAACACCAAGGCAAACGACGGTTGCAGCGCGAGCTGCCAGACCGAATCCGGCTACGATTGCCTGAGCGCGGGACAGCCGTGCGAGCAAGCCGCCTACTGCGGTGATGGCATCTTGCAGGTGCAGCTGGGCGAAGACTGTGACGACGGCAACCGCAAGCCAGGTGACGGTTGCAATGCCTCCTGCTTTACGGAACAGGGCTACCTGTGCGCGGCGAGCTCCGGCGGGACGCTTCAAACCTGCCAAAAAGTCTGGGTATGCGGCAACGGCAAGGTCGACCCGCACGAAGCGTGCGACGACGGCAATACCACCGCCAGCGACGGTTGCGCGGCCAATTGCAGCGTCGAACCCGGGTACACCTGTCCCAAAGATCCGCTGACCAGCGCGGGCGGCACCTGCACGGCGGTAGCCAAGAGCGTATGCCCCAACGCAATTCTGGAGAATGACGAGGCTTGCGACGACGGCAATGCCACGCCTGCGGACGGTTGCACGGCCTGCAAGATCGATCCTGGCTATTCCTGCCCGACGGCTGGGACCTTGTGCACCCAAAACGAGCGCTGCGGCGACGGCAACGTCGACCTCGATATCAAAGAGCAGTGCGACGATGGCAACACGACGCCGGGCGATGGCTGCGGCTCGCTATGTGCGATCGAACCCAATTATACCTGCCCGAAGGCGGGCCAACTCTGTAAGACCACGATCGTGTGCGGTGATGGCACGATCGCCGGTACCGAGCAATGCGATGACGGCAACAAGCTGAGCAACGACGGCTGCAGCGGGAGCTGTCAGGTCGAGGCCGGTTGGCTGTGCCCAGTCGCCGCCACCCGCTGCACGCCCAAGGCCTGCGGCGATAGCCTCAAAGTCGGCAACGAGCAGTGCGATGACGGCAATACGACCGCCAACGATGGTTGTAGCCCAACCTGCAAGCTCGAGTCCGGCTTCAAGTGCAGCCAAGTGAACGGCGTGACCACGTGCAGCAAGACCACCTGCGGGAACTCGGTCAAAGAAGGCTTCGAACAGTGCGATGACGGCAACCTGATCCCGTATGACGGCTGCTCACCGACCTGCGCGTTGGAGCCGCGATGCGCCAATGGCACTTGCACCGCGGTCTGCGGCGACGGCCTGAAATTTCCGCAAGAAGCCTGCGACGATGGCAACACGACGGCCAACGATGGCTGCTCGGACACCTGCACGGTGGAGCCTGGCTTCACTTGCACGGTCGTTCAGCAAGCTCCGCCGGCCACGCTCGACATTCCCATCCTCTATCGCGACTTCTTGTACAACGGCACTTCGTCTACGATTGGCAGCGGTCACCCGGACTTCGAGCGGTACGCCGGAAGTGGCGCCACCACCGGGCTCGTGAAATCGCAGCTGGGCAGCGACGGCGAACCGGAGTTTCTATCCAGCACCGGTTCCAACAACAACGGCACCCAGTTGACTGGTGCTACCCCGTTCTACTGGTGGTTTCACCAGCAGGACTGCACCGCACTGCCCTGCACGGCGAACCCTTACGACAAGCTCGTGTACCTCGACGGGGCGGGGAAGCCGACCGTGCTCTCGTTCGCGAAGCAGAGCAATGGCTCCTACCTTTACTCCAGTAGCGCATTTTTCCCCGTCGACGATTTGGGCTGGGTGAACGCCAGCAACAAGTCCGTCCAGACCGACGGTGGGCACAATTTCTCGTTCACCAGCGAGCTCCGCTATCAGTTCACCTACCAGGGCGGGGAAGTCCTCGACTTTACCGGTGACGACGACGTGTGGGTGTTCATCAACGGCAAGCTGGCGGTCGACCTCGGAGGATTGCACTCACCGACCAATGGCTCGGTGACTCTGAATGCTGCCAAGGCCACCACGCTCGGTCTGACCGTTGGCCAAATGTATGGGATTGTTCTGTTCCAGGCCGAGCGTCATACCAACGGCTCGAACTACAAACTGACCTTGAACGGCTTCGTGCACGCCATCTCGCAGTGCGTCGCCAAGTGCGGCAACGGCACGGTCGAGGGCGACGAGGTGTGCGATGACATCAAGAACGACGGCAGCTACGGTAGCTGCGCGGCGGACTGCAAATCACGCGCGCCTTACTGCGGCGATTCCAAGACGCAGAGCCCACAAGAAGCTTGCGACAACGGCGTGAACGCCGTGACTTACGGCAACGCCACCGCGCAGTGCGCCCCGGGCTGCAAGATCGCCCCCTATTGCGGCGATAAGGTCACCTCGAACGGCGAAGAGTGCGACGACGGCTCGAACAACGGCAAGGGCTACGGCTATTGCTTGTCTGCCTGCAAGCTCGGCGATCGCTGCGGCGACGGCAAGAAGAACGGCCCCGAGCAATGCGATGACGGAGTGAACAATGGTGCCGCGGGCAGCCTGTGTCAGAGCGATTGCTCGCTCAAGTGCGGCAACGGCGTGCTCGACACTGGCGAGCTTTGCGATGACGGAGCCGTCAACAACACTGGGCTGTACGGGAAGTGCAAGTCGGACTGCACGCCGGGGCCATTCTGCGGGGACGGCTTCCAAAGCGACGACGAGGTTTGCGACGACGGCAAGAACGACGGCAGCTACGGCACCTGCGATCCCGGATGCAAGTCGGCGAGCTACTGTGGCGACGGCAAGATCACGACCCCGCCCGAGGTTTGCGACTCAGGGTCTTCGAACAGCGCTAGTGCGTACGGCAAAGACTCGTGCAGCGCGCGCTGCTTGCCTGCCCCCTACTGCGGCGACAAGGCCGTTCAGACCGGCTTTGGCGAAAAGTGCGATGACGGCAAGAACGACGGCACACCGGGTTCATGCACTCCGGATTGCAAGGCGTTCGTCGCGCTGCTTTCGTGCGGCAACGGCAAGGTAGATGCCTCCGAGCAGTGTGACCATGGCGCGAGCAACGGCACCGCCTCGGACACTTGCGACAGTCATTGTCGCTTCCGTTGCGGCAACGGCATCAAGGAAGCAGGCGAGGCTTGTGACGACGGCGTGAATAGCGGCGCTTACGGCACCTGTAAGCCGGATTGCACATTGGCGCCCTACTGCGGAGACGGAATCAAGGCCAGCAACGAGGCCTGTGACGATGGTACCAAGAACGTCGCTCTCGCGACCGCCTACGGCAAAACCGTATGCACCAGCGTGTGCACCAAGGCTCCGTATTGCGGTGATGGACACGTCCAAGCGGTGTTCGAAGACTGCGATGGCAGCCTCAACTGCAGCGCGACCTGCACGGCGAGTGTGCCGCAGTGACGCGACAGCGAACCTGCGTAACGCTAGGCAACGTGCGCGATCGGTGCGCTCGGCGTCGGACAAGACTCGAGCTTGGAACAGCCGAGTCGAACTCGCATGCCTTCCGCGTAGTCGAACAAACACGCGACCGCTCCCGAGGGATCGCGATCGCGTAGCGGGCTCAGCTGCCACAAGTACGGCAACAGCTCGCGGAACATCTCGAATGCGATGTCATGCCCATGAGGAAGTTGGAGCAAGCGGTCGATGGCTTCCAAGTCCTGAACGCAGCGACGAAATGGATCCATGATCGCAGCAAAACACACCGCAAAAATAAGCTCAAGGTGGCAAATGGCAACGAGCGGTTGTAGTCGCGGAGGCTCCGCTCTCGCTCGCTCGCTCGCTCGGTTCCATTCGAGTCGAGTCGAGGCTGCATGCTCTTCGACTCGTGCGCTTGGCGTCTGTCAGTAGGCGGCAATATCCGACAACTCCTCACTCGTCGGCAGTGCCTGAACGGCCTAGCCTCGCTTGATCCGGGCTTGCCGGCGCGCTTCGCGATCCTCCCCTTTGAAGTGACGACGCTGCACGCGAGTCGATGCCAGCTGTACGGCGAGTGACAGATCGTCGCCCAGCGAGCCATGAACGCGCGCCACGGTGGCGATGGCCTCGTCCGCCAAACGCCAAGCTTGCGCGTGGGCTTCCGCGTCACCCTTGCGGATGGCCAACGCCAGTGCCTCGCGCAATCGGTTTCCTGCGCCATGTAAGGCGCGAGCGTGGCCCCGGTTGCCTTTTCTGAGTTGAAAGGCGTACAGGGCACGCACGATCCCCAGGAGGTCGCGGACCGTTTCGATCGGCAGTGGGTTTGGCGTGCGCGCGCCGGAGTCGGACGGCTTGGTCGTCACGTCCGTTCAGCGGAGCACGTTTGGGGGCCGGCTGGAAGATCGGCCGGTTACGGATGCTTCAGCCGACATTCGCGCGCTGGATGCGCGCGGCTCCTGCCGAGAATCTCGTTGCGGAGCTCGCGCTCCGCAGCTTGGGGTCCGCTCGTCAGCCTGGCAGGGCTTTGGATCGAGCTTTGCGTGGGAGGGGTACCGAAGGTCGGACTTGAACCGACACGTTATTTCTAACAACGGATTTTGAGTCCGTCGCGTCTGCCAATTCCGCCACTTCGGCCTGTCGTGGAGGTTCCTGTAGTTGTGTCTGTGCCCCTTGTCTAGTGGGTTTGTCACTTGTGCGTTTCGGGGCGGTCTTGCCGCAGCCGCGCGTCTCGGCTTTCAGGGGGTTGGCTGGCCGGGGTAGCCTGGGGCGAGCCATGTTCACGTGCGAGCGCTGCGGCGCGGGTTTGCCTCCGAATACGGACCACTGCGGATACTGCGGCACGGTTTCGGCGGAGGCCCGGGAGGCCCTCGCTCAGCAGGCAGCGCAGCGCGCCCATCAGGAGGCCACCCTGAATGCACAGGTGGCCGTGCTGAAGGTGAAGCTGCAGGGCACCACCGAGCAAGCAGCGAGCCGCGCGCTGATGTGGGGTCTGTTGAGCTTTGCTTGGTTCTGTTTGCCGATTTTCAACGTGCTTTCGTTCTTGGCCTTCAAACGCGCCCAGGCCTCAGCGCGGGAGGCCGGGGTGCCGCTGCCGACGCGCGCCACCGTGGGCTTGCTGTGCGCCGCCTTCACCGGGGTGCTGTGCGTCGGCTGTTGGGTTTGGCTGGTGACGGACATTCGTGCAGACAACGCGCGTGTGGACGCGCGCAAGGCCGAGCTCAGCAAGCAGATCGCGGCGCATCCGGAAGGACCTGCTTTGGATCATCCTTTCGCGTGCGCGCTGGCCGAGCAGTATCTCTTGACCAACGGCTACGACGGGTCGACGAACACCGGGCAGTTTCGCGACGTGGATTGTGCGGGCGCAGTCACGGTGCTGAACGGCCGGGCGGAAATGCCCGACTTCAAATTCCGAACGTCGTCGAACGATAGCCAGAAGTCGGCCACGATTTGCTTCAAGCTCGGCGCGCGTTGGTTCGTGCAAGATGCCCGCGCAACGGGCTGCGACTCGAAGTGAGCAGGGCGTGAGCGTGCCGTGAGTTACGATTGGGATTTTTGGCAGACGAGCAGCGCATCGTCGAGTTCGTACAGTCCGCTGTCAGCGTCGCCGAACGACAAGTAGGGCGCGCGCGACACGCGCAGCACGGTAAAGCCGAGTGGCTCGAGCTCACGCTCGACCAAGCGGCTGACAGCGCCTTCCCAACTAGGTTCAGCGCAGTCGAGCCGCTCCAGAGGTTCTGGGGTGGTGTTGCCGCGGAAGAAGAATGGATTGTACGGCAGCGCCAGCGCAAGCAACAGCCGCCCACCAGGCAACAGCCGTTCGTGCATCCGCCGCAGCAACTGTCGCGGGCGCGCGGTACGGTCCAGGACGTTCAGGCAGGCGATGAGATCGAATGGGGCGCCGGGCAGGTCGCGCTCGGCGAGGTCGAGTTCGTGACACTCGAGGCCCGAACGACGTAGCCGCTCGGCCATCTGACGTGAGAGTTCAGTGGTGACGACCTGGTCGGCCAGGGGGAGTAAGGTTCGTGTGACGTTGCCAGAGCCTGAGCCGACGTCGAGCAGACGAGCGATGCGCTGCGGCCCCAGCAGCAACCGCCACTGTTCGGTGCTGGCGACGAACAGCGGATACATGTCCAGCAGGCCGTTCACGTCGAAATCGGACATGAATTGCCGAAGTAGACGGTGCAGCTGGGTGCGCCACCATGAATGTCGGCCGCGGCTGGCGCTTGCCAGGAAAGCGTCGGTCGCCGCGTCGCGTTCCAATTTGAGGAAGCGATCGCGAAGTAGTGGCGACAAAGCGGCGACATCGACCTCGTAATAAAGATCGAGCAACGAGGTCTTGCTCAGCTCAGCGAGCTCTGCGGCCGGCTTCATGGCGTTGATCCTCGCCGAGAGCCACGCGGCCGACACGACCGAGGTTCGACAAAAACGCCCGAACCCACGCTTGGCCGTTGACAGAGCGCGCCACTGCCCCGAGATTTCCGAGCCGTAAACCAGGCAACCCTAGGAGTCAGCAATGGCAATTGAAGTTCCCCCGCTCCCGTACGCGAAAAACGCGCTCGAGCCGGTCATGAAGCAAGAGACGTTCGACTACCACTACGAGAAGCATCACAAGACGTACGCAACGACCCTGAATGGTCTGATCGCCGGCAAGCCGGAAGAGTCCAAGAGCCTCGTGGAGATCATCAAGTCGAGCTCGGGACCGGTGTTCAACAACGCGGCTCAGGTTTGGAATCACACGTTTTTTTGGGAGAGCATGAAGCCGAACGGCGGTGGCGCACCGCCGGAGGGTCCGGTCGCGGACCTGATCGCCGGCTTGGGCGGCTATGACAAGTTCAAGGCGGACTTCATCCAAGCGGGACTGACCCAATTCGGCTCGGGCTGGGCTTGGCTGGTGCTGGACGGCGGCAAGGGCAAGATCGTGAAGACGCCCAACGCCGAGACTCCACTGACCACGACCGATGTACCGCTCATGGTCTGCGACGTGTGGGAACACGCTTACTACTTGGACCATCGCAACAATCGAAAGGGCTTCTTGGAAGCCTTCCTCGATAAGTTGGTGAATTGGGAGTTCGTGGCCAAGAATCTGGCTGGCGCGAAGTGATGTGCTGACGGCGCGCTGGGCGCCGTCACGGACGCAAGAGCGGCTTCGAGCCTCGAGCCTGAAGCCGCTCACGTCTCCACTTCTTATCGCTGGTCTTCGGCTCGGCGCCCGCCTCTTCAGGCGTTGGTGTTGGCGGCGGTGGCCGACGGACGCACGGGCAGGATGGGTGCCCAAATCAGGCGCGCGAGCAGCGAGTCGTCGATCAAGAGGCCGCGGTCGCTGAAGCGAAGCACGTTCTCTTCCGCGTCCTCCGCCCATTCGCCCACGAACAAGATGCCTACGCCACTTTCGTTGTAACCGAGTTGGACGATGGCGTTCTTGAGCCAGCGGCCACCGCCTTCGAACTCGAGGGCTTCGGGCAAGACATAGAAGCCCTCTGACGGGAGTTGTTTCAGCGTCTTGGCCCAGCTGGCAGAGCGCAGTGGCGTGGTCGGGTCGCGCCAGAACCAGCGATTGCGACGGTTGTCAGCGGGGCGCACGACGAACTTGACGCCGCCGTTCGACGGCTGGCCGACGTAGACGAGCACGCCCGCCGGAAAGCTGGCTTCGTTGCCGGGCAGGGGTTGCGTGGTGCGGTACAGGCCTGGATCGGGGAGTTCGAGCATCGCCGCGCAATTTACTCGAATCGCTGCGCCCGACAAGGGCCGGCCCAGCGCAGGAAATCTGCCCTGCTCGGCCGCTCGAGGCATCGTGATAGCGTCCGAGACGTGAAAGCGACGGTCCGAATACGTCGCGATGGAGCTTCGGATGGCAGCCAATAAAAGTAAACCCTCACCCCGCACCCCCAAGCAGACGTCCCCATCGAAGAAGGCAGGGCCGGCAAAGGTCGTGACGACGAAGGCTTTGACCGCAAAGGCTCCGGCCCCGACCCCGGTCGCGAGGAAGGCAGCTGTCAAGCCTAACCCCGCCGCCAAAGCGCAGCTGGCGGGTCACTCCGGCGCGCCGAGCGCGAGCCTTGCCGAAGGCAGCAAGGCGCCGGCGTTCTCACTGCCCGACGAAACCGGAACGGTAGTCAGTTCAGCGAGCCTCGCGGGCAAACCGTACGTGATCTATTTCTATCCGAAGGATGACACGCCGGGCTGCACCAAAGAGGCCTGTGACTTTCGCGACAACCTGAAAGCGTTCAATGGCGCCAAGGTACGCGTGCTCGGCGTCAGCCCCGACGACCCGAAGCGCCACGCGAAGTTCAAAGAGAAGTATGGTTTGAACTTCACCCTCTTGTCTGACGTCGACAAGACATTGATCGGCGCTTACGGGATTTGGATCAAGAAGCTCAACTACGGCCGGGAGTACATGGGCGTGCAGCGAAGCACCTTCCTGATCGACAAGTCTGGCAGGGTCGCCAAAGCCTGGAACGGCGTGCGCGTGCCCGGCCACGTCGAAGCGGTACTGGCCGCACTCTGAACTCGTATCGCCTGCCACCGCTCGAATTTCGGCCCGTTCGAGCGGTGAGTCAAAGAAGGCAGTGGGTGATTGGGAACTCTGCGTTAGGCCGCGGGAGGCGGGTAACTCGACGCCCGTTTAACCCCTGCTTTCACCTGGGTGCGAGAGTCCGGGGGCCAGGTGACGGCAGGCATGGGATAGGCGGGCCGGGCGAACAGATAACCCTGGCCGTAGTGCACGCCGATGTCTTGCAAGGCGATGAACTCTCGATCCGTCTCGATACCTTCGGCCACCACCATGGCGTCGAGGTCGACGCACATGCGGACGATGCCGGCGACGAGCTTCTGCTGCCGCTCGCTGCGATCGAGGTCGATGATCAGCTCGCGATCGAGCTTCACGATTTTGGGATGCAGGTCCAGGATGCGTTTTAGGTTCGAATAGCCGGCGCCCAAATCATCGACGACCAGCTCGACGCGGCAGCGTGAACGCAGCTCCCGCAACACGCTCATGCACAGCTCGTGCTGCTTGAGCGGCATGGCTTCGGTCACCTCGACGTAGAGCACGTGGTCGTGGCTGAAGATGGGATCGTCCGGACGCACGATCCACGCCTCGTGCAACTCTTGGGGGTGAACGTTGAGGAACAAAGGGCGGCCAGCGCTGAGCGGCACGGCGATCTCGCGAATCATCCGTCCGAGGCGACCGGCGCAGCCGACCTCCAACGCCCGCTCGAACAGCACCAGGGGGTTTTTGAGCGCGGGCACGCCGCAGCGAACGAGCGCCTCGTGCGCGAACAGCTCACCGTCGCGCATGTCGACGATAGGCTGAAAAACCACGCTCAAATCAGCCGGGCAGACCAGCCTCTCGAGCGCCGTCTGCGAGGCGCGACGTGGCCCCGTGGCGGGCATCGCTTGTGGAGCGTCCGACAAGCGATTCGAGCGCGGCACTGGGCGGGACGGGGCGTACGAGGTCAAGGTGAGCTGCTCCATGGTGCACGAGGCACGCAAGCGGATCTCTAACTGTGAGCCACTACTAACACTCCGTCACCTCGGCTTCAATGCATGTGAAACCAGTCCCAGTACTAATCCGAGTTTCAACCAGGCAGCGACGCGCGCTCGCTCTTCGGAAGGCACCCAGCATTCGCCTTACAAACACGCCACAAATTCCATGCCTTGCGGGTGAGTGGATACACGCGAATCGACTCGAGTCGGAGTGATGGTTGCTTTTTCGGATGCGCAGCCACACGCGAGGATTTGCGTGAGAGATTAACGCGGTCTGCCATGAGCGGAGTTGGCGCGCACTTCGCTCGATGGCAATTGCTGCCAATCATTAGAGTCAATAACGAGCGCCAACCTTCAGTGCGATCGCAGAGTTCCGCGATTTTGATTTGCGCCTTTCGTGCATCAGCGTATGCCCATCTTTCAAAGATGAAAGTGCGACTTTTGACTACATGTTCGTGTTTCGGGCGCTTTTGGCGCGGCCAGTCTCTCGCCCTGTTCGCCGTGCTCGCGTCCGTCGTCTCGTACGGATGTAAAAAGCAGAGCGCGATCAGCGCGGAGAAGGCCAAGGGCGATGTAGTCGCGTTGGCCCTAGCCACCCACAACGACGTTCTCGAAGTGCGCTCCGGCTTGCCGCAAGGGGCGAAGTTTCTGCTGCCGATCTTCGACACCGGGAAGCCGGCCAGCGACGATCCCCACGCCGCGCGCATTGCGCTCGAGACCGCGCGCAACAAGGTGCAAGACCTGCGCGTCTCGAAGGGCACGTTCTTCGCGGTCACCGGCACCGATGGCATCGTGATCAGAAACGATCAGGATCAGGATTCGATGGCTGGGCGCGCGCTGTTGCCCGCCTTTCCGGAGCTCAAGACGGCGCTCGCTGGTCAATACGTCGAGTCGCGCGGATCGCTGCCCGAAGCTGCGGGCGTGCGAGGGCGCGCTGATGGCCAATGGATCGCGGCGCAACCCGTGCTCGCCGGCAGCGACGTGAAAGGGCTGTACGTCACCGGTTGGTCTTGGGCCTCGTACGCGCGACGCTTGGAGTTTGCGCTCGCATCCAACCTGCGCAGTTCGCTCAAGGAGGGGCAGAAGATGCCGCTCGTGTACGTGTACCTAGTCGTCGGCAAAGACGTCTTCGGTGCACCGGTCTCGCCCGAAGTGAACGCTCGCGCGATCGCACAGCTCTCTCCGCTGTCCAACGCTTCGGCGACTACTCCGACTTCGTTCGAGCTCGAAATTGCCGGACGTGAGTTCGGCCTCGGTGTCGAGCTCACGCCGGACCTAGGCAAAGACGTGGCAGTCGCCGTGCTGCGCAGCGAAACCTGACGCGCTCGAAGCGCAAACCAGAGCCATGCTCGCGCACGGCGTGGCTGGCTCAGCCCTGCGATTCGCCGTCGGGACCAGTCTCGGGCCGCTCGAGAGCGTCGGCGGCCAGCTTCTTACGTTTCTTCTTTTTTCGGGGAGCGTCGAGCTCGAACAAGATGGCGTGGTCGGGACCCAAGCGACCGAAGCGGTGTAGGCCGAAGATCAACAGCAGCACGCCTAGAACTGCCAGCCACTTCGCGTAGTCGGCATATTCGGTGAGTGACGCGCCAACGCCCACCGCCGCGCAGATCGCCGCCGCCTTGATCAAGGTCGGAGTACTGGGCCCTGTAAATCGAGAGCGCGCGCTGACGGTCAGGGCCATTTTTCTTTGTGGGCGCGCACCAGAAAATCCTGCACGTCGCGCTTCAGTCTGAGTTCGGTCGCGAGGCTGCTCGCTTCATGGCCATCGCCGACGTGATCGTCGTACAAATAGTCGGTGTCTTGCAAAACCAGCACGCGAGCGTCACCGTCGGGTCCCAAGCCTGACACGAGTTGCAGAGCGTCGCCCATGGCCGGGTCGCGCGGCGGCAAGGTCGACCCGAGCGCAATGCGTTCGGACCCGGTTACGTACGCCACACCGTATTTGTGGTCCTGACCGGTGACATCGACGTGCAAGGTTTGAGTATCGGACAGAGCGAGGTTTCCGCCGGGCACCGCCCGGTCGTGCTCCGCGCGGAAGGCCTCGCCAATCACTTCGATAGCGCGTCGCTCATCGAGCGGTCGCGTCGGGTTCGCGGTTCGGGGCGGCGGGCCACCGCATGCCAGCGAAATGAGCGCGGCAGCGAGCGCCAGCGCCGGGCGAGAGCCGACCATTGCCAACATCCGCCGCAAACAGTAGCCAAGTGCCCCGGCTTTCGCTAGCTGTCTCACGCCATGCGGTCCGCCTTTCCAGCGCCAAGCGC
>Ga0164308_10000637_pt1 | contig 18981 bp, 17 predicted proteins | sample Whisoiple_246_MG_FD_109983 | JGI IMG/M metagenome (GOLD analysis project Ga0164308, IMG submission 109983) | Soil microbial communities amended with fresh organic matter from upstate New York, USA - Whitman soil sample_246_MG | ecosystem: Environmental > Terrestrial > Soil > Unclassified >...
GAAATCGTGGTCGCTGATCGGGGCCCTGGGATCCCGAGCGGCGAGCAACAGCGCGTGTTCGACAAATTCTACCGCATCGGCGGGGATCGAGGCGGGGGAGCGGGGCTCGGCCTCGCCATCTGCAGGGGCATTGCCATGGCGCACGGCGGGCGGATCTTCGTGGCTAGCCGCGCCGGCGGCGGCGCGGAATTCCACGTCGAGCTGCCGGTCGAGGGCGAACCACTCGCGCCCGAGGCGCCTGACCCCGCCCAGGAAATCTGAGTGCGGGTCGTCCGCGTGGCACTAGGATAGAAGCGTGACCGAAGTCATGCCCCTCTTGCTCGTCGTGGAAGACGACTCGCAAATGAGGAAATTCCTGCGCGCATCCCTGGCCAGCCACGGCTACCGCTTGGTCGAAGCGGTGAACGGCGCAGAGGGCCTCACTCAGGCCGGTGCGTACAATCCGGACTTGATCTTGCTCGATCTGGGTCTGCCAGACATCGATGGGCTGGTCGTGACCCAGCGCCTGCGCGAGTGGGCGTCCGCGCCGATCATCGTGATCAGTGCGCGCGGCCAGGAGGACGACAAGATCCGCGCGCTCGATGCGGGCGCGGATGATTATCTGACCAAACCGTTCGGCACGGGTGAGCTGTTGGCGCGCATCCGCGTGGCACTCAGGCATTCCGCGCGCTCGCGACAAGAACGCAGCGAGCCAATCCTGACCGTGGGCGAACTGAGCGTCGACCTCGACAAACGCAGCGTTCACCTGGCAGGAAATGAAATTCACCTCACGCCGATCGAGTACAAACTGCTTTCGACCTTGCTGAAAAACGCGGGCAAAGTGCTCACTCACCGCCAGCTGCTGAAAGAGGTTTGGGGCCCGGGCTATGCCAACAACACGCAATATCTGCGTGTGTATATGGTGCAACTTCGGCACAAGCTCGAGCGAGATGCCGCGCACCCTCGCTACTTGGTGACAGAACCCGGTGTCGGCTATCGCTTCAGGAGCGATACGTAGTCACGCTGGTCTTGATCAAATCTTGATCGACGAGGCGCGAGTGTTGACGCTTTCTTGATCTGCCCGCGCGCAAGCTCTCAGGCATGGCACTGGTCATTCCAATCACGCGCTACCGCTCGGTGTCACATCGCGATCTTCCACTCGGACTGCCGAAGGGTGATTCGGATCTGCTGCCGATCTCAGTCTTCCTCTGGCTATGCAGCGTGCTACGCGTAGCGCTGACCTGGGTACACGGTCGAGTCTTCGGCGTCGAAGCGAGCTTGGCGCTGCTGTTCGTGCTCGCGCTACCGCTTTACCTTCTGCGCGCCCGACATGCGCGCGATACCGCTCCGCAATAATCGGTGATAGCTCGCATAAGGGAACTATAAAAACGGTGCTCGCCGAGGCAGGTTTGCTTGCTGGTGCGCACGTCGTGCTGCTTGATCCACCGGCAATGTCGATCGCCCTCAAGCGCTTTATTTTCGGTGCCCCCAAAGACGTAAAAGACCCGCACGCATTTCACAAGCTCTCACTCGTGGCGCTGCTGGCCTGGGTGGGTCTGGGCGCTGACGGCCTTTCGTCTTCCGCCTACGGCCCGGACGAGGCGTATCGCGCACTCGGCGAACACACCGGTCTGGCGTTCTTTCTCGCGCTCGCCACCGGCGCGACCGTGTTCATCATCAGCTATGGGTATAGCCGAATCATCGAGCAATTCCCTTCCGGCGGCGGTGGCTACGTGGTGGCTTCCAAGTTGCTCGACCCGCGAGTGGGGGTGATTTCCGGCGCGGCGCTGCTGGTCGACTATGTGTTGACGATCACCATTTCCATCGCGAGTGGCGCCGACGCCATCTTCAGCTTTCTGCCCGCGGGCGCGCTCGCGTACAAGATGGTGCTGGCCTTCAGCGGTCTAGCTCTGCTCACGGTCATGAACATTCGCGGCGTGAAGGAATCGGTCAGCGCCTTGGTCCCGGTGTTCGTGCTGTTCTTGCTCACGCACGCGATTTTGATCGCGTTGGCGATCGGCGGAAATGTCGCGCAGGCGGGCCATGTCGCCAGCGAGGTTCACGCAAGCATCGGTCGCACGGGCGCCGCGCTGGGCACGTTCGGTTTGCTCAAGCTCTTCGTGCACGCCTATTCGATGGGCGGCGGCACCTATACCGGCATCGAAGCGGTTTCGAACGGCGTGGGCATGATGCGCGAACCGCGGGTGCGCACTGCCAAGCGCACGATGAGCTTGATGGCGGCCTCCTTGGCCATCACCGCCGGCGGCATCTTGCTCGCTTACTTGCTGGTGCACGCGGCGCCTGAACCGGGAAAGACCATGAACGCCGTGCTGTTCGAGCGCGTCGCGGGCTCCTGGCAGCTAGGCGGGCTGAACCTGGGGCGCGGCTTCATCATCGCGGCACTGCTCAGCGAGGGGGCGCTGCTATTCGTAGCCGCCCAAGCCGGGTTTTTGGACGGTCCACGCGTCATGGCCAACATGGCGGTGGACTCGTGGCTGCCGCACCGGTTCGCGGCGCTCTCCGATCGCTTGTCGATGCGCAACGGCGTGATGATCATGGCCGGCGCGGCGCTGGGTGCCTTGCTCTACACGGACGGGGACGTCTCGAAGTTGGTCGTGATGTACTCGATCAACGTGTTTCTCACGTTCAGTCTCTCCAACCTGGCGATGGCGCGGTTTTGGCTCAGGCACCGCACGGAGCACGCAGATTGGAAGCGGCATCTGTTCGCCCATCTGGTCGCGCTAGCCCTGTGTGCGACGATTCTGGTCATCACCATTTTGGAGAAGTTCGTAGAGGGCGGCTGGCTCACCTTGCTCGTCACGGCAGCGTTGGTCGTGGCTTGCTTCGCCATCAAGCGTCACTATGGTTCAGTCGTGCGCGCGTTGCGCAAGCTCGATTCAGACCTACCATCCCCACCGGAAGTGGAAGACGCGCGGGCCCTCGCTTCAGAGCCCGGTGATGCCATTGTCCCGTTCGCCATTCATCGCGGCCTGATGGAGCACCACGGAGCCGGTGATCCGGAGCCGGAAAAGCCGGTCGCGATTCTACTGGTCGGAGGCTACAGCGGGCTCGGGCGTCACTCGTTGCTGACGCTGTTGCGCATGTTCCCCAACCATTTCGCCGGCGTCGTGTTTTTGAGCGTCGCGGTGGTCGACTCCGAATCGTTCAAAGGCGCCGACCAGTTGGCCGCGCTCGAAGCGCGCACGCGTCAGAATCTACTCTGCTACGAGCACTATGCGCGTTCGCTCGGCTTGCCCGCGGCCAGCATGTTTTCGGTCGGGACCGAGGTCGCCGTCGAGGTCGAAAAGTCCGCACAGGAGCTTTCGTCGCGCTACCCGCGCGCTTTGTTCGTCGCGGGCCAATTGATCTTCGAGGAAGACACCTTTTGGAATCGCGCGCTGCACAACGAAACCGCGTTCATGGTGCAAAAGCGGTTGCAGCGGCGCGGAATGCCGATGATCGTCGTGCCCGTGCGCATCGATCTGCGCGCTCGCCGTCCGCTTCGTGTGGCTGCGCGGGCGGCCTAGGAACGCTCGTTTCGCGCTCGAAAGTCAATCGCGCCGGTCGCTCGGGCGCGGCGCGTAATGGTTGACGCGGCCGCGCGGCCGACGGTCGTGGTTGTGGCCACATCCCATGCACGGTACGACGAACCGCTGAGGCTCAAGCAATGTGCGCTTCCAGGCACCTTGGCATGCGCTCCTGAGCCTCACCTCTCGTTCTCTCGGACAGCGCCCTGCCTCGCACCGTTGCGTGGCGTGCTCGAGCGGATTCGTCCTGCTCGGCGAAAGTGCCATCTACCCACGACGCGAAGCGGACGCGCCACACGAATCGACTTTCGACCATGAAGCAAATCAGCCCAGCCCTCGCCGTTGGCGAGAACACCGATAGCTCCGCGCCGCTGCCCCTGGCCAGTGAGGCTCAGATCTTGTCACGCGCCGCACAATTGCGGCAGAAGCCGGCTTCGCAGCACAACGAGACGGGTCGCACCCATGGCATGCCCTTCATCTTCTGGCTGCTCGAGCAAAGTGGTGCACTGCTGCTCGCGGTCCCGACGCTAGTCGCAGCGCTGGCCCTGGTGCTGAGCGGCTTCGGCTTTACCCTGGCCGGTGCGCTCACCTTCGGGCTGACTTGGTTGGCGGTGCCGCTGTGCGGGGTCGTGCTGCCTTTGTTGTACCTCGTCTATCGCTCGCACCAAGCCGATGCGGGCGCGGCCGATTGGAGCGAATTCTTCAGCTTCAAGGACGCAGCCGAAGGCAAGCGCTGGGCCGGCCAGAAGATCCCGATGGAGATCTTCTACGAGGCGTACATGGCCGAGAAGATCGACTTCAAGCAAGACGTGTACGAAGTCATGCTGCGCCGCAACCAGCTGTTCAAGTTCTGCTTCACCTGGGGCGACGTGAAGTTCTACTTCCGCGAGTTCCTAGGCCAGAACGTCACTCATAGCCAAGCTTCGGACAAGGGTGACATTGCCCACGTTTACGACCGTGGCAACGATTTTTACAATTGGTTTTTGGGCGAGTCGATGACCTACACCAGTGGCATCTTCCGCGACCCGGAAGAAACGCTGGAAGCCGCGCAGGAGCGTAAGCTCGAGACCGTGTGTCAGTACGTGCAGATGAAGCCGGGCGACAAGCACCTGGACATCGGCTGCGGCTGGGGTCCGATGATCACCTACGCCGCGCAACACTACGGCTCACACAGCACGGGTATCACGCTCGCCAAAGAGCAGGCTGCTTGGGCCACCGAGCGCGCCGCAAAAGCCGGCGTGTCCGACAAGGTTCGCATCATCGTCGACGACTACCGCAACTTGCCCTCGGAAAAGTTCGACAAGATCACCTGTCTCGAAATGGCGGAGCACGTCGGTATCAAGAACTTCCAGAAGTTCTTGCTGCAGGTGCGCAGCATGCTCGAGGACGATGGCATCTTCTACCTGCAGATCGCGGGCTTGCGCCGCTCCTGGCAGTTCGAAGATTTGGTCTGGGGCCTGTTCATGGCCAAGTACATCTTCCCCGGCGCTGACGCGAGCTGTCCGCTGGGCTTCGTCACTTCACAAGCGGAGCGCGCCGGCTTCGAGGTTCACCGCGTCGAAAACTGCGGCGTGCACTACGCGGTGACGATCTACAAGTGGTACGAGAACTGGAAGAAGAACGAAGCCGCCATTGTCGAAAAATACGGGCAAAAGTGGTTTCGGATGTGGATGATCTTCCTGTCTTGGTCGGTGATCATCGGCGGCCAGGGCAGCTCCACCGTGTTCATGATCACGATGACCAAAAACATCAAGAACGACAAGTCGACCGTATCGCCGGACGAAGCCAAGCAGGTGGCCTACAGCCGGCGTGATCGCTGGATTGGTCGAAAGCCAATCGCGACGCAGCAGTAGCTCAGGTTGGACGCGCCGGAGCGAACTCGAATTCGATTTTGCTCCGGTTGCTGTGCCGGGTCGACGACACGACGCCCAGCCAAAGCGGCAGCGCCAACGCCAGCTCCTGCAGGTTGTGTTGCGGCTGCTGACTCAGGACGTGAATCAACAGCGCGAACCCGCTCGAGCACAGCGTACCCAGCGCTGCCCAGCGCCCGAGCCGAATGGCCCACGCTTTGCCGCGCGCCACTCCGATCCCCGCGACGGATAAAGCGAGCAACCACGGGGGCAAGAGCAGCACATTGTAGTTCGACGCAGCGGCCGAATGCGCCGAAAAGAACGTCAGATAGCACAGCGCACAGCCCAGCAACCCCAGCGTCGAGCCCAGCACCAGGTACAGCGAGCCGAGGGTGACGCGCGCCGCACGCCGACCCGAACTGGCAAAGAAGCCCAAGGTGGCAATCGACGCTCCTAGCACCAAGCCCAAGGCGGCGTACGCTCCTGTCCAAACGGGCGCGGCTGAACGCGGCGCCGGAAGGTGTGAAGAGAGTAACGTTTGCTCGCTGCGAATCAGCGGCATTTCCCGGCCGTCGTGAACGACCGTGGCCCGCGCGAAGAGCGCGTGTAGCCGGTCCGGCAACCAAGCTTCGTCCCAGAAGGTCACCGAAGCGTCGGTCTCGCGGCCCACGGCTAGGTCGAGCGCTGCGTACAAGCCCTTGTCGTCCGCCACGAGGCGCTGGGTGTGCGCGCGATAGCTCATGCTCGCCGGCTCGTTGACCCCATGCCAAATCTGCTTGCCCAATACTCGGTCTACGATGTCGCGCACGCGCGTCGCGCAGTTGTCTCGATAGTAGTCGTAGCGGTAGTAGCGCTGCTCCGGTCGAGCATTGGCGCGTAGCGCCGTGTACAGCCCGACGCGTTCGGCGGGCGTGAGTTCGAGCTCGGAGGCGAGCACGGATCTCCCCTGAGCGCGATACGTGCGCAGGGTGCCGCGCATGCTTTGTACCGAAAGCCAGTACGGCAATTTGCCGGCAACCGAATCGAGCACCAGCGTCGGGGAGTCGAAGGCAAACGTGCCGTAGTTGTAGACCTCGTCGTGCTGCGTCTCGCGGTTGTGCACCCAAATCGCGCTATGCCCGAACTTCGTGAACGGGTGCTCCCCGGGGCCCATGGTGAGCAGCGAGATGTCCAGCTCTGCGCCGGGTTCCGCCAGGCACTGCCTGGGCTTCGCAAGCAAGGCGAGTAATAGCAGCAGCAACCGACAGAGCCTCACCATCTGCTTTGAATGTAGCTCGTCCGTCGCGCGCGTGGGCGCGAGTGCTCGTTCGAAGTAAGGGAATTCACCAGAATTTGGACAAGGCGCGCTCGGGGTCGCTACCATTTCTGTTCACCCTGGAGATCGCTCATGCGCCGCTCGCCCAAGACACCTCGAGGTTCTTCTCGTCACACCGTCAAAATCGCCTGCCAGGTGGTGCGAGAGCGCGATTTTCGCCTGATCGCTGACCGCGTAGTCGATCTCTCCTCGACTGGTGCGCTGGTAGGTCCGGCGGATCCGGCGCTGACCGGCGAGCGGATCTTGGTGTCTTTCCGCATCCCCCGCAGTTCGGTGTGGGTCGACGCAGAAGCGACCGTGACTCGGGTCGTCCATGGTCGTCGGCCCGGCGAGTACAGTCGTTCGTTGGCCATCGAGTTCGACGATTTGGAAGCTCTGCCGCGCTTCATGCTCAAAGAGGCGCTGCGCAGCGTGCCACCCGCACCGCCGAAGTCGGCGCCTGGCCGGCGCAGTAGCCAATCCTTGGTGCGCGGCTTACTTCAGTAACCGACTCGTACGTTTGCTGGTCCGGGCTATTGGGCGGCAATGCTGCAGGTGCAGCCGCCCGTCTGGCTGTTCGTCGGCCACGTGACGGCGAGCTTCGGCACCGTGCCGCAGAACGAACCCTGAACCGTGAACGTGAGCTCGCCGCTCGCGCTGCATGCGCCGTCGTTCGCCGAGTTCCCTCCAACTTCGAACTCGGCATAGCCGTTCGGGACCACGCTCTGGCCGCTCACGCTCGTGCTGGTCCCGCCGAGATGGCTGGGGAATGTCGGTCCAAACAGGGTGAAGGTCAGATTGCCCGTGTTGTGCACGCGATACGTCACGCGGTCCGGGCAAGTCTCCGAACTCAGGTAGGTCAAGGGCAACGCGCCGCTGACAGCAATGCCATCGGCATCCGTGAATTCGAGCAGGCCGCCGTAGAGCGTCGTATTCAGCAGCACTTCGCGAGGGGGGCTGTCGTCCTCGTTCGTGACGAAGGTGAGGGTTCCGCTCGAGGTCCCGCCGACCGGGGCAGCCGCTTTTGGCGCCGGTGGTACCACCAACAGCATCCCACTCTCTCTCGCTGCAATCTGCAGCGGCAGCTCACTTTTCACCACGTATCCGGCGCTAGCGGTGGCGCTGGAGATGGTGAGCGGCAAGAGTCCGTCATTGCGAATGACGAGCTGGGTCGGTTCGGGGGCCGCCCCACAGCCAACGTCCACTTGGAGCTGCTGCGGGAAGATCGCCAGCGGGGCAGCGGGCAAGTTGCTTTCTCCCGCGGCGCCTCCGTCATCAGCGTCTGGATTTCCGGCGTCGCCGTTGGCTTGTCCCGCGTCGCCAGGGCTCGTGCCGCTGTGACCCGCAGCACCGCCAGCTGACTGTCCGCCCAGGCTCACCAGCGACGCGGGGCGATCATCACCACTGCTGCAGGCGCTGATCGAACCTGCGCCGAGGCCGAGCGTGAGTGATGCAAGGACGAGCCAGCGAGCCTTCGACATGAATCGCGGGTGGACCATACCAGCATCCGGTTTGGAACGTTCCGCTGCTGGTGCCAAGGGGGCGCTGGCACGCGCTGTGCTTTGATGCTGGCCATAGTGCCTCAGGTTCAATGTCTCGACGCCCAGCCCCCGCTCTGATTCGCGCCCCGTCGCCGATTTTCGTCGCTGCTTTCTGCATTCTGCTGGGCCGGTCCGCCTGGGCTGAGCAGCCGGTCGCGCAGTCACCGACACCCCCCCCGTTGCAGCCGTCCCCAACGGCGCCGGGTCCCGCGGCGCCAATTGCTACGTTGCTTGCCGACCCCGCAGCGTTGGTCTCCTGGCTGACGCGTATGAATCCTGACGTCCACGCCGCCAGCGCGCGCGTCGCCCAAGCCAATGACCAGGTCGGTGCCAGTAGGTTGTGGCAAAATCCCACGCTCGAAGGCGGGGTCAACAACATCTCCGTCGGCCGCTTCAATCAGGTCGCGCCCAACGTCTCTCGTTCTGACACGTTGTCGTACTCCGTCGGGGTGGCGCAGACCTTCGAACTCGGGAAACGCGGCCCGCGCAGTGAAGTCGCCAAGCTTCACCGGGATGCCTCCGCTGAGGACTATCGCGGCACCCTGCTCGGTCTGCTGACCGACGCGCGTGCGGCGATGACCCGGGTTGCCTACCTTGCGGCGCGCCAACGAATTTTGGACGACAGTCTGCTGTCCGCGAAGTCGATGGCCGATCTCACCAAGATCCGAATGGATCGCGGAGACGTGAGCGGGGTCGATCATGCCCGGTTGATGTTGGACTCCGACCGCGTGGGGCGTGACGTATCCGACAATCGCTCCGAGCTTCAAGACGCGCTGGCTGAGTGCGAGGCGTTGTTGTTCGCGCCCTGCCAAGCGGATGGCGCCGCGCTCGCGTCAGCCGAAAAGTCCGCGGGCGGACAATTCGTGACCGACGATCTAGACGGAGCAATTGCCGCACGTCCTGACCTGCGCGCCCTGCACTTCGAACAGCGCGCCGCGCTCGCGGAGAGCCGGCTGCATCGCCGAAGTGCGATTCCCGATCCCACCGTCAGCGTCGCGTACACGCGCGACTACTACGAGGCGGCCGGCGCTCAGCCGTATACGCTCGGGGTCTCGGCTTCGATTCCGCTGCCCTTTTTCGATCACGGTCAGTACCAAGCCCGCGCGTCGGATCATCGCGCCGAGGAGCTGTCTGCGATCTTGCAATCGGCCCAGCGCCACGCCGCGTCCGATGCGCGCTCCCTGTTGATTCGGCGCCAGCTACTGCAGCAAAAGCTCGAGAATATCCAGCAGACCGCGCTGCCGCGTTCGAACGAGGTGGTCGGCTCGACGACCACTGCCTATGCACGCGGCCAGATTAGCTTGACTGATTTGCTCATTGCGCGTCGAGAGCATGCCGCTCTCGAGCTCGAGGAAGCGGACACGCGCTTCGCGCTCTTCAGTGTCGAAAACGAGCTGCGTCGCGCGCTCGGGATCGATCAGAACTTGGTCGGCCCAAAGCCGCGAGAGGATAGTTGATGCACGCTCACGCCGAAAACCAGATCCCCCCTTCCGCAGGTCATGGCGCGGGTCGCCCACCGCCCAGCGAGCCTACCTTTCGCTTTCGGCCGACCACGCGGCTCGGTGTGGTGTTGGCCGTGCTGGTCAGCGCGGCAACGGTATACGCATCTTCACGCTTCGTGCGGAAAGCGCTGCCGCCGGCGCAGACCCAGAGCGGGTTGACCGTCGAGCACGGGGCCATCGCCATCGCGTCCGGCGCTCCGCAGTGGCAGGTGCTCGCGCTCGAAACAGCCAACCCAATCGCCAGCACTTGGACCGACCCGGTGCCGGCGTTCGTCAAGGTGGATGAAACCAAAGCGGCGCGTATCGGCGTACCGCTCGCGGGCCGCGTGACCCAGGTTTATGCCGAACTCGGGCAGCAAGTCGAAAAGGGTGCGCCGTTGTTCGCGGTGGCGAGCGCGGACTTGGCGGCCCTGCACGTCGAGCAAAGCAAAGCCAAGGTCGACGTCGAATCCGCGAAAAGCGTGCTGGATCGTACCAAGGCCATCGTGGAGGCCCGCGCTTTGCCGGAAAAAGAAGCCGTCGCCGCCGCGCAGCAATTGCGCCAAGCGGAGCTGTCCTACGGCGTGGCAGCGTCCAAGCTCGCCTCGCTGGACATCACCTCCAAATCGGAAAACGAGTTCATCGTTCATGCGCCGCGCGCCGGGCGCGTCGTCGAGAAAAATGTGCTGCCCGGTCAAGAGCTGACTCCGGGAGCCGAAGCCGCGTTGATGCTTGTGGCCGATCTGTCGACCGTTTGGGTGGTTGCCGACTTGTTCGAATCCGATTCGGACGGCGTAGCGCCGGGCGTCGCGGCACGCGTGACCATCACCTCGCTGCCCGGTTTGGTGATCGACGGCAAGGTCGACATGGTGTCTGCGGTCGTCGACCCGGAGCGCCACACGGTTCCCGTGCGCGTCCGCCTCGAGAACGCGGACGGCCGCCTCAAACCGAACACGTACGCCAAGATGCAGTTTCAAGCGTCGACTCCAGCAGGCAGCGTCGAGGTCGCCGCAGGTGCGCTGGTGTCCGATGGTTCTCACCAATATGCGTACGTCAAGAACGCCGCCGGTCGCTTCGTCCGTCGAGACGTGACCGCCGGCGCAGTGCGCGACCAAAGAGTCGTCGTCTTCAAGGGCATAGCGCCGGGCGAAACGGTGGTCTCGAAGGGCGCGATCCTGCTCGACAACCAAATCGATCTGGCCGAGTAAGACTCATCACCGGCAAAGGTGAGTCACGGGTGACGCTCCGTCGCAAAAAGCGCGGGCGGCCGCGCGCCCGAATGCGCGCGGCACGCCCGCGTGTTAAACTTCACTTGATCGATGCCGGGACGGAAATTTGCTCGTCGCCTCGGAGAATCTCCGGGAAATGCGCCGAGCAAGCGGCGCAGACCGGAGCTGCTTTGCGCGCTCGCCTGCGCGCTCGCCTTGAGCGTTAGCAACTGTCGCTTTCCCGATTATACCTTCGTCGACACGCCGGCTGGCTCTGGCGGCGGCGCGGGCACGGCGGCGGCCGGCACCGGCAATGGAGGCGGCCTGGGCGGCGTCGGGGCTGGCGGCAGCGGCGGCCGGGACATCGGCGACGCGGGTACTGCTGGGATCACGACTGGCGGCACTGCCGGAGGCGGCTCCGCGGGTGAAGCGGGCTCGATGGCAGGCTCGGGTGGAGAACCGTGTTTGTACCCGGTGCCGCTCAGCTATCCGGCGCACTGTTTCAACAAGACAGCGGGGGACGGGGAGTCTGGCGTCGACTGCGGCGGCAGCGAGTGCGCGCCGTGCTGGAACAATCAAGCGTGCGTAGCCGCCTCGGATTGTCTCAGCAAGCAATGCGGCAGCAACAAGCTCTGCGTCCCGTTGATCAGTCTGACGTACACACCAATCGACACCAGCGCGCGCACTCCGGCACCCAAGTTCAAGCTGAACATCACGTACTCGGACAAGCCGATGCCACTGCGCGACCTGCGCATTCGCTACTATTACAACCACAACGAAGTGACCGAGCCGGTCCTCGGACTCGATTCGCAAGCCACCATCGATCCCGATAACATGCAGATGGACATCAGCACCAAGGTGCTGACCTCGGTGCATCGCTTTCCGCTCGGACCGAAGGACGCAAACGGCCTGAACACCGATAGCTACTTGGAGATCGCGTTCAACGACTCCACGACGGTCACGAGCGGAACGAAGCTCGTCATCACGCAAAACTTCGTCGCGGGCAACGTCGAGCAGCTTTTCGATCAGAACAGCCACTACTCGTTCTCGAAAAACACTGGCCCGAACCCAGCGATTGTCGTGTCGGGGAGCAACGGAACGCTGTGGGGCGTCGAGCCGCCGATGGCGCTATTTCCAGACTGCGCGTTCGCATCGGGGGCCAACCTCAATGGCCCGGCGCTGACCGTCGGCGGCGAGGCACTGCTGGCAGAGAGCCAAGCCGATTTCACGTTCAACGGCGCAGCGCCTTTTTCGAGCACCGCCAAAGTCCTGCCCAGCACGGACGCGACCACGGCCAAACTGCTTTCTACCGGGCGTACCCTGAATACGGGTGAGTCGCTGGTGTGGTCGGTTCCGAACGGCAACTATTGGGCGTACGCTTGGCTGACTTCGACCGTGGCGGCCGACAACGGTACGCTTTCCCTCGGCGACAGCGTGGCCGACAAGTTCATCGGCAGCACCAGCGGCGGCGCGCGTTGGGGCGTGCTCGGGCCCTATCGAGTGGACGTGACCGATGGCTCCCTTCAGCTCACGGTCGATGGAAGTGTGCACCTAGCCGGAATAAAGCTGTACGAAGCGGAGCGCTGAGACTCGGCGAGTGCGCAACCCTGGGCGACGCGATGCCCGGGACGACCCGGAAGCGCCCTCAGACGCGGTGACCGCGGTAAGTGGCTTGGCGTCGCGAAGGAGCGCCGGACGGCGGAGGCGGCACTTCCGAAGTTCGCGGGGCGGTGGACGGAGTGCCGGAAGCGAGCCCAGCTGCCGCCTCTGCGATCAGCGGATCGACTCGCCGTGAGGTCAGCGTGAGCGCCATCTTCAAGGCGGGGGTGTTCACGCCGTTGGTCGACAGCACGCACAAGAAACCATGCGTTATGCTGCGCAGGTAGAGCTTGTGGTCCGCGAAGCGCATCACGCAATGATCGAAGTCGTCGCCGTCGGCGCACAGCCCTTCGTGCAAACGCACGACTCGTCGACCCACCTCGTTCAACACGGCATCGTCGAACATCGGGGGGAGATCCTTGCCGGCGAGTGCGCCGGCTTTGTTCACGACGAAGCTACCGTGCACGCCGTCTACATCGCGCATCCCGGACAGAATTTGGCTAATCATGGGCGCTCCTTGCTGCTGAAATCAGACTCCGAAGCGCTCGCGCAACGCGCCGACCTCGGCGTCAGCCGGGACTCTCAGCGCTACCAGGTTGCCCGAACGCTCGCGGTGCAAAAACACACGGTCTTTCGGAAACGCGCATTCGAGAGAGCTGAAGCCCTCCATGCCCAACATGTTGCCGATGAGCTCGGCCAGACGCGCCGTGTACGCCGCTACTGGAGCGAGCTCTTCCGACTCTCCTTTTGCGCTGACCACATTGCCGGCAGGGTCGAGCCGGACGAATGCTTGGAACTGCGCGAGCGAGAGGGACTGTGAACTCGGTGGGGCGCTCATCGAGGGTTCTTCTTTTTTCGCGAGTTTGGTGATGTCGCTTCGTAAGGTGCCGGTAGCAGTGCTGGCCGTGGCCACACGGCCGCTGGGAAACGAGACCAACTTGTGACGTCCCGATTCGTCGCGCTGCTGAGCCGAGAGCAGCAACAAATTCTGCCAACTCGAGTGGATGGTCGGAGTGTCCGGCCAACCGACACTGGTCGGTTCGACGGTGCCGTCACGCCACTTCAAAATTTCCAGCGCAGCGGCTTCGCCCACATGGTCACCGCTGAGCGCGTGAATCATCTGCCCCTTGTTGAAAAACAGGTAGCCGATGCGATGACCCGAGGTAATCCGAAAAACGCGGCTCGACTGCGCAAGACACTCCATCTGCACGAAGTCAGGCAACGTGGCGCCCTCCAAGCTCACGCGAAAACCATCATCATCGATTCCAGCGCGATCAGCGGGAAGTGACATGGGTCTCCCGCGGCTTGGGCAAAACAGGCTGAAAATGTCTCGAAATCACGCCCCAATGATCTCATTCGCGCCGGCGTGAGCAAGGTATTTCTTCGACTATTCCCCGGCAAAGAGCCCGAAACCGACCCGCAATCCGCAGGATCGCCGAGCGACTTTTTGGCGGTTTTTTCGACACTCGAACGCCATCAAGCCGCCGACTTATCGCCCCATGCCGACCCTTCTCGAAACACCGTCGACACGAACGAGTCGTTTCGCGAGTTTGCCGGTTGCTGCGGCGCTGACATTCCGGCAAGGGAGCAAGCAATGTTTCGCTGGATTTTGAGTTCGCTCCTACTCGGTGCCTGCGCTTCGTCGACGATCTTGCCGCCGTTGCGAAAGCCCGACGGCTCGTGGCATCTCAAGTGCGGAGCGACGCTGGACAATTGCGTGAAGCAGGCCGAAGACTTGTGCAGCGGTCGCGGCTACGTGGTGCTTTCGGGGCTCAGTAAGCGGTCACTGTATGGCGCCGAACTCGGCGTCAGCCGCTACGAAGTGCGCGAAGCCGAACTCGACATCGCTTGTGCGGATCGCCGCGGCAACCTGCCAACGGTGCAGTACTCCGCCCCCGCACCGTCCGGTCCCACAACGGTCGTGGCACCCGCAGTAGTTGCCCCAGCAACGCCGGTCCTTGCCCCCGCGGCCGCCCCTGTCGCAACGCCAGTCCCGCCAGCCACTGTTGCGCCGTTGCCTCCTCCTGCTGCGCCTCTTCCTGTCGCGCCGCCCGCTGCTGGGCCCGCGCCCGCGCAGACTCCCGCAGCAGCGCCGCTCCCGGCGCCGGCTCCCGCAGGAGCCCCGGCCAAGACGCCTTGAGCAGCGCCTGCGCTTAACTGTCGCACCCCGGCTTTTGACGGTTCCGGATCGGGCAGCGGGGACCTATGGTTCCGGCGGAGCAGATCAGCGTGGATGACCCGAGCTTTTGGCACCGGCTGCAGTTCGGGTTCACCATCGTTTATCACTATTTGTTCCCGCAGCTCACGATGGGGCTGGCCCTCATCATCGTGCTCTGGAAATGGCGCGCTCTCGTCACCGCTGACGAGCGCTACGATCGAGCCGCACGCTTTTGGGCCAAAATCTTCGGCGTAAACTTCGTGCTCGGCGTGGTCACTGGGGTGCCGATGGAGTTTCAGTTCGGCACCAACTGGGCTCGTTTCTCCCGCTACTCCGCGGGGGTGATTGGCCAGACTCTGGCAATGGAGGGCATGTTCGCGTTCTTTTTGGAGAGCGCGTTCGTTGCCGCGCTCGTTTTCGGTGAGCGGAGGTTGAGCCGTCGTAGGCACTTCGCCGCCGCGGTCGCGGTGTGGGCGGGTAGCTGGCTTTCCGGCTACTTCATCGTCGCTACCAACGCCTTCATGCAACACCCGGTCGGGCATACCTTGCTCGAAGGCGTTCTCGTGCTCGATCGCCCGTTCGCGTTTCTGTTCAATTCCTGGGCTATCGTCCAATACTTGCACACGATGATGGCGAGCGTGGTCACCGCGGCTTTCGTGGTCAGCGCGGTGGGCGCCTTCTATTTCCTACGCGGTCAGCATCAGGACCAAGCGCGCTTGTTCTTGAAGTGGGGGACACGCGTCGGACTCGTCGCCAGCCTTTTGGTCGCGTTCCCCACGGGTGATCGCCAAGCCAAGCTGGTGGCCGAGTCTCAGCCCGTGACTTTGGCCGCCATGGAAGGCCGCTTCGAAAGCGGCCCCAATGCCGAGCTTACCTTCATCGGTCAGCCGAACGTGCGAGAGCGCAGGATCGACAATGCCATCCGCGCGCCGATGGTGCTCAGCATTCTCGCTTACGGTACCCCCCAACGCAGCGTCCTGGGGCTCAATGAATTCCCGGTCGATACCTGGCCGACCAACATCGAGCTCTTGTACTATTCCTTCCACGTCATGGCGGGGCTCGGAACACTGTTCATTTTGCTCATGGCGATCAGCACCTGGCTCGGCTTTCGGGGCGTGCTCGAGCAAAAACGATCGGTGCTGTGGATCTTGATGTTTGCTTTTCCATTCCCGTACATCGCCACCACGGCGGGCTGGATGACCGCCGAGCTCGGCCGCCAGCCATGGCTGGTCTACGGTCTGTTTCGCACCGTCGACGGCTACAGCAAGAGCGTCAGCTCGGGCAACACACTCTTCACCTTGATCGGCTTCACGGGCTTGTACTTCGTGCTCGGCCTGCTGTTTCTTTTTTTGGTGGGGCGCGAGCTCGCGCACGGTCCGGACCAGCAGGCCCATGGCTGAACTCTGGTTCGTTCTACTGGGCTTGATGTTGATCGCGTACGTAGTGCTCGACGGCTTCGATTTCGGGGCAGGCCTACTGCACCTGTTCGTGGCCAAGTCCGATGCCGAGCGGCGCACCGTGTTCTCTGCAATCGGTCCGTTTTGGGATGGCAACGAGGTTTGGTTGATCGCGGCGGGCGGCGTGCTGTTCCTAGCCTTCCCGGAGCTTCTGACCACGGCCTTTCCGGCATTTTACTTGGCGTTGCACCTCGTTTTGTGGTGCTTCGTGCTGCGCGGGGTCGCGATTGAAGTGCGCAGTCACGTCATCGACGGCATGTGGCACGCGGTGTGGGATGCGGTGTTCGCGGGAGCTAGCCTGCTCTTGGCCCTGCTGTTCGGGGTCGCGTTCGGCAATGTCGTGCGCGGTGTGCCGATCGACGATACGCGCGAGTTCACCATGCCCTTCTTTACGAATTTCGGTACCGCCGGGCAGGTGGGGTTGCTCGACTATTACACGCTGAGCGTCGGGCTCCTGTCGGTGGCGCTGCTTTCCACGCACGGTGCGGCCTTCCTCGCTTGGCGCGCGGCGGGCGCGGTGCGCGAGCGCTGCTTGTTGGCCGAACGCAAGTTGTGGCCCCTGGTGGCAGCGCTGTTTGGGGTGGTAACGCTCGAGACCTACTTCGTTCGGCCAGGGTTGCTCGCAAACCTGGTGAGCCGACCCACTTGTTGGCTGGGCATCGCGCTCTCGATCACCGGCAGTGTCGTGCTCGTGCGCTCCCGCCGCAACGCGCTGGACGGTCGCGCGTTCTTGGGCTCTTGCGGGTTGATCTCGGGCGTGCTTGCCGCCGCTGGAGCTGCCCTATTCCCGGTGTTCCTGCGTTCCACGCTGTCGCCAGCGTTCGATCTGGACGCGCTCCACCAACCGCGGAACTCCATCGCCATGAAGTTCGCGCTCGGTTGGTGGCCGTTTGCGTTCATGCTCGCCGTGACATACTTCGTGAACGTCTTTCGAGCCAATCGCGCGCGCGTCAGCGAAGACGACTACTGAGTGGTCAATAGTCCGATCTTCGCCTCGTACACCAACTTGCCGAGCTTCGGATCATCGAGCGAGATTTGGTAGTCGTTCGGCACCTGAATGGTCAGCGGCCCTGGCGTACGGCCGGGCTTGGACCCCAGATCTTTGCCCTTCGGCTTGATACTCACGCTGCCAGGGGTTTCCGGCCCAAACTCAATCTCGAACTTGTGCAGCGTATGTAGGGTCTTGCCCTGGGTGCGAAGCGTCGACCAAAACCATTTGCCGTCGACCTCTTTGAATTGGTAGCCGTCGATGTCGATGGCCTTGCGGGCATTGGCCATGCAGCCATTCATCTTCTTCGGGTCGTTGCCCGAGCTGGCGGTGCACTTGGTTTCTGCCGCTTGCTTCACGTCCGAGTCGTTGAACGAGAGCATGAACACGACATCGGGCGCGGTCAGGATCTCTTGCGCCGAGCGCCCGGGCTTGCTCTCGCCAGCGGGTTTCGTGTCGGCTTTTTCGGGCTTCTTCTCCTCTTTCTTTTCCGCGTCCGCTTGGTCGCTCGTCTCCGGAGCGTTTTGGGTCTTGGCTTCGGTCTTCGGTTCGGCCTCGGCAGATTCCGGGGTTTTCGCGGCAGGGGCACCCCCGCACGCGGCGAGCAAAAGCAATGGCAAAAACAGCGCACACTTCGACATAGCGGCGATTTTTAGCACACACCGGCCGCGCCCTAGGCCTCAAGTTACGCCAGAGTTGGCCGTTTTTAGGCATCGGCACAGGCCTAATTCCAGGTCCGGACAAGCTTTGGCATCCAGCGCGAACGCATATGACCCCAGCAATCCGCTGGCAGTCGCCACCGAGGCGAGCGCACGCGATCCCGAGGCAGAGCCGGGCCCGAACGTGGACCAAACGCGGGTCGATGCCGCTTTACTGGTGGTCGAGGTTCCGATTCCGGTAGCGCTGCCGCTCGCAGCGCCGCACGCGGCTCAGGTCCCCAGCTACAGCTCGTACGAGCCCGGCGTCGTCGTCGCTCAGAAGTACCCAACTAGTTCGGATCCTGGGTGAAGGCGGGATGGAGTCGGTGTGGGGGGCGAAGAACGTTGCGCTCGATGTTCATGTCGCGCTCAAGCTGATTCGCGCCGAGCTTGCGCGAAACGTTCCCGGACTCGAGGCTGCAAGCGCTCTCGAAATCTAGCGCACGCGATGGGGACGAGCCTGCGCCAGCGGCGCCGCAAGCGCAGGGCACCCGTTGATTGCCGAAACCTTCGAACGCCTTGCCGACGTTGAACGAAAGCTTCGGATCGGGATACCGCCGATTGGTTTCGAGAAAGATGTCCACGGCGTCGTAGAAGCGACTTTCACGGTATGCGCTGACACCCTTTTCGAACAGCGGCTGTGCGCGTGCTTTGGCGACCGCTTCGGCTTCGTCCAAATCGGTTTCGCTTCGGCGTGTGCGGGCGGCTTGGTCGGTTGGGCGGCAGCGTTCGCCGCCACTGAAGAACAGCAGCTCGCGACGCGGACCATCAGCACTAAACGGATTGCGGAGATTGAAGCAGTGACGCCCTCGCAGTACGACGCACCGCTACCCTGACTTAACCCCAGCGCGAGGTCTGCACTTCGGCGTTTGCGCGCGAATTGCTTGCGAGCTGAACGCTCTAGACGGGCATGTCGTGCCCTGGCAGTCTCCGTGCAGTGAAATACACAGATGGCGTCGGGTCGGTTGATGCACAGGGCGGCGGCTATCCTCCAGGCGGCTACGGTCCTCCTGGTGCGCCGCCTCCTGGCGGCTGGGGCCCACCGGGAGGCGCTCCACCGGGAGGTCCACCGCCCGGAGGTTATGGTCCGCCGGGTTCGCCACCCGGAGGCTACGGTCCGCCGGGTTCGCCACCCGGAGGCTCCGGTCCGCCGGGTTGGCCCCCGGGAGGGTGCCCTCCGTCGGGTGCGGCACCCGGACGC
>Ga0164308_10000638_pt1 | contig 18961 bp, 13 predicted proteins | sample Whisoiple_246_MG_FD_109983 | JGI IMG/M metagenome (GOLD analysis project Ga0164308, IMG submission 109983) | Soil microbial communities amended with fresh organic matter from upstate New York, USA - Whitman soil sample_246_MG | ecosystem: Environmental > Terrestrial > Soil > Unclassified >...
GCGCGCCGATTTCGTGGTGCGTCGCCGTGCCAATCAGGCGTCTTTTCGTGAGGTTGGCAGGAGCGAGGACTCACGCTTCGAGCAGGAGCCCGTAGCGCACACCTCGCGCCGTCACGCGCACTTGCTCCGCGCCGATCCAGCGTAGCACCTCTGCAGCAATCAGCGCGCCAAAGGGAATGACATCAGCGCGCCCTTCGTCGATGTGCAGTTTCTGGCGTCGCTCGGTCAGCGTCATCGCGAAAAGCTCACGACAAAGGCGCGCGATGTCCGCGCTCCGCAGGAGTCGCGTGGCCGCGAGGCTCTCATCGAACGGCAAGCCGTGAGCGAGGCTCCACAAGGTCGTCATGGTCCCCGCAATGCCCATCACCAAGCTCGGCTTTTCACCGAACGGCGCTGGTAAGGCCGAGCGCACCACGAGCTCCGCGTGCGAAAAGGTGTGCTCACGGTGACGCTCGAACAGGCGAACGCTGCCGATGTCCACGCTCACGCCGCGCAGCACTCCGCCGCCAGCGGTACCGAGGACGATCTCGGTGGAGCCTCCGCCGATGTCGAACGCCAGCACGCGATCATCGTTCGAACCGACTACGTCGCTCGAGCTGGCGCTGCGAGTCAGAGTGACAGGGTCGTCCGCGAGGCCCGAGACGGCACCGCGGAACGTGAGCTCGGCTTCACGTGCGCCGCTGACGACCTCGACCGGACAACCCAGGATGGCGCTGGCCTCCAGCAGGAACTGGTGGCCCCCAAAAGCATCGCGCAGGGCGCTCGTGCCCACGCAAACCGCTCGATTTGTCGCGAGGGCCGCCATTTCCTGGGCGTAGCGGCGCAGGCAATCGAGGGTGCGGCGGCTGGCCTCGGCATCGAGCCGCTGCGTCTGATCGACCCCTTGGCCCAGGCGAGTGATCGCGTGTCGCTCGCCCACGATGCGAAAGTGTCCTCCGAGATCGCCGCCGGATTCCACGTGCTCGGCGACCGTGAGCAGCACCGTGTTGGTGCCGATGTCGATGGCTGCGATGCGGTCGCCGATGGCGAGCGCGCCGCGCTCGGAACCTGCGCTCCTCGGGCGGCCTGCCGTCACTCGCCCCCGCTCGTGGGCTTGGTCTTGCTGGTCTTGCCGGCGTCCCCTTTGGCCGGGGGGGTCTCGGCGCTGCTCGCGAGGGAATCGAGGCTGATCATCTCTTCGACGTCGGGCTGGACGACGAGCTCGACCCGCCGGTTCTTCGAGCGGCCAGCCGCCGTGTCGTTCGAGGCGACCGGATCGGTCGAGCCATAGCCGGCGAGACTGTAGTGAGTTGCATCGAGACCACCGCCGCCTTCGGCGGTCGGGGCGGTCAGGAGCGTGAGCACCGAGCGGGCGCGCATGGCGGACAGGCCCCAATTGTCGCGAAAAAAGCCGCCCAGAAGGGCAAAGCCGTCCGTGTGGCCGGCGACCTGAAAGTGGCGCGCGGCGAGGTCGACGTCGGAGCGAATCGCTTCTGCGACTTGAAGCACGATGGCCTTTCCTTCGTCGCTTAGGCGGTCGCTGCCCGAATCGAACAGCACGTCGCCGGGAAGCTCGACGACCATGCGATTATTGCGCACGACGACGCTGAGACCAATCTCGCTCAGCTTCTTCAACTTTGCGCGTAGTGCGTCGAAGCGTGCCTGCATCTCGAGCAGCTGGGCGGTGCGCGCCTGGTACTCGACGAGCGCCTTGTTCTGCGCTTCCAGGCTCGCCGCCATCGCTTCGATGCTCAGGCCGCGCTCGGAGAGCTGCGCCTTCATTGCGTCGACTTCGTCGAGGGTGTCTGCGTAGTCCGCTTCCGCCTTCTGTCGTGCGCTCTGCTCGGTGGTGAGCTGTCTCTTCACCTCCTCGCTCTCGCGCACCTTCTGCTCCCAGTCGCCGCGCGACACTCCGCAGGCGCAAAAAAAAATCCCCAACAGGGGCGACAGCCACACGCGGGGGTCGTCGATGCCTCGCATCTTTTTTCCAAATCCTTTTCTGCTCTCGGTCCGGCCCCTCGTTGGAGCTACCCCGTACGCAGCGGACGCGTCAAGGACATGAAATCAGGAAGAATTCCAGGCTGCACAGGTCCTTTCTGGGGGAAAATCGAGGTTCCCTGCTCAGCTGACCAGCCCCTCAGGCTTTCTGCTGTACCGATGATTGGTACGCAACTGTTGCGTAGTTGAGAGAGCCTAAATCTCGGATCAGCGGAGGACCGTTCGCAGAAATTTCGTTGACAGGTCGCAATAGGTGGCAATATACGTCTTGCAACATACCCTAACGGTGGACTGGAAGGTCCGCCCAGTGATCCGTCCAGAGAGGAATCAAACAATGGCTGCAAAGAAGAAGAAGAAGGCTGCAAAGAAGGCTCCCGCCAAGAAGGCCCCCGCGAAGAAGGCTGCCAAGAAGGCGCCCGCGAAGAAGGCCAAGAAGAAGGCGAAGAAGAAGGCCGCTAAGAAGTAAGGTTTCCTTACTCGGCGCGACCACCGCGGGCTTCGAAGAGGCGCGTGAGGGTCGGTTCGGGGCACCTGACGTGAAGGCTCTTCACGTCACCGGGTGCCCCGAATGCGTTTTTGTGCCGCTCCGTCAGGGTGCGCGCTCTGCCCCGGGCCGGTGTCTTTTGGCAGGGTGCTTTTTTCGGCTCCCTGCTAGGGAGGCAGGGCCAAATGCGACGCTCGATCCTTTCCTCCGTTGCCCTCCTGGGCTTGCTCAGTGCGTGCGCCAAGCAGACGACCACGAGCTGGCCCGAGTCGGCGAAGAAGTGGTTCGATCGCGCGAGCTACGCCTACGCCCACGGCGACCTCGAGGATGCGGCCAACTCTGCCGACCAGGCGCTCGTCGCCTTGCCTGCCGAAAGCAAAGTGCGACTCCTCGGCGCGCGTGTCGCGCTCGCGGGTCTGGACTTCCGGCGCGCCCTCGAGCTCACGACTGGCCTCGAATCGGCCGAAGCGGCGGCGATCCGCGGACGCGCCCATTGGTACCTCGGCGAGGTCGATCTAGCGGCCGAGCAACTCGAGCTGGCCATCACGGATCCGGACACCAAGGATCCCTGGGCCGAACAGGTCGCGGAGCTTGCACGCCAAGGCCGCGGACGCCGACCCTTCGAGGTCAGTGGCGCGCTGCTGGCGGTCACGGAAATGCCGCGGGTAGGTACGACGTCGATGGTCGTGCCCATCGAGCTCAACGGCGAGCCGACGCTCGCGTTGATCGCAACGGACATGGCCGAGGCGGTGATCGACACGCGCCAGGCGGGCACCGGTGCCTGGGTGTCCGTGCGTTTCGGCTATCGCTTTGAAGTGAGCGACATACCGGCGATTGGTCGCGACCTTTCGGGCCTCAGCAAGCAGATCGGGGCACCGGTCAAGATGCTGATCGGCGTGAACCTGCTCCGCCAACTTCACGCGACCGTCGACTTTTCCGGCAGCCAGTTCGTGGTGCGGAGCTTCGAACCACCTCCGCCACCCGAAGGCACCATGATCGTGCCCATCTTCTATCGCGGCGGCGCCATGGTCCTGCCCGGAGCGTTCGGCATGGAGCAAGGCGCGCCCCATTCCAGCCTCCTGCTCAATACCTCGATGACCTTCCCCGTCGCCCTCGACGAGGGCGGCTGGAAGAAGGCTGGCCAGGACCCGAAGACGTTTCCGGCGGTGCCGGGACAAGCCGGTATCATGCACGGCATGGTGCCTCTGCTCAGGCTCGGCGCATTCGAGATTCCGAACATCCCCGGCGTGTACGGGCCCAAGGTGGAGGAGCTCGAGAAGGCTTTGGACGTCGACCTCGATGGCTTTGCTGGCTCGGGTCTCTTCGCCACCTTTCGCCTGACCTTCGCCGACGGCGGTCGCTCGCTCTACATCGAGGACCTGCCGGCGGAAGTCATCCAGGCGCGCATGCGGACCGCAGAGGCGCTCCGACAGGCTGCGCAGCAGCGGCGGACCATGCCCGATCTGCGCCTCGAGCAACCTGGACTCCTGGAGGGTGAGGGGGCGGGCCCGACGCAGCCCGCAGGAACGGGCGACAAACTGCCGCCACCCCCCGTTTCGCCGGGCGGTGCTGCGGGCGGGAATGCCCCGCGGGGTAACTCTGCGGGAGCAAAAACCCCGTGAGTCGCGTGCACACGGCCGTGTACGCGGGCAGCTTCGACCCGATCACGTTCGGTCACCTCGACGTCGTCCGTCGCGCCGCCAAGCTCTTCCCGCGTTTGATCGTCGCCGTGGGGCGCCATCCGACGCGCGATCCCCTGTTCTCGACGCAGGAACGGCTCGACCTGATGCGCGAGGTGTGTGACGGCATCGACGGGGTCCTGGTCACCTCGTTCGATGGTTTGCTCGTCGACTTTGCTCGTCAGGCTTCGGTTGACGTGATCGTGCGTGGGCTGCGCGTGGGGGCCGACTTCGAGTACGAGCTCCAGATTGCCCAGGCCAACTACGATTTGGCCGAGGAGCTCGACACGGTGTTTTTGCCGACGCGCGCCACGTTCGGCTTCATCTCGGCCTCGCTCGTGCGCGACATCGCGCGCCACGGTGGCGATGTCAGTCGCTACGCGCCGGCTCCGGTGTGTCAGGCGCTGGGCCGCAAGTTCGCCCGCTAGAGTTGGCGCGCGGCGGTCAGACGCGCTCGACGACGGTTGCGACGGCTTCGCCGCCGCCGATGCAGATGCCGGCGGCGCCCAGGCGCTTCTGCTGGGCCTGGAGGGCGTGCACCAAGGTGACCAGGATCCGCGCACCGCTCGCGCCGATCGGGTGGCCCAGGGCGACCGCGCCGCCGTGCACATTGACCTTGGCCGGGTCGAGCTCGAGCAAGCGGCTGCACGCCATGGTGACGCAGCTGAAGGCTTCGTTGATCTCCCAGAGGTCGATATCGGACGGCTGCCGCTCGGCGCGGGAGAGGGCCTTCTCGAGCGCTGGCACGGGAGCGGTAGTGAACCATTCCGGCTTCTGGGCAGCGGAGGCCCCGCTCAGGATGCGCGCCAGAGGCTTGGCCTTCAGGCGAGACACGGCTCGCTCGCTGGCGAGCACCAGGGCAGCAGCTCCGTCGTTGATCGACGAGGCATTGGCCGCCGTGATGGTGCCGTCCTTACGAAACGCGGGCCGAAGGCTCGCGAACTTCTCCGGCTTGCCGCGACCAGGCTCCTCGTCGGTGCTGACGATGGTTTCGCTGCCCTTTGGGCCGGGCACGCGCACGGAAGAGAGCTCTGCGGCAAAGGCGCCGCTCTCGCTGGCGGCCAGCGCTCGCCGGTAGGACTCGGTCGCGAACTCGTCCTGGGCGGTGCGCGTCAGGTCGTACTTCTGGGCGCACATTTCGCCCGCTTCGCCCATGTGAAAGTCGCTGTACGGATCCCAGAGCCCATCCTTGATCATGCCGTCGACGAGGGCATGATCGCCCATCTTGTGTCCGCTGCGCAGGCCACCCAAGTAGAACGGGACGCGCGACATGGACTCCATGCCGCCCACCAGGACGACGTCGGCATCCCCTGCGCGGATTGCACGAGCGCCCAGCAGAACCGCCTGCAAACCGGAGCCACAGACCTTGCTGATCGTCGTCGTGGGCACCTCGGCCGGCACGCCGCTGGCGAGCGCCGCCTGGCGTGCTGGCGCTTGGCCGAGCCCCGCGGAGAGCACGTTGCCCAGGAACACTTCGTCGATGTCCGAGCCGGAAATCCCGGCTGCGGCCAGTGCGGCTTCGCAGGCGGTTGCGCCGAGGGACGTTGCCGGCACGTCGGCAAAGGCTCCCAAGAACGAGCCGATGGGCGTGCGCTTGGCGGAGAGAACGTAAACGTCTTGGCTCATGAGCCGAGATTCCTCGCGATGCGCGTGCTCGGCTCTTCGGTGTTGGGCAAGAAGGGCTGCCCGGTGATGCGTTCGACGGCGGCGATGTAGCGCAGGCTGGACTCGACCCGCACGTCATCTGGGATGGGGGGCAACGGGCCATCGCCGCGGAAGCCTTGTGCCGCCAGGAAGCGCCGCAGGTACTCTTTGTCCAGGCTGTCCGGATCCTGGCCTTGGGCGAGCCTCTGCTCGTAGGTGTCCGCGATCCAGAAGCGTGAGCTGTCCGGCGTGTGGATCTCGTCGATCACCACGATCTTGCCGTCCTTCGTCTTGCCGAACTCGTACTTGGTATCGACCAAGATGAGCCCCTGCTCCGCGCAAACGCGCTGGCCTGCGTCGAACAGCAGCCGTGAGAGCCGCGCCGCTTCGTCGAAGTCGGCCGCGGGCATGCCGGTGAGGGCCAGGATTTCCTGGCGGGAAGCGGAAACGTCGTGATCGCCGTGCGCCGCCTTGGTGCTCGGCGTGAGCAGGATCTCGGGCAGCCGCTGGTGCTTGGTTAGACCATCGGGCAAGTCGTAGCCGCAGAAGCTGCGAGCGCCGGCTTCGTAGTGCACCCAAACACTGGTCGAGGTGGTGCCGGTCAGGTAGGCGCGCATGACCATTTCGACGGGCAAGGGCTCACACTCGAGCGCGACCGTCACGTTCGGATCGGGGACCTCGAGCACGTGGTTGGGGACGAGCTCTTTGGTTCGTTCGAACCACCAGTTGGACACGAAGTTGAGCAGCTGGCCCTTGAGCGGCAAGACGCCGAGCGAGCGGTCGAAGGCGCTGATCCTATCGGTGACGACCAGGATGCGTCGGCCGTCCGTGGTCGTGTAGCAGTCCCGCACCTTGCCGCGGTATTTCTTACCCAAGCGCTCGAGCGAAGTTTCGGCGAGCGGGTGGGCCAGGGCCTTCACCAGGTCGTTCTTTTCCACAGGGCGCGCACCTTACCACTTCGGGCCCCCGAGGCGATGGAGATCGCGTGCAGCGTTTGGCAGCCAAAACCCGCAACTCTTGCTATGCCGTGCTGGTGAGCGACGTGCACCTGTCCTTTGGCACGCCACGCAAGTTGCCCAAGGCATCGCGCTTGGTCGGTCGTGTGGTGGTCCTGGACATCGCCTTCGCTGGTCAAGCGGGGGCGGAGTTCGAGCATGTCACCTTGCCGCTCATCGAGGGACTCGGCGAACGCCTCGTCGCTTGGATCGACCATCACGATCACGAGCGCCATGCGGACTTCCGCGGGGACCCACGCTTCGTCTTGGCCAAGAAGTCCGAGCACGGTGCGTGCCCCGAGATGGTGACGCCCGAGCTCGTGGCGCGCTTTGGCCCGGCCGACACGGTGCTCTGTCACACCGACTTCGATGGACTCGCCTCCGCTGCCAAGTGGATGCGCCAGGGGATCGAGCCGTACCCCGGTTGTGACGACGATGCGCGCGCCATCGATACGCGCCTGGGGGAGCCCTCGGAGCGTGCTCGCGGCATCGATCGAGCGATCCGCGCTCGCCCCGGTGACCAAGTGCTCATGACCGCCGTGGTCAGGTTCCTGGCCTCGGGCTTGGCCGATGGGCAGGCGGAGGGCGTGATTGTGGCCGCGGCGACCGAGCTCGAGCCCATCGAGCGCGAGACCGAACGCGCCGCGCGGGGGTATCGGCTTTTCCCCCGCCGCCAAGGCGGCACCGCTGCCTACGTCGACGTGACGACCGGCTTCGGCAAGCTCGACAAGACGGACCTTCTGCTGCGCGGCCAACGGCAGGCGGACATCGCCATCGTCGTCGATCAGCAGAATATCGCCGTCGCCGCCCCCTTCGACAGCGGCATCGACTTTCTCAGCCTACTCGGACTCGCTGGGGGCATGCCGACGCGGGTCTCCCTGCCGAGAAAGCAGCTGCACGAAGTGCTCGACCGGCTCGGGGTAGATTTCGTTTGATTTCACGGCCGATATCGGCATTGGCCCTGACTCACGTTTGCATCACGATCCGGCCGAGGTTGTCGTTGCGGCGTCCGGGCGTCTGAGTCATTGTCAGGACCGGTCGGTCGGCTGGCGGAAAGGTAGGAGGAATCTCCGGCTTCTGGTCCGATCGTTCTTTGACCGGAGGGTTGGAACTGGTAGCTGGGATCGAGCCGCCCCACGGCGGCCCATTTTCACGGACTTGGCGCGGAAGAACGGAACGGAGGGGTGCACGGATGAAAAGAGGGACGAGCGTCGCGCTCGGTGAAGCGCAGGGGGAAGCGGAGCGAGAGTTGGATCCGACGCTCGCGGGTGAGGACGAGCTGTTGGTTTCCCGAGGTGGGCTCACCTTGAGGTTTCTAATCAACCGTCGCTCGCGGGTGATGCGGGTGATCGACTTTCGGGCCGGACCGCATCCAGAGAAGCTCACGCTGGTGCAAGAGGTGGCCGAACAGCAGGGCGTGCAGCGCGCGTTCACGCTGGTCGAGCGCGAGGAAGCACCTACCTGGGTTCGCCTCGGCTTCGAGAAGGAAGGCGTCATTCCCGGCTTCTACAAACGCAGCGACGCGCACGTGCTCGGCCTCTTGTTCGAGGAAGCTCCGGACCGCGAGTCGTCCGTGCGGATCAAGCTCCACGTGGAGCCCGCGGCTGAGGCTCACGAGCGCACCTATCAGGCCGCGCGGCGTTTGCTCAAGGCACGCGACGGCCAAACGTTGCCGTCGGTAAAAGTGGCCCTGGCGCGCAGCCAGGACGAGGAAAAGGCGCTCGAAACGGCCCGCAGCAGTGGTCGTCAGCTCACCGACCTGGCGCCGTTCGGCCGGGACGTCCAGCGGACGTCTTACCTCTGTACCGCGCGGGGCGGGTTCTCCTTGCTCATCGGTGCCGAGATCCAGCCCTGCTTCGACAACGCGCTGCTCCAGCTCCTCACTCCCCCGCGTGGTGAGAAGGAACTGTTCATGATGGCCGGTGCGCTCGATCAGGTCTGTCGGGAGCTCGGTGATCAGGGTGTGGTCTCGGTCTTCTCGCTGGCGCCAGCGGATTCGGTCGAGCTCTCGGCCATCCTCCTCGCCGCGGGCTTCCGCCGAACCGGCATCATGCCGCGGCAATTGCTGCTCAACGGGCTCGCGTCGGCCCAGATCTGGTCGCGCAAGCTAGCTGATCCGAGCTAGCCGATCCGAGCTAGCGGGGTCCAGCTAGGCCGGTCGCGCCTAACTCACGGCTCTTGCCAGCTGCGTCCGTTCGCGGAAGAACGGTTGCGGCATGCGCCTCCTTGATCGCGTCGTCCTCGCCCTGCTGACTCTCTCTCTATGCTGGGTGCCGGCGGCCCGGGCCAAGGGGCCCGAGAAGGAGCGCACACACCGGGGTGCGTTTTTCGTCGAGCTGCCTGCAGGCGCTCGGCGCGCGAGCTTGCGTGCGGACTACGAGCCCGGCGCGCGGACGCTCACCGTTTCCGTCCCCGGCAGAGCCGAGAGCCCACCGCAGGTGGTCGCGCTGCCGGCGCATTCGGGCGGCCCCGTCCGATCGCAGCTCCTGGATTTGGTCGGGGGCGAGCACGCCCTGGTCCTGCGCTTCGGCGCGCCCGATCCGTACGTGCTCGTTCTGCTGGCCCCGCTGGCGGAAGCTGCGGCCTCCCTCGACGGTGTGGTGGTGCTCAAGGGCCTCATGTCGACGGCGTCCAGCGGCGGGACGAGTCTGGAGGTCGCCCCAGGCGCGGATGGAGACCGTCTCATCCTGAGCGAGCCCGGCGCAGCGAGCGCTGGCTTGTGCGGGCGGGCCGCCAAGCACACGCGAGCGCTGGATCCCGTGCGGGGACGCTTCGTACGGGTCGGAGTGCCCGTGCTGGGGGCCGACGAGCGCAAACGCGCCAAGAAGCTCGAGGCTCGGGCCGACAACGACGAGTCCGGCGCGGAGGCCAACGTCTACCTTGGCCCCTGGCCGTCGGCCTACGAGACGGAGGAGTTCGACGCTCCGAAGCTGACCGATGGCCGGCTCCTGGCGAGCGCGGCCCCGTACGAAGTCGCCGATCTCTCCCTACTCGCCAAAGCAGGACTCAAGTCGCTCGTGGTCCGAGTGAAGGAAGGCCAAGCGGCGGATGCGTCGTTCGATCTGTGGCTCCTGACCGAGCACGCCGTGTTCGAGGTCGACACGTCGAGCGTGCGCGGGAGAGCGCAGTTCGTCGTCGACGTGCCGGCGACCTCGGCCGAGGGGTGCCTCGGACTGACCGTGGGTGTCGGCAGCCCGTTCGTCGAGGTCTACGGTCGCGTGCCCAGGCAGGATGCGCAGCGGATGGAGTGGGTGGGACGAGAGCAGGTGCTCGCGCGCCCTTCGGTCGTTCCGGCACTGGCGCGCGACTACGCTGGGCTTGCTCCGACGGGCCGCACGCATGCGGAGGAGCTCGCACGTCTGGCGGAACCCGGCGATGCGGAGGGTTTTTGGGTTCGGCAAAGCTTGGATGGCGGCGAAGGCGAGCGTGCGCGCGGCCTGGCGCGGCTCCGGAGCGCGTCCGACGGGGGTGTCGGCGCTCTGAGCCGCGCAGTTGGGGCGGCCGAGCCGAAGGACGAGCTGCCCCTGGCCCAGCTCTTGGCGGACACATCCGCGCCGGCGGCGGTGCGGCCGATCGCTGGTCGTTTGGGCCAGCGCTCGGCGGCGCGTCGACTCGAGCTGCGCAAGCTGGTGTGGGGCATGGCCTCCCAGCCCGAGGCGCTCGCCGAAGTGGGTCGTGTGCTCGAAGACGCGAAGGTCCCTCGTGGTCAAAAGGTGGAGTTATTGCGGGCAGTCGCGCCGGCGGCGATGAAGCTTCAGGCAAAAACCAGGGCCGAGGTGCTCGGTCTCCTGACCACTGCCTCGTTCCGCGAGGCGTACGTACTGGCCGCGGCGGCCCTCCAGCTCGCTCCCCACGTGCCCGAGGCCCGAGCCGTGGTGCTCGGCTGGCTCGACGGCAGCAGGCTCGACCTCGGGCTGGTGGAGCGGGCCGCACTGCGCACCGAGATCCTCGAAGCCGCCAAGAATGACCAGCTCAGGGCCGGCTTCCTCGCGGAGCAGTCGACGGCGCTCTTGACGGATCCGTTCGTGCGAGTGCGCGTGGCAGCGGCCGGGTACCTGGAGCTCGTGCCGACTCCGCGCGCGACTGAGCCGCTGCTGAAGGGCCTGCGCAAAGACGACTTTCCCCGAGTGCGGGAAGCGACGCTCGGGGCTCTCGGCAGCCTGCGCGACGACCCCAAGCTCGCCCCCGACGTGGAGGAGGCCATGATCCGCGCGCTCGCCAAGGACGACGTGCCGAGTGTCCGAGCGCGCGCGGCCCGCACGCTCGATCGGCTGCCACGTCCCGGCACTACTGCGGCGCTGCGGCGGTCCTTGGACAAGGACGACAGCGCGCAGGTCCGCGCCGAGGCGGCCCGGGCGCTCGGTCTCGTCTGTGATCAGGAGGCGCTCGGCGGCCTCACCAAGGCGGCACGCGGTCTGACCAAGGGTGCGCGCGACGAAGCCGACGTGCGCTTGGGCCTGAACGCGGTGACGGCGCTCGCACGGCTCAACCCTGCCGACCTCGATAAGCGCCTAGAGCCGCTGACCGCAGAGTCCGTTCCAGGACCACTACGTGGTCGCGTCGAGAGCGCGATTCAGAGCGGCCGGAGCGGATGTGCCACTGCCAGTGAGCGGTGATACACTCCTCGCTAGATGTCGCGAATGTCGTGCCGAAGCTCAGCCCGGACCGGCTGGGGATGGTCGACCAACTCTCGAAAACTCGCGACGGAACCTCGCGAGAGAAGGAGCCAAGCGTGAGCGGACTTGATTCGGCAAGCATGGTCGCGGCGATCGCCGCCATGCAGGACTACGATCGCTACCGGGACCTTTCGTGGGAAGGATCCTTCGAGGCCTACCTGCGCCTAGTGCGTGAAGACCCGCGCGTCACGCGCAACGCCTTCCAGCGCGTCTACGACATGGTGCTGTCGCACGGCAGCGAGGAGTACGTCGACAACAAGAAGCGCATCGTGCGCTACCACTTCTTCCAGGACCCGGATGGTGGCGGCAAGGACGCAGTGTTCGGGCTCGACATCCCGCTCATGCGGCTGATGAACGTGCTCAAGGCGGCCGCTTCCGGCTACGGGCCAGAGAAGCGCGTCATCTTGCTGCACGGCCCCGTTGGTTCCAGCAAGTCCACCATCGCACGCTTGCTGAAGAAGGGCCTCGAGCGCTACTCGGCTACGGCGGCGGGAGCCCTGTACACGTTCCGCTGGATCAACCTGAAAGATTCGGGGCTCGCAGGCGAGAATGTCGACACCTTCGATTCTCCCATGCACGAGGATCCGCTGCGCTTGATCCCGCCTGAATGGCGTGAGGCCGCCATCAAGGAGCTTGGGCTGTCGAGCGCGAACTTCAAGGTCGACGTCGAGGGTGAGCTCGATCCAGCCAGTCGTTTCATCTTCAAGGACCTTTTGGCCAAGTACAAAGGCAACTGGCAAGAGATGGTCGAAAGGCACGTCCTGGTCCGGCGCTTGGTGCTGAGCGAAAAGGATCGCATCGGGATCGGCACGTATCAGCCGAAAGACGAGAAGAACCAGGACTCCACCGAGCTCACCGGCGACATCAACTATCGCAAGATCGCGGAGTACGGCTCCGACTCGGACCCGCGTGCCTTCAACTTCGACGGCGAGTTCAACATCGCCAATCGCGGTATCGTCGAGTTCGTCGAGGTGCTCAAGCTCGACGTCGCGTTCCTCTACGACTTGCTCGGCGCGTCGCAAGAGCACCGCATCAAACCGAAGAAGTTCGCGCAGACGGACATCGACGAGGTGATCATCGGCCACACGAACGAGGCCGAGTACAAGCGCCTTTTGAACAACGAGTTCATGGAGGCGCTGCGCGATCGCACGATCAAGATCGACATCCCCTACATCACGAGGCTGTCTGACGAGCGCCGCATCTACGAAAAGGACTTCGACCAGCGCAAGGTGCGCGGCCGTCACGTGGCGCCGCATACCCTGGAAATGGCGGCGATGTGGGCCATTTTGACCCGCCTCGAGCAGCCGAAGAAGCACGACCTCGAGCTCATCCAGAAGCTTCACCTCTACGATGGCCGCGTGTTGCCGGGCTACACGCAGGACACGGTGAAGGAGCTGCGTAAGGAGACGCGGCGCGAAGGCATGGAAGGCGCCAGCCCGCGCTACGTGCAGGACAAGATCTCGAACGCACTGGTCAGCGATCAGGGCGAGGGCACCATCAACCCGTTCATGGTGCTCAACGAGCTGGAGAAGGGCCTCACCAGCCATTCGCTCATCACCAGCGAAGATCAGCGCAAGCGCTACCGCGAGCTGATCGGCGTCGTGAAGCAGGAATACGAGCAGATCGTCAAGAATGAAGTCCAGCGCGCGATCAGCGCCGACGAGGACGCGATCAGCAAGCTCGCGGCCAACTACATCGACAACATCAAGGCCTACACGCTCAAGGAACGCGTCAAGAACAAGTACACCGGGCAAGACGAAGAGCCCGATGAACGCTTGATGCGCTCGATCGAAGAGAAGATCGACATTCCGGAGAATCGCAAGGACGACTTCCGGCGGGAGATCATGAACTTCATCGGCGCCAAGGCCGTCGAAGGCCAGAAGTTCGACTGGCAGTCCAACGACCGCCTGCGGCGCGCGCTCGAGATGAAGCTGTTCGAGGATCAGAAGGACAGCATCAAGCTCAAGACCTTGGTCAGCGCCGTCGTCGATCGGGAGACGCAGGAGAAGATCGACATCATCAAGTCGCGGCTCATCAAGTACTTCGGCTACAACGAAGTCAGCGCGACGGACGTGCTCAACTACGTCGCGAGCATTTATGCTCGTGGCGACGCGACTTGAGGGAGACCGCGTGGTGGGCCGGCTCGCGCCGCGTGCGCGATGCCGGTGCGCCCCCTACTTCTCGACGTCCAAGTCGAGCGCGACCGAATTGATGCAGTAGCGGATGCCGGTCGGCGCCGGGCCATCGGGAAAGACGTGGCCGAGGTGCGCGTCGCAGGAGCCGCAGCGCACTTCGATGCGCCGCATGCCGTAGGTCGTGTCGTCGAGCTCCTTGATGTTGGCGCCGTCGGCCTGGCGGAAGAAGCTCGGCCAGCCACAGCCGGAGTGGTACTTTTCTTTGGAGGTGAAGAGCACCGCCGAGCAACACACGCAGCGGTACGTGCCCTCTCGCTCTTCGTCGGTGTAGGCGCCGGTGAAGGCAGGCTCCGTCGCGCCTTTGCGCGTGACCAGGTATTGGGCGTCGCTCAGTTTGGCGCGGAATTCGGCGTCGCGACTCGCGTCGGGCAGATTCTTCGAGCTCACGTGCCGACTGTAGCAGGGTGGCACGGGCTGCGGTCCCCCGGCGCAGCTGCGCCGTTGACCGGCGAGCCTGGGCGCCCAGCGACCTTGCGGGAATGGCTGAGAAAATTGGGTGACTCCAGCGTTTGAGGGGTTCTCAAGCGCCTGTGCCGAGTGGCACACTCAGGGCCAGGCGGAGGTGGCACACCGCCCGGAGGAACATAATGAACGGACGCTTCGCTTATTCGGCACTACGCACTCTGGCCCTGGCACTCCTGCTCACCGTACCCGCGGGGGCGGTCGACCTCGACGAGGACGAAGACGCGCCTGCCGAGGAAGCCGAGCCCGAGGAGGGCCTCGCGGAAGAGGGCGAGGACGACGGCCTCGGCGAGGCCGAGGAGGAGCCGGCGACCGGAGCCGAAGAGGGCGAGGCCAAGCCCGGCGAGGAATTGCTGCCACCGAAGTTTTTGATCGGCGCGCGCTACCGCGTGATGGTCGTGCCGCAGTTTTTGATCAACGCGTTCGGCGTCGAAGGTGGACGCACGGTCGTCGTGCATGGTGGCGGTCCGGAGTTTGCCTTCTCGCAGAAGGACTTCGAGATCATCTTGAGCCCGTGGTTCGCTGGCTACTCGCTCGAGAAGACGCCGTTCAAAGGCCCCAACGATGGCGAAAACGCCTGGGAGTACATCGAGAGCTACCTGTCGATGGCGTACATCACCGGCGACTTCCTGTGGAAGACGCACCTGTCGAAAACGCTCGACTTCCAGATCGGCGCTGGCGCCGGCATCGGCATCGTCTTCGGCAATTTCTACCGCAACGACGCCTACTGGAGCAGCGACGGCACGACCCTGATTGCACCGCCTCCCAACGGTGACCCCTACAACACGAACCCGGCTGCGGGCCCCGTGCTTGCGGCGTGCACCAACGCTGGCCAACCGCTCGATCCGTTCTCGGGCCAATGCCCCCCTGGCGGCCAGTACAACGCCAACGGTCCCGCGGCAGCGTGGCCGGTCTATCCGTGGCTCACCTTCCAGACGGGCCTGCGCTACTCGCCCGTGCGCAACTTCATCGGTCGCCTCGACATTGGCATTGGGTCGAGCGGCTTCTGGTTCGGGCTCGGGGCGGACTACGGGATCTGAGGGGACCCATGCGGGGGACGGATTTTGAACAAGCCACCTTTGACGGGTAGGCCCGATCTGCTCGGGGTGCCGTCGCGCTTCGAGCCGCTGCACTTGCTTGGGCACGGCGGCGGGGGCGCGGTCTGGGCGGCGCGGGATCGCGCGACCGGAAGCGAGGTCGCCATCAAGCTCCTGCACCGAGGTGGTGGTCCAGCCGAAGCGGACGCGCTCATCCGCGAGACGATTGCGCTGTCGGGTTTGGAGGGGCTGGGGCTGCCTCGCCTGCTGCGCCTGGGCCGCACCCAGGACGGACGCCCGTTTCTCATCCGCGAGCTGATTGCTGGTGAAGGGCTCGATAGCGTCTCGGTCGAGCAGCCGGCGCGGGTGCCGCTGCTCTTGTGTCAGGTGGCGGACGCGCTCACCGTCGTCCACCGCACGGGTCTCCTGCACGGGGACGTCAAGCCGGCCAACGTGATCGTGCGCCACGGCGGCGGCGTCAGCTTGGTCGACCTCGGACTGGCGACGGCGCTGCGTCAGGGTGGCGGGCTCACCGCCGGGCTCACTCCGCACTTTGCTGCTCCCGAAGTGAGGGCGGGTGGCCAGCTCACCCCGCAAGGCGAGGTCTACGCGCTGGGTGTCATCCTGGCGGATCACATCGACGATCACCCAGGGCTTTCGGCGGCCGAGGTCACCGCCGCCATGCGCGCGGTGGCCGAACGTGCGACGCATGCGGCCCCCGAACGGCGCTTTCCTTCGACCGACGAGTTTGCCCAGGCGCTCCGCCTGGCGCTCTCCGGCGACGTGCCGCCGGCCGAGGAGGCGCCGGCACCGTGGCCCGTGCTCGGGCTCGACGTCCCTGCGCATGCACTCGAAAGAGCCATCGCCGAGCTCGCCCCCGGCGCCATACTCTACGTGGTCGGGCCGGCTGGAGCGGGCAGCTCGACCCTTCTGCGCCGAATTGCGTTCAGCGCTGCGCTCCGGGGTGAGCCCGTCGGCTACGTCGACGAAGCGCCCGAGCAGGATTGTTTTGGCGACGAAGCGGAGCGAGCCGCGGTTGGGTCAGGCCTGTTCATCGTCGATCGTCCCGAGCCCATCGCCGAGCACATCCTAGAGGACGTGCGGCGCTCGGGAGCGCGGGTCGTCGTGACGCGTGCGGAGACGGATGCAGCGGACCTGACTGCGGGCAGCGTGTTCGAGGTGCCACCCTTGTCCTCGCCGGTCGTGCGCCAGCTGCTCACTGGAGCGTTGCCGGGGCTGCCGGAGAATCTCGTGCCCTTGGTAGCGGAGCGAACGGGCTCACGTCCCGCGGCGCTTCGCCGTTTCGTCGAAGCAGCGCGCATGGTGCCGCTGGCCGGTGAAGCGGACGTGGATGCCGTTTTGGCGGGGACCGACCTGTCCGAAGGCGATCCGCTCGTGCTTTTGGAGTCGAGCTTGGCCCGGGGGCATTTCGGTATCGCGGCCCAGGCGCTCGCCAAGATTTCGCTCGAAACGGCGCACGCTCATTGGCTGGCGGCACGCTACGAGCTCGCCGCGGGCACTGCCGCTCGTGCGCTCGAGCTGACCGACCGCGGCCTCGAGGTGGCCGCGCGCAGTGGGGCCGAGCTGCGGACGCGTGAGCGCCTGACGACGACGCGGTCCCGGGCCCTGCTCGGTCTGGCCCGTTACGACGAGGCGCTCTCGGTGTTGACGGAGGCGGAGGGCTTTTCGGGCGAGACGGCGGCCGAAGCGCTGGCTTATCGCGGGCTCGGGCAGACGCTCCTCGGCCAGGGCGGACCGGCGATCGAGACCCTGGAGTTGGCGATCGAGCGGGCGGGTCAGCTGGAGTCGCCGCGGATGCTGGCGCTCTGCCTGTCGTGTCAGGCGACCGCCCAATGGCGGCTCGGGCGCAGCGACGAAGCCGTGCAGAGCTATCAGCGCTCGATCGAGGTGGCGACGCGCGTTGCGGACGCTGGCATGCTGTCCAGCGCGCTCATCAACTTGGCCGGTCTGCGCAAGGAGCGCGGTGAGCTGGCCGAAGCGATCCGTGCCCTCGAATCGGCGCTCGACGCAGCACGGCGCTCGGGGCGCCGGACGTCGCTCTATCAGGCGCTTCTGAATCTCGGCAATGCCGACCTCTACCTTGGCCGGCTCGAACGCGCGCGCGCGTTCCTCGTGCAGATGGGCGATCCGGCGTCGCTCCCGCCGGCTTTCGGCGCCCAGCTCCATGGCCTCTGGGCCGACCTTCACGCGCGCTCCGGTGAGGTGGAGAGGGCGCTCGCCGAGTACGAAGCCTGTGCCAAGGGCTGGGCCGAGCTCGGTCGTGGCAAAGACGCCGCGGAAGCGCTGCTTGAGAAGGTTCTGCTGGCGGCCGGTCGTCCCGCCGGCACCAGTTTCGAGCTGCTCAGCCAGGACCTCGAGCGGGCTCGGCAAGTGGCTGAGGATCCTCCCACGGCCCTCTTACGCTTGGCCGAAGCGCGCGTCGCCGCGTTGGCGGGCGAAGGTGCCCGGGCGGAGGAGCTGGCGAGCGACGCCTTGAAGCTGGCGGAGAGCGCGGGGCAGAAGGAATGGGTTTGGCGCGCGCTGGCGTTCGATGCCGAGCTGGCCCAGGTGTCGGGCAAGCAGACCAGGGCCGAGCGTCTGCGTGGCCGTGCCATCGAGATCCTGGAGGACATCGCCGCCCGCCTGGCCGAGGACTTGCGCGCCGTGTTCTGGAACGACCCACGGCGTGCGGCGCTCCGGGCTGATGGCACTCGACACAGCGTGCGCTCACATCAGCCCTCGACGCACGGGCCGCGTTCGTTCGGCAGCCACGAACCGCTGCGGGCCACCAAGAGCTCCATCTCGCAGTCGGGCACCGACGCGCTGTCCCGGCTGAGCCAGACGCCCCTCGAGCGGCGCCTGGCCAAAATCCTCGCCATCAACGGCGACCTGGCGGCGGAAGTGGAGCTGCCGCGGCTGGCGGAGAAGATCGTTGCCTACGCCGCCGAGCTCCTGGGAGCCGAGCGGGGCTTCTTGCTGCTCGGCAGTACCGCGGATTCGCTCGTCGCTTGTGCCAGCCGAGGTGGGCAGGGCGAAGAGCACGAGCAGTTCTCCCGCACGATTGCCGGACGGGTCTTGTCGAGCGGCATGCCGCTGATCTCCGTCGATGCGGAGCGAGACGGTCGACTGGCGACGTTCGAATCCGTTCACGCCAAGCTGATCACGGCCGTCGCTTGCGTGCCCATTTTCTCGCCACAGGGGGCGTCGATCGGCGCCCTATACCTGGAAACGCGCACCGGTGTGCGCCCGGACTTCGCCGACGAGCTATCGACGCTGCAGGCCTTCGCCGATCAAGCTGCGATTGCCCTCACCAGCGCGCGCCTCTTGCGCGAGCTGCGCGAGAAGTCCGTGACGCTCGAACAGCAGAACCGGGAGCTGTCGGAGGTACACGGCCGACTGCGCGACATGTTGGGCAAACGCACCGCGCGCCTGCGCGAGGTGCGCCAAGAGCTTCGCGCCACACGGACACAGCTCGGCGCGCACTCGAGTTATGCCGGATTAGTGGGGGCGAGCCCGGCCATGCGGCGCCTCTACCAACTGATCCAGCGCATCAAGGACACCGACGTCCCCGTCCTCATCTCGGGCGAGAGCGGAACGGGCAAGGAGGTGGTGGCGCGGGCAATTCATCAAGGCTCCGTTCGCGGCAACAAGAAGCTCGTGGCGATCAACTGCGGTGCCATCCCCGAGCCCATCCTGGAAAGCGAGCTATTCGGTCACGCCAAAGGCGCCTTCACCGGGGCCGATCGCGATCGCAAGGGCCTGTTTCGCGAGGCGGACGGCGGGGTGCTTTTTCTGGACGAGATTGGGGAGAC
>Ga0164308_10000639_pt1 | contig 18923 bp, 13 predicted proteins | sample Whisoiple_246_MG_FD_109983 | JGI IMG/M metagenome (GOLD analysis project Ga0164308, IMG submission 109983) | Soil microbial communities amended with fresh organic matter from upstate New York, USA - Whitman soil sample_246_MG | ecosystem: Environmental > Terrestrial > Soil > Unclassified >...
CGTGACCATCAACCAAAAAAATTCACTGAGGAACGGACTGCGGTATCGGAGCGAGCGCGCGCTGTTGCACGGGTGTGCTTGCAGGAACGGTTGCGACGCTCGGAACGGGGACCTGGCTCGAGGACGCCACCGCGGTGTTCGACGCTGGAGGGGCAGGCGGTAGGCGATTGGCGTAGGCGCGCCATGCGCCGTCGAGGAATGCGCGCTCTTCGTCGCGTAGCGTGCCGGGGCGCGTCCGTTCGATTTCGCTGGCCACGCTCAACCACTGTTGTGCGTGCGTGAGGTCGCCGAGCGCGACGAAGGTGGCCCCACGGTAGGCCGCATACGTGGCGCGCTGCTCGAGAGCGGCGCGGGCCATGCGCGGTTCGGTACGAGCGAACACCTCGTCGGCTTCGACGTAGCGGCCCTCGCCGTATAGGTCAGCGCCGCGTTGGATGTAGTGGCTCGAGCCGCACGCGCTGAGGATCATGAAGCACGCCGCAAGACTCGCTCTGAGCACGGCGCTTTGACCCATCCGCCAAGGATACGGGCGCCTTCGGCGCAAAGCTAGCGCCGGACTAGAAGCGCGCATGAACCCCGAAGAAATCGCTGCTCGCGCACGTCAGCCCACCTTGTCTACCTGTGCGCGGTCCCCGCCTCACCTCGAGTGGGGTGGAAGGGAGCTCCAAAGGCGGTGTCGATGCGCGGGGTTCGGGAGCTCGAAAGCGCGGATGGGCCGATGAATTCGAGTTCATCGGCTCGGAGGGGGGAGACCCCGACGACGAACGGGACCGGTTTGACACGGGTGTGCCACTTGCCGGAAAGCACATTTATCGAAGCGCACGGCGAAAGTGAGCTTTGCCAGTTGGCACTGTGCCATGGCACTATCGCTCGGCTTTGGGCTGTGGGTTCGTCGCTCTGCACTCAATTTTCGTGGTGCACCGAACCGCACGTCCCTCTCGACCAAGACCGAACCGACCCGTGCGCCAAGGAGAGATCTGATGAGCCCCCGCTTTACCTCGTTGCTTATTTCGCTGTTCGCAAGCTCCGCGTTGCTGCTCACCTCGACTGCTGGCGCTGCGCCGAAGGCCAAGGCCGAAACGGCCAAAGAGAAGGCCGCCCGGGAGCAGGCCGAGAAGGAACAAGCCGCCAAGGAACAGGCTGCCAAAGAGCAAGCCGAGAAGGAGCAGGCGGAAAAAGAGCAGGCCGAAAAGGCGCAAGCGGAAAAGGCCGAGGCCGAGAAGGAGCAGGCCGACAAGGACGCTGCAGCCAAGGAGAAGTCGGACAAAGAAGCCGTGTTGGTTGCCGAAGCCGAAGCGGGCAGCTCTCCAGTCGAGCAACCCGGCAAGACTTACTACGGCGTGGGTCTGCGCTACCGCGGCATCATCGTGCCGAAGTTCATGATGAACATCTTCGGCCAAGGCGGGACCACGATCCTCGCGAACGGCGTGGGCCCCGAGTTCATCATCCGTAAGGATAATTTCGAGTACGAGTTCTCGGCCATGTACGCCGGGTACGGCATGGATCCGACGCCATTCAAGGCCAAGTCGGACCCGCCCGAGGCGTGGGAAATCGTCGAGAGCAAGCTGAAGATTTTGTATCTGACCGCGGACTTCAATTGGACGCACAACTTCAAGCCCGAGTTCGGCGTGAACTATGGCTTCGGTGCGGGCGTTGGCTTCGTGTTCGGCGATCTGTATCGCACGCAAGCCTATCCCAACGGTCCCGGCGCGAACCCGGACACCGGTGAAGGCTTCGCGAAGTGCACCGCGCCGGGCAATCCGAACGCGGTTTACTGTGGCAACGACAACGGCCACTACAGCGGCTACACCGAGCCGAACTGGGCGAACGGTGGCTCCAAGCCGATCATCTTCCCGTGGCTCGCGGTGCAGACCGGCCTGCGTTACAAGCCGCATCGCAACTTCATCGCGCGCCTCGATTTGGGCTTCTCGACTAGCGGCCCGTTCTTCGGTCTCGGCGCTGACTACGGGCTCTGAGAAATAGGGGGATTGGTGGCCGAGCTCGAGTTACCGAATCGGTACGAGCCGCTCGCTCAGCTCGGTAAGGGGGGTGGAGGCGAGGTCTGGGCGGTTCGCGATCGCCATTCGGGGCGCAAATTTGCCCTGAAAGTGCTGGCCGAAGGCGCGAGCGAACGCGAGATGTCCGCGCTCGTTCGCGAAGCCGTCGCGCTCTCCGGTTTGGAGGGCCTGGGGGTACCGCGCGTGGTTCGCTTCGGGCGCTTGCCGCGCAGCGGTCGCGCGTTTTTGGTACGCGAGTTGGTCGAAGGCCAGAGCCTCGAAGAGGTGATGGACGAAGGTGCGAGCCTGCGTGCGTTGACCGCGCTGGCGCGCGCCGCGGATCAGCTGACCGTGCTGCACCGTGCGGGGTTGTTTCACGGCGACGTGAAGCCGGCCAACATCGTGGTCGAGCTGAGCGGCCGCGCGACGTTCGTCGATCTCGGCTTGGCCGCGCCGTTTCGCGACGGCGGCAGTCAAGCCGAGGGGCTCACTCCGCGTTACGCGGCGCCCGAATTGCTGCGCGGCGCGCCGCTGACCGTGCGCGCCGAAGTTTATGCGCTCGGCATTACGCTCACCGAAATCGTCAGCGAGAGTCGTCGTTCGAGCTTGAACGGCAACTTGGTGCGAGAGCTGACGGCCGTCGCTGATCGGGCAACGCTGGCGCAGCCGTCCGAACGCTTTCCATCGGTCGATGAGTTCGCCAGTGCCCTCCGGCGCGCCGCCGGGCTGTCCGCGACTCCGGACACGGATGCAGAACAGGTCGTGCTGTGGCCCGTGGTCGGTGTCGAAACGACGTCGGCGCAGTTGCTCGATCGCGTGCGTGCGCTCGAGCTCGGCCAACATTTGCGGCTGGTCGGCTCGCCCGGCTCTGGGCGCACGGCGCTGTTGCGGCGCCTCGCTTGGTCGCTCGGGGTGCTCGGTACCAGCTTGGCTTGGGTCGAGGACGTGTCGTCGGATGCGAGCTTGAATGCCGAGCTCGGCGCGCACGCGTCGCTTCATGGCGTCACGATCTTGGTCGATGACGCCGACGCGCTGAGCGAGTCGGGCCTCGCTACGTTGCTCGACGCTCGCGCACAAGGCGCGCGCTTGGTGACGGTGGGCGGCTCTGCATGGCCTGACCCAGTGCTCGACTTTGCGGTGCCGGCGCTCGACGAACAAGCGGCGATCGAGCTCCTGCGGCGCGCGGTGCCGTCGTTGACCCAGAGCCTACTGAAGCGCGTCTTCGAGGTCTCTGCGGGACGACCGGGCGAATTGCGCCGTTTGGTGCGGATCATCGCCAGTGATGCGGTGGCTTCCGAGGATGACCTCGAGCGCGTCTTGGGTTCGGCCGACGCTCGCTCGGTGCCGCCTTCCGATCCGCTGACGCGCGCGCGATTTTTCTTGGAGCGAGGCCGCTACAACGACGTCAAAACGGCGCTCGAAGCCCTGGCCGACGATGATCGCGTCGAAACCGGTATCGCACGCGCGAGACTTCGGCTCGGCCTGGGTGAGGCTGCTTTCGCCGCCAAGTTACTGCAGGAGCTGAGCGAGCGGAGCGACACCACCGCGCAAGAGCGAAGCTACATTGCGCTCTACCTCGCGCGCACGGAGATCAGCTTGAACGACTGCCAGCGGGCGCTCTCGCTGCTCGAGCCGTTGCTCGCCGAACCGGCGCCGCTATGCACCGAAGCGCTCGCCTATCGCGGGCTCGCGCTGTCGATGTTGGGCAAACACGAAGAAGCCCGTGAGGCGCTCGATCTGGCGCTGTCGCAAGCGACGGAAAGCGGAGCCGTGCGTTTGGAGGCGATCGCGCTCACTTCGATCGGCTTCGTTGCGCAGCGTTGCGATCGCATCGACGAGGCGGGTGAGACGTATCGCCGCGCGATCACCGCCGCCGAGCGCGCCAGTGACGCCGGCGCGCTCGCGAACATTCAGCTGAATTTGGCTGGATTGTTGAAGATGCGCGGGGACATTGCCGGCGCCATCGAGCACTTCGAGGCTGCGGTCGATATGGGGCGTCGCTCCGGGCGGCGTTCGAGCGCGTTGCAAGCGTTGCTGAACCTGGCCAACGCGGATCTGTTCCTCGGGCGCCTGGCCCGAGCCCGCACGGCGATCGAGACCCTCGAAGAGCAGCGCGCGGAGCTCAGCTCGGTGATGTGCGCACAGCTGCTCGGGCTGTCCGCCGAGCTGCAACTGCGTGAAGGCAACGTCGATGCCGCGGTCGAAAAGTTCGAGGCCTGTGCGCGCGCGTTCGAGGAGTTGGGCCGGGGCGTGGATGCCGCCGAAGCACGACTCGAAGGAGTGCTCGCCGCGGTGCGCGCGCCGCGCCCCGACTTGATGAAGTTGCGCGCTTGGTTGAGCCGCTCCGAGGCCGACCTCGCGGGCGCCACGGTGCACCGCTCGCTCTTGCTCTTGGCCTCCGCGCGGCTGAAAAACCTGATCGGCGACGAGCTGGGCGCGCGCGCGAACTTGGATGATTCGCTGGCCGCGGCCCGCGCTTCCGCCCAAAAAGACTGGGTTTGGCGCGCGTTGGAGGCCCGAGCCGAACTCGAAGAAGCCGGCGGTCAGCCGCTCTTGGCGCGACGCGATCGCGAAGAAGCGCTGGCGGTGCTCGAAGAGATCGGCGCGCGGCTGCCCCGTGATTTACGAGAGGTGTATTGGAACGACGGTCGGCGTCGCACGCTGCGCGCTTCGGTGCCGGCCGCGATCGGCGTGGCTGCGACCGAATTCTTGCCTTTGGCCAGCTTGAAGAACGCGCCCTTGCCGGCGCGTTCGAATTCCAGCTTGCACGCGGTCACCAGCGCTTCGATATCTCAGCTCAGCTCGACGCCGCTCGAGCAGCGCTTGGCGCGCATCTTGGAGGTCAACAGCCGGCTCGTAGGCGAGCTCGACCTGGAGCGCTTGACCGAACGCGTGACGGATTACGCGGTGGAGCTCGCTCGCGCCGAGCACGGCTTCGTACTGCTCAAGCAAGCTTCGGGCGCGCTCACGGTGTACACGCAACGTTCGCGGGCTGGGGACGCGCACGCAGAATTCTCGAGGTCCATCGCAGAAACGGTGGTCAAGACCGGTGAGCCGGTGTTGACGCTGAACGCGCAGAACGACGCGCGCATGCAAGGCTTTGCTTCCGTGCACCAGATGATGCTCGAGTCGGTGGTGTGCGTGCCGATCCTCGCGCCGCACGGCGAGGCCATCGGCGCCCTGTATTTGGAAACGCGGCTGCGCCCGGGCGCTCAGTTCGAACGCGAACTGCCGACCCTACGTGCGTTCGCCGACCAGGTCGCGATTGCGCTCGAGAACGCGCGCTTGATCAACGAAAACAAGCAGCGCGCCGACGCCCTGGCCGACGCCAACGCCGCGCTTTCCGAGGCCCAGGAGCGCTTACGCGAGCTGCTCGATGGCCGGACCGAACAGCTCAAGCGCGCGCGGCAGAAGCTGCGCGACGCGCGGGAGACGCTGTACGGTCACTTTGGTTACCAAGGTTTGGTCGGCACGAGTGAGGCCATGCGGCGCGTGTACGCGATCATCGACCGAGTGCGGGACACCGATGTGCCCGTGCTCATCACCGGCGAGAGCGGTACGGGCAAGGAAGTGGTGGCCCGCGCGATTCACAGCGCTTCCAAGCGTTCGAAGGCGCGCACGCTGGGCGTGAACTGCGGCGCGATTCCGGAGAACTTGCTGGAAAGTGAGTTGTTCGGGCACGTGAAGGGCGCCTTCACCGGCGCGGATCGCGAGCGCAAAGGCTTGTTCCGCGAGTGTCAGGGCGGGACCATCTTGCTCGACGAGATTGGTGAGACCCCGCTCAAGATGCAAGCTGGGTTGCTGCGCGTATTGCAGGAGCGGCGCGTGCGTCCGGTGGGCGGAAACCGCGAAGAAGAGATCGACGTGCGGATGTTGTTCGCCACCAACCGCGATCTTTCGCAAATGGTTGCGGCCGGCAAGTTCCGCGAAGATCTGTTCTACCGTATCCACGTGGTCGAGATTCGCGTGCCCGCTTTGCGTGAGCGGCCGGAAGACATTCCGCAGCTGGTCGATCATTTCTTGGGTCTGTTCGCCGCGCGCTACAAGCGGGACAAGAACGGCTTGACCAAAGAGGCGCTGCAGCGACTCGGCCAATACGCCTGGCCCGGCAACGTGCGACAGCTCGAGAACGTGCTGCTCAACGCTTGGGTGCTGAGCGAAGATCTCGAGCTCGATGCCGGTGACTTCGATCTTCCGGACGGTTGGGTCTCGGGCCCAACGGCCGCGGCGCGAGCGGCGCGCGAGCCCACGCCGCGCGCCGCCACGATCAAACTACGAAAGGGTGGCGTGTCCGAGCACCGACGCGAAGAGCGCGATCGGATCTTGGAGGCACTGCGCGAGAGCAACTGGAACCGGGTGAAGGCCGCCGAAATCAGCGGTATTCCGCGGCGCACCTTCTATCGCCGACTGCGCGAATACGGCATTCAGTAGCCAAACACGGGCGACGACCGCTCAGCCGACTAGGCGACCGCGGTCGGAAAAATCCGTCGATTGTGTCGACGATCGGTTGTGTGAAAATGTAGGTGTCGAGCCTTCGTTGACAGGCCGAAGTGCCTCAGCGTACCGTCCGCACCCACCGGGAACCAGGGAATTTTGGCTGTTTAGTGCCACCCGGGCTCGCCGTGCTCTGACCCATCATCTGCCTCGGGAGGCATCTCCATGCTGCGCTCTTCGCGTCCCATCGCGTCGCTCATCCGCTCACTAGTCCTGGGAACTGCAACCACGACCACGATGGTCTTGGTCGCTGCCACGGTCGTTGGCTGCAAAGACGAGAGTCAACCCGACTATTGGGTGGAGAAGCTCGACGACCCTGCGTGGCGCGCGCGCGCCGTGAAACGTTTGGAGCAATTCTTCGAAGACTCGGTCACGAAGAACGGCGATCTGAAGTCAGAAGGCGTGCAAACGCTGATCAACAAGACGGTCGATCCGCTGACCAAAACTTACGTCGAGGGCTACGACACGCTCGACGGAAAGACGCGCGTCTCACTGATCAAGTTGCTGGCGGCCTACAAAGACAAGCGCATCGAACCCGCGGTGAAGAAGGCGTTCGACGAGTTTGCCAAGCATCCGGCGACGTCCAAAGAGGATCAAGACCTCAAGTGGGCGGCGATCGCGACCGAAGATCTCAAGCTCACCGCGGTTTCCGACTCGCTTTTGCAGGCGTTTTTGAAGCTGAAGTCGAGCACGATGCTCGGTGGCGTGGCCTACCGCGACGTGAACGACGCGATGCGCGTGGCGCCTTCCAAGGCTTGGGTCGGCCCGCTTTCGAAGATGCTCGAGCCCGAGATGGTTCAGCCGAAGACCAACAAAGACAAGGATCTGATCGACCCCTACCGCGACCAACAGTTCTGGCAAGTGGCGTCCGCGGAAGTGCTCGGGCGCATCGGCGATCCGGCGGCGGTCGAGCCGCTGCTCAAGGTGATGCTCGATCCGGCCAAGGGCGACGTGCAGTCGACGGCGGTGCTCGCGTTGGTGAAGATCGGCAAACCCGCGGCGGACGCCGCGGTGGCTTTGCTCCAGGGCAAGAACGAGCAACTCGTCACGTTCAACGCGCGCCGCATCAAGGAAGTCACGGGCACGGAAGCCAAAGGCAAACCGTACGTCGCGACGGCCGCGCTGATCCTGGGCACGATTGGTCGCCCAGACACGATCGGCCCGATGGTGGAGGCGCTCAAGGCCGAGACCGACGACAGCAACAAGGCCGTCATCGCTCGCGAGCTCGCGAAGATCCCGGCCACGGACGAGTCCAAGCAGGCGTTCAAGAAGGCCTATGAATCGATCTCGCTCGAAGCCGAAATCCCGAACGGGGGCGGCGCGCTCGAAGTGTTGACCGAGTCGGCGGGCCAGTTCTTCGACCCGTCGATGGTCGACTGGTTGCTCGGGCGAGTGGCCAAGCTCAAGGGCAGTGAAGAGGACAAGAAGGGCCTGCAGCTCGCCGTCACCGTCACCGCGATGAAGCTGGCGAAGCCGGACCAGCTGCCGACAGTGAAGTTGGCCGTCGACAAGTACGGCACGAAGCTGGAAAAGGACGCCTTCGCCGGCGTCGAGGAGTTGCTGAAGGCCTGCGGCGATCGCGTGCCGTGCTACGTGACCGCGCTGCAGAAGCCCGAGAACCAAGATCGCGCCAAGCAGTTCATCGGCATCAAGGCCGGCTACATGATCGGCATCTTGGGTGACGAGCAAAGTCGCGACGAGGTGGTCAAGGGCATCGATTCGGTGACCAACGCTGCCTTGCGCGCGGTGTCCGCGACGGTCATCGACCGCCTATCGCCGAAAGGTTCGAAGGACGTGGCGGCGAAGCTGAACACGGTCATCGAGCGCAACGCCAAGTCGCCCGACCGCGAAAAGTCCGCCGGTGATTCGCCGCTCAAGCAGGTGATGTACCGCTTGGAATCGCGCGCGAGCTGAGTCGAAGCCGAGCATGTCGAGCCTCCGCCTCGAGGTCGCTTCCGGCACCGACGCCGGCCGCGTATTCGACGCGGAGCTCGACACCGTTCGCATTGGGCGCGCGGCGTCCAATGATTTGGTTCTGAAGGACGCGCTGATCTCCAGTGAACACGCGCGGATCGTGAGCAGCGTCGACGGCTTCGTGCTCGAGGATTTAGGCAGCACGAACGGTACTTTTCTGCTCCGCGCGGGTGAACTCCAAGCGCTCGGCGAGGGCCGGCGAGCGATTGCGCTTTCGCCTGGTGACCGCGTGCTGCTCGGCGGACCCGAAGCCGAGGGTGTGGAGCTGCGCGTGGACTTCGCGCCCGACACCGACACGTTGGAAATCGCGTTGGTGCGGCCATTGAGCGAGCTCGGCAAGAGCGCGCCGCTCGCAGCGGGGGACGACCGCTTGCAACTGCTCGTGCAATCACTGCGCGAAGTCGTGAGCCATGAAGGGCTTTCGGACGTGGTGAGCGGCATCGCCGACGCGGCGCTGCTGCTGGTGCCCCGTGCGACCCACGCGACCGTCGTGCTGCGTCGTGAGCCCGACAGCGCACCGTCCGCGTCAGCGGGTAAATCCGCGGGCTTCGTGCCTGTCGTCACGCGGGTTCGTGGGCCTTCCGGGCCGCGTGCTCCGGAAGCCGCGGTGCGTCTCACGCGCAGCATCGTGCGCAAAGTGATCTCGGAGCGGGCGGCAGTGCTCGCCGCCGACGCGCCCAGCGAGACCTTCAGCTCCGAGTCGTTGCTCGGCGCCAGCATTCGCAGCACGATCGGCGTCCCGCTCTGGAAAGACGAAGACATTCTGGGCGTGCTCCAGCTCGACAACCGCGACGCCCCCGCGATGTTCGAAGCGCGCGACGTCGACGCGCTGGGCGTGCTTGCCGTCAGCGCGTCACTCGCGATCGCGAACGCCGAGTTGATCCAACGACTGCGCCTGGCGCGCGCGGAGCTCAAAAAAGAGAACCAGTACCTGCGCAGTCGCGAACGCGCGCGCACGGCCGAAGTGCAAATCATCGGCGAGAGCCGGGCGATGGCCGAGCTCTTGCGCCAGCTGGACAAGGTCGTCGACACGCGCGTGAGTGTGCTGATCGAGGGCGAAACCGGCGTCGGCAAGGAGCTGATCGCCTCCAGCGTGCACTATCGCTCGAAGCGCAAAGACAAGCTGTTCGTGGCCCAAAATTGCGCAGCTTTCCCGGAAAACTTGCTGGAAAGCGAGCTCTTCGGCCACAAGCGTGGCGCGTTCACGGGCGCCACGGACGAGAAGAAGGGATTGTTCGAGATCGCCGACGGCGGCACGCTCTTTCTGGACGAGCTCGGAGAGCTGCCTTTGTCGCTGCAGGCCAAGCTGCTGCGCGCGCTGCAAGAGGGCGAAATCAGACCGATCGGTGCCACGCAATCGAAGCAGGTCAACGTGCGCATCGTGGCGGCGACGAACAAGAACCTCGAGACGGAGGTCAAAGCCGGGCGCTTTCGCGAAGACCTGTACTACCGGCTGAAGGTGTTTCCGATCCGCGTGCCCCCGCTGCGCGAACGGCGCGACGACATCGCGCCGCTGGCGGTCTTCTTCCTCGATCGCTACACGCGCGAGATGGGCAAATCAGTGCCCGGTTTTGCCCAAGAAACTTTGGAAATTCTCAGCGCTTACGATTTTCCCGGTAACGTGCGCGAGCTCGAGAACGAAGTGCAACGCTTGGTGATCCAGGCCGACGAAGGTTCCTTCCTCACGCCCGAGTTGTTGAGCCCGCGTGTGCGTCAGATCGAGACCGTGCTGCTCAGCGCCAACGCCGCCAAGGGCTCACTGAAGGAGATGGTCGACCAGGTCGAGCGTCACATTTTGATCGAAGCGCTGCGCGAGCACGGCAACAACAAGACGGCGGCGGCAAAGACCCTGGGCATCACCCGCGAGGGCCTGCACAAGAAGCTGAAGCAGCTGGGGATCGGCTGACACGAACGTCAGCCGCGAACGGACTCCAGCTTTTCGATGATGGCGTCGTGCAAGAGGCCATTCGACGCCACCACCCCGCGATCGTTGTCCAAGCGCTCACTGCGGTAGTCGATGAGCTCGCCTCGTGAATCCGTGAGCTTGCCGCCTGCGGCGGTAACGAGCGCGTCCGCGGCGCAGGCGTCCCAGCGCTTGCCGGCGTAGTGCGGCGCGACGTAAGCATCGGCCGCGCCGTGCCCGACGACCGACGCTTTGAGGCCCGCGCTGCCCAGCGCGACGAGCTCTCGCGCGCCGAGCGTGGCCAACGCGCGTTCCAACGCTGGATTTCGATGTGACCGCGAGCCGACGATCTTCGCGTCGACGAGCGAGCCGACGGTGCTCACCGAGATCGGCTTGCTCGAACCGTCGCGCTCGACTTGGAAGGCGCCGTTCCCCAACTCGCCGAGCCAGGAAATGCCGCTCTCCGGCGCGTGGATCACGCTCGCGGTGGCGCGCTCGCCTTCGACGATGCCGATCATGACCACGAATTCACCGTTGCGGGCGACGAACTCGCGCGTGCCGTCGAGCGGGTCGACGAAGAAGATGCGATCGGCCTTGCGATAGTCGGCGAAGGTCTCGGGGTCGCTCTCTTCGGCGACGATTGGCACGTTCGGAAATTGCTCGTTCAAACGAGTACAAATCAGCTCGTTGGCGCGGCGATCGGCTTCCGTGACCGGATCGCGCGGGGCCTTGAAATCGACGCTGAACTTCGTGGCATAGACCTCGAGGATCAGCACGGCGGCTTCGCGAGCGACGGCGTCGAGTGTACGAAGAATGCTCGAACCTGCCCCGGCGCCGGCGGGGGACATCACGCGGACGCTTTCAAGTTGTCGAGCCGGATCTGCAGAGCATCGAGCGCTTCCGGGCTCAGGTACGGGTGCTGGCCAGCTTCACGGACCAACTGATCGAGTTGGATGCCGTTGCGCGGCCCGAGCACCGCGCAGCTCACCGCGTTGTTGGACAGCACGTAACGCAACGCCGCTGCGCGCAGGCTGGTGACGGTGCTGCCGTTCACGCACGGGCGGATGGCATTGAGCTGCGAGATCCTGCGCTTCAGGTCGTCATTCGTCCAACGTTCGGAGCGATGATCGTTTCGGGCGAACTCTTTGTCGAACGGCCATTGCCCGCACAAGAGCCCGTGCGCGAGCACGGAACGCGCCAAAATCGCGACGTTGTGGTTGCGAATCTCGACATCGAGCTGTTGCATGGTCCGGCTGTGGAAGGCGTTGTACGCGAGCTCGAGCACGCGGACCCCCTGGTGCATCGCGATGCGCGCGGCATCCAGACCCTCGACGCTCGCGCCCCAAGCGCGAATGCTCCCGGCGTTTTGCAGCTCTTGCAAGACCGCGCCGGCTTCGCCACGGGCGATCGTACTTTCGGATGGATTGTGCAGCAGCACGACGTCGATCACGTCGCGCTTGAGCCGTTCACGGGAGCGCTCGAAGCTTTCGCGAATGAACTCGGGCTTGAAGCATTTCCGGACCGGCGAGGCTTCGCGATCCGTGCCGAGCTTGGTGACGATCACGGCTTGGGGATGTGCGGCCAAACGTTGACCGAGGCGCGTCTCCATGGCGCCCCTGCCGTAGCTGTCTGCCGTATCGAACAGCGTGACCCCGAGCGCGAGCGCCCGCTCGATCACGGCGTCTTGCTCCGCCTCGGGCAGGGGCGAATAGCCGTCACCGGATAGGCCCCAGGTGCCGAGCCCCAGCTCGGAAACCGAAATCCCGGTGGCCCCGAGGGCTCGTTGCTCCATGCTCGCGGTATAGCAAAGCTCGGCCGGTCCGGCCCGCAAACTTATCGCGGCGCGTCGTACGACCAATAGTGCAGGGCGCTGAAGGTTCCGTTCTCGGCGCTGAGCGTTAGCTCAGCCGGGCCTGCCGCGAGATCCGCGGGCAAGTTCAGCACGTGGTCCTCGAAGTCCGGTCTGCTGACCGTCCAGCGCTCGATCAGGCGTCCCGCGATCCGCAGCTGGACGGTGAGCGGCTGTTCGGCGCCGAGCCGAGTCACCAATTGACCTCCCGGGGCCAAATCGAGCCGGAAGGACTCACGACTCCGGTGTAGGCGCGCGCCGTCGAGGACCACGCCGTTGCCGAGCAGCACGTCCTCGCCTTGGCTCGACGGAATCAGCACATAGTCATGCGCGGCCTCGCTGTCCAAATCTGCGACGTCGAGCGAATCGCGTGCAGTCAGCGACCCAAATTGCAGCAGTGACGGGCGCTCACCGGAGCCGAGTCGCGAGTAGTCCGCGCCGCAAGCCACCATCGTCGCTCCGCCGAGAATGGTCGCGTTCACGGTGCGCTCGGTGAAGCACGGTCCGAGCAGATCCGGCAACGCAAACCATGCTGGGTAAACGATGAACACCGTGGGCAGCGCGCTGCGTGGCAGCCGCTCGTAGTGCTCGAAGCGCGAGCCCGCTCCGGCCGTCCAATAGCGCGCTTCGCCCGTCGTGGTCAGGCCGACGATGTCGAACACCGAGCGGCCGGAAAAATAGGCGATCGCGCCCGTGTCATTGACGCCGATGCGCGCGTCTGCAGGTAGCGCTTTTTCGGCCCATTTGCCGAGCTCGGCTTGTTGCGCGGAAATCGCGTATGCGCTCTGCGCCAAATCACTCAACGCAAAAGGGAACTTGTCGAGCAACGCGATCGCGATCGCCGCCGGCAAGAGATAGCGGAGCGAGCTTAGACCTCGCCACAACAGCGCAGCAAAATCCGCAATTTGATCGGCGAGCGCCAGCAAGCCGATCAGCCATGGGCCGGTGAACGGCCACAAATAGCGCAAGCGATTCCAGAGAAAACTATCGTAAGTCGTCGGCAATAAAATCCCAAGGCCGAGCGCGAGCAACAGCCAAGCGCGCGCATTCCGGGTCCGCGCCTGACCGGCGAAGATCAACGCAGGCAGCGCGAGCCAATTGACGAACTTGGAGTGCTCCGGCACGAACGCGGCGCTCCACAGTTGGCCGTCGACGAGTGTCGACCAAAACAAGTGCACGTTGTAGAGCACCTGCGCGCGCAGCGAACTTGCGTCCAAATACGGGCTGAACGGCAGCCACTTCACGAGCGTCGTGGTTTGCGTCGCGTGACCGGTGAACCACAGGTAAACCAGCGGCGGCACCAGCGGGCAAAGCAGACACAACAGGGCGTATGCTCGTTTCCGTCCACCGCCCAAGCAGAGTGCACTCGCCAGCAAGGCGCTGCCGAGCGCGCCCTCCGGTCGCATCAGCGGCGCGAGCAACGCGAGCAACATTAGCTCCCCCAGGCGCCCGTGGTCGCCTTCGAACCACTCGGCCGCGCGACGCGCGCAGCGCATCAAGAGCCACGCGAGCGGCACGACCTCCATGCCGCTCGCGGCAAACCAAGTATTGGCGCTGAACGCGAGCGTGAGCACGCCCGCGAGCCACGCGACGCGCGGACTCACGAGGCCCTCCGCGGCGCGCGCAGTCTCGTACGCGAGCAAGCCCAACGCGACGAACCCCAACCCCCAGGCAAAATAGATCAGCGTCAGGCCATGCACCCCGAAGCACTGCGGCAGCGCCAGCAGCAGCGGCCAAAGCAAGCTGGTCGCGCCCGCAACCGGCACGGCCCCCGGCGAATACACGAAGGGACGCCCCTCGGCGAACGAACGCGCGAACTGAAAGTGGATGTAGCTGTCGTCGAGCGGAACCGCCGGCGCCCCGTGATTGGCCGCCAAAATCTCGCGAATCGCCAGGGACGCGGGCAACGCGGCAGCCAACAAAAAGCCCCACCACGAACCGACGAGCCGAAGCCAGCGAGGGCTATCCGCCTGTGCTAACACCCGCCGAGTCTTAGCATCGACCCCCGCATGAAAACGAATCCGTACGAGCACGCCCCGCGCCTCCCCGAAGGCGAACAGATCGATCCCCGGCTTTTCGTCGGTGCTGGTAGCACGCCGATCGAGATTGAAATTGGCCCCGGCCGCGGCGGTTTCGTATTCGAGCGTTTGGCCGCTGATCCGGAGGTCTTCATGCTCGGCCTAGAAATTCGCCGCAAATGGGCGACCATCGTCGACAACCGGGTGCGCGAACGCGGCCTCGGCAGTCGCGCGCGCGTGCTCGCTGAAGACGCGCGCGCGGCCTTCCCGCGTTTCCCCGACGCCTGCGCGCGCGCCGTGTTCGTCCATTTCCCCGATCCGTGGTGGAAAAAGCGCCACGCCAAGCGCCTGGTCATCACCAACGATCTCCTGCCGCAACTCTGTCGGGTGCTCGTTCCCGGCGGCGCCCTCTTCATCCAAACCGACGTCGCCGAGCGCGCCGCCGAATACGCCGCCCTGGTCGAAAGCGAACCGCGCCTCGTGCCACAACACGCAGGCTTCGAAGCCGAAAATCCCTTCAATGCCCGCAGCCCCCGCGAACACCGCGCGATCGCCGACGGCCTGCCCATCTATCGCCTCCACTATCGTCTGACGGCGCCCTGAAGACTCGGCCTGAGTGACGCTACGTGTTTTTGGGGGTGAGGGGCGCTCGCGGTCCAGCAGCGCACCTCGAAGCGCGCGCTGTTCCCGGCGAGGCGCTCGAGCCGAAGTCGACCCTGTACCCGAAATCGAGGCTCTGGCCGAAAGCGTTGGTTCGAATTGGAACTGGCGCGGGCGAAAGACGCACCTTGGTCGGGCGAGGACGGTGGTTCTAGTTGGGCACGCAAGCAAATGAGAACCTGCGAGACCGCGCTCGTGCTCATCTGGTAGCTCTCGCCTTCGCGAGCAGCGGATGCAGCGAAGGGTCGCGAGCTTCGCAGCCGCCGACGGCGCAGGCTTCCGGATGAGTACATTGCTGACCGTATCGCTTCATGCGCGAAAACGGTTCTTCCGACTGCTGCGGTCGTTCGATGTCGGGAACTGAGCGCCCTGCGAGGTGCGCTGCTGGATCGGGAGCGCCCAAACCCAAGCGTCCGCGTTTCGGCCCTTTTTTCTTTGGCTGTGGTTGGCTAATGTCCACGTGGATGCGAACTGCCTACGTTGTCGTGCTCGCGACCCTGCTCGGTCCGATCGGATGCGCGACCTATCGCGAGGAGTTGAATCGCGGGCAGCGGCTCTACGAGGACAATCAGTACGAGCACGCGCTCGCGCTGTGGCGAATTCTGGAGGACGACGTCGATTCGCTGAGTGCGAGCGACCGCGCGCGTTACGCTTATTTGCGGGGGATGACCGATTATCGCTTGGGGTTCCGCGCGGACTCTCGGCATTGGTTGGGCATCGCCAAGGCGACCGATCAGGTGCACGCGGGCAGTTTGAGTGCGGCGTGGGAAGAGCGGCTCGAGCAGTCGCTGACTGATTTGAATCAGGACGTGTACGGCGCGGCGGAGAAGCTCGACGCCAACACCGCGCATGCCGTCGAGTACGGCAAAGCGACTCCGGGTGAAGGAAGCGGCGCGCCGGACGGCGGCGCAGGTTCGAGTGGGAATTCAGGGACGCCGGCTCCAGCTTTGCCAGGCGGGCAATGCCGCTCGAACGCGGACTGTAAGGCGGGCGAGATTTGCGACGGCAAGGCTTGCACGCCGCTCTGAGTTCGATCGCAAATTGCCAAGCACAAAATGAAACGAGAGCGCCGCCAACTGGTGGAGTACGCTCTCGTTGTCAGTATCGAATGAAGTCCGGGTTCTTCAGCCCCTCCGCATGCGGTTGAGGAGGTCGCGAGTGAGGAGCCGTTCTTTCTTCATCGCAGCGTAAACCAGCTGTTCCTGTGGGGTCAGATAAGCGCGTCGTGCGAAGCGATCGACTTGCTCGTTCAATGTTCGATGCTTGAGTTCGAGATCGCTCACGCGCCCGTTCGTCATCGGATCCATTCTTCCTCCTCGATTGGCACTGCGTTCGTGCCGCCAAACGGTTGGCGACACGGCCTCAGACTAAAGATCTGGCGCCGAGCGTCAATGCTTAAAGTCCTCGTTGCAAATGTGTATTCTTGGTCGAAATGCGCGAGAAACAGTGCTCGTTGTCGCTCCGGTTCAAGTTTCCGCAGTGCGTCAGATCACTCGGCGAACGAGAGACAGACAGCAAACATTCCCGACGCTTGTCCAATTTTCGCGCCTCCGTATTCGCCCTGTCCGTCTCGTGTCTCGTCGCCGCGTGCGCGGGAACTCTGCCGTTGCCGCCGCCCGCGGCGAAAACCAACGTGGCGGCGCCGGGTTCGAGCGCGAGTGCGACCGAATTGGCGCGCACCGTCGTCACCCCGCACTCGGCAACCGACATTCAGGAGCTGTACGCAAAAGCCACTGCTGACGGCCAGGCCAAGCGCTACGAGGTCTCGGCGAGCGGATTCGAGCGCGCGTTTCAGCTCGATCCCGACGGGCCCTTGGCGGATCGTTCGCTGTTCGAATCTGCCGAGATGTACGACCTTGCCGGCAAACACGAACAGGCGCTCGCGCGCTACGAGCAGGTCGCGCGCCGCTTCCCCCAGTCATCGCTCGATCGCGTGGCGCGCGTGCGCGCCTTGCGTATCTTGATCTACCTCGAGCAATACGCGCGCGCCGGTGAGCTCGCGGAGAGCACTGCCGCCAAGTACAAAGATTTGCTCAGCTTCGATCAGCTGACGGTGCTCGCCGCGCGCGCCTTGTCACGGCTCGCCGCGGGCGAGGATGCGCAAGCCGAAATCGCGATCAGCAAGGCGCGCGACATCATCGAGCGCGAGAGCTTGGATGCGGCGGGGCGAGTGCCCGCCGAGCTCGCGCCCGTGTACTTCGCGCTCGGCGAGCTACGCCGGGTGCGCGCGGAGCGGATCCATTTCGTACCGGTACCGGCGAACTTCGGCGTTGCGCTCGAACAGCGTTGCCAGTTGCTGCTCGACGCGCAGAGCGCGTACTCGGACGCCATGCGCGCCTACGATTCGCACTGGTCGGCGATGGCCGGCTATCGCGTGGGTGAGCTGTACCAAAAGCTGCACGAGGAGATGATGCAGGTCCCGCCGCCGAAGACCGCCGACACCGAGCGCCGGCGGCAGTTGTTCGAGGGGGCCATGCGCCTCCGCTATTCGATCTTGCTCGACAAGGCCAAGGCGATGCTCGACCACACCATCGCCATGGCCGACCGCACCGGGGAGCAATCTCCCTGGGTTCTCAAGTCACGCCAGGCTCGGGATGCGATTGCCAAGTCGACCGAGGAGGAGCGCCAAGCGTTGGCCCGCCTGCCTTACACCCGGGCGCAGTTGCAGGAGGCTCTGGACTCCTTCGCGACGGGGCACGCGCCCCCATAATGTCGAGCTCGATAGCACTTGGAGGCTGAATCAGGCTGGAGCGTGCGTTCCCGAGAGCGTCTAGGAACCACCTCCAGCTTGTCACACAAGCGGCTGAAATCACTGACTGAATTTTCAGTTGATCAGGCGCCGGGGCCGATGTAGGTAGCTTTGCTGACTAGGGGCATGAAATATGCTTGACACCCCTATAACCTGGCGCTACCAGAGCGCGGTTCTCCTCGGTCCCTGCCCAAAAAGTCCCCGACCAGCCAAACAGCGGGCCGGAGGAAGGGTGGGGTGCCCCCTTTGAGTGGCCTTTCACTCGATCGGTGCTAAACGGGGCGCCCGCCGAAGAAACACCGAACCCCACTCACCTAGTAACGAGCCCCGGAAATCTCAAGCTCGCCCTAGCTCGTCACAGTTGCTCATGCAGGCCTCTCAACAAGTGTCGCTACTCACGACTCGCCCCACTCCGGGTACGGCGGGATCAGTGCGTGCGTTCGCTGGCGTAGCTCAACTGGTAGAGCACCTGTTTTGTAAACAGGTGGTTAGCGGTTCGATTCCGCTCGCTAGCTCCAACTCGGATCTGGCGTTGGTCTCGTCGCCATCATCGTCTGTATCGTTCACTGAAAAATATTCGGAAGGTTGCCCGAGCGGCCAAAGGGAGCAGGCTGTAAACCTGCCGGCTCACGCCTACGTTGGTTCGAATCCAACACCTTCCACTCGTTCGAAAGAAACCCGCACCGCTCGCGGGTTCCGACTGGGAATGCGTAGCCCGCTTCGGGGGTTACGCCCTTCTCGGTGCTCTGCGGGAGTAACTCAGTTGGTAGAGTCTCAGTTTTCCAAACTGATGGTCGACGGTTCGAGCCCGTTCTCCCGCTCTACGTTTCTGTCTGTTTCTAGTTTCTCGTCACTCGTTTCTCGTGTGAGCCGTCACCAAACGGCGAGCACGTCGTCTCAGCAACAACGTCGACCGGACGCGGGAACCAGGCTGAAGCCTGCCCGTCCCGCAAGCTTGGTCGCCGGCGAAGCTGAGGCGAGGACCGGAGCGGAGCGTACTCTTGTACGTGAGCACCGGACCACAGCCGAAGCGCAGCCCGCGGCCAAGATCGCGGGACGTCGCTACCGGTCGCGCCACGTAACAATGCCCACCTAGCTCAGTTGGTAGAGCACGTCCTTGGTAAGGACGAGGTCACCAGTTCAAGCCTGGTGGTGGGCTCAATCGAAATCAGAACCGTAGTCACCATCCCAGTAAGAAGAGAGTCGGAAAGCAATGGCTAAGGAAAAGTTCGTACGAACGAAACCCCACGTAAACGTCGGCACGATCGGTCACATCGAC
>Ga0164308_10000640_pt1 | contig 18870 bp, 13 predicted proteins | sample Whisoiple_246_MG_FD_109983 | JGI IMG/M metagenome (GOLD analysis project Ga0164308, IMG submission 109983) | Soil microbial communities amended with fresh organic matter from upstate New York, USA - Whitman soil sample_246_MG | ecosystem: Environmental > Terrestrial > Soil > Unclassified >...
CCAGGTTGACCTGACCCGCCTCCGAGTCGGAGTCGACGTGGAGCACGACGGGCGCTTGGCAGGCGACCCCGGGGCAGGGACCGCACTCACCACCTCCGCTGCCGACCTGACCTCCGCTGCCGACCTGACCTCCGCTGCCGGGCTGTCCGCCGCTCGCTGACGTTCCGCCGCTCCCGCCGCCTGAGCTAGAGCCGCCGGCGCCAGGTCCGCCGCCCGAGCCGCTGGTGCTGCCCCCGCTTCCGCCATCGGCTCCTACCTGGCTCGAACAGCCGAGCACTGCCCACCCTACGAGGGAGGCGACGAACAGGCTGGTCCGGCTGGGGGATAACATGCATCGGTACCAGCAAGCGTCGCGCCAACGTCCGAGGCAGCAATATCGGCAAGGTGCGCGATTCCTGCGCTGGCACTCGTTGGCACACCCAGGCGGCCATGACCATCGGATCACACTTTTGAGGCCGTGCCATTCTTGACACTGGCGGGGCGCCCGGCCGTGAGAACAATGAGGGAGTCGCCATGAACAATCCTCAGCTGCTCATCGATGCGGTCGTGCAACAGACGATGGTCTTCATCGCCCAGTTGGCGACCGCTGGTGGAGTGCGAGCGCCCCTGGCCGGACTGGCCAATCAGGTCTTCGCCGACTTGACCCACGAGCTCGAGAAGCAGGGGGTCAAGAAGAAGGTCATCGCCGACATGTTCGGCATGGCGCTCCGCACCTATCACCGCCGCTCGCAGGAGCTCCGCCTCAGTCGGACCGACGAGGGGCGCACGCTGTGGGAGGCCGTCTACGCATTCTTGCGGGACAAGTCGCGGGTGACCGCGGCCGAGGTCATGCAGCGGTTTCGCCGCGACGATGTGGAAGTGCTGACTGGCATTCTGCAGGACTTGGTTGGCTCCGGTCTCGTCTACCGCACGGGACGTGGCGGCGATGCGGTCTACAAGCTGGCGGACCAGGAGGACTTCGACACGGCCGACCGCAACCGGACCGAAGCGAATCGCTACCTGGTCTGGCTCAACGTGTACCGTCAGGGCCCACTGACGCTCGAGGAGGCGACCACTCTGGCGCGCCTACCGCTGGCAGTCTGCGAGGAGGCTCTCGGTCGCCTGCTGGGAGACGGCCACGTGGTCAGCTCTGGTGCTGGCGCCGAACGGCGTTTCCAAGCGGACACCTTCGACGTGCCGCTCGGACTGACCCGGGGCTGGGAGGCTGCGGTGCTCGACCATTTTCAGGCGGTGACGACCGCCATCGCGCAGAAGCTCGTCCGCGGCCCGGGCGCGGTGGATGGGGTGGACCTCGTCGGGGGTTCGACGTGGTCCCTCGACGTGTCCGACGCGCATCCCCTGGCGGCCGAAGCGCGTGGCACCCTCGCGCGCGTTCGCGACGAGGTCGAAGACCTGCGGCGTCGCATCGACGAGCACAACTCGAGCCATCCTTTGCCAACGACCTTCCAGCGCGTCGTCGTCTACCTCGGCCAGTACGTGCGGACGGACGAAGGCACTATCGGAGAACCTTCAGCATGAACCATCGCCTATCCTCGTGTGCTTTCCTCGTCGCCGGCCTGTCCCTGTTCGGCGCGTGTCAATCGGAGATGCAGAGCTCGAGCTCGACGCACTGGTTCGTGTGCGAGGACCTGTCCGACTGCGCGGCAGTCGACGATGCGGCCGCCTGTTCCGGCGGCTACTGCGTCGATGCCGACGGTGAGCGCATTGCAAAGGACCTAGCGGGAAGTGGTGGTGGCGACAGCGGCGGCAGTGGGGGAAGCACGGGGTTGGGATCTGGAGGCAGCGCGACTGGTGGTTCCGCCACGGGAGGCAGTGAACCGAGCACGGGCGGCACCGATGGTGTGGCCGGAGCGCCGGGCGAGGCCACGTGCGAAGACTTCGAAGTCCTCCGCGGCTGCGCGGACAGCGAGGACTGCACCGTGGCGCAAAAGCAGCTCGACTGCTGTGGAACCCAGAGTGTCGTGGGCATCGCGAGTGAGCACGAGAGCGAGTTCATGACGCTCGAAGGTACCTGTTTCCCGGCAGAAACTGCGTGTGCCTGCCCGGCCAGTGCCTACGTTCGTGCAGAAGACGGACGCGACAGCGCAGACGCGGTGGCCGAGGCCACGTGTGTCGACGGGACCTGTCGGAGTCGGGTGGTCAGCCGCGCTTGCGGAGACTCCCTCACCTGCGACTCGGGCGAGCTGTGCCTCGTGGTCACGACCACCACGGGACCGAGCGGGACGACCGAGTATTCCTGTGTGGCGAATCCTTGCGCCGGCGAGCTGCTCGGTTGCTCCTGCGCCGAGGATCTCTGCGCCCTTGGCGACGGCCACTCCCGCCTGTGCGAGACGGAGACCACCCTGGGCGACGTGCTGTGCGAGGACCAGGCGCAGTAGCCTGTTTGCTAACCCCGCGATTGGACTCGAGTGTCCTGGCGTCGGCTCGAGGGAAGCAAGGTGGCCCTGCCTGCGTAGAACCGCTCGCGCTGGCCGAAGTGGCTGGGCGGGCTACGATTTGGCGCATGGGAAGCTTACTTTGGGGCAGGCGATTCCTCGGTTCGAAGACCTGGCTTGCGGCGGCCGCGCCCGGTTTGCTGCTCGGGTGCTCGAAGGTCATTCCCGACACGGCGAAAAATGAGCTCGACGTCAGACGCATCGAGCAGGCCTGCAAGCAGGTGGAACCGAACGCGTACTACGCCGTTCGTCCCGCGAACGTCCTCTTGAAAGAGCGCGCGCGGGACACGGTGGGGCTGGGCCTCGGCGTGGGCGCCTTTGGGGTCAACCTGAGCTTTGCGGTGGCTCGCACGCCGGACACACAGATGGGCCTCGTCCAAGCTGACCAGCAGGTGACGGCGGTTCGCGGCTGGGACGAGGCCGCGGGCGGCTTCGACGAAGAGTTCGTGATCCACACCAGCAAAAAACCGATCCGTGATCCTTCGATTCGCGTGGACGTGCGCGGACAAGACGGGGCGCTCGGCTACGAGCGCGTCCATGTGTGCTCACTCTTGACCGACCGACACGTCAGCTTCCAGGGCGGCGAGGGCGACGTGACCTTCGACGTGACGAGGGTGGAGCGCAAGGACCGCCGGGTCAGTGTTCACGTCGATGGCCGTGCAGCGCCTCCCCCGGATCATCAGGCCTGTGCAGGCCCTCATGGCGCGGGAGTGCTGCTCTTGCCCGGCGAAGTGGCGACCATCAGAGGGACCCATGGTGCGGTGCGCCTCGGCACACTGGACAGCCGCAATTTCGGGCCACGCGGTGTGGGCGGCAAGTGGCAGTCGTATCGCTACTCCGAGCTTGGTTCGGTGAACCACGGCGCCCTGGCCTACTCGGCTTTCGGCGAGGTCTCCGTCGCCTATCCGGGCACGACCATCGAAGCCCCGCGCGCAGGTTGCGTAGCGTTCTTCGTGAACGACACCGATCCGGACAACAACGCCGGCGCCTTCGAGGCCGACGTCGCGATCACGGAACTCTAGGAGAGCGAGCCCTACTGCGCGTTCAGGAAGCGTGCTCGCACGGGCACCCGGAACGAGACTTCGCGTTTCTGCACGGGGAAGGCCACGTTGTTGCCGACTTTGGCCAGGCACACGCCGAGCGCCGTGGGCGCGAGCTGCTTGGGCTCCACCGAGACCTGGGCCGGTCGTCCGCCTTGGGGAATGGTGAAGTGCAGCACGGCCTCGGTCGCCTTCTCCGCGCTATCCAGGTGGTCCACGAAACAGCGCTCGAAGGCCGCGCCCTGAGTCTGCAGCGCGCGATTGAGGGCTTCGGTTCCGCTCGCCGGCTGGGTCGGCTGCGGCTCTTCGCTTGCCGCTACGCGCGGCGCCTCCTCTGCGCCGGCCGGCGCACCGTCTTGCCCTTCGCGCTCGCCGCCGACGACGACCACCTGCTCTCCCTCGCCGCGCGTGAGCACGGCGATCAGCACGCCGAGCGCGAGGGCGATGGCCACCCCCGAGGCCGCCAGGATGCCGAGCAGGCTAAACCGCGATTTTTCGCCGGTGGGCGCGCTCGGCCCCGCCCCGGGGCTCAGGATCAGGCCTTCACCCACCTCGAAGATGCGGGCCAGGGCGGCTTCGCGCACCTTGAGCGACTCCACACCGAGTGCCCCGGGCAGCTCTTCGAAATCGGCCTCCAGCGTCTTTCGCAGCTGTTGCAGCGCTTCCTCGTCGTCCACCCGCTGTAGGCGCCGGAGCTCGCGCGACAGCTCGAACACCGAGTAGTAGCGCTCGTTCGGATCCTTGCGCAAGACACGGGCGACGGTGCGGTCGAGGTCCTTGGGGATGTCGGAGCGAAAGCTCGAGGCCAGCGGAGCGTCCTCCTGCACCATGCGCCGGACCGTGTCGGCGACCGAATCGGATTGGAAGGGCGCCTCGAGCGTGAGCAGCTCGAGCAGCAGCACTCCGGCGGAGTACTGGTCGGACCGGGGTGTGGCGGGTTTCCCCTCCACGGTTTCGGGCGCCGCGTAGCCGAGCTTACCGCGGAACGTCCCGGCCTCGGCCGTGACTCGTCGGTCCTTCCCCGTGATGCTCGCGATGCCGAAATCGAGCAGGTAGACGTAGCCCTTGCGGTCCAAGAGCACGTTGTCCGCCGCCACGTCGCGATGCACGATTTCCACGCGGCCGCCCTCGGCTGTCTCGAACGTGTGCGCGTAATGCAACGCTTCGAGCACCTTTCTCACCACGAACAAGCACGAATCGACGGGGATCGGTTGGCGCCGCGCGAAGCGGAAGTCGAGCCAGTTGGCCACGGAGTAGCCGTGGACGTACTCGAGCACCATGATGCGAGCCCCGTCCTGGGTACCGAAATCGATGATGCCAGGCACCGCAGGGTGCTGCATCTTGGACAGGATCAAGGCCTCGCGAGAAAAGAGACGGTTGCCGTCTTCCATCGCGCGCATGTCGGGGCGCATGACCTTGACCACCACGGGCTTGGTGAAACCCTCGGCGCCTTCCACGCGGGCCAGGTACACCTTGCCCATGCCACCCTCCGCGAGGCGCGCCACCACTCGGTAGCGACCGAGCAAGAGATGGGAGTCGAGGCCTGAAGTGAGTTCCATGCGGCGCGGGCAGGGGGCTGCTCAGTAGCTCAGCGGCTCCGCGCGCCCTGGGGACGCCTCAGATAGTAGTGCATGCCAAGGGTGGGATGGGAGAAGGCGATCGAGAGCGTGCCGTTTGTGGGCACCTTGGCGGCGAATCGCCCTGCGGCATCCTTCTCGATGGGCGCTCCGTCGACCGAGACCGTCCAGCCTGGCAGCGCCTGGCCGGCAACGGGGACCGTGGCACCGGCCGCAAACCCCGCCTTCGGCTCGGCGACGCGGCCGGTCGGGGCTTGGGCGTCGACCTTGATGACGATGGTCGTCGGTCGTGAGGCGCGGGGCGGCGAGGTGTCGGCCGCGAACGTGGCGACGTGCGTGCCTGCCGCGAGTGCACCGGAGGGAAATGTGTGGCCCGGTTTGGTCGTCCGTGTCGTGCGCCCATCGACGGTCAGCGAGTACGAGCTCGCCTCGGGCGCCGTTGGCCAAGCTACGGTCACACTCGGCAGGCGCGCCTGATAGAGCACCGTGTACGTGCGGCCGTCGGCCGTGACCTGGGCGCTTGGCGTGAAGCTCGGCAATTGCCGGGTGCCGGAATCGCTCAGGATGCGCAGCTCACCGCGCACGGCAACCGTCTCGGGGCGGTCCAAACAGCGCACCACGTACTCGTGACGGCCGACGCCGAGCCGCAGATTTCCCTGCTGTTCGGCCTCGGTCCACTTGCCGCCAATCTCGAGCCGCCCGCCTTGGGGACAGGCTTTCTCGAAGCGAAAACCGATGGCAGTCGGCGGGGCCTCGTCGTGCACCACGAAGCTCGCTCCGGCCACCACGACCAGATCGGCGTAGCCCACACCCTGGCCGGGACGGGGCGCGAGCGGTGCCCCCTCCGCCCTGGCAGGTGCGGCGCCGGGGGACTGGGCGTTGCCTTGCTCCAGGACGAGGCCGCCGACGGCCACGGTGACTTCTTGGCCGGCGACCAGCGCGTGTTGGTCGGGGCCAAAGCGCAGGCGTCCGACCTTCACGCCCACCAGGAGGCGTTCGCCTCTGCGGGTGAGCCGGACGCGGCTTTTGGGCTCCAGGACCAGCTCACCGAACTCCGACCCGACGGCGAGCGTCCCGTCCTCGGTGCGCACCTCGACCTCGCCGACCTCCACCGTCAGTCCGACGGCGCGCCCGCTCTTGTCCCCGCGGCGTCGAAAGCGCACCTGAGACTTCGGCTTCAGGGTCAGGCTCCCCGTCCGGCCCAAACGAAAGCGCGCCGCGCCGCCCGCGGACGTCTTGGCACCGTCTCCGTCGTCGAACTCGCTGCCGACGGCGGCCGACTGCCAGCGACCGATCGAATCGCGGTAGTCCCGGAAGGTTGGGCCGTCCGTCGCACGCAGCTCGGCGAGCGCGGTGGATTGCATCCACTGGTACCCGACGATCACCAAGCCCAGGAAGGCGAGCGCGAGCAAGGCCAGGACGAGGAAGCGGCGACGCATCGAGGAGCGGGAAGGTTACTTCGTGAGGGCGATGTTCAGGATGACCACCCCGCGCTCCACGACGACGATCACGCGGCCCTGCGGAGCAAAGTCGGGGTGCTCAGCCCGTAGCCTATACTCTCCCGGGGTCAGCTCGATGTTGAACGTACCGTCGGCCGGCACTTCGAGAACCAGACCACCGGGATCGATGGTGATTTTGGCGGCGACGGGATGCCCGGCCATGTCCACGATGGTGCCCCGCACCTGACCCGCCGGGACCGCCGGGCGCAGGACGAGCTCCACCTGGCGCTCGCGCCCCGGGACGAGCTCGGCGGCCTCTGGGTCGTAGCCGGGGGCACTTGCGCGGGCGACGACCCGTGCGTCGTCATCGACGCCGAGGAACTCGAACGTCCCGTCGGCAGCCGTCCGACTCGCCCGGGCAGCGCCTGCGATCTCGAGGGTGACCTCGACGTCGGGCAAGCCTTGACCCGCCTCGTCGACGACGCGTCCGCGCACCGGCGATGCGGGGGCCACGGGCGGCGGCGGGGGAGGCGGCGGGGTGGCGACGGGCTCCTCCACCTTGGTCGGTGGAGTCTCCTTCTTGGCCGGCTGGATCGTCCAGCTGATCGCCAACTGTCCACCCAGACGGGGCTCGATGGGGATCAGCGTGTCGCCGCTCAAGGTCGGCGGGCGCGCGCTCAGTCCGACCTGTGCGGCCGCCAAGAGGGCCAGACCCGGGCTCAAGTGGTAGCGAGCACCAACGGAAAGCCGCATCGGCGACTGACCGAGCGGTGGGGGCGAGTCGAAGACCAGGAAGTCGGCGGAGACCTCCGCCAAAAGGTCGAGCGGCGCCACGTCCAGCCGGTGACTCACGCCGAGGCCCGCGCGCAAGGCGGGCCAGGAGCTGGCACCCAAGGTGATGCGGTCGGCCGTTGAAACGACGCTGGGGTCGGGAACGGCCTCTGCGGAGCGGTCGAGATGGAAGCCCACGGTGGCGCCCACCCACGTCCCCGGCTTGGCGGCCCAGCCGACGAGCGCGCTCAAGGACGGGCTCGTCGCCGCCCAGTTGATCGACGGGGCGGCCACGCCGACGAAGCGGACGTCCGCCTCGAAGCCGAGCCGCACCGGGCCTTGGGGTACGACCACGGCCCGGGCCGTGAGCCGCGGCTCGGCGGACGCGTTCGTTTCGGGCGTCGAGAGAAAGTCCGTGCGACCGGATAGATCGAACCCGAACGCCAGTGCTGGCAAGGGCGAGTAGGCCGCGGCTAGACTTCCCGTCAGCCGGCCAGCTCCGACGGGAGGCTGGCCGATCGGCTCGATCCAGCCGCCGCCGGCGCTCGCCCCGAGCGAGAAGCCGCGCGGCGCGGGCGCGGGCAGACCCAGGTTCACGATCCCAGGCAGTGCGCGCGCTGTCAGCCCGAGCGCGGGTTCATCGGCTCGTGCCGGCAGGGCGCCTAGGAGCACTCCGAACAGCACCGCCAAGAAGACCACGAGCGCAGGCACCGGGCTGAGTAACCAGCGCGGGATCGCGGGTCGCGGCGGGGCTGCGCGCCCAGGGCGTGTCCTGCGTGTGTCGCCGGATGCACTTGCGCGAGAAGGCGAACAAAAATGCGGCAAGGGGGGACGAGACAAGCGGGTTCGTGGCCCTTCGCGCCAGAGTGACGAGCCTGACAAAGCTTGCTAGTCTCGGCCTAGCGTGTCCAGCGCTTCGACTGCCCGACTTCCCCCACGGTTTTGAGACCATGACGGACAAGCCGAAACCACCACCCCCCCCGCCCCGCCGCGGCTCGGGCAAACCGCCCGCCGCCCACACGCCTGCCCCGACTCAGCCATCGAGCGAGCGTCCGGCCACACGCCGCAGCCCCAAGACCGCCCCAGCGACGCCGGTGAGCATTCTCAAGTCGATGTCGCGCAAGGGGCCGCCCAAGAGCCGCTGACCGCCGGCAAGAGAGCCTTGTAGGTGCGCTGGCACCGGGCAGCGCCACTGAAGGTGTTGGCGACGGCGCAGGCGGGATGGTAGCTCCTCGTGATGCGCCGTCCGCCCACCGTGAGCCTCGCGTTGCTCGCCTCGGCGCTTCTCGCCGCCTGCGCTGGAGATACAGGGGGGCCCGCTGATGACGGGGGAGGGGGCACGGCGAGTGGTGGCAGTGCGGCGAGCGGAGGTAGCACCGCGTCGGGCGGAAGCGGCGTGGGTGGAAACGTGGCGACGGGCGGCACCCTAGCGACGGGCGGCGGCACGGGCGGTCAGGCGTCCGGAGGAGCCGCGGTCGGCGCAGGCGGAACGACCGGGGGCGCTGCCACGGGCGGGTCGGGGGGTGACATCGGTGTGCCGGTGCCGACCTGGGACCTGATCAACGGCGTGCAGTGGGCCGACACCGAGGGCAATCCGATCCAGGCGCACGGCGGCGGCATCATCCAAGTTGGGCAGGACTACTTCTGGTTCGGGGAGAATCGCAATCCGGACAGCACCTTCTTCGCCGTGTCCGTGTACCGCTCGCGCGACCTGATGCAGTGGGAATTCCGCGGCAACGTGCTCCAGGAATCGTCGGATCCAGAGCTCGATCCTGCCAACATCGAGCGGCCCAAGGTCGTCTACAACGAATCCACGGACAAATACGTGATGTGGATGCATTGGGAGAACGGGATGGACTACGGCGCGGCGCGTGCGGCCGTTGCCTCGTCCGACACGGTGGATGGCGACTACACCTACCACGGCAGCTTCCGCCCCTACCAGGACATGGGCGTCACCGATCACGACAAACCTGGCTACATGTCGCGCGATTGCACGCTGTTCGTCGACGACGATGGGACCGGTTACTTCATTTCCGCGACCAACGAAAACTACGACCTGAATCTGTATCAGCTGACCGACGACTACCTCGAAGTCGACCACCTCGTCGCTACCCTCTTCGAAGGCGGCCACCGTGAAGCACCGGCGCTCTTCAAGAAAGGCAGCACCTACTACCTGCTCACGTCGGGCGCGACCGGCTGGGATCCGAATCAGGCCCAATACGCCACGAGCCAGGACCTGGCTTCCGGCTGGTCCTCCCTGAAGAACGTCGGGGATGGGACCACCTATCATTCGCAATCGACCTTCGTGCTCGACGTCGGCAACGGTGGCGCTTCGTCGATCCTTTACATGGGAGATCGCTGGGCCGGCGCTTACGGGGGACCGGTCAACGACTCCACCTACGTGTGGCAGCCCATCACGCTCGGCGCGGACACGCTGAGCATGAGCTGGAACGACACGCTCCACATGGACAGCCTGTTCGTCGACGCCAAGGTGGAAGACTTCCGGCTGACCAACGAGAAGAGCGGCCTGTTTCTCACCGTCGAAGGCGGCAGCAGCGATACGGGCGCCGCCATCGTCCTTGGGGCGGACAGTACGGTCTGGGCCTTCGACTACACGGGCTCCGGCGCATTTACCTTCACCAACACAAATAGTGGCCTCGTGCTCGACGTTCCCGACGAGTCGACGGCCGACGGCGTCGCGCTCGACCAATGGAGCGACAACGGCGGCGACCACCAGGCGTTCGTCGTCATCGACATCGGCCAGGGTCGCTACCGGATCAAGAACAAGAAGAGCGGAAAGTACGTCGGCGTCGTCGATGGCTCGACGGACGCTGGCGCCGCCATCGAGCAGCGCGCGCTCAGCGACGGCGACGAGCAGGTTTGGCGCATCACGGGCACCGACCCGGACGACGGATGAGGGGTCTGCTGTAACCGCCCGCCCGGCTCGCGCGTAAGGATCGGTATGCCTCCCTCCGTCTCTCGGTTCCTCCTCCTGATTCCTTGCCTGGCGCTCGGTGGGTGCACCAAGAAGCCCACGCCGGACCAGAGTTTGCACGCTCCGGCGGCGCCGAGCGGCGCCAAAGGCGCAGGTGCCGCCGAGGCAGCGCTGCCGAGCGGCCTTTCGGCCAAGAAGTACCCACGTCCGTCCGCTGCGGAATTGAAGCAGAAGCTGACGCCCCTCGAGTACGAGGTGACGCAGAACGAGGGCACCGAACCGCCGTTCCAGAACCGCTATTTCGACCATCACGCCGAGGGGCTCTACGTGGATGCGGTCAGCGGCGAGCCTTTGTTCAGCTCCAAGGACAAGTTCGACTCCGGTACCGGCTGGCCGAGCTTCACGCGCCCGGTCGACCCGGCGCGCGTCGTCCAGCACGTCGACAGCACGCTCGGCATGGAGCGGACCGAGGTGCGCTCGCGTGACGGCGACTCCCACCTGGGCCACCTCTTCGACGACGGACCAGCCCCGACGGGTCTGCGCTATTGCATCAACTCCGCTTCGCTCCGCTTCGTCCCGGTCGATCGGCTAAAGGCCGAGGGTTACGGCGAGTACGAAGCCCTCGTGACGGGAGTCGCCCTGAACGAGGCTGCGCAATCGGCCGCTGACCAGGGCGACAACTCCTGCACCGCGCCCGAGCCCGGACAAAAGGCTGGCTGCACGCCGACCTTGGAAACGGCCATTCTGGCCGGTGGCTGCTTCTGGGGGATGGAAGAGATCCTGCGCAAGATTCCAGGCGTCGTAGAGACGGAGGTCGGCTACACCGGTGGGCGCTCGGGCGTGACCTACGAGGACATGCATGGTGACAAGACGGGCAACGCAGAAGCCGTGCGCATCGTCTTCGACCCGAAAAAGCTCTCCTACGAGGAGCTGCTCGCCAACTGGTTCTTCCGCATGCACGACCCGACGACGGAAAACCGCCAAGGTAACGACGTCGGTCCCCAGTATCGCTCCGTCATTTTCGCGACCTCTGCCGAGCAGCGAAAGGTGGCCGAAGCCGTCAAGAAGCGCATCGACCAGAGTGGCCGCTGGGGGCGCCCCGTGGTGACCGAGATCACCGACGCCAAGCCGTTCACGTTGGCGGAGGACTACCACCAGGACTACCTGGAGAAGCACCCGGACGGGTACACCTGCCACTTTTTGCGGGATTTCCCCAAGGTGATGTGAGGCCCACAAAAGAGCGACTGCCCGTCCAGAGGGACGGGCAGTCGGTCTCGCGTTCAGGAGACGAGGCGAGTTACGGCAGCTCTTCGATTGAGATGTGGCGCAGGTAGGCGCGATCCGTATCGATGCTGAGCTCCGTCGTCGTAGCCGCTGGGTTCAAGAGCGGCCACACGCCCGGTACCGCCGGCGCGACGTCGGCTTCCAGGTTGTAGTTGGGGCCGTCGACCCAGGTCACCGGCTGCGTCAGGGTGCCCAGCGTGCCGCCCGGCACGTAGGCGCCGGCGTCGTTGGGATGCAGGATGGCGTGCTCGGTCAGGTAGTCGAGGTCCGTGCGGAAGGCGAAGTCCGCGTCGACCAGGTGCTTGTTGGGATAGTCCTGCGTATTGCCGGCGCCGCCGAGGCCCGTCGGGTCGGGGCCGGCAGAAGCGTGCCCCCACTCGATGAACGACGTCTCGTAGAAGCGCGTCGGATAGCCCAGGATGACGCTGGCCACGATGCCGGTGACGGTCGAGCGCTGGTTGGTGCGGCAATACTGGATGGTGAGCTCGGCGTTGTTGTTCCAGCCCGACTGGGTATCGAAGATCGACTTGACGGTGGGCTTGGGCAAGAAGCGGAAGCCTCCGGCGGCCGTGTCCAGGAACTGAGTCCAAGGCACGCTCTGGGCACCCTTGAGGCGCCCTTCGAACGGCGTCGAGCACTTGGCGTTCGGTGCAGTGCCCGTGTAGCTCGTGCAATTGGTGCGCCCGGTCGAGGTGGCCTTCAAGAGCCCGTACGCCTCCGCGCCGCCGCGTGCATCGACGATGCGAATGCCGTCGTCCACGCCGGGGTGGTCAACGCGCTGTTCCAAAATGCCGATCAGGTCTTCGAGCGAGATCGACAGCGTTGTGTGGTCCACCCAAGAATCGCGGACCGAGAAGGTTCCGTTTTCTGGAGGGTCGCTGTGGTGATGCTCCCCGACGATGGAGAGCGCGAGCCCGTAGGTCTCCGGCTTGGCGTTGAAATTCAGGCTGCCGTTCAAGATGGCGATGTGTTCGTTTTCCGTGCCCCAGTACTTGAAGAAGACCCAAGCACGCCCAACCGACTGTACGACGGAGTTTTGGGTCGCTGCTTGCTGCTCGAAGGTGAGCACGATCAAGTCCTCGGTCGGGTCGATGTCGTAGGCCTGAAAGAACGCGTCTGCGGTGGCGCCATCCGGGATGTCGGTCTCGAAGTTCGAGAAGCCGTTGTTCCTCGGCGTGTTGAAGCCAGCCGAATTGACCACGTACGAGCGGACGCCTTCGGCCTCGTTGGAGGCGAGCGTGTAGAACGGCGTGACCCCTGCCACGACCTGCACGATGACCAGATCACCGTCGATGCCGGCGGGCCTATTGCCCTCCCAGTCTTCGATCCACGACTTGAGGCGATTCCCGGTGACGATGCCGTACTCGTTGTCGCCGTAGTCGTACGCCGACTCACCGGCCAAGTCGGCTGCCGTGCTCACGTAGATTTCGGGGTCGGGCAGGGTGCCGCCGGTGCCACCCGTGTCGCCACCGCCGCTGCCGCCGGCCGGGCTCGTTCCGCCCGACGCGCCACCGAGGCCGCCGAGGCCGCCGAAGCCGCCGCTGCTGCTGGGCACGCCGCCGGTGTTGTGGACGCCACCGCTGCTCGGCCCTGCGCCACCGCTCGAGGCGCCGCCCGTTTCCTCCCCTGAGCCACCCGAGCTTTCGGCTCCTCCCGCCCCACCGCCGTCATCCCCGTCGGGATTTTCCGACGTACATGAGACGATGTGCGCCAGGGAGACCAATGCCAATACCGATGCCACGCGCGCGCGGCGTGCAGCCCTAATTCCAATCATAGTCGATTCGTCCTTTGCTCGGGGCGCTCCCTCACGCGGAGGGAGCGCAGATACAGTGGCCCCGCGCCGAGCGGTGCGCGCCCCACGGGCGGCACCGCGTCTCGACGTGGGCCACCCCGGCCCCAGGGATCGAACTCGTTCGCCTCATGCGATGGCGAGCCTGCTGTCCGCGTACCCGAGCACGGTGACGGCTCCACCTGTCGCCCGCTCTTCTCGATTCTTCCAGGCCTCCAAGAGGCCGCGCAGGCGCGCGAGCGATAGCCGCGAGACGACCATCGTGGGCTTGCGCAGCCGCTGGGCTTCCTTCTTGGCGGCCTGGACGGCGCCGTGACTGTTGACCTCGGTGACGATCACCACGATGGACGCCCTGGCCACCGAGTTGCGAATGCTCTCGACGCCGCGTCCTGCGACGCCGCCATCATGGCATTCGATGGTGTGGCCGTGTTCCCGCGCTACGCGGGACAGCTCGACTTCGTTTCTCTCGCGACCTCCGACAACGATGATATGCATGACTCGACCTTCCGAGCTCACCCCACCGTGTCGATCGCGCAGCCCTGAAAGGAGCAAGGTCACTCGAACTTCACGGTTCGGGTGAGCGCAATCTGTGGAATTTCTACCAATGGAACGATGCTGCGCTCGACCCGGGGCCCTGACAGGCCATGGCGCGACAGCAACAACGATCCATGTGCATTCAGTTAGCGCGCGCCTCCAATGTGGTCAAGCCGGCTAGCCGAAAATCATCAATCATCACGCCGTGTTATGCGCTCGGGCCGGCCGTCATCGGTGCTGGGTCCAATCACATTTCACGGCTGTAGTCGTGCCGACCCGCACGCAACACGGATCGCGCGCTCCCGCTGGTCAGGCGCGATGGACGCGCGCCGACTGCTGCTAGCCTACCCGTCATGCAGGCAGTCGTTCGCTACGAGTATGGCTCCGTGGATCGAATCGAGCTCGCGAGCCTGCCCGAGCCGGTGCCGGGCAAAGGACAAGTCTTGGTCCGCGTCCGCGCGGTTTCCCTCAATGCGTCCGACGTGGAGTCGCTCACGGGTCGTCCACTCTACACTCGGATCTTCGGCGTCCTGCGGCCGAAGGTGCCCGTGCTCGGGACCGACCTCGCCGGTGTGGTCGAGGCGGTCGGGCCCGGTGTCACACGCTTTCAGCCGGGCGACTAGGTGCTGGGCGACAACATTGGCTTCGGGGGAACCCTGTGTGAGCTGACCTTGGTGCCGGAAAAGGCACTTTTGAAGAAGCCGAGCGCGATCTCGTTTTCCGACGCAGCCTGCCTTCCGCAAGCCGGCGCCATTGCCTACCAAGGCATCGTGCGCAGGGGAGCGCTCGTTCCGGGCCAACGCGTCTTGATCAACGGCGCCGGTGGAGGTTCGGGAACCTTGGCCATTCAGCTGGCAAAGGGGCTTGGGGCTCACGTCACGGGCGTGGACAACGCGCACAAGCAAGGCCTCATGCGTGAGTCCGGAGCCGATCGAACGCTCGACTACGCCCAGGACGACTACACGCGCGGGGCGCCCCCTTACGATCTGATTCTCGACCTAGTGGGCAACCGACCGCTTGCGGACGTGGCTCGCGTCCTCGCGCCCGGCGGCCGCTATTGGCTGGTGGGCGGATCGGTGTGGCGCCTTCTCTCCGCGCTGATGCTCGGGCCCCTCGTCGCTCGCGGAGGGCAGCGCCTCGGCCTGCTGATCGTGGAGTTGATGGGCGGTGTGCCGGAGCTGCTCGAAGCGTGCGTCCGGGGGACGATCCAACCCATCGTCAGCCGGCGCTTTCCGCTGGGTCGCGCCAAGGACGCCATCGAAGAAGTGGCCAGAGGTCGCGCGCTCGGCAAGCTGGTGATCGACGTCGGTAGCTAGACCCCTGACACCGGGGCTGCAGCTTTGCACCTGAACCGGCGTCAAAATGCGCTGTCACTGGCATCAGGGCCGGATTTCGTGACCTGCTTTGCCCGAGCGAAATCCCTGCTCAAGCATCCGCACTGATTGACCGTTGCGGGGGGAAAACGATCATGCGCTGTTCACGCTTCACTCATCGCATTGTCACTGACATCGCTGTCACGGGGACCTTGGCGTTGCCCCCGCCGGACATTCCGAGCTGTTGAGCCGGGAGCTGGGTGCCCAAGGCTGCCAACTCGGGTTGGCAGGGCCGAAAACGGCCTTGGCGTTCGAGCGCGAGCCGCCCGCTAGAGGATCGCAAAAGTGGCGATTTTTCACCAAACTGCGGCGCGCACGAAGTTTGCTTATCCTCCATGGTTCTCATGGGGTGGATTGGGCGTTTCATTGGCTTAGGCCTGCTTTCGGTCGCCCTGCTCCTCGCGAGCGCCTGCGGCGGGGTGGCGGTGGTGACCGAGGAGGTGCCCATCCCCACGTTCGAGACCAGTTTCTGGGGCAGCGTCGGCTCCACGCACTGGTTTCTGCTGGTCGTCGACGATGCACCCACCTGGGCCGCCCGCAGGCTCCGCGAGCGTCTGGCCGACGACCTGCACGGATACTTCGATGACCTCGACGCTGCAGACTGCGGCATCCGGGCGGACCCAGCCATGTATCGCCCGATCGACCTGCGTCTGATCGTGGTCGGTTCTTCCGGCACGCTCGACCCCCGCTTTCGGGAGAGCGAAGGTCTGCATGCGCTCGGCGTCGACGCCTCGCCCGCCCTGCTCGACGCCTTCGAGGAGGCGGGCCGCGAGGCCATCCTGGCCATGGAAACCGCTGAAGTACTGCCCTTCGTGGGACAGTCCGAGCTCGTCCATTACCTGAACGTGTTCGAAGGCAAGGACGAGACCCGGAGCAGCGTCGAGGACGAGCTCGTGCAAGCCATGCCCCCCCGGTTCGACGTTTGGCCCTCCGCCGCCCTCGCTCAGACGCGCCCGGACCTGAGCCCTCCGGGTCCCGACGTGCGCGTGCCCGCCAATCTGCTCGAGGTTCGCCTGCTCGACTGGCCCGAGGACGGGTCCTGCCCGAGTCACACGGGCCCCGCCACCGTCCAGGCCTTCGGTCCGCTCGACGGCGTGTGGACCTCACCCGATTGCTTCGGAGCGGCGCGCATCTTCGAGGTCGACTCGAAAGGCACCTGCCCGCGCGTCTGCATGCCGCGCCTTCCGGTGACGGATCCCAACGGGCACGTGGCCTGCCGCGTCTACGGAGAGTTCCCCATCCACGTCGATTGTGAGGAAAAACCAGGGTGGACCTATCACAGCAGCCCCGAGAGCGTGCTCAGCGACTGGAAGCGGTGGGACGTCAACCTGTGCGAGCTGCGGCAGGCAGAGGGTCCCGCCCTCACCGCGTGTACTCGTGAGTTTTCCTGCTCGGGCTGCGAACCCAGCTTCTGTTTCCGCCGGCGATTCATCGCCGCCGACGCAACCAACCCCGCGCACCAGCGTCCCACGGCCACCGCCGAACCTTTGGACTGCGAGGAGTCGGGCGCGGCCAATTCCTCCTGGGAACGCTTTCGCATCGTGCAGGGTGCCGATCAAGTCGACGGCACCATTCGGGTGGTGTGCGAGGAATGACGATACTTCGCCTGCTTCCAGCCGCCATCGGCGCCCTCGTGCTCATCTGCGCGTGTGGGGACGTCGTGTCTGGCATCGATGAGGACTCGGGGAGCGTGACGCAGTTCGAGTTCAGGTATTGGAAGAGCACTGCTGCGCCTTCCTGGTTTCTCTTGGTGGTAGATGACGCGCCCACGCAGGCGGCCCGCACCCTGCGCCAGCGCCTGGCTGAGGACCTACGGGGCTACTTCGATGATCTCGATGCCGCCGACTGCGGCATCGAGGCCGACCCTGCCGTCTATCGTCCCATCGATTGGCGTCTCATCGTGGTGGGGGCGTCCGGCACGCTCGAGCCCCGCTTCCGGGAGAGCGAGGGGCTCTACGCCAAGGGCGCCGACGCCTCGCCCGACCTGCTCTCGGCATTCGAAGAAGCTGGCGGCCAGGCGATTGTGGCCACCGAGGCGTCCGAGGTCCTTCCCTTCGTCGGTCAGTATGAGCTCGTGCACTACCTGAACCTCGTTCAGGGCTCGGCCGAGCCGCGCAACGACGCCGAGGCCGAGCTCGTGAGCGTTCTATCGCCGGAAGCTTGGCCGGCGGCCGCCGTGGCAGGAACCCGCCTCGATGTCTCCTCCGACGTCCCGCCCCTCATCAGCTCGGTTCGACCGCTGTGGGATGTGATCATGCTCGATTGGGGGGAAGACGGCTATTCCTGCCCGGAGCACGATCGTTCCGACTTGGTGCCAGCGTTCGACCCGCTCGGGGTGATCTGGAGCCCCGGTTGCTGGGAGGACGCGCGGGTGTTCGAATCCTTTTTCGTCGCCGACTGCGTGCCCGCTTGCATGAATCGTCTTCCGAAGCCGGACGAAGCGGGACGCGTAGCCTGTCGCGTGTTCGGCGAATTTCCCGAGGACGTGGACTGCGAAGATTCGGCCGGCTGGGTTTTTCTCGAGCATACGGTGACGGACTACGAAGGGGCCGAGCCGTGGCCTGTGAACCTGTGCGAGCTCCGCCAGGCTGAAGGGGCTGCACTCGACGCCTGCGTCAACGACTTTGGCTGCGAGGACTGTGTGTCGAGCTTCTGCTTCCGGCGCCCCTTCACCGAAGACGACGAGGATGATCCGGCGCACCGTCGTCCAACCCCGGCCGCCGACTCGCTCTATTGCCCGTACTACGGAAACACCGCCGCCTCCTGGAGCCAATTTCGCATGCCGCACGGCGCGGACCAGGTCGACGGCTTCATTCGCATCGTTTGTCAGGAGTGAGGGTAGACTCGCGTATGGACTTCAGGTTGCGGGGAGGACGATGGGCACTGCTTCTAGGCGCCACCTCATGGGGGCACCAGGTGAATGCAGCCACCCTCCCCGAGCATGATCCCATCGACATTCTGATCGTCAGCGACGGCGTGAACCCGCACGGGCTGTCGCCCGAGGAGCTGACGGAGCCTGGCGATCTCTCGGCTGCCTTCGAGGCCTCCGATTCCGGTGTTTCGGTCGGTACGGTCGAAGAAGTGTCCAGCCAGTGCGTGGACGATGCGCTGCTGTGGCTCAGCAGTAGCGACCCACCCGACGTGCTCGTCTACTTTGCGCACCAAGCGGCGACGCTCTGCGCGGGCGACAGCGCTCAGGCCGACCTGTTCGTGCTCACCGAAGGGCTTCTCGCAGGCGGACGTGGCGTGCTCGTTTTTCACCACGGCATCTACCAAGCCGCGGGCAAGGAGGAGATGCTCGGCCTGCTCGGTGGTGAGGCGAATTCCATCGCCTGGGAAGAGGAGGACGGTCAGGACGTCGTCAACGTGGCCCCGGACCACTTCGTCACGACGCACGAGGTGGGGTATCCGCTGAACCGCACCTTGCCCGAGATTTCTGGCGTTTCGGCCGGCGACTACCCAGCGTTCAACAACACACCTGACGAGCGCTACCCCGCCACCACGCTCATCACTGCGGATGGCGAGACGAGGACGATTCTCTTCGCCACGGCCTCCGGCACGCCGCGCGTGCTCGGCTACGATTTGCAGCCTCCCGGCCTGTCAGGTCACGTCATCGTCTACCAGCCCGGGGAGTATCAGCCCCTCATCTTGGACGATCGCGACGGGCCGGACTTCCAGATCCTCGCCAACGCG
>Ga0164308_10000641_pt1 | contig 18853 bp, 17 predicted proteins | sample Whisoiple_246_MG_FD_109983 | JGI IMG/M metagenome (GOLD analysis project Ga0164308, IMG submission 109983) | Soil microbial communities amended with fresh organic matter from upstate New York, USA - Whitman soil sample_246_MG | ecosystem: Environmental > Terrestrial > Soil > Unclassified >...
GCGGCCTCCATGTCGGCGAGCACGAAGGCCAGGCCCTGGTGGTCGATGATCTTCGTGCCGAACGTCTCCCGCTCCCGGGCGTAGGCCACGGCCGAGTCGAGCGCCCCCTGCGCGAGACCGACCGCGACGGCGGCGATGCCCAGGCGGCCGGAGTCGAGCCCGGCGAGCGCGATGCGCAGCCCCTCGCCCTCCGCCCCGAGCCGGCGGGAGGCGTCGACGCGGACGTTGTCGAAGCGCATGGTCGCCGTGGCCGAGCCGGTGAGGCCCATCTTGCGCTCCGGCGGGTCGGCGCTGAGGCCATCGGCGGAGGCGGGCACCAGGAAGCAGGAGATGACGTTGCGGCCGTCGCCGGTGCGGGCCATCAGCTTGTAGAAGTCGGCGTGCCCGCCGTGGGTGGTCCAGGCCTTGGCGCCGGTGATGAGGTAGTCGTCGCCGTCGCGGCGGGCGCGGGTGGTCATCGCGGCGGGGTCGGAGCCGGCGTGGGGCTCGGAGAGGCAGTAGGCGCCGAGCAGCTCGCCGCCGAGCATGTCGGGCAGCCAGCGGTGGCGCTGCTCCTCGGTGCCGGCGGTCGCGAGGCCGAAGCAGCTCAGCGCGTGGACCGAGACCCCGACGCCGACGCTGGCCCAGACCGACCCGATCTCCTCGAGCACCTGGAGGTAGACCTCGTAGGGCAGCCCGCCGCCGCCGTACTCCTCGGGGTAGGGCAGGCCCAGCAGCCCGGCGCGGCCGAGCAGTCGGAACACCTCGCGGGGGAACTCCTCCTCGCGCTCGGCCCGGGCGACCAGCGGGGCCAGCTCGTTGGTCGCGAGTTCGCGCACCAGGCCGATCAGGTCGACGGCTTCGTCGGAGGGCAGCAAGCGGGAGGCGGGCATCCTCCGACGATAGTAGGACGTCCGACTACCTGCGGATTCCCGGCGGCGCGGACGCTCGTGCGCTGTAGGTTCACGCGCATGGCGGTGGAGGCGAGATCGGCCCGGGGTCGGCCCGTGGTGACCTCGCACGGCGAGATCGAGCGGGTGGCGTTCCGGCTGTTCGCGGTCCGCGGCTTCACCGGTACGACGCTCGAGGACATCGCCCGCGAGGCCGGGATCGGCCGGCGGACGATCTTCCGCTACTACGGCTCCAAGAACGACATCCCCTGGGGACAGTTCGACCAGACGCTGGGCACGTTCCGCGAGCTGCTCGACCAGATGCCGGCTGACCTGCCCGTGCACGAGGCGGTCCACCGCGCGGTCGTCGCGTTCAACGACTTCCCCGAGGACGCGATGGCCGCGCACCGGGAGCGGATGCGGCTGATCCTGGGCACGCCCGAGCTCCAGGCCCACTCGGCGCTGCGGTACGCCGAGTGGCGGGCCGTGGTCGCCGAGTTCGTCGCCGAACGGTCCGGGTGCGCCCCGACCGACCTGGCGCCCCGGGTCGCGGCCCAGGTCTCGCTGGCGCTCGCGCTGGCGGCGTACGACGTGTGGCTCGCGGACGACTCGCGGGTGCTCACCGAGGTGGTCTCGGCGAGCCTGGGCGAGCTCGAGCGGTACCTGCGGAGCTAGCCCGGGACCCGTCACCAATCAACTGTTGACAGTTGACAGTCGCCCGATGGAGGATGGATCCATCGAACGGCATCACGCATCGACCGTGGTCGACCGCGATCGGTGGAAAACTTCCCCGGACCGGCCGACCGTAGCCGCGCGGCATCCCGTCCGCGGCAGCAAAGGGGAGTGACGTGGAGCTTGACGACCAGAACGTGCTGAGCCGGGAGGACGCGACGTTCTCCAGGCGGACCGAGACCGTCCTGCGCGACATGGTCCTGAACGGCACCCTGCAGCCCGGCGAGCGCCTCAACGAGGTGGCACTGGCGCAGGCCCTCGGGATCAGTCGCGGCCCCCTGCGGGAGGCGATCCAGCGGCTCAGCGGCGAGGGGCTGCTCCGGCTCGTCAGCCACCGGGGCGCGTTCGTCCGCACCTTCGAGCGCCGCGAGGTCGAGGAGCTCTACGACCTGCGGACCGCCCTGGAGATGTACGTCGTCCGCCTGGTCTGCCAGCGCGCGACGGACGAGCAGATCGAGGACCTCGCGGGGATGCTCCGGGAGACCGGCGCCGCCCTCGAGCAGGACCCCTCGGCGGCGTACCCGACCGACCGCGACCTGCACCAGCGGCTGATCGAGATCGCCGACAACCAGGCGCTGGCGCGGGCTGCCGTCGAGGTGCAGCGCCAGCTCATGCTCGCTCGCCGGCGCTCGGCCCAGGGCCCCGAACGGGCCCGGCAGGCGCTCGGCGAGCACGACGACCTGCTCGCCGCCATCATCCGGCGCGACGAGGACCAGGCGGCCCTGGAGATGCGGCGGCACCTCGGTCAGGCCCGCCTGAGCGCGCTGGCCGCGCTCGGTCTTCCCGCCCCGTGACCCGGTTCGCGCCAGACGGCGCGCGCCCGACATCAAGTGAGGAACCAGTAGATGAGGACCACCCAGCGGCTCCGTGACCTGATCGCAGCAGACGGCCCACCGGTCATCCTGCCCGGGGCTCCGAACGCTCTGACCGCGCGCGTCGTCGAGGAGGCCGGCTTCGATGCCGTCTACGTCTCTGGCGCGGGGCTCACCAACACCTACCTCGGTCATCCCGACATCGGTCTCCTCACCCTGTCCGAGCTCGCCTCCCACGTGGCTGCCATCGCCGACGCCGTCGCCATCCCCGTGGTCGTGGACGCCGACACCGGCTTCGGCAACGCGATCAACGTGCAGCGCACGGTGCGGATGCTGGAGCGGGCCGGCGCGGCCGCCCTCCAGATGGAGGACCAGGTCAGCCCCAAGAAGTGCGGCCACTTCGACGGCAAGGACGTGATCTCCCAGGCCGAGATGGTCGGCAAGATCCGGGCCGCCGTCGACGCCCGCCACGACGACGACCTCCTCATCATCGCGCGGACCGACGCGCTCGCCACCGAGGGCCTGGACCGCGCCCTCGAGCGCGTCGAGAGCTACCGGGAGGCGGGCGCCGACGTCCTGTTCGTCGAGGCCCCGCAGACGACCGAGCAGATGCGCGCCATCGTCGAGAAGGTGCCCGGGATCCACATGGCCAACATGGTCGAGGGTGGACGCACGCCGCTGACCTCGCGCGCCGAGCTGGGCGAGCTGGGCTTCCGGATCGCCCTCTACGCCAACACCGCGATGCGCGGAGCGGTCGCCGGCATGCGGCAGGTGATGAGCCACCTCTACGAGCACGGCGACACCCGCGAGGCGGGCGACCTCCTCATCAGCTGGGCGGACCGCCAGAACCTGGTGCGCAAGCCCGAGTTCGACCGCCTCGAGCAGCTCTACTCCGCCGAGAAGAACGAGGGGAGGCTGTCGTCGTGACGCCGCACGACCTCCGGCTCTCCGGGGGCGAGGTCTACCTCCACGGCACCGGCCTCGCCCGGGTCGACCTGCTCATCACCGATGGCCGGATCGCCGGCGTCGTCGCCCCGGAGACGGAGGCCGACGCGCGCGAGGTCGTCGACCTCGGCGGCAAGCTCGTGCTGCCGGGTGCCATCGACCCGCACGTCCACCTCGGCAAGGACATCCGGGTGCCGCGCGACCCCGACGACGCGCTCCTCGAGTCCGCGTCGGCGGCCGCCGGCGGCATCACCTCGATGCTCGTCTACCTGATGAGCGGGGAGTCCTACCACCAGGTCGTGCCGGACGCCCAACGCGTCATGGAGGCCGACTCGCACGTCGACTTCGGCTTCCACATCTGCGTGGGGTCGCCGGAGCACGTCGAGGAGATCCCGGGCTACATCGACGACTACGGCATCTCCAGCTTCAAGTTCTTCATGAACTTCCGGGGCGAGGAGGGTGCCTACCTCGGCCTGCCCGGCAACGACGACGGCTACATGTACGACGTGCTCGGCATGGCCGCCGACCACGGCGCGATGATCAACCCGCACCCCGAGAACATCGAGCTGGTGTGGAAGCTGAAGGGCCGGCCGATCGACGAGAGCCGCGGCCCGCTCCACGCGTGGAACCAGTCCCGCCCCTCCTTCGTCGAGGCGGAGGCGGTCCAGCGGGTGGCGTACATGGCCCAGGTCACCGGCGCCTCGGTCTACGCGGTGCACACCAGCAGCAAGCTCGCGCTCGAGGCCATGCGCCGGCAGCGGGAGTCCTACGAGAACCTCTTCGTCGAGACGTGCACGCAGTACCTCACGCTGACGACGGAGTCGCAGGCCGGCACGTACGGCAAGGTCAACCCGCCGCTGCGCGAGCGGGCCGACCTCGAGGCCCTGTGGACCGGTCTCGCCTCCGGCGAGGTCGACACGGTCGGCTCGGACCACAACGCGCGGCACCGCAGCTTCAAGGAGAAGGACGTGTGGTCCGCCAGTGCGGGCTTCCCCGGCGTCGGGGGCGTCCTGCCCCTCACGCTCGCGGAGGGCCTGCGCCGCGGCGTACCGCTCGAACGCCTCGTCGACGCCACCTCGACCCGGTCGGCGAAGCTGTTCGGGATGTACCCGCGCAAGGGCACGATCCGGGTCGGCTCCGACGCCGACCTCGCGGTCATCGACCTCGACGGGGAGTACACGATCTCCGCGGCGACCCAGCACTCCGGCGCGGAGTACACCCCGTGGGAGGGCACCCGCGTGCCCCTGCAGGTCGTCCACACCCTCGTCCGCGGGCAGTTCGCGCTGCGCGACGGGCAGCTGGCCGACCGGACGACCGGCCAGTACCTGCGCCGGCCGACCAGCGGCGCGACCGCTCTTGCCACCATCGCCTCGGAAGGAAGTGCATCGTGACCTCGCTCCCCGGTGTCATCGACGAGATCACCCGGCAGCGCTACGACGCCGCCGGGTTCGGACGGCCCGTCGGGCTCGGCACGAAGCCGGGCCTGGTGATCATCGACGTCCAGTACCGCACGGTCGGCACGGTCGCCCGTCCCTTCGACGAGGCCCTCGAGGAGTTCACGACCAGCTGCGGCGAGGAGGGCTGGGCGGCGGTCCCGAACATCCAGCGCCTGCTGACGCTCTTCCGGGCGAAGGGGTGGCCGGTGTTCTACCCCCACGTCGCGCCGAAGAAGGACTACGACCAGGGCGCCCTGGGCGCCAAGGTCCCCGGGATCATGGCGATCCCCGAGAAGGGCTACGAGTTCGTCGAGGAGGTCGCGCCGGCCGACGGCGACGTGCTGCTGCCGAAGCGACACCCGAGCGCCTTCTTCGGGACGCCGTTCGCGAGCTATCTCGTGCAGTCGGGCGTCGACAGCCTGGTCGTCACCGGCTGCACGACGTCCGGGTGCGTGCGCGCCTCCGTCGTCGATGCGTTCTCGCTGAACTACAAGGTCGCGGTGCCCTCGGACGCCGTCTACGACCGCAGTCCGGTGGTGCACGAGGTGAACCTCTTCGACATGGGTCAGAAGTACGCCGACGTGTCGACCACCGACGACCTGCTCGGCCGCCTGGAGGCCCTCGCGCCCCGCCCGGCGTAGGTCTCCTGCCCCGCTCCCTCCGACGGCTCCAGGCCGCTCGACGCGCGTGCTCGCGCGCGTCGGGCGGCCTGTTCCGTTGGTGCCCCTCCGGTCGCCTCGGAGCGCCTCTCGACACGGCGTGGTGGTCGAGATGGGGTATTTACATACTGGTAACTGAAAACTGTTGACAGTTTGCGGGAGCCGGACCTAGCGTGATGCACGTCATGAGGGACCGACCCGTGAGGGCGGGCACGACCAGGCCGACGCGAGAACGAAAGGCGGTTGCGGTGAGCAGCTTCTGGGCTTCGTGGGACGAGCTCCCTGAGCGTGAGGTGCTGCCCGGCAACTTCCGCACCGCGGTCATCGGCAAGGAGATGGGCATCAACCGGATCCGGTGGGTGCACCCGACCGTGCTCCCGGCTCACACCCACCCCGACGCCGAGCAGGCCATGATCGTCACCAGCGGCCGGATCGCCTTCACGGTGGCCGCGGACGAGACGGTTCTCGAGGCCGGGGACGTCGTCGTGATCCCGCGGGGGGTCCTGCACTCCGGGCGCAGCATCGAGGGCGAGGCGACCTTCATCGAGGTCTTCGCCCCCGCCCGGGTCGAGAACGTCGTCGGCTTCCTCGGGGGTTCCTCGATGCCGGCGCCCGAGATGCCCGAGATGCCCGAGATGCCCGAGAAGAAGGTCGACTGATGAGCCTCCAGCAGGTCAGCCCGCACGTCCACGTCGAGACGGCCAAGCTGGGCAGCAACAACTCGATCATCGTAGGGGCCGACGGCCTCGCGCTGGTCGACACCCCCCACCGGCCGACCGACGCGATCGCCTGGCGCCAGGTTGCCGACGGCTTCGGCCGCACCCGCTTCGTGGTCAACACCGACCACCACCCGGACCACACGATCGGCAACTTCTGGATGGGCGGCGAGGTCGTCGCGCACCGCGGGACCCGCGAGACGCTGCTGCGGGACGCGCCGACCCACGACTACCTCGAGCGGCTCTTCGGGCGCATCGACCCCGACGCCGTCGCCCTGCTCGACGAGTACCACGTCCGGGTGCCGGAGGTCGTCTTCAACGACCAGCTCGACCTGCACCTCGGCGACCTGCACCTCGAGCTGACCTACCAGCCCGGGCACACGCCGAACAGCCTGATCGCCTACTGCCCCGAGGACGGCGTCGTCTTCACCGGCGACATCGTGTGCGAGGCCGGGCTCCCGTCGTTCCAGGACTCTCGGATCTGGAACTGGTTCGACGCGATCGAGAAGGTCGCGTCCTATGACTTCGACGTCCTCGTGCCCGGGCACGGCGAGGTCGCAGATCGCGCCGTACTCGAGCGCTACCGCAACTGGGGCAAGGAGGTCGTGGGCCACGTGGCGGACGCGATCGCTCGCGGCGACAGCCGTGACCAGGCCTGTGACGTCATCCGGTTCCCCGACAACATCCATGTCGACACCGATGACTACGTCGGGTATCCCGATGACCTCGTCGAGATGTTCCAGCGTCGATCCATCGGGCGCATCTTCGACGACCTCCTCGAGAGACCTGAGCTCTCGCACCGCTGACGGCGGCACGGGGGTCTGACGACCGACCACCGCGTCGCCGCCCCTGTGCTCCCGAGCCCGGCTCCCATCCCGGACCGGCCGTCGCTGGCGCATGCCCAGCCGCGGTCACGCACCGTCCACCGCCTCATCGACCTCATCGATACGGAGACCACAGAATGCGTACCAAGAAGCTGGCCGTCGCACTCGCCACGGCCGCCATCGCCCTCGGAAGCCTGACCGCCTGCAGCGGGTCAGAGTCCACCGCCGCCGGCGGGGAGGCGACCGACGAGGGCAAGACCTTCGCGGACGCCGCCGCCAAGGAGGTCGACGCCGCCAAGGCCATCCCGAGCACCGAGGACCTGGGCGAGCAGCTCGACGTCGCCTCGCTGGCCGGCGAGAAGATCTACAGCATCCCGATCGACAGCAAGGCCGAGTTCTACAAGTTCGGCGAGCAGGCGATGGCCGAGGTCGCCAAGAAGGCGGGCATCGACTACACGACGTTCCCCTCCGACGGCACCCAGACGTCGTACCAGCAGGGCATCGCCCAGGCCATCAACGCCGGCGCCGGCGCGATCCTGCTCAACGGCCCGCTTCCCGAGACCCTCGGTCCGCAGATCGACGCCGCCACCAAGGCCGGCATCCCGGTGATCCCGCTGCACCTCACCGACAAGGACAGCCCGTCGGCCGACGGCATCGAGTACGAGGCGTTCGCCCCGTTCAACGAGGCCGCCCGGCTGATGACGCTCGCGTCGGTCGCCGACCACGACGGTGCGCCCGTCAACGCCCTGGTGATCGAGGCGTCCGAGACCGGCCCGTCGCAGGGCATGGTCGACACGATCAAGGGCGTGCTCTCCGACGAGGCACCGAAGGGCTCGAAGGCGACGGTGATCAACGTCGCCGTCCCCCAGTGGTCGCAGCAGATCCAGGGCCAGGTCCAGTCGGCGCTCCTGAAGGACCCGTCGATCAACGCCGTGCTCCCGATCTACGACTCGATGGCGCTGTACGCCGCGCCCGGCATCAAGCAGGCGGCCGCGAACCGCGACGTCCCGATCTACACGTTCAACGGCACCCCGTCGATCCTCAGCATGGTCGAGTCCGGCGACGTCTCCGTCGACGTCGCCGAGAACCCCTCGTGGGTCGCGCTGGTGAACATGGACGTGGCGTTCCGGGCGATGCTCGGCGCCGACCCCATCAAGGGTGAGTCCGGCCCGCTGCGCCTGATCGACGAGTCCAACGTCGCCGAGACGGGCAACCCGCCGGAGAGCGGCAAGGGCTTCGGCGACGAGTACGAGAACGCCTACTACCAGCTGTGGGGTCTCTCCTGATGATCTCGTCCGACGAGCCCACGGGCTCGGGACCGAGGAGCTCCGTCGGCAGCGGGGCGGCCTCCGCCCCGCTGCTGACGGTCACCAACCTGACCAAGTCGTTCAACGGCGTCCCGGCCCTCCACGGCGTCGACCTCGAGGTCGGCGCCGGGGAGGTGCACGGCCTGCTCGGCGCGAACGGGAGCGGCAAGTCCACGCTCATCAAGGTCCTCGCCGGGTTCCACGACGCGGACGGTGGCACCGTCACCGTCCACGGGCGCACCGTCGAGGGTCCGTTCGGGGCCCGGGGCCTGCGCGACGAGGGCCTGGGGTTCGTGCACCAGGACCTCGGTCTCGCCGGGTCCGGGACGGTGCTCGAGCACATGGCGCTGGACGCCGAGGGCGACGCCCAGGCCTGGCGCCGGGTGCACTGGCGCTCCGAGCGGCGCCGCGTGCAGGAGCTGCTGGACCGGTTCGAGATCGGCGTCGACCCCTCGGCGACGATCGACTCGCTCACGCCGGTGCAGCGCGCCATGGTCGCCGTCGTCCGGGCGGTGGGCTCCCAGGAGCTCGCCCAGGAGCGCGCCGGTGGCGAGCGTCGTGGTCAGATCCTGGTGCTCGACGAGCCGACGGTGTTCCTGCCGCGGCACGAGGTGAACATGCTGTTCGACGTCCTGCGGCGCCTGCGGGACCGCGGCGACGCCGTCCTGCTGGTCTCGCACGACCTGGACGAGATCCTCGAGGTCACCGACCGGGTCACGGTCTTCCGCAACGGCCGGACGGCGGGCACCCGCTCCACCGACGGCGCGACCCGCGACGACCTCGTGCAGCTGATCCTCGGCGCCCGCGACGAGCACGTGGCCAAGGGCTCTGCCGTCGTCCGGGACGACCGGCCGGCGCTCCTCTCGGCGCGCGGCCTGCACGGTGGCCGGGTCGCCGGCATCGACATCGACCTGTACGCCGGCGAGGTCGTCGGCGTCACCGGTCTGGCCGGCTCCGGCTTCGAGGAGCTCGCGGAGCTGCTGTTCGGCTCCCGGACCCCGACCGCCGGCACGGTGGAGCACGGTGGCAAGACCGTGACCCGACCCAGCCCGGCGCGGTCGATGGACGCCGGGGTCATCCTGATCCCCGCGGACCGCAAGGGTCAGGGCGGTGCGCTCGGCCTGAGCGTCCTCGAGAACATGTCGCTCCCGTTCCTGGACAAGAAGCTCGGCGGTTTCCGCGTCGACTGGCGGCAGATGAGCCGACAGGCGGAGGAGACCTGCCACCGCCTCAACGTGGTCCCGCCGAACCCGCAGGCGCTCTTCGGGCACCTCAGCGGCGGCAACCAGCAGAAGGCCCTGCTCGGGAAGTGGATGGACACCGACCCCATGGTGATGCTCCTGAGCGAGCCCACCCAGGGGGTCGACATCGGCGCGCGGCGCGAGATCTTCAAGCTGATCCGCGCGGCCGTCGCCCAGGGGCGCACCGTCATGTGTGCGACCTCGGACTACGAACAGCTCGTGGAGATGGCGGACCGGGTCCTCGTCCTGGACCAGGGCCGCGTCGCCGCCGAGCTCGTCGGAGACGACATCACCAAGGACGCGCTCGCGTCCGCCGTCTACGCAGAGGAAGCGTCATGAGTGCCACCGAGAAGCAGGATGTCGAGATGGACGGCAAGGACGGCTCGGCCGGACCCGCGGTGCGGCCGCGGGGCTCGGTCGCCAAGAAGCCCGCCGAGCCGGAGCGCTTCGCGCTGCTCGGCGTGTGGGCGGTCCTGATCCTGGTCTTCAGCCTGGCGGCGCCCCAGACGTTCCCGACGACGGCGAACATCTCGAACATGCTCGCCACCCAGGTCGTGCTGCTGATCCTGGCGATCGGCCTGCTGGTGCCCCTGCGCGGCGGCGACTACGACCTGTCCGTCGCGTCGACGCTCAACCTGTCGACGGTGATCGTGGCGGTGCTGAACGTCAACCACGGCTGGGGCATCTGGGCGTCGGTCGCGGTCGCGCTGCTCGCGAGCCTGTGCGTCGGTGTCGTGAACGGGCTCATCGTCACGGTCTTCGACATCGATCCGTTCATCGTCACCCTCGGCGTCGGGACGGTCGTGCAGGGACTCATCTACTACGTGTCGGACACGATGACGATCTCCGGCATCGACCGGGCGCTGTCCGACCTCGTGCTGACCCAGCCGTTCCTGGCGATCCCGACGGGCTTCTTCTTCGCGCTCGCCCTGTGTGCGCTCGTCTGGTACGTCTTCGACCACACCGCCTTCGGCCAGCGCCTGCTGTTCGTCGGCCAGAGCCGCGACGTCGCGCGCCTCAACGGCGTCAACGTGTCCGGCCTCCGGCGCCGGTCGTTCATCGTCTCGGCCGGGTTCGCCGGCCTCGCCGGCGTCGTCTACGCCGGCACCACGGCCAGCGCCGACCCGGTCTCCGGCGCGTCGTTCCTGCTGCCGGCGTTCGCCGCCTGCTTCCTGGGTTCGACCGTGCTCCGGATCGGCCGCTTCAACCCCTGGGGCACGCTGATTGCCGTGTACTTCCTGGTCACCGGCATCACCGGTCTCCAGCTGCTCGGCGCCCAGCAGTACGTCCAGCAGCTCTTCTACGGCGGGGCGCTGGTCATCGCCGTGATCCTGTCGAAGCTCGTCCGCAGCCGCGGCGAGCGCAAGCGTCGCGCCCAGGCGGCGCTGAGCGCATCCTGATCGAACAACCACCCACCAAGAGTCACGACGCCCGGGCCGCGGTCCGGGAACGAGCAAGAGGAGCAGAGCCATGCAGCAGGCACGCGGAGCGGTCATCCACGAGGTCGGAGGCAAGTGGGAGGTCCAGGACCTCGTCGTCGACGAGCCCGGCGACAACGAGGTCCTCGTCCGGGTGATGGCGTCGGGCCTGTGCCACTCCGACGACCACTTCGTCACCGGCGACCTCGCCGTCGACCTGCCGATGGTCGGTGGCCACGAGGGCGCGGGCATCGTCGAGAAGGTCGGCTCGAAGGTCACCCGGGTCAAGCCCGGTGACCGCATCGCGACGCTCTTCATCCCGGCCTGCGGCACCTGCCGCTACTGCTCGCGCGGCCAGCAGTACATCTGCAACAACGGCGCCGGCATGGAGACCGGGCGGGCCATGGACGGCACCGCGCGCTTCCACGACACCGACGGCACCGACGTCGGCGGCGTGACGCGTCTCGGCACCTTCGCCAACTACCTGGTCTGCCACGAGACGCAGACCGTCAAGCTGCCGGAGGACATCCCCTTCGAGCTCGCGTGCCTCGTGTCGTGCGGCGTCGCGACCGGTCACGGTGCGGCGGTGTACGGCGGCCCCGTGAAGGCGGGCGACGTCGTGCTGGTCATGGGCCTGGGCGGCGTCGGCGCCAACGCCGTGCAGGGCGCCCGGCACGCCGGCGCGGACCACGTCATCGTGGTCGACCCGGTGCCCTACAAGCAGGAGCGGGCCGCCGACTTCGGCGCCACCGCGGCCTTCTCGACGGTTGAGGAGGCTCGGCCGCTGATCGACGAGCTCACCAACTGGCAGGGCGTCGACGTCGCCATCGTCACCGTCGGCCGGGTCGACGGCGACATCATCGGTGAGGCGTTCGCGGCGGTCGGCAAGGCCGGTCGCTGCGTCCTGGTCTCCGTCGGGTCCTCCGACCTGCACCTCTCGATCAGCCCCCAGGACCTGACCAACTTCAGCAAGTCCATCAAGGGCGTCATGTACGGCGACTGCAACCCGACCGCCGACATCCCGGCGCTGCTCGCGATGTACAAGGCCGGGCGCCTCAAGCTCGACGAGCTCGTCACCCGGCGCTACTCGCTCGACGAGATCAACCAGGCCGTCGAGGACATGCACGCCGGGCGCAACATCCGCGGCGTCATCGTCCACGAGCACTGAGCCCCGCCGAGCCCTGAGCTCCGAGCCCGCCGTACCCACCCCGAACAGTCAGGAAGCTGATCGACCATGACCGCAGTGAACGAGCAGACCAAGATCGACGTCGACCGTCCGGTCGAGCACACCCGGCTCCACATCGGTGGCGAGTGGGTCGACGCCGTCGACGGCGCGGAGTTCGACTCCGTCAACCCGGCGACCGGTGAGGTCTTCGCGACCGTCGCCGAGGCGAAGGCGGCCGACGTGGACCGCGCGGTCGCCGCGGCCCGGACGGCGTTCGACGACGGGCCGTGGTCGCGGATGAAGCCCCGCGAGCGCGCCGCCGCGCTCTGGCGGCTGGGCGACCTGCTGCTCGAGGACGCCGCCGAGATGGCGCGCGTCGAGACCCTCGACCAGGGCAAGCCGTACGGGCTCGCCATGGCCGGCGACGTGCCGTCGGCAGCGGGCCTGTTCCACTACATGTCCGGTTACGCGACGAAGATCGAGGGCGAGACGATCCCGATCTCGGCGCCCGGCGAGTACCACACCTACACGCGTCGTGAGCCCCTCGGCGTCGCCGGCCTGATCGTGCCGTGGAACTTCCCGCTCGTGATCACCGCGTGGAAGGTCGCGCCGGCCCTCGCCGCCGGCAACACGGTCGTGCTGAAGCCGGCCGAGGCGACCCCGCTCTCCGCGCTGCGGCTCGCCCACCTCGCCCTCGAGGCCGGCATCCCGCCGGGCGTCCTCAACGTCGTCAACGGGTACGGCGCCACCGCCGGCGCGGCGCTGTCGGCGCACCCCGACGTCGACAAGGTGTCGTTCACCGGGTCCACCGCGACCGGTCGCCGGATCCTCGACGCCGCGGGCGGCAACCTCAAGCGCGTCACCCTCGAGCTCGGCGGCAAGAGCGCCAACATCGTCTTCCCCGACGCCGACCTCGAGAAGGCGGTCGCGGGCTCGACGGACGCGATCTTCTTCAACGCCGGTCAGGCGTGTGCCGCCGGCTCGCGCCTCTACGTCCACGACAGCGTGTACGACGAGTTCGTCGCCGGCCTGGTCGAGAAGGCCAAGCAGATCCGCGTCGGTGACGGCTTCGACCCGCAGACGCAGATCGGCCCGCTGGCCAGCCGCGAGCACTTCGACCGCGTCAGCAGCTACCTGGAGGTCGGCCGGTCCGAGGGCTCGGTGCTCACCGGCGGCGAGCGGGTCGGCAGCACCGGCTACTTCGTCGAGCCGACGGTCATCGCGGACACCAAGCCCGACGCCCGCGTCGTCAAGGAGGAGATCTTCGGCCCCGTGGTCGTCGCGACCCGGTTCAGCGACGAGGACGAGGTGGTCCGGGCGGCCAACGACAGCCGCTACGGGCTCGCGGCCGGGATCTGGACCAGGGACGTGGCTCGGGCCCACCGCGTGGCCGCCCGCCTGCGCGCCGGCACCGTGTGGGTCAACACCTACGGCGTCTTCGACCCGAGCATGCCGTTCGGCGGCATGAAGGAGTCCGGCTGGGGCCGCGAGATGGGCCACGAGGTCCTGCACGGCTACACCGACCTCAAGACCGTGTGCGTCGACATCCATGGCTGACAGTCCCCCGCCCCTCGACGGGGTGGTCCCCATCGACCGCACGAGCGTGACCCTGACCGACCGGGTCGAGGCGCAGCTGCGCGAGCAGATCGTCCAGGGCCGCTACGGCCCGGGCGCCCGGCTCAGCGAGGGCGACATCGCCCGGTCCTTCGACGTCAGCCGCGGGCCGGTGCGCGAGGCGCTGCGGCGCCTCGTGCACCACGGGCTCGTGGTGGTGGAGCCGCACCGGGGTGCCTTCGTCCGGCGCCTCGACGTCGGCGAGGTGCGCGAGCTCTTCGAGGTGCGCATCGCGCTCGAGTCGGAGGCTGCGGAGCTCGCAGCCCGCCGCATCGACCGCCAGGGCATCGAGGAGATCCTCGAGCTGCAGCGCATCGCCGACTCCGAGGTCCGCGAGAGCTCGCACTCCGGCGTCTTCGACACCCACGACCTCCACGACCTGGTGGTGCGGCACGCCGGCAACCAGCAGCTCGCCCGCATGGTGGCGCAGATCAACGGTGAGCTCCGCCTCGCCCGGTCGCGCTCGGGTGCCACCGGCCAGCGCGCGACCGAGGCCGTCGACGAGCACGACCAGCTCGTCTCCTGCCTCACCTCCGGCGACCACGCCGGAGCCCGTCAGTCGATGCGCGACCACCTCAACGCCGCGCTGCAGAACACGATCCAGCTGCTGCGCCAGCAGCAGCTGGAAGGAAGAGGGGCCAGCTCGTGACCTCCGTGCTCTTCGACCCCTGGCAGCTCGGTCGCATCGAGCTCGCCAACCGCGTCGTGATGGCCCCGATGACCCGCAACCGGGCCGACGAGGACGGCGTCCTGCCGGACTCCGCGGCGACGTACTACGCGCAGCGCGCCGGCGCCGGGCTGATCGTGACCGAGGGCTCCCAGCCCAGCGCGGCCGCCAAGGGCTACCCGGGCACGCCGGGCATCCACGACGACCGCCAGGAGCAGGCCTGGGCGTCGGTCGCGACCGCCGTGCACGACGCGGGCGGCCGGATCTTCTGCCAGCTCATGCACACCGGCCGGATCGGCCACGAGAGCCTCATCCCCGCGGGTGCGCAGGTGGTGGCGCCGAGCGCGATCCGCGCCGACCTCGAGGTCGAGCGGGCCGACGGGGTGATGGTCCCGGCGCCCGAGCCGACCGCGCTGGACGAGGACGGCATCGCCCGGATCATCGAGGACTTCGCCTCGGCCGCAGAGCGCGCGGTCCGCGCCGGGCTAGACGGCGTCGAGCTGCACGGGGCCAACGGCTACCTGCTGCACCAGTTCCTCTCGCCCGGGACCAACCAGCGCACGGACCGCTACGGCGGGTCCCCCGCCAACCAGGCGCGCTTCGTCGTCGAGCTCGCCCGGGCGGTGTCCGACCGGATCGGCGCGGACCGGGTGGGACTGCGGATCTCGCCCGGCGGCCAGTTCAACGACATGGCCGACCACGGCAACGAGGAGACCTACCTCGCCCTGGTCGAGCAGCTCTCCGAGCTCCGCCTCGCCTACCTGCACAGCCTGCGGCGACGCTCGTCGCCGCTGCACCAGGAGCTGCGCAAGCGGTGGCCGACGACGTACGTCCTCAACACCGGCTACATGGGGGCCAGCGAGATCGACGACGTCGCTCCGCTCGTCACCGAGGACCAGGCCGACCTCGTGTCGGTCGGCCGGCTCTTCATCTCCAACCCGGACCTCATCCACCGGTGGCAGCACGGCCTCGACCGGGCGGAGTGGGACGAGGACACGTTCTTCACGGGCGGCGACCGGGGGTACACCGACTACCCCGCCCACCCGTCACTTCAGCAGCACCTCGACAACAGGAGGACATCGTGAGCTCGTCATCACCGGCCCAGGTGCCGGCGCCCCTCGGCGGGAAGGTCGTCGTCGTGACCGGCGCGGCCTCCGGTATCGGAGCATCGACCGTGGAGGTGCTGCGCTCCCAGGGCGCCACCGTCGTCGGGTGGGACCTGTCCGGTACGCCGGAGGCCGGCCCGCTCGACCTCACGGACGCCGCCGCGGTGCGCGCCGCGGCGCAGGCGGTGCTGGACGAGCACGGTCAGGTCGACGGCCTGGTCAACTGCGCCGGCATCATCACGGCCAACCTCCCGATGGAGGAGATCGACCCCGCCGACTTCCGGCGCAACTTCGACGTCAACGTCGGCGGCACCGTCAACGCCAGCCAGGCCCTGCACGCCGCGCTGGTCGCCAGCGGTGGCGCGGTCGTCAACGTCGCGTCGCAGGCCGCGCTCGTCTCGCTCCCGCACCAGGCGGCGTACACGGCCTCGAAGGGCGCGGTCGCCGCGCTGACGCGGGCGATGGCGATCGACTGGGCCGAGGTCGGCGTCCGGGTCAACGCGGTGTGCCCCGGCTTCACCGCCACCCCGATGGCGATCCAGCAGATGACCCCCGAGCTCGACGCGGCGGTGTCCCGGCGGGTGCCGCTGGGCCGGATGTTCAAGCCCGAGGAGATCGGCAGCGTCATCTCGTTCCTGGTCTCCCCGGCCGCGTCCGCGGTCACCGGCGTCGTGATGGCGGTCGACGGCGGCTGGACCGCCGGCGAGCCCGCCCTGCCGATGGGCGCCGCATGAGCGCCCCGGTCGCCTACGTCTCGGGCGCGAGCTCCGGGATCGGGCGGGGCGCCGCGGTGCGCCTCGCCGCCGACGGCGCCCGCGTCGTGCTGCTCGGCCGCGACGAGGCGCGCCTCGCGGAGGCCGCCGCCGAGTGCGGTCCCCTCGCGGTCACGGCGGCCTTCGACGCCGCCAAGGCGACCGAGGTCGACGCCGTCCTGCCCGGACTGCTCGAGCAGACCGGCCCGCCCGACATCGTCGTCCACGCCGCCGGCCAGACCGTCGTCGGCGCGCTCGACCAGCTGTCGGCGGAGGACTGGCACCGGCAGATCGACGTCAACCTGACCAGCATCCACTCCCTCAACCGGCACCTGTGGCCGGCCATGGTCCCCGCGGGCGGCGCCGTCGTCCTGGTGGGGTCGACGGCGTCGTTCGTGGGCTTCGCCCAGGACGCCGCGTACGTCGCCACCAAGGGCGCGGTGCTCGCGATGACCAAGGCGATGGCGCTGGACGGCGCCCCCGTCGGGATCCGGGTCAACGCGGTCTGCCCCGGGTTCATCGTGACGCCCAACCTCGAGGGCTACTTCGACGCGCAGGACGACCCGGACGCCGCCCGCGCCGGAGCTGCTGCTGCGGCGCCGCTCGGCCGGATGGGCACCCCCGCCGACATCGCGGGCGCCATCGCGTTCCTGTGCTCGCCCGACTCCTCCTTCGTCACCGGGACCTCCGTCCTGGTCGACGGCGGTCTCCTGGCGAAGGCGCCGGGCGCTTGAGCGGGACGGACGTCGTGGACCAGGAGGTGGACGTCGACGTCGTGGTCGTCGGCGCAGGCGGTGGCGGACTGGTGGCCGCGCTCGCGGCCGCCGACCGCGGGTGCTCGGTCGTCGTGCTCGAGAAGCTGGACCGCGCCGGTGGCAACACCGGGCTGTCGACCGGCTCGATCCCGGCCGCCGGCTCGAAGCAGCAGCAGGCCGCCGGGGTCGACGACGACCCCGGGCGGATGGCGACCGACCTGCTCCGGCAGAGCGGGCCGCACGAGGCCGAGGACCTGACCCGTCGGCTGGCCGAGACCTCGGCCGAGCTCGTCGACTGGCTGGTGGAGCGGCACCAGATCGACCTCCGCCTCATCCTCGACTACAAGCACGTCGGGCACTCGGTGCACCGGCTGCACGCCCCGCCCTCGCGGCGCGGCGCCGACCTGGTCGCCGACCTGCTGGGCGCCTGCGAGCGCGCCGGCGTGACGGTGGTGACCGGCAACCCGGTCAGCAGCCTGCTGACCGAGGACGGCCGCGTCGTCGGCGTCGAGGTGTCCGGCGACCGGATCGACACCTACCAGCTGCGTGCGCACGCCGTCGTGCTCGCCGCCAACGGGTTCGCCGCCAACCGGGCGCTGCTCGAGCAGTGGGCCCCCGAGCTCGCGGGCCTGGAGTACTTCGGCGCCCACGGCTCGACCGGCGAGGCGATCGAGTGGGGGCTCGCCCTCGGCGGCCGCCTCCGCAACGCGACCGCCTACCAGGGCTACGCGGCGGTGGCCTACCCGCACGGCAGCATCCTGTCCTGGACGACGGTCGAGATGGGCGGCGTGCTGGTCGACTCCACCGGCGTCCGGCTCGGCGACGAGATCGTCGGCTACTCCGGCTTCACCACCAGCGTGCTCGCCGGCGAGCAGCCCTACTGGGCCGTCTACGACGCCCGGATCCGCGACGTCACGCTGCGCGAGGACGAGTACCGCGACCTGGTCGAGATGGGCGGCGCGAAGGAGTGCGCCGACGTCGAGGAGCTCGCCGCGGTCACCGGTGCCCCGGTCGAGGCGCTGCGGCAGACGCTCGCGGCGTACGCCGACGCCGCCCGCGGGACGACCGCGGACGAGCACGGCCGCACCGACTTCGCCATGGCGCCGCTGGAGCCGCCGTACGTCGCGACCCGCGTGACGCCCGGCCTCTTCCACACCCAGGGGGGCCTCGACGTCGACACGTCGGGTCGCGTCCTGGGCACCGACGGAGCACCCGTGCCGGGGCTGTTCGCCGTCGGCGGCGTGGCGCCCGGCGTCAGTGGCCGGACCGGCGGACGCGGCTACTCCTCGGGCAACGGGCTGCTGACCGCGGTCGGCCTCGGCGCCCTCGCGGGTGCCGCCGCCAGCGAGCTCGCGGGGACGCCCGGGTGAGCACACGTGCAGCGTGGCTGGCCTGGCGCGACCGGCTCGGCGCCAAGCTGGTCGACCCCCTGCAGTCCGACGAGGTACGCCGTCGCGCGGCCCTCGTGCTGCTCGACGACCTCGCCGCGATGGTCGTCGGGCACCGGACCGCCGAGGTCCGCGCGTTCGCCGACCTCGTCGGCGCGGCCGGGGGCGAGGCCCGGCTGCTGACGTCGCGCGGCGCCGCCTCCCGGGAGCGGGCCGCGACCGTCAACGCCGTCGCGGCGGCCTGGGACGAGCTCGACGAGGGCTACCGTCCGGCGACCGCCCACGGTGGCCTGTACGCCGTACCCGCCGTGATCGCCGAGGCCGAGGCGACGGGTGCCGGTCTCGACGACGTGCTGGCCGCGATCGTGGTCGGCTACGAGGTCGCCACCGGCGTCGCCCGGGCCTTCCCGTCGCCGCGACCGCTCCTGCTCCACCCGCACGCCACCC
>Ga0164308_10000642_pt1 | contig 18837 bp, 13 predicted proteins | sample Whisoiple_246_MG_FD_109983 | JGI IMG/M metagenome (GOLD analysis project Ga0164308, IMG submission 109983) | Soil microbial communities amended with fresh organic matter from upstate New York, USA - Whitman soil sample_246_MG | ecosystem: Environmental > Terrestrial > Soil > Unclassified >...
CCGCCGTCACCCGCCGGCTCGTGCTGGCCGCCCATTTCGACGACGCCGTGATGTCCTGTTGGCGGGCGATCACCGATGGCGGCGATGACGTCCAGGTCACCGTGGCGACGGTCTTCGCCGGGCCGCCGCCGGCCGGCTGCACGCTGGGCGAATGGGATCGGGCAACCGGTGCGACCGATCCGGAGTCGGCCTGGCAGAACCGGGTGGCCGAAGATGCGCGGGCGTTGAGTGGGACCGGGGTGCGGGCGGTGCACCTGTCTTTCCTCGACGGCCAGTACCGCACCGGCCGGGAAGCTCGGGACACGATCGCCGAAGCCTTGGCCGGGCTGATCGAAGCAGCCGACGAGATCTTCATTCCGGCGGGCATCGGCGCACATCCGGATCATGTCCAGGTCGCCGAGATCGCCCTGTCGCTCGTCGCCGGTCGGCGCAGCTACCTCTTCGCCGATCTGCCCTACGCGGCGCGGCCCGAGTGGGCGGCGTTGGTGCAGGCGGCCCAGCGGGGAACCCATGACGCCGAGTCCCTGCAGGCGCAACTGCGGTGCTCGACGTTGCTCCCGGCGTTGACCGTGCCGCTGGTTGTCGAACTGTCGGCGGACGAGCAGGTGGCGAAGCGACGCGCGGTGCTGGAGTACGGGAGCCAACTCGATCCGCTCAGCGCCGCATTCGGCCGATGGTTCGACGACCCTCCGACGGCCAGGTACGAGCTGCACTGGCCGGCCCAGGTCGACCTGCCGGTCGCCGACCGCCGGCGCGATCACGAACTGTTGGCGGAGCTGTTCCAGCACGTGTCGGACAACGAGGAGGGACGTGACCGGATGCGTCAGGACCAGGAAACGACCGTGAGCGACTTGCAGGAGGCGCACCAGCGTGAACTCGCCGCGGTCCGCGAACAGCATGCCGCCGAGCTGACGTCCGCCGTTGCGCACAACACCCGGACGTTCGAGGAATCGACCAGCTGGCGGCTCACCGCACCGGTCCGGGCACTGGGTCGGCTGCGGATCCGGTTGGCGGAGCGGCGTCATGCTTCGGCCCTGCAGGCTGCCGCCGTCAGCGACCCGACCCCGCCGGCCATCGAGGAGGAGCCCTCGGCCGGAGCCGCCCTGAAGCCGCCGCCGGACCCCGGAGTGCAGACCTGGCCCGCCGACGGGTTCAACGAGCTGTACGAGCAGAGCTCCGATCCCTGGGGCTACTCATCGCGCTGGTACGAGCAGCGAAAGTACGGCATCACCATCGCGAGCTTGCCGCTCCGCCGGTACCGCCGCGCGTTCGAGCCGGGCTGTTCCGTCGGTGTGCTCTCCGAGCTGCTGGCTCCGCGCGTCGACTCGATGATCTCCGCGGATTTCGCCGCGCCTGCCCTGGTGCACGCCAAACAACGGCTGGCGCGTTTCCCGCAGGTCGACGTCCGGCTGATCGCGGTCCCCACCGAGTGGCCGGAGGGCAGCTTCGACCTGATCGTGATCAGCGAAATGGCGACCTACCTCAGCGACGACGACCTGAACGTCCTGGTCGACCGGACGGTCGGTTCGCTGGATCCCGAGGGTGCGCTCGTCCTGGTGCACTACCGGCCGAACACCGGAACACCGCACAACGCCGCCGAGGTGCACGACAGGTTCCGCCAGCACCCGCAGCTCGGCCAGTTCGCGTCCCATGAAGAGGAGGCGTTCCTGCTGGACGTGTTCCAGCGGACGTCCTGACCCAGGCTCTACTGGCGGGTCGACCGCACTGCCGTCACCAGATCCGCACCCGATCCGCGGGATCGAGCCAGAGCCCGTCGCCCTCCCGGACCTCGAACGCGGCATGGAATTCCGGCATGTTCCGCACCACCTGGTTGCAGCGGAACTCCGCCGGCGAGTGCGGGTCGATGGCCAGCAGCCGGAGCATCTCGGCGTCCCGCATCTTCATCTGCCACGCAGCCGCCCAGGAAAGGAAGAACCGCTGCTCGCCGGTCAGGCCGTCGATGACCGGCGCCTGCTCGCCGTTCAGCGAGATCTGCCACGCCTGATAGGCGATGCCGAGACCGCCGAGGTCACCGATGTTCTCGCCGACGGTGAGTGCCCCGTTCACCCGGTGCCCCGGCACCTGCGCCGGCTCGAGCACCGCGTACTGGTCGATCAACCGCCGGGTCAGGACGTCGAACGCGGCCCTGTCCTCCTCGGTCCACCAGTCGGTCAACGCGCCGCGTCCGTCGTACTTCGAGCCCTGGTCGTCGAATCCGTGCCCGATCTCGTGGCCGATCACGGCGCCGATCGCGCCGTAGTTGACCGCGTCATCGGCCTCGGGATCGAAGAAGGGTGGCTGCAGAATCGCTGCCGGGAAGACGATCTCGTTCATCCCGGGGTTGTAGTAGGCGTTCACCGTCTGCGGTGACATGAACCATTCCAGCCGATCGACCGGACTGCCGATCTTGGCCAGCTGCCGGTCCAGCTCGAAGGCCGCCGCCCGCCGGGCGTTACCGGCCAGGTCGTCCGGGCGCACCACCAGGGCCCGGTAATCACGCCACTGGTCCGGGTAGCCGATCTTCGGGGTGAACGCCGCCAGCTTGTCCAGCGCCCGCGCCTTGGTGCCCTCGCTCATCCAGGACAGCTCGCTGATGTTCCGGCGGTACGCCTCGAGCAGGTTCGCGACCAGCGCGTCCATCTGCTGCTTCGCCGCCGGCGGGAAGTGCCGTTCCACGTACAGCCGACCGAGCGCCTCGCCTGCGGCCATCTCGACGATCGACACCCCGCGCTTCCATCGTTCGCGCAGCTGCGGCGTCCCCGACAGGGTGCGACCGTAGAAGTCGAAGTTCCGTTCCACCAACGCATCCGGGCCGAGCGGAGCGGCGGACCGGATGATCTGCCAGGTCAACCACTGCTTCCAGGCCGGGATCCGGTCCGGCGTCACCAGGCCGGCCAGGGTGGTCAGGAAGTCCGGCTGCCGGACGATCACCCGTTCCAGCAGCGCGGGATCGGCGCCGAGGCCGGCCAGCCAGGCGTCCCACCATGCGGCCGGCAGATACTCGTCCAGCTCCGCCCTGGTTTTCGGATTGAACGTCTGCGAGCTGTCCCGCGACCTGACCCGATCCCAGTGCCCGGAGGCCAGGTGCGATTCGATGGCGATGGCGTCCTGCGCCGCGGACAACACATCGGCGACCTGCGCCAGCTCGAACATCAGCGGCACGTGCTCGGTGTAGGCGGCAAGGATCGCCGCATGCTGCTCGCTCGAGTAGTACGACTCGTCCGGCAGACCCAACCCACCCTGATAGATGTTCAGCACGTACTGGTCCGGATCCGCCGGGTCGCTGTCGACGTCGATCACGAACGGCCCGCTCACCCCCTCCCGGCGCAGCCGGCCGAGCACCGTGAACAGGCTCTCCGCATCGGTGATCAGATCGAGCGCGGCCAACTGGTCGGCGATCGGCGTCAGGCCGACCCGGTTCACCGTCTCGGTGTCCATGAAGCTGCGGTACAGATCGCCGATCAGCTGTTCCGGGCTGCCCGGCTCCGCTCCTGCAGCCGCCAGCTCGGCGGCCTCCTCCACGATCGCCCGGCCGTCGGCCTCTGCAGCGTCGCGCAGCCGGTAGAACGAGCCGTCCATCGATCTGTCAGCAGGGATCTCGGCGGTGGCCAGCCATTCGCCGTGCACGTGCCGGAAGAGATCGTCCTGGACGCGGACCTGACCGGGTTCGGTTGATCCGGTCCGGTCGGTGTCGGGGGCAGCAGTCACGCAGCAACAACTCCTTCGTGGGTTCCTCGCGGAAAACGCTACCCGTCCGTCACGACGAACCGTCCCGAAGCCATCCCTACTGAGCAGGCTTCTTCGGCGGATCCGGGGGCAGGCGTGGGTTCAGCAGATGCGCGACGAGGGCGGTCCAGCCGGTCTGATGGGTCGCGCCGAGGCCCTCGCCGGTGTCTCCGTCGAAGTACTCGCTGAACGTCGGATGCTCGCTCCAGAGCGGATTGTCGGAGGCCTCGATCCGCTCGCCGTCCGCCGGCCGCTTGCCGTCGACCGGACGGAACAACGCCGTCAGGCCGTTGTCGATGGTGTCGGCCGCCTGCTCCAGATTGCGCAGATTGCCCGAACCGGTGGGGATCTCGATCTGGAACGAATCACCGAAATGCCGCCCATAGGTGCGCAGCTTGTCGGCCAGCAGCACATTGACCGGGAACCAGATCGGGCCGCGCCAGTTGGAATTTCCACCGAACATGCCGGTCCGAGATTCGCCCGGTTCGTACTCGATCGACACGTGCTGCCCACCGACCTCCGCGGTGACGGTCTCCCGGGCGGCGGCCGACAGCGAGCGGATGCCGAACGAGGAGAGGAACTCCTCGGAGTCGAACAGCCGCTCCAGGATCCGGCGCAACCGTTCCGGGTCCAGCAGCGACAGCAGCATCCGCCGTCCGCCGGGGCCGGACCGGGACAGCAAGGGGCCCACCAGTTCCGGCCGTCGGCGCTGCAACCAGCGCAGCCGCGAGGTGACGTCCGGAACGTCGGTGGCGATCCACGCCGGCACCTCGGTGGCGCCCAGGATGGGCAGCAACCCGACCATCGACCGCACCCGCATGTGCTGGGCCTTGCCGTCCGGGTTCACCAGCACGTCGTAGAAGAATCCGTCGTCCTCGTGCCACAACGACATGTCGTGCGAGCCGAAGGTGTTCATCGCCTTGGCGATCGACAGGAAGTGCTCCAGGAACTTGGTGGCCATCTCGTCCCAGGCCTGGTCGTGCCGAGACAGCTCGAGGGCGATCTTGAACATCTGCTGGCAGTAGAAGGCCATCCAGCTGGTGGCGTCGGACTGTTCCAGCCGATAACCGGGCGGCAGTTTGGCCGAGCGGTTGAACAGGCCGATGTTGTCCATCCCGAGAAAGCCACCCTCGAAGACGTTCGACCCGTCGGCGTCCTTGCGGTTGATCCACCAGGAGAAGTTGAGCAGCAGCTTGGTGAACACCCGAATCAGGAAGTCCCGGTCGCGGTAGCCGTCGATCCGGTAGACGTGCCAGGCCGCCCAGGCGTGGACGGGCGGATTGACATCACCGAACTCCCACTCGTAGGCCGGCAACTGGCCGTTGGGGTGCATCGACCATTCCCGGCACATCAGCACCAGCTGTTCCTTGGCGAAGTCGGGGTCGACATGCGCCAGCGGAATCGCGTGGAAGGCCAGGTCCCAGGCGGCGAACCAGGGGTATTCCCACTCGTCCGGCATGGAGATGACGTCGGCGAGGGCGAGTTGGCCCCAGTGCCGGTTCCGGGCGCTGCTGCCCTTGCGGGAGTCCGGCGCCGGTGACTCGGTCGGGTCGCCGTGGATCCATTCGTCGACGTTGTAGCGATAGAGCTGCTTGCCCCACAGCAGACCGGCGTACGCGCGGCGGGCGATGTGCCGGTCGGAGGCCGATAGCGCCGGGTGGATCACCGTGGCGTAGAACTCGTCGGCCTCCCGTTTCCGCTCGTCGAACACACCCTCGAAGCCAGGGCCGAAGGTGTCCGTGTCCGGCGCGGTATGCGAGAGCCGGAGCCGCACCTCGACGGTCTCACCGGGGTCGACCAGGCCGAGGTCGTACCAGAAGGCCGCCTTGGTGCCGGAGTTCGCCGGGTTGACCGCCTTGGTGTCGCCCTTGACGACCCGGTTGTTGATGCCGTCCTTGGTGTACTTCGAGGTGTTCTTGGCAGCGCCGAAGAGTTCGACGGCGTTGGTCTCGTTATCGCAGAACAGCACCTCCGGCGTGCCCTCCGCGGCCAGGTAGTAGTAGCCCAGCAGGCCGTGCTTGCACTCGACCGCTTCCAGGCCCCCGACCGACAGGGTGGGTGGCAGCAGTTGGTGCAGGGTGCTGCGGCGGCGGTCCCGACCCCACGCCCAGGTGTTGCGCAGCCAGATCTGCGGCAGCAAGTGCAGCGGCGCCGCCTGTGGGCCGTGGTTGGTCGCAGCGACGGTGATGCACAAGTCCTCCGGCCCCTGCTTCGCGTAGGTCACCATGACGTCGAAGAATTTGTCGTCGTCCAGGACCCCGGTGTCGCCGAGCTCGTACTCGCGCTCGTCACGGCCACGATTGCGGTTCTCCTCGCGCAACCGTGCGTAGGGGAACTCCTCGTGCGGGTACCGGTAGAGCCATTGCATCCAACTGTGCGACGGCGTCCCGTCGACGGCCCACCAGTACTCCTTGACGTCCTCGCCGTGATTGCCCTCGCCGTTGGTCAGCCCGAACAGCCGCTCCTTGAGCACCGGGTCCTTGCCGTTCCACAGGGCTACCCCGAAGTTGATGAAGCCGTGCCGGTCGCTGATCCCGCCGAGACCGTCCTCACCCCAGCGGTAGGCCCTGGCATGGGATTGATCGAACGGGAATGACGACCAGGCGTCACCTTCGGCCGAGTAGTCCTCCCGGACGGTGCCCCACTGTCGGCCGGCGAGGTACGGGCCCCAGATCCGCCAGGGGCTGTCCGGGGTGCGGGACTCGGCCAACCTGGCGTGCTCGGCGGACGGCGGCACCGGCCCGGGCGAAGGCTCGGACACCGGTTCGGTGGCCGACGGCTCGCTCGCGGTGGGTCCCTGGTCCGTCACCGGCCAAGCTTGCCACCACCGTCGTTTCGGTTGCATTACCGGACTGTTCGCCGCGGTCGACGCTCGGCGAGGGGGCGCACCCCACGACAGGAGTAGGGACAGCCCTACCCGACCGGAGGGCTGACCTGCTCCCGGACGATCGCGTCGAGGGCCACGATCAACACCAACGAACAAGCAATCGGACACGCCTTCACCAGCAGCGACACGGCCGCCGACGCCCGGCAGCCGGCCGGTACGGGCTTCGATGATTGCCGGAGAACCGGTCAGGCAACCGATGCCAGGACGCCGACCGGAGCGCGATGAGCAGCGGATTTGGGAGCCAGACCGGTCGACGCCCGGCCGCCGTCGACCCCGGTGATCTCCAACACACGCATTGGTGCAATAGTTGCAAGGTTGCTAGCTTTACTCGGTGACGATCACCAAACCGGCCGATGTGCTGGACGCCCTCGAGGTGTTGCTGGGTCGGATCCACTGCGCAGCGCAGAATGCGGGCTTCGACACCCTGATCGATGTTGACCTGTCGTTCTCCCAGCTCAAGACCCTGCTGGTGCTCTCCCAGTCCACCGAGTCGTTGCCGATCCATGAGATCGCCGACAGCCTGCGGCTGTCGGTGGGCGCGGCCGGCCGGAACATCGACCGACTGGTCCGTGAGGGCCTGGTCGACCGGCTGGAGGACAGCGCCGACCGGCGGATCAAGCGAATCTCGTTGACCGAACGTGGTCGGGATCTGATCACCGGCTTCCAGGCCCAGCGCCGACAGCATGCCCTCGATTTCGTTCAGTCCATGGACGAAGTCGACCGGTGCCGCCTGCTCGGTGCCCTTCGTCCCATTGTCGCCCGGTTCTCCGGGCCGACCCCGAATCCGTCGGAATCGCACTCCGCGTTTCCGGCCCAGTCTCCGACCAGAGCACAGGAGCAGCACGTATGACCTCACCAGCAACCCCATCCGCCCCTCCGGGCGCGGGGGACAAACTCGACGCGCGGGTGATGAAGATCGCCAGCGTCGTCGTCCTCGGGGCGATCATGTCGATCCTCGACACCACCGTGGTCAGCGTCGCGCTGCCCACCTTCCAGACCGTCTTCGACGCGACCTACGCCCAGGTCGCCTGGACGATGACGGGTTACACCCTGGCCCTGGCCACGGTCATCCCGCTGACCGGCTGGGCCGCCGACCGGTTCGGCACCAAGCGCCTCTACATGCTGGCGTTGACCCTGTTCATCCTCGGATCGATCGCCTGTGGCCTGGCCTGGAACATCCAGTCGCTGATCACCTTCCGGATCCTGCAGGGCTTCGGCGGCGGCATGCTGATGCCGCTGGGCATGACGATCATGACCAGGGCCGCGGGCCCGGCCCGGATCGGCCGCGTGATGGCCGTTCTCGGTGTCCCGATGCTGCTCGGCCCGATCGCCGGCCCGATCCTGGGTGGCTGGCTGATCGACATCGCGAGCTGGCACTGGATCTTCTTCATCAACCTGCCGATCGGCATCGTCGCCCTGATCGTCGCCGCCCGGGTGTTGGAAAAGGACAAGCCGGTTCCGTCGGAGAGGTTCGACTTCCTCGGAATGCTGCTGCTGTCCCCCGGCCTCGCGTTGTTCCTCTACGGGGTCTCGAGCATTCCCAGTGAGGGCACCGTCGCCTCGGCGCAGGTCATCATCCCGGCCGTCATCGGCGTGCTGCTGATCGCCGCGTTCGTGTTCCACGCGCTGCGCAAGGATCACCCGCTGATCGACCTGCACCTGTTCAAGCGCAAGCAGCTCTCGGTCTCGATCATCACGCTGTCGTTGTTCGCGATCGCGTTCTTCGGCGCCATGCTGCTGTTCCCGACGTACTTCATCACCGTCCGTGGGGAAACAACGCTGGCCGCCGGCCTGCTCCTGGCGCCACAGGGTCTCGGTGCCATGCTGACGATGCCGATCGCCGGACGCCTGACCGACAAGATGGGCCCGGGCAAGTTCGTGCTCGGCGGCATCGCGTTGATCGCAGTCGGCATGGGCGTCTTCACACAGATCACCGACACCACGTCCTACGGGTTGATCCTCGGCGCCCTGTTTGTGATGGGCATGGGCATGGGCATGACGATGATGCCGATCATGACCGCAGCGCTGGCGTCGTTGAGCAACCAGGAAGTCGCCCGGGGCTCGACATTGATGAACATCGTCCAGCAGACCGCTGCATCGATCGGTACCGCGGTCATGTCGGTCATCCTCACCGATCAGCTGCTGAACAAGCCGGCTGTCCAGGCGGGCAAGGCCGTCCAGGCGGACCCGTCGCAGGCGGCGAACTTCCCGCCGGAACTACTGGGCCAGATCCCGGCACAGATGTCCGAGGCGTTCGCGTTCACCTTCTGGGTGGCCCTCGTGCTCATCCTGCTGACGTTCATCCCTGCCGCGTTGCTGCCCCGCAAGGCCGCGATCCGCGCCACCACCGAAGCCCGCGAGCCGGCCGCACCGGTAGTCGTGCACTGATCGTTCGGCGACTCACCGCCCACCGGCACACTGCTGCCGGTTGACGCTCGGACAACGGCCGGGACCCTGCACAGGGTCCCGGCCTGTTCTGTCCCTGTGCCGTACCTGCGCTGCCGAGGGTGTGTTGACCTAGCGCGGTGTCGGCGTCGCGCCGAGCGACCTGGCCACCGTGGCCGGCAACGGCGGCACGTCCATCGCAGGGACGACCGCCTGCACCACGGTCAACCGATCCGGATGCCGCTGCGCATCGGCCAGTGTGTCGGCGAGTTCGGCAACGGTGCCGACCCGCCGGCCCACGCTGATTCGCCGGCGCCGAAGAATGCCGGCGCGCTGGTCCAGTTCCACCGGGCGATGTCCGACATACAGCCGCTACACCATGCCTGGCCGGCGATGAATCCCGCGAATGCGAGCAGTCGGAACAGCATGACAACGACACCGACCACCGACACCACGACCACGGTCGTGCAGCGATTCTTCGAGAGCTACCAGAACCAGGACCGTTCCGCCGCGGAGGCGATCGCCGGCGACGAGTTCGTTTTCACCAGCCCGCAGGACGACCACATCGACCGGGCAACCTGGTTCGAGAAGTGCTTCCCCACCGTTGGTCGGGTGAAGTCTCAGGAGATCCTCTACCTGGTCGCAGTCTCGGACGAGGACGTCTTCCTGATGTACGAGTACGAGCTGAAGGATGGCGGGACCTATCGCAACACCGAGTTGATCACGGTCCGCGGCGGTCAGGTCGTCGAGTCGCAGGTCTTCTTCGGCGGCGCCGTCGCCGGCTGACACGCCCGGCCGGACCGCGCTCACCGGGCACAGCTACCGCACCAGGGCAGCTGCAGCACCCGGCGAGCGGGCAATCGGCCCGACAAGTGCGCCGCTGGCGGGCGTGTCGCCCCCGCCCACCTCCTACTCGGGACGGCGGTCTGCGCCAACGGTCCAGCGTCAGCTCGACGTGGTCCGGGCTTCGAGCAGTTTGAGCCAGATCTCGCTCAGCGTGGGGTAGGACGGCACGACGTGCCAGAGCTGCTCCACAGTGACCCCGCCGATCACGGCCACAGTGGCGGCGTGCACCAGTTCCGCGACGTCGGCGCCGACAAACGTTGCACCCAGCAGGGTGTCGGAGCCGCGATCGACGACGAGCTTGGCCCGACCGACATAACCGTCCCGCAGCAGCGAGCTCCCGGCGTAGCCGGCCATGTCGTGCTCGATGATCTCGACATCGACACCGTCGGCCCTGGCCTGCTTCTCGCTGATCCCGACGGATGCCACCTGCGGGTCGGTGAAGGTCACCTGCGGCACCTTGCCGTCGTCGGCGACGTCGGTGAACCGCGGGCCGTCGATCGGCTCACCGGTCGCGCGGGCAGCGATGACCGCCCCGCAGATCCGCGCCTGGTACTTGCCCATGTGGGTGAGCAGCGCCCGTCCGGTGATGTCGCCCACCGCGTACAGCCAGTCGCCCGGCACACCGATGACGGCGAGGTGATCGTCGGTCTTCACGAAGCCGCGGTTGCCAGCGGCGTCCACTCCCACCACGTCCAGACCGATGTCGCTGCTGGAGGGCGTCCGTCCGGTTGCCACCACGATCTCGTCGACGGTGATCGAGCGGTCGCCGAAGCTGACGGTCACCTCGCCGCCGTGCACCCTGCCTTCACCGGTCGCCTTCGGATCGACCCGCTGCACCGCGTCGACGCTGGTGCTCAGCTCGACCCGCACCCCGTTGGCCCGGAAGGCGTCGGCCACCAGTTCACCGGCGAACGGCTCGTTCCGCGCGAGCAGCAACGGCGCCGAGCCGATGATCGTCAACTCGTCCACGCCGAGCCCGTCCAGCCAGCACGCCGATTCGCAGGCGACCACGCCGCCGCCGACAACGGCCATCCGGCGCGGTATCTCATGGATGTTGGTGACGTCGCGGGACGTCCAGGGCAACGCGTCCCGCAGTCCCGGGATGTCCGGCACGGTCGCGGTCGTCCCGGTGGCCAGCACGACGGCATGCCGGGCGGTCAGCGTTCTGATGAATCCGTCGGCGCTGGTGACCTCGACGGATTTCACCCCGGCCAACCGGCCGTGACCCTTGAGCACATCGATTCCCGTGTCGTGCGCCCACTGCACCTGGCCGGATTCGTCGTGATCGCTGGTGAACGAGTCCCGCCGTTGCAGCACGGCCTGCGCGTCGAGGCTGTGGTCGCCCACGATGCTCTTCACTCCGGGCATGTGCCGCGCCGCCTCGAGAACCTCGATCGGGCGCAGCAACGCCTTGCTCGGCATGCAGGCCCAGTACGAACACTCCCCGCCGAGTAGTTCGTGTTCGACGATCACCGCAGTCCGGTCGCTGCCCTGGATCGCGTACTGGGCGGCGATCTCGCCGGGGGGACCGCCACCGATCACGATGACGTCATAGGTGTCGCGTTCCGGGGTGATCGGTGATGTCGCGGCTGCTGCTGTCTCGGCCATGGTCGCAACGGTAGTCGCGGCGATTCGGCGCAGCCCGTCGCATCCGTCCTCCGCGCACGCTCGTGTTGGATGGCGGGGTGACGGTGCACATCGTGGTCCGGCAGGAGATGCCCGCCAGTGCCGAACGCACCTTCGACCTGATCCATGACTACGCCCGCAGGCTGTCCTGGGACACCATGCTGCGCAGCGCGTACATCGACGGCGGCGGCCCGCCGGGCAAGGGCGCCGTTGCGGTGTGCACGGCCCGGCGGATGCTCGGCGGCTACTCGTTCCGGACCAGGTACGTGACGTTCCACCGGCCGCAGGTGGCGGCGATCAAGCTGGAGGGTCGTCCGCCGTTCTTCGCGTCCTGGGCGGCGTCGATCCGTCACGAACCGCTGGGTCCGGAGCGATCCCTTGCGACCTACACGATGACCTTCACCTGCAAGCCGTCCTGGGCCGCGAGGGTCATCGAGCCGGCCGCGCGCTGGGGTTTCCGCCGGGAGACCGCCCGCCGACTTGCCGCACTGTCCGCGGCCCTCGAACGCCAGGTATCGACCCCCTGACCGGCTCGTCGGCTCAGCCGGTGGTCCGGGTGGCCGCGGCCAACGCGTCCGTCATCGCCGGCGCGGTCAGGCTCGGGCCGTAGGCGGGGTGGCCGGGTTCGAAGCGCCAGCTGTCGGCCAGTGACCCGGCGTCGACCACGTCGTACCCGAAGCTGTCCAGCAGATCGATCACCGTCTTCTTGGCGTCGAGATCATCACCGGCGATCGCCAACGCCCGACGATCGGGGGATCCACTCGGCCGGCCGTCGACCGACAGCTCACCGGATCGGATGTGGTTGAACGCCTTGACCACGCTCGATTGCGGCAGGTGCGCCTGCAACAGCCCCGCACTGGTCGCGGTCCCGTCATCGATGCCGGCGACATTGCCGTCCCGCTGCGGGTAGTAGTTGTTCGTGTCGATCACCACCTTGCCGGCCAGTGGCGCCACCGGTACCGAGCGATACGCCCGGAACGGGATGGTCACCACCACGATGTCGCCGCGCTCGGCCGCTTCCTCCGCGGTTCCCGCCGATGCCTTCGGTCCGAGGCCGGCGATCACCTCGCTGAGCGTTTCCGGGCCGCGGGAATTGCTGAGCACCACGTCGTGGCCGGCCGCGATCGCCAGTCCCGCCACTGCCGTACCGATGTTGCCGCTGCCGATGAATCCGATTGTCGTCACGCTGCTGCACAACCGGGCCGGCCTCCGGAATGTTCCGGGGGCCTTTCTGTCTCGCCGCGGTCGACACGGCGTCGGGCCTGGTCGGCCGATCGCCACCGACCGCCGGAGTAGCCTGTTCTGTCCGGTCATTTGCATCGGGAGGCAGCACCAGGGTCAGTCGACGGAAGGGCAGGCGTGGCGGAAACCGAGAGTCACCGTGCCCGTGGGGTGATCGCAGACGACGCGGCGGGCGCCGACCCGACCGAGAAGGCCATGCTCGAGGAACAGGAACACCTGTCCCTGCTCTACCGACGGCTGGATGACCTGCGGGTCGAGCGGATCGGGCTGCGCGACCGGTACATCCGGCACAGCGACAACACTCCTGGCGGCCGGGTCGAGCGTGATCTGTCGTATGCGATGCACGCGGCCGCCGTCCAGACCCTCAACGCCGCCGAGGACCGGCTCTGCTTCGGCCGCCTCGACTCGTCCGACGGGGAGTCGATGCACATCGGCCGGATGGGGATCTTCGACGACACCGGCGATCACCGCCAGTTGCTGATGGATTGGCGGGCTCCGTCGTCCCGGCCGTTCTACGTCGCCACCGCGGCCAACCCGTTGGGTGTGCGACGACGCCGGTACATCCGCACCCGTCGGCGACAGGTCGAATCCGTCGCCGACGAATACCTGGACCTGACCGACCCGGACATGGCGGCCGCCGCGGCGAGCTCCTCGGTCGGGCCCGCCGGCGAGGCGGCGTTGCTGGCCGCTGTCCGGGCGCCGCGGACCGGCCGGATGGCCGACATCGTGGCCACCATCCAGTCCGAACAGGACCGGATCATCCGTGCCGACCAAGCCGGGATCATGGTGGTCCAGGGCGGGCCCGGCACCGGCAAGACGGCCGTCGCCCTGCACCGGGCGGCCTACCTGCTCTACAACCACCGCGCCCAGCTGGAGCAGCGCGGCGTGCTGATCATCGGCCCGAACCCGACCTTCCTCGGCTACATCAGCCAGGTGCTGCCGTCGCTGGGCGAGAACGCCGTCGTGCTGTCCACCATCGCCGACCTCTTCCCCGGGGTGTCCGCGCAGACCGCCGAGGAGCCCGCCGTCGCCCGCGTGAAAGGCCGTACCGCGATGACGACCGTGATCGCGAACGCGGTACTGCACCGGCAGGCGATCCCGCCCGGATCGATCAAGGTGCGTTTCGACGGTGCCCGGGACGGTTCGTTGATCATCGACCGCAAGCTGCTGATCGCCGCCCGGGACCGGGCCTGGGGCTCGCGCCGACCGCACAACAGGGCGCGCGGGATCTTCATCCGCCGGATCATCGACGCCCTCGTGACCCAGGTCGGCAATCGCATGGGCCGCGGGCCAGATGGTGAGAACCTTGCCACCGCAGATGATCTCGCTGCGATCCGGCAGGATCTACGCGAGCACGAGGGCCTCGCGCGAGCATTGCGCGGCGTGTGGCCGATCCTCACCCCGCAGCGGTTGCTGGCCGATCTGTATGCCTCGCCCGAGCGGCTCGCCTTCGCCGCCGACAACCTCTCGGCCGGCGAACGGGCCCTGCTGGCCCGGCCGGATGCCCCCACGAACTGGACCGTCGCCGATGTCCCGCTGCTGGACGAGGCGGCGGAGATTCTCGGTCCGATCGATCAGTCCCCCGGGTCGGTCGCAGAGGCCGCCGACCTGGACTATGCCTCCGAGGTGCTGGATCTGATGGGCGGCGGGGAGTCGGCCGACGAGAGCCATTCCGACGAGGTCGGTCTGGTCAGCATGCTCAGTGCGGCGAACCTGGCGGACCTGCACACCGAGGTGGCCGACTGGACGTCCACCGCGGAAAGGGCCGCGCTCGACCGGGAATGGACCTATGGTCACGTGATCGTCGATGAGGCGCAGGAACTCTCGGCGATGGCCTGGCGGATGGTGATGCGACGTTGCCCGATGCGCTCGATGACCCTGGTCGGCGACCTGGCCCAGACCTCGGACCCGGCGGGCGCTTCGTCCTGGGCCAGGGTGCTCCGGCCCTATGCGCGTCAGGGTTTCAAGGTCGAGGAGCTCACGGTCAACTACCGCACCCCGGCAGAGATCATGACGGTTGCCGAACCGGTGCTGACCGCCATCGATCCCGCCCTCACCGCACCGAGATCGGTCCGGGACGCAGGAGTTTCGCCCACCCATCAGCGGACCGACGTCGCCGGGTTGCCGGCCCAGGTGGCCGCGGCGGTGGTCGAGGACGAGCGCGTCGACAACCGCGGGACGCTCGCCGTGATCGTCTCCCGCTCCCGACGCGACGAGGTCGAGGCAGCGGTGTCGAACTCGGAGGCAGCGCGCGCGGCGGCCGTTCCGGTGATCGATCCGGACGAGCCGCCGGGCCTGTTCGGGATCGATGAGCGCGGCGAGTACGACACCGAAGGCCATCACGGCAAGGAGCTCCGCCGGCATGTTGTGGTGCTGACGGTCCCCGAGGTGAAGGGTCTGGAGTTCGACAGCGTCATCGTCGCCGACCCCGGCGGGATCATCGCCGAGTCCGAACGTGGACTGTCCGACCTCTACGTCGCGCTGACCCGGAGCACTCAACGCCTCACCGTCGTACACACCGGCGAACTACCGGTCGTCCTGCGCCGACTCCAGGACACCGCCGCCTGAGTCTGCGTCGGACACCGGGCATTACTCTCGGCAGGTGCCCCAGACTGCGGACTCCGGCTTCCCGGCAGGCGTCGCCGCGCCCGCCGTTCGCGCACTCCGAGCCGCGGGCTTCACCACCCTCGACGACCTGATCGATGTCCCGGTCGCCGAGCTGCGGGCACTGCACGGAATGGGACCGAAAGCATTGCGGTTGTTGCAGGAAGCGCTGCAGGCTCGCGACCGGTCACTGGGTTGATCGTCGCGGCGCCGTCAGCACCTGCTCGGCCGACACAACGGAGGTCCTGACATGGCATTCACCGGGTTCAGTCCGGCCGAACGATCGTTCCTCGCCGGCCAACGGTTGGGCCGGCTCGCCACGGTGTCGCCCGGCGGTGTTGTCGGGAACGCGCCGGTGACGTTCTTCCTGCGCAGCGACGACACCGTCGACATCGGCGGCAACCGGATGGGCGAGACGAAGAAGTTCCGCAACGTGGCAAAGGGGTCGCGGGTGGCGTTCGTGGTCGACGACCTGGCACCTGGGGGCGGATGGAATCCCCGCTACCTGGAGATCAGGGGGACCGCCGAGGCGCTGACCGACGTGGAACCGCCGCGATCCGGGTTCTCCCGCGAGCTGATCAAGATCCACCCGGACTGGGTGCGCTCGTTCGGCCTGCCCGACCCCGACTGACCCTCGCGTGCCAGGTTTCTCGGCGGCCGCGCGACTCGGCAGCAGGACACGCGTTCAGCGCTTCCCGCCGCCCATTCCCGGCACGGACGCGACCTGCGTCATCCACGCTGAAATCTGGTCGGCGTCGAGGTCGTCGACCGACTCGAGCTCCACACCTCGTGTCGACTTGCCCATCCCCACCGGCGTCACCGGCGGTACCGGCTCGAGCGCCGCGCCGTTGATGAACATGAGCTTGACGTGCCCTTCGAAGCCGCCGCTACTGAAGCACCAACCGTCGCCGACTCCGTAGTACGCCATGCCCCACTTCACGGAACGCTGAAGGTTGGGCAGCGTCTTGGCCGCCAGCGCATCGACAGCTTCGGCGATGCCGCGTTGCGGTTGCGGCAGGCCGGCGATGTAGGCGAAGACCGGCTTGTCGCCGACGGCTGCCTTCGCGGGGCTTGCCCTGCCCGTCATGGCTTTCGGCAGCGTGCTGGTGACGCCACCCTGTGCCGAAGTACGAGTGGCCGGTTTCGGCGCTTCGTTCTTGCCGTGGGGACTGGAACTCATGATTGCTCCCGTGTCGGGCCGGCTGGGCTGTTCCACCTGTAGACGCAGAAAGGCAGGAGTATTCATCGGTCCTGACAAGGCGGAGTCAGGGCCTGAATTTGTTCAGGCGTCCCTGCGGCTGATGGCGAACCATCCGGCCAGCACCGCCGCGCCGACCCAGAGCGCGGTCACGCCCAGCCCGGCCCAGGGCCCGATCGGACCCTGCGGGTCTTGCTGCGCCAGCAATTGGCCCGCTCTGTTCGGCAGGTACTTCCCGACTCCGGAAGCGAGGTCGGTGAAGATGAACGGCACCAGGAGCAGGAACGGGATCAGCACGCCCAGCACCGCAACTCCGCTGCGTAGCAGCGCCGTGAGGCCGGCCGCGAAGAGTGCCATCAACGCCAGGTAGATGCCGCTGCCGACGGCGGCGCGGAGTGCTCCGGTGTCCGTGATGCCGATGCCGGCTTCGCCGATCAACGCCTGACCGAGCAGCAGTGTGGTGAACCCCGACAGCAGTCCGACAGCCAGGACGACGCTTCCGGTCATCGCCATTTTGCTCCCATAGAGCACACCTCGGCGAGGCACCGCCGAGAGCCACACCCGCAACCCGGAGTGGTGGAACTCCTGCGAGAACACCAGTGTTCCAAAGCTGATGGCCGCCACTTGGCCGAAACTGAGTCCATAGAAGGAGAGTTCGAGCGGGTCGAAGTCCGGGGACTCGATCTTGGCCGGCTTGACGAAGAAGCAGACCAGCGCGCTGAGCCCTACCGTGAGCAGAGGTATTGCGACCAGCGAACCGACCGTGGATCGCAGGGACCGCATCTTGATCCACTCGGAATGAACGACGGTGAGTGATGGCATGGTTCAGGCCCTGCTTCCCGCGATCGGCGACCCGGCCGTGAATTCCGTCTCGTCAGCGGTGAGGTCGAGGTAGGCCCGTTCCAGTGACACCTGCTGGTCGGCGAGTTCGAGGAGGGGAATGCCTTCCTGGGCCGCGATCCCGCCGATCACATCGGCCTTGGCTCCTTCGACGGTCAGCGTCTGATGGTCACCGTCACCCGCATCGTCGACGACGAAACCGCGCGCGGCCAGCTCGGTACGCAGCCGCCCCGGTTCGGTGCTGCGGACCCGGACCCGCGGTGTGCTGCGGGAATCGATGAATTCGCGCATCGGCTGGTCGACCAGCAGCCGGCCTCTGCCGAGGATCACCAGATGATCGACGGTCACCGCGGTTTCGCTCATCAAATGGCTGGAAACCAGCACCGTACGGCCCTGCCGAGCGAACTCGCGCAGCATCTCGCGGAGCCAGTTGACGCCCTCCGGGTCCAACCCGTTGGTCGGCTCATCGAGCAGCAGGACGGCCGGGTCGCCCAACAAGGCAGCGGCGATGCCCAATCGCTGCCGCATACCGAGCGAGAACGATCTGACCCGCTGATTCCCGGCCGCCGCGATGCCGGTCTGCTCCAACATCTGCCCGACCCGCGATGCCGGAAGGCCATTGCTCACCGCGAGGGCCAGCAGATGGTTGCGGGCCGTGCGACCGCCGTGGGGGGCCTGCGGATCCAGTAACGCACCGACCTGCCGCAGCGGCGTCTCGGAGGACGCGAAAGGCCTGCCGTCGATGGTCGCGGAGCCGGCGGTCGGCCGGTCCAGGCCGAGAACCAGCCGCATGGTGGTGGACTTCCCAGCGCCGTTCGGTCCCAGAAAGCCGGTCACCCGGCCGGGATGCACGTCGAAGGTCAACTCGTCGACGGCGCGGGTCTTGCTGTAGTCCTTGGTGAGTCCTCGAATCTCGATGATCGACATGGCCCCACAGTGGCCGCCGCCCACCGTTGCATCGCCCCCCGCAGGTGGGCACCGCCTCCCCCGGGCGGGGGAACCGTTGTTCGCAGGTGGCTGACACGATGACGGGGTGCCCAGATTGCTGCGATCGCTCGGCCGCGCGGTCACCTATACCCGGTGGTTGCACCTGTGCATACCGCTGGCCATCGTGGCGATCTGGCTGTTCATCGACCGCGACGAGCCGTACCTCCTCGCGGTGCTGATCCTTCCGTTTGGCTTCATTCCGGCGATGCGCAGCGCGGAAGGCTTGCAGGCCCTGTTTCTGCTGACACCCGACGAGCGCGGCCGGGCCGATGCCTCCATCGCCACCGCACCGGCTGTCACCTGGACGGACCGCTGGCGCACCGTTGCATGGCTCGAATTACGTCTGCTGCTGGCCGGGGCGGCTCTCGTACTGACCATCTGGCTGCCGATGCTGACGGTGGATCTGATCATGCTGGCCGGGGGCGGCCGTGCCGCGAACTTTCTTCGTCTGGTCGAGCCGCACTGGTGGTTCGGGCTCCTGGTGCCGGTGGCGATC
>Ga0164308_10000643_pt1 | contig 18815 bp, 17 predicted proteins | sample Whisoiple_246_MG_FD_109983 | JGI IMG/M metagenome (GOLD analysis project Ga0164308, IMG submission 109983) | Soil microbial communities amended with fresh organic matter from upstate New York, USA - Whitman soil sample_246_MG | ecosystem: Environmental > Terrestrial > Soil > Unclassified >...
CCGAGCGGGTTCTACTGGGTCGACGACCGCTTCGTTGCTCAAGCTTGGTTGTTCTATGCGCTGAGCTTGATGTTCCTGTACGCCTACTCGCGCCCGTTCAGCGTCGCACGGCTGAAGGCGTGGTGGGACGGCAAGCGTGAGCCCAAGTCGCCCCGCGCTTTGCCGCCTGCCGCTCCCGCCGCCGCGGAGTGAGCGAGCGCAGGCGCTAGAGCTGGACCCGGGAACGGAACTCCGCCGTTCCCGGGACGCCCACTTTGAAGCGATACAGCGTGCCATCCTCCGGCACGCTGCCTTCCCAAGTGCCGCCCGCGGTGGTCACGTAAAGCGTATCGAGGTCCGGACCGCCGAAAGCGGCGGAGGAGACGCGGCTAACGGGCAACACGGCCCGCTCCGCGACGCTGCCGTCCGCATCCAAACGGAGTAGCGCCGAGCCATCCCAGCGCGCACTCCAGACGTGCCCCAAGCGGTCCACGGTCAAGCCATCGGGAATGCCCTGTTCACGCGCTGCGCGGTGGAACACCCGGCGATTGCTCAGTGCCCCCGTCGCGCGCTCGTAGTCGGCGACGTAAATCAGGTACGTGGTGCTGCACGTCCAATAGAACCGACGCAGATCCGGGCTGAACCCCATGCCGTTCGCGCAGCCCGTCCCGCGCCACATGGTTTCGACCGTCCCGTCGAGATTGATGCGAAAGAGCCCGCCGCTCTCGTCGGTCTTGCCGATGGTGCCCGCGAACACGCGCCCCTCGGGGTCCGCGATCACGTCGTTGAAGCGCACCATGCCGCGGTCGATCTGTTCGGCGAGGACTCGTCGTTGCCCGTTCTTGCCGAGCGAGGCAATGCGATCGACCTCGAACAGCAGCAGCGAGCCGTCTTCTTGAAAGGTGAAACCGCCAACTTTATCGGGGTTTTGGTAAAAACACTCGTGAGCACCGCTGTGGTGGTCGACGCGAAACAGCCGCCCGCTGTCGATGTCGGCCCAGTACAAACGCCCTTCGCGTTCGTCCCAGAGCGGGTTTTCCCCTACCTGGCAGCGGTAGTTGGCGACGGGCTCGGGGCTGACCATCTGACGATCAAAGCAAACTGCGCACGCGCGCGATCACCTCGGCCACGCCTTCCGGGAACGGGCGAAACGCGACGTCGAGGTGCTGGGATTCGGACTCGATGCCCGACACCGTCACGAGCGGCGCGAGCACGCGAATCAGCCGCTGCGCGTTTTGGTTGTTCGCAAACTTGGGGTGACGCATCAAGTCGATCACGATGCGGTCGTCTTTCGCATCCACCAAAATCGGCGGGCGTTTCGGCATGTACATCACCAAGTTGCCGGGCTTGCTGAGGTCGAGCGCGCCGGACTTGAGCAGCGCCGCAATCGGCGTGGTGGCATTGTCGTCCGTCACTTTCAACAACACCTCTGCCAGTCGGATCTCGAAGCACAGCTCGGTCGCGTTGGCGCGTACGCGCTCGATGTACACGACCGCCGAAGCGCGCACGGGGGTGCCCATCAAATCGAGCGAGGCTCCCAAACGCACCCCGGGTGGCACCGCGTCGAGCTCGATGTCTTTCGGTGCCTTCTTGCCAGCCCCCTTGACTGCCAACCAGCGCAACGCAGCGAGCGGCACGCCGAAGCGCATCGCCAAAGCGTTGCGCAGCAAGCGCCAGAGCTCCTCCGGGTGTTCCTTGAGGTAGATGCCGACTGCGCCCGCGATTTCCCGTACGTCCATGAGTTTGCGCGCCGCAGTAAGCCACAGGATTCGGTCGAGGCCAACGCACACCTTTCCGGTGCCGAATGAGCAAGGCGGGCGGCCGAGGTCAGGCGCGACGAGCGACGAGCGCCCTACACCCGCCCGCGCCTGCGGGCTTGCCGGCCTCGGCCGCAAAACGTGATTTTTGCGGAAGTGCTGCTAACATTCTCTGATGGTAGGCCTCGTGCGCATCCCGCCCGCGGAGGTACACGACACGTTGCGTCGGCACCTCTTGGCAGCGGGCCACCCGCTGGTCCTCGACCTCGAGCACAGTCAGGGTGCGCATGCCGTCGACGCCCTCACCGGCCACAAATACCTGGATTTTGCCAGTTTCTACGGCTCCAATCCGCTCGGCTATCGCCACCCCAAGCTGCTCGAACCGGAGGTTCAAGCGCGGCTCGCGTCCGCAGCGACGGTGAAAGTCGGAAATCCGGATTTTTACACCGCGTACTACGCTGAGTTCGTGGAGACGCTGGCCCGCACCGCAGCGCCACCTGAATTGCCGCACTACTTCTTCGTCGAAGGCGGCGCATTGGCAGTCGAAAACGGCATGAAGGCCGCTTTCGACTGGAAGGCGCGCAAAAACTTGGCCGCCGGCAGGCCGGCAATGGGCAGCCAGATCCTGCATTTCGAGCAGGCCTTCCACGGTCGCGCTGGCTACACGCTGAGCGTCACCAACACCGATCCAACCAAGACCCTTCATTTCCCGAAGTTCGATTGGCCGCGCATCGCCGCGCCGAAGGTGTCTTTTCCGCTCGCGCGTCACCTGCCAGAAATCATCGAGAGTGAGCGCGCTTCACTCGCTGCCGTGCAGAGCGCGTTCGATCAGCGCGGGCACGAGATCGCCGCGATTCTGATCGAACCCATTCAATGCGAGGGCGGCGACAATCACTTTCGTCCCGAATTTTTGGCGGGCCTGCGCCGAATCGCCGACGAGCGCGAGGCGCTCTTGATCTTCGACGAGGTACAGACCGGCGTCGGACTCACGGGTGCGTGGTGGGCGTATCAAAAGCTCGGCGTCCAACCGGACGTACTTTGCTTCGCCAAGAAGATGCAGGTCGGGGGCATCCTGGTGTCCCGGCGCATCGACGAAATCGACAGCGTATTCTCGGTCCCCAGCCGAATTTCGAGCACCTGGGGTGGCTCGCTCGTCGATATGGTGCGCGCGACGCGGATCCTGGAGATCATCGAGGAGGACCGGCTGCTCGAGAATACCACGCTGCGCGGGGCAGAACTCCGGCGCGGCCTCGAGCTACTCGCCGAGCGGTTACCAGAGGTCAGCAATGCGCGCGGTCTCGGCGCGCTGTGCGCGGTCGATTTGCCGACGACCGAGCTGCGCAATCAGGTGTTGAAGCGCTGCTACCAGGAGCAGCTGATCATCCTCTCCTGCGGGCAGCGGTCGCTTCGGTTTCGTCCGTTCCTGAACGTCGATTCCGACAGCGTCGCCGAGTGCTTGTTGCGCTTCGAGCGCGCGGTGCGCCACGTGCTCGGTGCGCCGCAAACTAGCGCCGCGTAGCGCGCGGCCGCGTGACCATCGAGCTATTGTCGCTTGGCATCCGGGAGCGCGTTCACGGGCGCCGCTTCGGGCGCCGCGCCGATCTCGCTCGCCGGCACTGACGAGCGGGCGTTGAGTTCCGTGCGCATGCGATCACCCACCGATTGTGCGAGCCGGCCCAAAATATCCGGCACGTCGCGCAGCAAGGCGGACCAGGCGCTGCTCTCGTCACCCTCGACGGTGAGCAGCTGGGTCGAGCCGTCCTTGCCGATGGCGATCACGGCGACGGGATCGAGCTCGACCGCACCGCCAGCGCCGTGCCCGCCGGACTTGCCGCCCAGCTTGGCGCTCTTGCCACCGGCCGTGGCGCTGCCCGCACCGAACGCAATCTTGAGGCGATGCACGGGGATGACCGTGGCGTCTCCTGCTTGCTGCGCTTGGCCGACGATGGTCTCGCTCTTCGAGATGCCATGCACGCCCGAGAGCAAACTACTCACGATGTCACCGATCTTGGATTCGCTCATGCTCGTCTCACGTCGTTCGCTTGGCAAGCACGGCGGAACGTCGCGCCGCGGACCTTTGTTTTAGCACGAAACCGAGCACGTCTACCGCCAGGCGTACCGGCCAGATCCGGAATCGACCGTCCGCGGCGAGCGCCAGGCGATCCTCCGAATCCCAACCCGGAGTATGATGAATCACGTAGCGTTCGGGCAACGCACCGGAAAGTACGCACAAACCGGCCAAAATCTGGCCCGTGAGCGCGACATCGCGAAACGAGTAACGCACGTCCACCTCGAACGAGCGCACCTCGAAGACGCGCTCCTTTTCCCACCAGGAGCCGAGCGCTTCGAGCGGGTCGAGGGTCTGGAAGAAATGACCGATCGCGCGTTCCACGCGCGTCAGATCGAACGCCTTGGCGCGCGGTTCCTCGGGCTCGGGCTTGGACTCTTTCGGCGGCCGATGGAGCCAGCGCGCCAACGGCAAGCGCACGAGCTGCTTACCGAACACATGGCAGGTCAAAAAAGGCTTCACGCCTTGGGCCGCAAGCGCGCTGAATGCGACGGGGCCAATTCCGATCCCCAGCGCCAAAACCCAACTTCCGGAGGGCTCGGCGCGCGCCTGAAAATTGCTGCTGAGTGAAAGCGGCAGCCAATACGCCAGCAGCGCGAACAGCCCCAGCACGAGCGCGCCCAGACCCAACCAGAGCATGATCGGCGCGCGCCTGTGCGCTATTTCTTGTCGCCCGCGCCGAGCTGCGGCGCGGCGTCGGACGGCAGCGCTTCCGGGGCTGGAGCCGAATTCGGCGCAGGTAAGATTTGGACGCCTTTGCGCAGCACCGCGGTCTTGCCTCGATGTAACGCGAGCATGTGAGGCGTGCCGTCCTCCCCCACGACGACGAATGCGCGTGGTTCGACCACGATCGCGCCACCAGCACCACCGGCCTCGGCGCCCGCGTCTCTTTCTTCGTTTCCTCGCTTGGCCGTCCCGCCAACGTCACCAATGGCGGTGCCGAAAGCGATACTGATCTTGCTCAGCGGCAGGACTTTGGCCTGGCCGGCGTCACGCACGGTGCCCACGACGCCATCCGCCTTGGACACGCGACCGAGCTCGCTCAACAGTTCGCCCATCAAGTCCTTGAGATCCATGCCTGAAACCAACCAATCACGGGCAGCCTCGTTCGTCAAAGCCAAACTCGGCCGAGCGATAGCGGACAACGACGCTCTCGCGCTAAGGTCCTGGGTGATGAGACAGCTCAAGCTTGGCACGTTGACGGCCCATGTCACGGGCGGAACCGACCGTGAAGGTGGCGGCGCGGGCCCGGTGGTCGTGCTTTTGCACGGCTACGGCGCGCCGGGCACCGATTTGGTGCCGCTCTGGCGTGAACTCGCGGTTCCCCGCGAAGTTCGCTTCGTCTTTCCGGAGGCGCCGCTCGAGCTCGGTTTTGGCGGGCGCGCCTGGTGGCCGCTCGATATGGCTCGCCTCCAAGATCGATTCAGCAAGACGGCGGTCGAACGCTTGATCGCCGAGGTGCCGCCCGGGATCGCTGAGGCTCGCGCGGCACTCCTCGAGCTGCTCGCTGCGTTGGAGCGCGATTTCGGCGCAGTGCCAGAGCAGACGGTGATCGGCGGTTTCTCTCAAGGCGCGATGCTCGCCACGGACACCGTGCTGCGCACCTCGCGCCCGTTTGCAGGCCTCGCGGTGCTCAGCGGCACACTGATCTCACACGACGAGTGGCTGCCGTTGATGGCCGCACGGCGCGGTCTGCCGGTCTTACAAAGCCACGGCCGCGCGGACCCCGTGTTGCCGTTCGAGCTCGCCGAGCGTTTGCGCAATGAGCTCGATTCGGCAGGATTGCCCGTCGAGTTCATCCCCTTCAATGGTGGGCACGGCATTCCGAGCGGCGTGCTCGACGGCTTGACTCGTTTGATCAGCCGCATCGCTTCGACGAAGCCCGCATGAAGCTCGCAGCCATCGACATCGGCACCAACTCGATCCACATGGTGGTGGTCGAGGTGAATCCGGATCACGGGTTGAGCGTGATCGACCGTCAAAAGACCATGGTCCGTCTGGGCCAAGGCCTGTTCGAGACCATGCGCCTGAGCGAGCGCGCGTTCGCAGACGGGCTGGACGTACTTCGGCGCTACGTGAAGCTCGCCGAGAGCCGCGGCGTCGAAGAGATCCTCGCGGTCGCCACGAGCGCCACGCGCGAAGCCGAGAACGGCACTGAATTCCTCGACGCGACGCTGCGCGAGACCGGCATTTTACCGCGCGTGATCTCGGGCACGGAAGAGGCCCGGCTGATCTTCTTGGCGGTTCGTCACGCGCTCGATCTCCAGCAAGAGCGCACGTTGGTCTTGGACATCGGTGGTGGCAGCGTCGAGCTCTCGCTCGGCACGCAAAACGACGTATTCATGGCGGAGAGCCTGCGACTCGGCGTGCAGCGACTCCTGGATCACCACGGCACCTCCGCGCCGCTCAGCATGCGCCAGCTGTACGAGCTGCAGGGTTATGTGCACGGCGCAGCGGCCGAGGTCATGTCGCAGGCGCACAAACTTCGCTTCGATCGCGTGGTCGGCACTTCGGGCACCATTCGCACGTTGGGAGAGGCCGCGCATCTAGCGGTCAATGGCGCGCCGTTTCGCTCGCTCAATGCTCAGACCGTGCGCCGTCGCGACATCCGCGAGCTCACCCGACGATTGACCGAGCTGGATCCGCCGAAGCGCGCGAAAGTCGAGGGGATCGGTGAAGCGCGCGCCGATACGATTCACTTGGGTGGCGTGCTGCTCAGCGAGCTGCTCGAAATGGCCGAAGTCGAGGAGCTCACGCTGTGCGACGCTTCGCTGCGCGAGGGCGTGATCTGGGATCACTTGGAGCGCCACGGGCGTGCACCGACGACCCACGCGCCAATCCCCGATCCGCGTCGCCGCAGCATCGTCGAGCTGGCTCGCAAGTACGAGCGCGACGATCCGCGCGAACATCACATTGCCCGTCTCGCGCTCGAGCTGTTCGACCAAACCGTCGAAATTCATGGTTTTGGGCCGTACGAGCGCGAGCTGCTCGAGTTTGCCGCCTTGGTCCACGGCGTAGGCCGGCACATCGGCTACGCGGATAGGCATCGCCACTCGCGCTACATCGTGCGCAACTCCACCCTGCGCGGCTTCACGGACGACGAGATCGAACTGCTCGGCCTAATCGTCTTTTATCACCGCCAAGAGCGGCCCAAGAAGAACCACGACCGGCTGGTTCGGCTGACGAGCGAACAACAGCGCTTGATCAAGGTGCTGTCCGGGATGTTGCGCCTCGCCGTCGCGCTCGACCGAGGTCACAGCCAGCTCGTGAAGCGGCTGCGCTGCTACGTATTTCCGACGCGCGTCGAAATCGTGGTCGACGGCCCGGGCGATCTCGAGCTCGAACTGCTCGCGGCGCGCGACAAGCTCGAGCCACTCGCGCGAGCCTTGAAACGTGAGCTTACGATCGAACGCACCGCTCCCTCGTACAGCGCGGGCGAACCAGCGATGCGCGGCTAGATCGTCAATACCAGCGCACCGCTCAGCGCGCCGTTGCGCAGGTGCTCGAGCGCGCGGTTGGCTTCACCCAATGGATACGACTGGACCTCGGTGTGCACCGGAATGCGCGGCGCAAGCTCCAAGAATTCGATGCCATCACGCCGCGTGAGGTTCGCGACCGAACGCAGCGTGCGCTCTCCCCAGAGCAGCTCGTACGGAAACGACGGAATATCGCTCATGTGAATGCCGGCGCAGACGACGTTGCCGCCTTTGCCCACGGCGCGCAGCGCCCGCGGCACCAGGGCTCCTGCGGGCGCAAAGATGATCGCTGCGTCCAGCGTTTCCGGAGGCGACTGATCCGAGCCGCCCGCCCAAACCGCCCCGAGTTTCTTCGCGAAAGCTTGATTTTTTAGGTCTCCAGGGCGCGTAAACGCAAACACCTTGCGGCCTTGGTAGATCGCCACCTGAGCCACGATATGCGCGGCCGAGCCAAACCCGTACAGCCCGACGCGTTCGGCGTCGAAGGTCAAGCTGAGCGCGCGATAGCCAATCAAACCCGCGCACAAGAGCGGCGCTGCCTGCAAATCCGAAAAGGAGCCCGGCAGCGGCAAGGCGAAGCGCGGATTAGCAACAGTATACTCCGCGTAGCCACCATCCAATTGATAGCCCGTGAACTCTGCGCGTTCGCACAGGTTCTCGCGATCGGTGAGGCAGTAGCGACAATCTCCACAAGCGTGCCCCAGCCACGGCACGCCCACGCGTTGACCTTCCGTGAAACCTTCCACTCCGTCTCCGATGAGTGCGACGGTCCCGACGATTTGGTGACCGAGGATCAGCGGCTGCTTGGCGTGTGACAGTTCACCGTCGCAGACGTGCAGGTCGGTGCGGCACACGCCACACGCGCGCACTCGAATCAAAAGTTGTCCATGGCCGAGGCGCGGGGTCGGCACTCGCTTTTCCCGCAAAGGCTCGCGAGGTGCGTCGAGCACCATGGCGCGCATTGAGTTTTCCAAACGGGCTCCCTCTGACGCCTGGCAGCGCGTCAAAGCGCAGCATGACATCGGCTGCGGGGTGGGAAAAGCAAAGCGCTTGTTGCTTCCTGCCACAGCGCGTTAAGCATTTGATATTACAGGATGAATCCACTAAGTTTCGGGACCGATTTTCGGCTACTCAGACGAATGTTTCGAGCGGTTCAGGCGTCGACTCCACCCGGCGAGCGTGGTACGCGCCGAGGCCCCATTTTTTCGTCTGCGACGCCCCAGCCCGATGGCCGACATACCCTCCCTCGCTGAAACCGACCCAGATCTCGATCGCATCATTGGCGAAGAAGAGCGCACGCTGACGAAAGTCACGGAGCACCTCGCCCAGCGAGTGCAAGAGCAGCCGCGTCAGAACAACACGGACTACGACGCACAGCTGCTCGATCTGCGTGACCAGATCGCGACCGCGCGTATGGAAGACGTGCCTCCGTTGCTCGAGCAGATGGAGCGGCTGCACATCTTGTCGACGCGCAAGCGCGAAGCGACGGAGGTGCACGTCGACGCAAAGTCTCCGTACTTTGGACACTTGGCGTTGGAAGAAAACGGCAAGCGCCGGGACGTACTCATCGGCCGTGGCACCTACCTCGATAGCAACTCCGGCATCCGGATCGTCGATTGGCGTGACGCGCCCGTGAGCCGGCTCTTTTATCGCTACGAAGAGGGCGACGACTACGACGAGGTGTTCGGCGATCGCGAGGTCTCCGGGACGGTCACTACTCGCCGTAGTTTGACGATCGTGGATTCGACGTTGCGACGGGTGAGCGCACCGCAGGGCTCATTTGCGCGCCGAGGCACGGGTGAGTGGCGTCGCCTCGAGAACAACAGCACGAAGCTTTCAGGCGGAGCTGGCACCGCTACGCGCGCTGCCCAGCATCACCGTCCGGGCAAGCTCGGCGTCGGGCAAGAGGGCGGCGACGACAAGCACCTCAAAGAAATCACCCCACTGATCGATCGCCGCCAATTCGAGCTGATCACCAGCCCGGACTCCGGTTTGGTGGTGATCCAGGGCGGCGCCGGCAGTGGCAAGACCACGATCGGCTTGCATCGACTCGCTTACCTCGCCTTCCACGATGCACGCCGCTTTCGTCCGGATCGCATGCTGGTCGTCGTCTTCAACGACGCTTTGGCGCGTTACATTTCGGAAGTGCTGCCGGCGCTGGGCGTCGGCGGCGTTGCCATCCGCACCTACGAGAACTGGGTGCAGAAGCTGCGGCAGAGCTTGTTCCCTCGCCTCCCCTCGCGCTACCACGACGAGACACCTGCGGTCGTGACTCGGCTCAAGAAGCACCCGGCAATGCTGCGAGCGATCGACGCGCACGTGGCCACGCTCGCCCAGCAATTCGAAGCCGAGATCGCGAGCGCGCTCGGGCAGGATTCCGAAGCGGCCGCCGCGCTGACGGTTTGGAAGAACTCCGCCGAGCGCCCGCTCAGCCACCGCTTGCACGCGATGCTCGCGCTGACGGAGGCGAATTCGAGCGTTAAACTCGCGCTCGACGCGCGCGTCGGCTTGGAACGTGTGGCACGAGCGGCGCTGCGCGACGCGCGCGACGTGACGGCGAATTGGTCCGAGCTGCTCTCGGATCGGCAAATGTTGGGCGAATACTTGGGCAAGTTCGCGCCCGGCGCGTTCAGCGTCGGAGAGCTCGATCGGGTGCATGCGTGGTGTGCCGTGCGCACGGCCGAGGCAATTGCCGATATCGAGAACCGCAACGACGAGCGCGCGGCGCGCCGCGAGCAGCGTAAATCCGAGGCTCCGCCGTCGCTCAAGAACTTGGACGAACGACGCGAGTCCGAGGAGGAGGAAGAGGACGAGGAGCAGAGCGCTCGTCGCGGCATCGACGGCGCCGAATTGAACGAAGGCGCGAAGCTCGACGTCGAAGACGACACGCTGATCTTGCGCCTCAGCCAACGCTTGCGTGGTCCGCTGACGCGCGGCGCCACCAACAAGGATCCGTTGGTCTACGAGCACATCTTGGTCGATGAAGCTCAGGACCTCAGCCCCGTCGAGTTGGCCGTGGTGCTCGACTGTTCCAGCAAGGCCAGAAGCATCACCCTCTCGGGTGACGTGCAGCAGCGGCTGCTGATGGACAACGGGTTCTCCGACTGGAAGACCGTGCTCGGCGAGCTGGGCATGGATCACGTCGAAATCGAACCGCTCAAGCTCAGCTACCGTTCGACCGCGGAAATCATCGAGTTTTCGCGGCACGTCCTCGGTCCTTTGGCCAGCAAGGACGAACCGGTCGCGGTGCGCGCAGGCGCTCCGGTGGAGCTGTTCAGCTTCGGGCACAGCGGTGATGCGCTGGCGTACCTGGCAGAAGCCCTGCGCGAACTCATGCAGAGCGAACCCTCCGCGTCGGTCGCCGTGGTCAGTCGTTTCCCGGAACAGGCCGACGTCTATTACGAGGGCCTCAAGCGCGGCGAAGTGCCCTATGTGCGGCGCATCGCCGATCAAGATTTCCCATTCAAGCCAGGCATCGACGTCACCGACGTGCGCCAAGTCAAAGGCCTCGAATTCGACTACGTGATCGCGGTCGAAGTTTCGGACGCGGCCTATCCCGCCGAGGATGAAGCGCGCCACCTCTTACATATCTGCGCCACGCGCGCCGCGCACCAGCTCTGGATCTTAACTACTTCCAGGCCGAGTCCGTTGATCCCTGCTGAACTGCGCGACCGTGGGTATTGACCCAAAGCGCCGGGTGTTGAGTCGAATCATGCGTGTTTCGTGGTCTCGTGCGCTGCTTTCGGTAGTCTCATTGCTCACGGCCTGCGGCGCGCCTCCCGCGCGCGCGCCGATCGGGTCGACCTATCAACCGGCGGCGCCAGATACCCCTCCGGAGGCTGCGCCCGCCAAAGCGGCGGTGCCGGACGACATCGTCGCTCGATCGGCGCAGCCATTCCGTGCGCAACGCAACGCGGATGGATTGGCTCTGGACCAGGCGCAGTTGCTCAGTGAACTGTCGAAATTCGACGTGGTGTGCTTGGGTGAAGCCCACGACGCCCCCCGCGATCATTTCGCCGAACTGGCGATCAGCGAGGGCTTGGAGAAACGCGCACGCGTTTCCGGCAGGGCCCTCGGCATCGGTTTCGAGATGTTCCAGGCGCCCTACGGGGCTGCGCTGTACACCTACGGGCTCGGGCACTTGGATGACGCCGGCCTACGCAAGCGCACGCACTACGACGAACGCTGGGGTTACCCATACGCTTACTATCAGCCCGTGCTCTCGCTCGGGCGAACCTACGGCTTGCCGCTCAAGGCCCTCAACGCTTCCCGCGAGTTGACCCACGCCGTCGCGGAAAAAGGCATCACTGGGCTCAGTCCACGCCTCCGACGCCAGCTGCCCAAGGACCTGGACTTCGACGACCACGACCACCGCGCGGAGTTCGATCGGCAGACTGCGGATCACCCGAAAGTCCCGGGCATGAATCTGGACAACTTCTACGCAGCGCAGGTGGTGTGGGACGAGACCATGGCCGAGAACGCGGCGAACTGGGTGAGCGCGCGCGCGCCGATGCGACAGCTATTGATCCTCGCCGGCAGCGCTCATTGCCGACACCCCGCGATCCCCTCACGCATCGAGCGCCGCCAGCCTCTGCGTGTCGCCAGTGTACGGCTCAGCGCCGAGACTCCGGCCGACAGTGAAGGCTTCACCTACACGCTAGTCTTCGACGGCAAGTAGGGTCGAGGGACTAGGCCACGACCGGAAGCGCCACGTGATCGAGGCGCGTTCGGCGGAGGCACATGCGCGCATCGACGCCGATCACCTCGCCTGCCGCGAGCGGCTCCCACACGTTTTCGCCCTGCAGCGGCTCACTCGAGACGATGAAATGGTTCACGCGACCGTTGCTGGACGGCGCCTCACAAACCGCCGACAAGCTCCGACACGTGCCTCGGTCGGAACAGCGGGTTTTGTAGGTCGAAAAGTACAATTCTTTGCCGCCTTGCGCGGCCACCAAGCACTCGCCGTTGGTAGCCACGACCGTCAGCAGCGCGCGCGTTCCGTCCGTGTCGCACAGCGCGCGTGCGCGGCTCACCGCGTCCGTGAGCGCGCGGTTGATCGAATCGATATCGTGATCGTCGCTGAGCGGACCCACTCGCTCGAGCGCGGTCAGGAACACGAAGAACAGCACCTCACTGTCGGTCTCGCCCAGGATGAAGCGACGAAAGCGCGGCGCGACCTCGCCCAGCAACGCTTCACGTTTGGCTTCGAAGTTGGGAATATCGCCGTTGTGCGCGAACACCCAACGCCCGTACTGAAACGGGTGACAATTGAAGATGGTGCCCGCTCCCTGAGTCGCCTTGCGCACGTGGGCCAGCACCGTCTCCGACGACACCACGCCGCTCAGGCGATGAAACAACGCATCACCCAAGGCAGTGGTCGGGCTACGCGTCACGTGCGGTGAACCGTCGACGTAGAACGCGACTCCCCAGCCGTCGGGATGATGATTGCTCTGCACGCCGAGCGCGTTTTCAGCGGCCAGCAGCGAGCGATGAACTTGACTGGGAATAACGCTGCGAAAGCCGAATAGGCGACACATTGTCTAAGCCCTTGATTAGTAGCATTCCTGTCACGTGTTGGGGTCCGCCATGCTTCCGGAGCGACACCGAATTTCTCCTTGCCTGGAATTGGGCTTTAGATCACTCGGTAACCCTTCGGTTTGAAGTACGTACCTGTGAACAGGAGCTCCCTCGCGTGAACCGTTTCAATCCTGAATTCGAGCAAGCCCTGGCTCGCCGTCGCTTCATTCAGGCGGCCGCCGGCGGCACGGTGATAATGGCCCTCGGCTCGTTCTACGTGCTTTCGGACGATTTGACGCGTGAAGCCAAAGCGCAGACCCGCGGCGACGGCCGTCCACGCCTACCGCCCGGCCAACGCGTCATTCAAGCGCTGAAACCCATGGGCGGCGAACCGGGCGATCCGAGCCCGGGCAACTACCGGTTGCGCGTGCACGGAGAGGTGGACGCGCCGTTCGAGCTCGGGTTCGCCGAGCTGCTCGCGCTCCCCCAGACCGAGCAAGCGCTCGATGTACACTGCGTAACCACCTGGTCGGTGTTGGGCGCGAAGTGGCAGGGGGTGCGAGTCGCCGAGTTGGCCGAGCGAGCCAAGCTGAAGAAGAGCGCGCGCTACGTCATCTTCGAGGCCGCGCACGGTTACACCTCGAACATCTCGCTGCGCGACGCGCTCAAGCCCACGGTGATGGTCGCTCATCGCCTGAATGGCGCACCACTGGCGCGCGCGCATGGCGCTCCGGTGCGCGCGGTCGTGCCCGAGTTCTACTTTTGGAAGAGCGCGAAGTGGCTCACTGGCATTCGCTTCTCGAACCACGACGAACCCGGTTACTGGGAAACGCGCGGCTACAGCAACCACGCCGATCCGTGGAAGGAAGAGCGCTATGCCTGACGGCGTGGCTGAACCTCGAACACTCGCTGAACGACGCCGCAAATTCAACTTCCGACCTTGGCTACGCGCGTTGCATCGCGATGTCGGTTACCTCGCCGTCGGCTTGACGGTCGTGTATGCGACCTCCGGGCTGGCCGTGAACCACTTGAAGGATTGGGATCCCAACTTCGCACAAGTGAGCCGCACTCATCGCATCGCGCTCCCCTTGCCGAGCGACGACGACGCCGCGGGCAAGAGCGCATTGCAGAAGCTCGGTGTGCAGGAAGCCCCGCGTGAGGTCTATCGCGCGAGCGACACACAGCTCGACCTCGTGTTCGATCAACGGACCTTCCACGTCGACACGACCACTGGCGTCGTCCACGAAGAAGGCCAAGCCGCGCGCCCAGTGCTCCGCGCCGCCAACTGGCTACACCTCAATCGCGGCAAGAAAGCCTGGACCTATGTCGCGGATTTTTACGCAGTTTTCCTGCTGTTTTTGGCATTTTCGGGCTTATTCATGATCCCCGGCCGCAAAGGCCTGCTCGGTCGCGGCGCCCTGATCGCGCTCGTCGGGGCCGCCATCCCCATCGTCTACGTCGTGCTCTCTGGCGGCCCGTGAGCTGGGGCGCTCGCGATCCAGCAGCGCACCCCAGCGAGCGGTTCTGTTACCGCGCCATACGGCCCCGCACGACACGACGCTCTGGGGGCGTGCTTCGACGCCGAAGGCTTCGTCGGTGTGCGTCGTGTCGCGTGACCACCAACCCCAATCAAGTAACGGCGTCGGGATCGAAGTTCCGAGTTTCGAAGCCGACGCCGCACAGAATGAGCAGCACGCCAATGATCGGCGCGAGCGCGACCCAGACCAAGACGCTGCCCGGGTTGGTCCCCGACGATCGAACGACGCCGATGATCGCTGGAAACAACGAAGTGATGACGCGACCCGCGTTGTAGCAAAATCCGGCGCCCGTCCCGCGCAGGCGCACCGGAAACAGTTCCGGCAAATAGAAGGTGAACGAACCGAATACGCCGAACACCGTGAGCCCCACGGTGAACATCATCAACAGGCGTGTTTCTGGGCTGAGCGGCAAACCGAAGGTGGTCAGAATGGCGAGCGCGCCGAGTGCATAATACAGCATGAACATCGGACGACGACCGAGTCGGGTCGCGACCGGAATGGTCAGCAGTGTGCCGAGCAGACCGCCCAGGTTGAAGCAAGTGGTGCCGCGCGTGACGTAGCTCGTCTTCAATTCCGCGAGTGCGCGCCCGGTCAGATGAGAACCAACGGCCAAGTAGTTGGCGACCATCGGGATGAACGCACTGCAGCTCCACCAAGTGACCAACGCCACCAGCGCGAGCGCGAGCCCGCCCAACGTGCGACGCTTGTACGTCGGCGTGAACAGCTCGGCGATGCGCGGCGTCGCTTCGGGCGCCTTGAATGCGTGCGATTCGTGGACGCGCATGCGGATCACCACTGCCACCACTGCGGGCACGAGGCCCGTGAGGAACACCGCGCGCCACGACAGGTTCGGATCGCCCGCGATCAGCGACAGTTTGCGCGTAAACAGATCGTTGACGAACGTCGCCAAGAACAGGCCCATCGGCGCCGAGGTGTAGAGCAGCGCGCCGCCCAGCACGCGTCGCTCGAAGGGCAGCGATTCCGCAACCAACGCCGCCCCGGCAGCCCACTCACCGCCAATGCCGAGGCTCGCCAAGAAGCGAAACACCGCGAGCACGTAGATATTCGGCGCAAATGCGCAAGCGGCCGTCGACAGCGCGTACACCAACATGGTCAAGAGCAACGTTCGAGTGCGCCCCAGCCGATCCGCGATGCGCCCGAAGATGACGCCGCCGATCGCCCAACCGATCAGCAGCAAGCTGGTCAAATTGGCCGTGACCGACCACACGATCTTGCCAGTCTCGGGTGCTGCCGGATTCAGGTGAAGCAGGTTCGGTACGCAAATCGGTGACACGTAGTTGAAGAGCAGGCCGTCGAACACATCGAAGCCCCAGCCCAACCAAGCAGCGAATAGAACCAACCATTGATAACGAGTGAGACCGAGCATTGGTGAACTCGTCGTATACTACGGTCTCGCTGCGCAGGTGATCGCGTCCCGCGGCGAGTCAGCGCGGCTCGTCGAGCAAGCGTTCGATTGCGAATACGTGTGGGTCGTCCTCCCCGAGCTCGCGCAGCGCCTGCGCGAGCCGCCTCACGTAGCTTGCGTTGTCTCCGCTGGGGCCGCGCGCGACCCGCGCGATCTCGGCGATACTGCGTTCGTCGGCGTTGGCTACGAAACCGGGGTTTTCGGCGCGCGCTTGGTACACCAGCGCTCGCGCGCGACCGAACGGCGGCTCCGTGAATTCGATTTCGACCTGCACGCGTTCGTAGCCGGCGCGTTCGCGCTCATCCAGCTCCGCGAGCACTGCGTAAGCGCCTTCTCGGGCGATGCGATATGCAACGCCGAGCACACTGCTCGCCGTGCTTTCGATCAACGTGACCACCCGCCCTGGAGCTTCGGGGGTGCCACGGTGGTCTGGCGAGCTCTGCCAAAAACGCCGTGAAAACCCGTGAATACGCGCGACGCGGCGCTCCACGAATGGAAACTCGGCTCGGAAAATTAAGGATCCATAACCAAACACCCAGGGCTCGTCGTCAGCCGAAAACTCGCTAAAAATCATGGCTCGAAGCAGCGATCGTGCGCCGCCAGCTGCACTTTTACAAACGGAACGGTATCCAAGTTCGACGGCCAGAACGCGTGTGGAACCGCTTCCACATTTAGCTTTCGGGTCTGTTTCATCTCTGGTAGGAGTGGAACGCCCGACGGACCCGGCACGTGGCTGCCACGCTACCCTACGTCCCGTCACGCAGGAAACGACGCCAGATGATGCGCAAACTCCCCTTGATTTTTTCAGGTCTTTTCTTCGCTCTCCCGGCCGTCGCGCAGGAGTCCGAACCAACCGCGCCCCCCGGGGACGTGCAAGCAGACGCGAAGGACGAAACGCCCGCCCAGGTGAAGCCCGAAACCCCGAAGGCTGAAGCACCGGCTGCGGCCACCGGCAAGGTCACGCTCGCCACCACCGAGGCCGCGGGCCCTACCGCGTCGAAAGCGACCACCACCAGCCAAACCACGGCGGTCTCCGGCCCGGCCGTGGTTGCCGCCGACAACAGCTGGAAGTTCGAGTATCACGGCTACATCCGCGCTCCGATGCGCGTCGGTATGGGCAAGCGCGACAACGCGGCGAGCGGACAAGAGGTCGGCGCCGACGGCAAGCCGATCCCGGGCCAGAGCACCACGACCTTCCACTCGCCGATCATCCCGGATGATCAATACCTGAGCTGGCAGAGCTCGCCGCACAACAAGACGGACTGGGCGGAACTCTTCTTGTCCTACGGCAACGCCTTCGCCAAAGGCACCGTGTCGATCCAGGGCTACAACTTCGCCGAGGCGGCCTACAGCAACCCGGTGACTCAGTTTGGCATCGCCCAGGGCTACGTCGATCTCACCCCGGACATGGGTTACGAAAACATGCGCCTCGCCCTGCGCGTCGGTGCCTTCTCCAACAAGTATGGCTCTGCCGGCAAGTACGATGCTGGTGAGTACGACACGTACATGTTCGGCCGCATCCACAACGCGGGTGAAGCGCTGCACGTCGACTTCGACTTGGACGAGAACAACTCGTTCTGGGCCGAGCAAGGCGTCGGGTTCCGCAAGCCGGATCCGAACCAGTACAACAACAGCCGCTTCACGATGCTGCATCACGAACACATCGGCTTCAAGCACACGGAAGCCATGCAGTTCACCGCCCACTACCTCAGCTCGTGGACCCAAGAAGAAGCGCGTAGCGCTGATCCCGGCGTGGCGGTCAACGGCACTGGCGAGTCGAGCGCGGCATATACGATCCCGCGATCGGCAGCGACGTCGGTCGTCGGCGTGCCAGACGGCAAGATGTGGGTCGCCGGTGTGGATGCTCGCTTCGACCTCTCCGCGTTCGGCTACTTCTACGCTGCGTACTCACACGTGGGGCTGGAAAATGCGCTCACGGTCGGCCGCGCCATCGAGGTGATTCACTCCTCCGGCGGTGGTGAGTTCGGACTCGGCGTGGTTGATAACTACCTCGGCCCATCCTGCGTCTCCACGCAGTACGGCACGGACAACAGCCTCCAGGGCAAGGCCTATTACCCGCGACCGCTGACGGTGACCAACGGCGTAGGTACGGTCGCCGACTTCGACGGAGCCCGCCCCTGCAGCCACGGCAACGGTAAGGTCGACACCCTGCTCGCTCAATACGAGTTCAGCCTCACCAACTTCCTGCAACAGAGCCAAGGAGGACAGAAGTTCTGGGGCGACGGCCAGGACCTCTATCTCAAGCTGTACGGCATGTACAACAAGGTACATAGCGATTACGCGGCGAACGACGGCATACATAAACTCAAGTTCGGTGCCGATCTTTCAGCCTCGATTTTGCCTTGGTTGAGCGCCGGGTTGCGCTTCGATCGCTTGCAGCCGAACAGCAAGGTGCCAGAGCAGTCCTTCGCCATCCTCTCCCCGCGGTTGGTGTTCAAGTCGAACTGGAACACCCACGAAGCGATCACGCTCCAGTACTCGCGCTACATGTACAACCAGCGCGAGTGTAGCCCCGTCAGCGTCATGGCTGACCCGACGAAGGGCGCTGGCGCGAGCGCGAACGCGGGCAGCCCCGCTGATGGCGTGTACTACGCGGGGCCGAGCGAGAACCTGTGTGTGCAGCCGCCTCCTTCGCCGGTTCCGCCGGATGGATTTGGTTCTGGTTGGCCCGCGCTGACTGGACAACGCGGTGCGCCCACCACGCGCCCGGACGTGAACGTGTTCAAGATCGAAGCCACGATGTGGTGGTGATCGAATCCGGCTTCGCCGGCCTCGTTCGACATTAGAAGAGCTCGGCCGATCCCTCGCGGGTCGGCCGAGTTTTTTCATTTGCCCGCTGGTTTTTGGGTAAGCGGGCGCGAAAAGCCGCGGGGCGGCGCGTAGCTCTCGTGGCGAATCCACGAGGCGCTCTCCTCCTCGACTTCGATTCGCTGGGAGCGTCGCTGCGCAAGATTTGGAACACGTGGGACCGCGCAGATTCGAGCCAGGTCGAAGAAGCACTGCGAGCAGCCACACGTGATCCGCAGACCTGTC
>Ga0164308_10000644_pt1 | contig 18786 bp, 13 predicted proteins | sample Whisoiple_246_MG_FD_109983 | JGI IMG/M metagenome (GOLD analysis project Ga0164308, IMG submission 109983) | Soil microbial communities amended with fresh organic matter from upstate New York, USA - Whitman soil sample_246_MG | ecosystem: Environmental > Terrestrial > Soil > Unclassified >...
CCAATGGCCAAGTTCTGCCTCGAGTGCGGCGCACGCCTGCCGATCCGCAGCGGCATGCCCGAAAATCCGACGCTGCCGCAGTTGCCCCTGCCGCTGGTCGCACGCGAAGAAGACCTGACTTGGCTGGAAGATCGCAGGCAGAGAGTACGCGGCAGCCTGGTCGGCGCCCGCTTGGTCGGCGAACCGGGAGCCGGCAAGACGCGGCTGTTGCGCGAGCTGCTCGGGCGCGCGCGCGCCGAGGGTGACTTGACCGTGCTCACCGGGCCCGATCCGTTCTACGCAGAGGTCGCTTATCACGCCCTGCGCGAAGCAATTCGGAAGCTCTCACAGCTCGGTCCCGATGCGCTCGAAGACCGGCGCTTCGAAGGCGCCAGCTCCGACGCGAGCTCGGGGCTGAATGAAATATTTTCTGGCGCGCCGACTCGTCAGGACATCCGCTCGCCGGCGGAGCGCCGGCACGCACTGGCAGAGGCGCTGCGCTGGGCGTTGATGTCGGCCTCGCGTCGCGCGGGCAAGCAACGCGTGGTTCTGGCGATCGACGACATCTATCGCATCGACGGCCCGAGTCGGAACGCTTTTGCGGACGTGGTTGGCGAGCCGCCTGCGTGTTCTGCGCTGTTGATCGCGACGCACATTCCCGGCTTCGAAGCTGGTTGGGGCGCAGACGCAGCGGCACGCATTTTGGGAGGGCTACCACCACCAGCCGTGTCGCGATTGTTGCGTCCAAGCCGGAGCGGGCCACGTGCCGTGAGCGAGGATGCCAAAGGCGTGCTGCCGATGTACATCGAACAAGTGCTGCGCTACTCGCAGGAAGGCGGAAGCGATCCGCCGAGCCGGCTCGCGGACTTGATCGCCCTACGCGTGGATACACTCGAACCCAACGCGCGCCGCACCTTGCAGGCGCTCTCGGTCATCGGTGATGAAATGCGGCCAGACACCGTGCTGGAGCTGCTGCCAAAGACGGACAATCTGGAGGCCATGTTGGCCGATTTGCAGCGTGCGGGCATGGTCGAACTGGAGGCGGGTCGGGTGTCGACATCGCATCCGCTGCTGCGTGAAATCGTGCTCTCCGGTATTCCAGCGACCGCGCGCAAGGAGCTTCACGCCAAGGCCCTGCGCGCTTGCGAGCGCATCAGCGCTCCGATAGAAGCGCGCGCCCAGCACGCCTATCATGCGGGAGATTCTTTCCAAGCGCTGTTGCTGCTCGAGCAGGTCGCCGATCGCGCGACTGCGCGTGGAGACGCCGCCACCGAGGTGCTGGCCCTACGCCGTGGCCTGGAAATCGCGCGGCAAGAGATCTCCCGCGGTGAGCTCGACGATCCGTTGCGTGCCGTACTGATCTTCGGTCGCAAGTTGGGCGCCTCGTTGACCCGCGCCGGAAATTTCGCAGACGCCGAAGGCGTGCTGCGCGAGGCACTCGACGTAGCAGGGCCGAGCGGAACCGATCGCGCCCGCGTGCTCTCGGCCTTGGCACACGTCGCGCACGGCCGTCACCGCGAAACCGAAGCCATCAGCTACATCGAGCAAGCGATCCAGGTGGCTCGTCAGAGCGGCGCCCAGGACCTCGTCTCGAGCTTCAACGACACGCGTCGCGCGTGGGCATGATCCGCTCCGCGCGTGCAATGGGTGTTGGTCGAGTGCGTCGAGCGCTCAAGCAATGGGCAGGGCGCGGGCGACGACGAATTTCAGGTAGCGACCCTCGGGGTGACCCGCGAAGATCGGGTGATCGGCAGCGTGCCCGGCGTCGTGGAAGATCTGCAGCCGGCGCTTGGCGTTGACCGCGGCTTCTGCCAAAACCCCGCGGAAGGCGTCGCTACTCACTTGAGCGGTGCAACTCGCAGCGGCATAGATGCCGTTCACCGCCAGCACGCGCAGTCCCGCGCTGTTCACGCTGACATAGGCACGTAGGGCGTTCTTCTGCTGATCGCGTGAGTTGGCGAAGCTCGGCGGATCACAGATCACGACGTCGTAATCGTTACCGGCCTGCCGAGTCCGTTCCAAGAATTCGAACACGTCTTCGGACAAGAACTCGTGTTGCTCGGGGTCGAGGCCGTTCAATTCGAAGTTGCTGCGTGCCGCGCGCCCCGCTGGTTGAGAGACATCCACGCTGGTCACGCGGCTAGCGCCTGCGCGAGCCGCATACAGCGAAAAAGCCCCGGTATACGAGAACAGGTTGAGCACGCGCTTGCCCGCGCATAGCTCGCCCAAGAAGCGCCGATTGGCGCGATGATCCAAAAACAGGCCGGTCTTCTGGCCCGAGAACAAGTCCACCTGCATGCGCAGGCCATGCTCGGCGACGATCAAATCTCGCGGCGGTAGGCGTCCGTGCAGCGCCTCTAGCTTGGGCGGCTCACCGTCACGCACGCGCGTCCGCCGAACCACTCCGTGCAGCTTCAACAGCTCGACCAGAGCTCGGACCACCCAAGGGACGAGGGTGTCGAGAGAATCGGCATAGGTGACGATCACGGCAAAGGCTCCGTACACGTCCACGGTCAGCCCCGGGATGCCGTCGCCCTCCCCGTACAGCAAGCGATACGCCGAAGTTTGTTGATCGAGGAGCGCACGTCTGAGCGCGAGCGCCGCGGCCACGCGGTCGCGCACCCAGTCCGCGTCGGGAGCAGCGCGCTCGGAAAAGACGCGCAGCGCAATTTTGGACGTTTCATCCCACAACGCGAACGCCGAGTAGCCACCAGCCCGAATCTTGACCCACGATCCAGAGGCAGCCTGAAAACCTCGTGGTACGTGATCGCGGTAAATCCAAGGATGCCCGGCTTGCAGACCGCGTTTGAGCTGTCCCGGAAGCTCGAGCGTCGGACCCGTGAAAGGCGCGCTCACGGCAAAGCAGCGCGCGGTGCAGGGCCCGTGCTCTGGCGAACCACCAGGTCCATCGGGAAGTCGAGCACCGACCGTTCGGGTTGTTCTTCGAGCAAGGCGGTGAGCAGCGTGCGACAGGCGGCTGCGCCCATTGCGCGCATTTGCTGACGAACCGTGGTCAATCCCGGCCAGAACAAGCTCGCGGCCGGAATGTCGTCGAAGCCGACCACCGAAACCTCACTCGGGATCCCCACGCTTTGCGCGTGCAGCGTGCGCATGAAACCGAGCGCCATGGTGTCGTTGGCGAGCACCACGGCCGTGGGCGCGCGGCCACGTGCGATCTTCAGCCAACGCTCCGCGTATGCTTTGCCCTCTTCGGGGTGGTAGCGCGGTGCGAAGGTCACGTTGCTCGGCAAGAGCTTGACCTTCTTGGCTCTCAAGCCGCTCTCCAGGCCTTCGAAGCGTTGTTGGCTGTCGAGCGATTCTTTCGGGCCGCCCAAAAAGGCGATCCGCCGATGCCCGAGCTCGTACAAGTGATCGGCGATCTCCCGACCTGCCTCGACGTTGTTGCTACGCAGCACCGCTCCCGACTTGAAGCTCTCGTCCGGCGTGATCAACGACAGACTCACCTTGGCCTTGCGTGCCGCTTCGACCACCGTGCGTTCGCGCCGTCCGGGCCGTGCGAAAATCAGACCGTCCACGCGTCGTTCGCGAATCCAGGAAAGGACGGTCGTCGCATCGTACGTGCCCTTCAGCACCAAGCTGCCGACCAACAACGAGATGTGCTTGGCAGTGAGCTCTTCTTCGATGCCCCCCAAGATTTGCGTGATCCACTCACTCTGGCTGGACTCCATCACGAGACCGAAGCAGCCCGCGCGACCGAGCGAAAAGTTTCGTGCGGTGGTCCAAGGCGTGTAACCGAGTTTGGCGATGACCTTGGCGACGCGAGCCTTGACCTCGGCGCTGGCGTAACCGCCGTTGATGACCCGGGATACGGTGCTCTTCGAAACACGAGCGTGCCGAGCCACTTCGGCGATATCAGTGCGTCCAGCCATGTCGCCTCGCAGCGTAGACAAGTCCTCGCTGGCGAGCACGAAGAAAGGCGCGAGTCAGCCGAGCGCAGGCAGATTTGTCCGGTCCCAGCGGCCAAATGTGAAACCGCTACCAGAGAATGTGGGACCCGTTTCCAGAAATGTGGGACCCGTTTCCAGAAATGTGGGACCCGTTTCCAGAAATGTGGGACCGAGTTGCAGCTCAGGCGTTACGGGGCGGCGCTCAGCGAGCAGCGAGGATACCGGAAATTTCCGGGTAATCCCCATCTTCTACCGCGCCCTGGATCACGCAACGGATCTTGCCCTTGGGGTCAATCAGCAAGTGAAATGGCAGAGGTGCGTCCGGATTCTGCCCGGCCGCCTTGAGCCAATCTTCACGCTCACTGCCCTCTTTGAGCCAGTAGCTCGCGTGCAAGCCAGAGCTGGGTTGGCCATCCAGAAAATCGTGCAACTGACGCTCGTCGTCGTCGAGCGATACGAACGAGAGCCGGAATGCGGCCCCCGACGCCTGGAGCTTTTGCTCGAAGCCGAGCAGCCGGGGGATCTCTTCTTTGCAAGGTGCACACCAGGCGGCCCAGAAGTTGAGCCAGGTCCACTTGCCGCCGCCAATCGGCAAGGCCTCGGGCAGCTCGGCCGCCGCCTTGGCCGCCGCTCGCGAGACGTGCTTCTTCGGCACGGCGTGGCCGGTCTCGGCCAGCTTGCCGGCGCACAGCGAGCGCGGTTTCTTGGGTGGAGCGGGCTCCGTCGTCTTGACCGCAATCGTGGCGGGCGTGCTGAGTGTCGGCGGGCCTTTTGGCGCAATGGCTTGGCTGCGCTCGTTCGTGGCCATCGGCGCGTCCTTCTCGGACACGGTGTTGCAGGCGCCCAGGACGGGCAGCGCCAGCCCCAGCGCGAAACTCAGAGTCTGCAGTCTACCCATGATACGAACGCGCTCCGGTTGATGGCTTCTTCGTCACACTTGAGATCGCCGCGCGAGCTGGGCCACGAGCAATAGTCCTTGGACAGCTGCGCAAACTCGTTGCCCAGCCACAAAAGGCCCACTTTCGACTCGATTTCAGGATCGTTGGCGACCTCGTTCAGGTGAAACATGACCGAGTTCGCGCGCCGATGGGAGAGCGCGCGGTTTTTCGCTTGGTTGCCGCTCTTGGAGGCGCGCGCCACGACGAAGAAGTAGCGCGCGCCGCGGCGTGCGAACCATTTGTCCTCGAGCAATTTTTTGGCTTGCTCGTCCAGCTTGTCTTCGCCCTCGTCGAACATCACTACGGCTCCGCGATCCTTGAGCGGCGTGAACAGGGCGTTGAAGTCTTCATCGCTGATCGAAGCGAAGGTTTTTACATCCGCTGGTTGGCAACCGCGCCGCGAATCCCCTTCAGCGAGGCCGCACGAATGCAGCACGCGCTCGAGCACTTGCTTGAATTGCGGCGTGCAATACCCGACCTCGGATTGGTCGGCGACCGCGACCTTGGGCTTCTCCGCTTCCGGCGTGGACAGCCGCTCGGCTGCCCCGGACACCCAAAGTCGAACGGCCAGGACCGCGCCCAAGGCGAACACTGCTCCGCTGGCCAAGCCGGCAATGCCGGCAGCGGGAACCTTCGTCGCAGGCGCGGCGGCGGGCGGAGGCTTGAAAGGTTGTGTCATTTGAGCACCTCTTTCGCCAATTGGCCGAGCGTGAAGCGCAAACCCAAGTCCGTGTCTTCGTCGCACACGCGGCGGGTGCCGAGATACATCTGCGGGGTCGAAACCGGAATGTTGTTGTCGGATGCGTAGTGAAGGTGGTTGTTCAAGCGCGTCTCGGTCTTGCGATCGTCCACACACTTGAGCATTACGTCACCCCACCGTTGCTTGATCGCGGCGCGCAATACGTTGGGGCCTTGCTTGCCGGCGCGCGCCAAGAACTCTTGCTCGTCGTAAGCCCACTCCAGCACCGCGCGAGCTTGTACCCCGCCGCACAACACCGCTTTGGAAACGATGCACGCCCCCGGGTGGAGCGCCTGATCGAGCATCCAATTGCATTCGTTATCCAAGGGGAATAGCGCCAGATCGATGTCCAGCTTTTCGATGATGTTTTCGGCCACTAGTCGCTCGTGAAATGCTTTGCACGTCGGACACAGTGGATCTTCGAACAGCAACGTCGGCTGAATCGGACGCGAGGTGGTGACCTTCACGAACTCGTCGTTCTTGATTTTGGCTTGCTTCAGCTCACCGCACTTGGTGAGATACGGGCGTTCATCGGGCATGCTTGCCGCGTAGACGAGGGCAGGCATCAGCGCGATCGTGGCCAACGCGGCCAGCCAAATCAGCGGCAAAGCTGGGCCGACCGTGGCGCGCGGCTCGTCAGGAGCCTCTTCCTTGCTGGAAAGAAACGCCATCACTCCGGCCACGGCCAGCAAAATCGACGAGATGTAGATGCCCGCGCAGGTCTTACAAACGGTGCCGAGCTTGGTCACGGAAATGGTGAACATGACCAGCGAGACGAGCAGCGGCACCAGACTCACCGCGCCGAAGAAACGCAATGCTCGCTTCGGCGCACGCGAGCCGTACACCAGCAGGTACACGGCGAATGCGGAGTAAAATGCGAACGCGCCCAGCGCAAAGAGCGAGATCGGGATGCCGCCCCAATACTGCTCTTTGAACAAGGCCGAGTACGGACTGTACATCGCGACGCGACAGGCCTCGGCCTCGGAGGTTGCGGGCGCGCCGGGAATGAAGCTGCAGTGCACGTCATGCAGCCGGCGATCGAGGTGTTTTGCGTAGTCGAGCGTCGAGTTGGAAGCGAAGAGCAGGCCGAGCAGCGCGGCCACCAGCGACAAAATCGCTGGAAGTTTGGATTTCGGACCAGGCATCGGCCGCGACGTTGTCAACATCGGCGCTTGAATTGCAAGGTTTATGAGCCCAGCCGGCGCGGATTCCGGCGTCGTTTCAATCACGCGCTGCGTCGCAAAGAACGCTCCACGGGGCGAGTTCGCTCTACTTCTTGACGCTCTGCACGCCTGAAAGCAGCCGCTCCGCCTCGGCACGCCCGGGGTGGTTCTTGGGTGCCTCGTCCAGAAAGCGCTGCAACAGCGGCGTGGCGTCACTCGCGCGTTTCAAATAGTCGGAGTACAGAATCGCTAGGTTGAAGGTTGCGTCGACGTTCTTGGGCTCGCGCTCGAGCACACCTTTGAGCAACTTCTCCGCTTCGAGAAAGCCCGACTGGTCGTCCTTTTTGCCCTGCCCACGGCGCGCGGCGGAAAGTCCCAACATGGCATCCGTGCTCTCCGGCTCCACTGCCAGTACGGCGCGGAACTCTTGCGCGGCTTTGTCGTAGACCCCGGCCTGCAGGAGCACGGTCCCGGTGTTGAGCCGCGCGGTCGTGTCCTTGGGGTCGAGTTCGCTGGCGTGCTGAAAGTGCTTGAACGCCACCGCGTCGTCGCCCTTCCGGAGCGATATCAGACCAGCGGTTCGTTCGGCAACGGCAGACTTCTCATCCGCCTTGAGGGCCTCCTCGATCAAGAGCTCGGCGGTATCGACCTGATCGAGCTCCACGTTGGAAAGAGCGAGCTCGCTCAGCGCATACGGGTCGCTCGAATGATAGACCAGCACTCGCTGGCCCTGTTCGATGGCTTCCTTCACTTTGCCGCCTTCGCGCAGCGCAGTGATCAGCGCAATCGGCGCCACTTTTGCGTCGGGGTACTGCTTCACGAACGGCTGTAGAGCGTCAATGGCGCCGCTCGCATCCCCTTGCCGCCGACGCACCTCCGCCAGGGCAACGGCGACGTCCTCCGCGTTGGGTGCGAGTTTTGCGCTCTGCGAAAGCTCGCGCTCGGCTGCACCGAGATCCCCTTTGTCGGCCAGCAACACGCCCAAATTGTAGTGCGCTTCCCACAACCCAGGATCACCGGCGACGGCATCACGCAGCAATTGGATCGCACGCTCTTTGCCGTTCGTGTCCTTCGCCGATTGAACGCCTTGTACCATCTTACCCAAAGCTTGTGGGTTCGCCGGCGCTTGCAGCGGGACCTCCACCTTCTTCTGGTTTGCACCGCAGGCGCCCAGGCACAGCGCAAACGCCGCGAGCGCGATGAACCTAGCGGGACGGTAGCGCCTATCCCCTTCTCGGCTCGCACCGCGCGTCATTTTTTGCCTGCTTTCGTCGCCGGCTCGGCCTTCTCGCTCGGGATCGGTTTGTCTGTCTTGGCCGCTTTGACAGCGTTCGAGATCAAGAACTTTTCGCTGCCGCCAGTCGGACTGCGACGCGTGCCGTCGATCAACGCGGGCATCGCGCTGTTGCCGCGCGAGCGTAGCTTGAAGCCGGTCTCTTTGAGCGGCGGGTAGAGCTCGGAGTTCAAACGGCCGAGCGCCTCACGCATTTTGGCGGTCCACGAGTTGAAGATGCCGAGCTCGATCGCTTTTTGCCAGCCGCTCTCGTATGCCTCGAGGCTTCGCTCTTCGATGGGAACCACGAACTCGTCGATCGACTGCTTGTACATCTCCTTTTCCTGTTCGCTCAGCTTGTCCGGCGCGGGCGAGCCGAGCAGCGCCTTGGAAAAGGACTCGTAGGTGAAGCCAATCTGATAGAGCGCCGCCGTCGTCCATTCGGCCACGCCCATTTCCGCCGTGCTCAAGAAGGTTTCTGCCGCTTTCTTCAGCAGCTCGCTCTTCTGCTTCAGTCGCTGCTTGAGCTGCTTGACGTCACCCTCGATCTTCACGGCTTCGTACTTGGCGAGCACGGCTTCACCCTGCATGTAGCGCGCCTTGGCCGCGTAATACTTGCCGCGATCACTGAGCTGGTTCTTGCGTTGACCGTATACGTGAATGGCGCGGTCGAGGGCCGCCGAGGCGCCTCGTTCGTCGTCGCTCTTCACCGTTGCCAGCCGCACCAGGGCCTCGATTTGACCATTCACGCTGCGCGCGTTCCTGGAATACTGGTCGTACAGCGCTTCCGCCTCCTTCTTCTTGCCGGCTTTTTCGTGAGCCTTGCCCATCAAGAAGATGACTTCGTCGGCAGAGTCGTCGCGAGGGTAGTACTTGCGAAATTTTTGGCCGCTGTCGATCGCCTTGTCGTGCTCGCCGACGGTGGTTCGCAGCAGCACCGCGTTGTAAGCCGCGTCCTTGTGATGCTCGCTCTTGGGCCAATTGTCCGCGATCGTCGCGTGGTAATCGGCAGCTTTGCTGAATAGTCCGACCTCTTGGAACGTGGTGGCGGCAATCCACACCCCTTGTGCAGCTTCTTCCCGCTGCGGGTGGTCCTTGATTAGTACCGCGGCAGCAGCGGACATGGTCTCCAAATCCCCCGCGCGTTTCGCCTCGACCTCGGCATTGACGGCAGCCTGCGCAGCGCGCGGCTCCTTGGGGAATTCGGAGGCGGCACGCAAGTACGCAGCGGCAGACTTGGCGTGATCCCCCTGTTCGCTCAGTTGCTCGCCCTGCTTGAACACCGCCACGACGATCAGCGCGTTCAGCCGAGTTTGCTGGGCGGGCGCCTGAAACGCAGGTGCGGTCTTGAGCCGTCGCGCCCAGGTCTCGATGTTGCTGTAGTCCTTACTCTTGTTGAAGGAATCGAGGATCAATTCCCCCGCGCCGACCGTGTACTTGCTGTTCGGATACTTCTCCAACAACAGCCCCCATTGACGCACGGCGGGGTCGTACACTTGATAATCGTAGTAAAGCTTGCCCTGCCGGAAGAGCAGCTCGGGGATCTGTTTGTCGTCGGGGTAATTCTTGATGTACAGCTCCATCGCTTCGGTGAGCTGCTTGTCGGTCGGCGATTCTTCGGGCTTTTTTCCGGCCGCTTTGGCTGCATCGAACTCGGCAGCGCGCGCGACTTCCAGCGCCGCCAGCGCGTTGTACAGTGCCGTACGCGAGTATTGACCCTTCGGATTCAGCCGCACCGCGGCCATGTACGCCTCCGCCGCACCGGTCGCGTTTTCGAGGCGATAGAAGTAGATCTCGGCTAGGTTGTAGTTGACCTCGTACGCCTCCGGCCGGGTGCCGAAGCGGCTGAGGTAGACCTTGTACAGATTGGCTGCCCCCTGGAACTCGGCCTTGCTGACTTTATCGGCTTGCGCCTTGGCGTGTAGGCCGACTGCGTCTTCGCGCAGCTGCTTCTCCGTGGCCTTTTCCGCGGTTGCCAGTGCTTCTGCGCGTTGGGCCCGTGCCCAAGCCGAGGGCGGCGTCTTGGGCTTGCCCCGGATCAGTTCCGGCGCCACGTAGTCGCGCACGCTGAGCTTGTAATCATCCTCGAGCGCCGCCCAATTTTCCAGGGTGGAATGCCCTTGAGCAATCTGCAGTTGAAAGCGGTAGGCATCGGGGCTGGTCGGCTCGAGCTTGAGCAGCAGTCGGTAGGCTTCGATACCGCGCTCGTACTGCGCTTGGTCGTAAAAGGCATCCGCCAGGGCGCGCACGATCTTACCCGCGAACTTGTCACCGCCAGCTTTGGTCAGAAAGCGGTACATGTCCTCAGCGCGGTTGTTTTCGTCCTCGACGAAGACCGCGACCAGGTTCTTGAGCGCTTCGTTCTGCAATTCGTCGAGTTCGTCTTTGCGCTTGGCCGAAACCTTGGCACCGCGACTGTCGGTCGCCTGGAACACGATCAAGAAACGCTTCGCCGCTTCCTCCGGCTTGCCCAGCCGCCAAAGAGTCCAAGCGCTCTTGAACATCGCCAGATCGTAGAGTTCGCTGTCCTTGTATGTCAGGACCTGCTCGTACTCTTTGAACGCAGTTTCGTAGTTTGGAGCTTCCTTCGTGAATTCGTATTCGGCACGCACCATGTGCGCGTCTGGAACGAAACGGCTGTTCGGAAACCACTCGATGATCTTATTGAAGCGGGAGAGCGAATCGTCGAACTTGGCCTCCTCATTGGCCAAGAAGCCGTCCACGTACAGCGCCAAATCGTACTGATTGAAGCTCTTGTAGTTCTTCAAGACTCGCAGAAAACGCGCGCGAGCTCTGGCGTAGTTGGGAGTCGGGGGATCTTTTTCGGCGCGTTGCTCCGGCGGCAGCGACTCCCACTTTTGGAAGGAATCGAGGAAGGTGTCGCGCGCGTCCTCCCATTCGAGCTCACCCATGCGCAGCAAAGCCTCGGGCATTTCGTGCGAGTCTTCCGGCGATTCGGCGATGAACTTCGTGAGCAGCGCCATGGCCTCGACGCGCAGCTTTTTCTCCTGGACCAGATTGCGCGAGATGCGCCGATCGATCTTTTTCGCTAGGATTTTGCGGAGGGCTTCCGGGATCTGCAAGCTGACTCGGTAGCCGCGCTGCTCACGGGCCTGTTGGGCCGCCTTCTTCTTGATCGTCGGTCGCTCTTGCGTGCCGATCGCTCGCTCGCCAGCAGGCTTGATGTGTGCGCTCTCGCCGGCCATGGTCGGCGCTTCACCGGCCTCCAAGGCGCGCGCGGAAGCGGACAGCAAAGAAAGCCACAGCACTGCTGCCGAGCGGTACACGGCTCGGAAGCTCTGACGATGGATTGTGCGCGTCATCGGTCGAAGAGCCGGAGGCCCCGACAGACGACGATAGCCGCTCGAGCGCGTGCGAAGCAACGTCCGCACGAGTCCTACAGTGGCACTCGTTGGCTCCAGAGCGCGCCACAGCGCCGATGCCCGCCATTTCGGGACCGATCAGTCTTGGAAAGTGTCTGCCAACCGTAGAAACAACGCGGGCCAATCGAGCTCTGCGTAGCCTTCTCCGAAGCGGACGAAGACCGCATGCCGGGCCGGTACTACGAACACGTATTGGCCATTGTAGCCCTTGGCAAAGTAGCCGCGCCCATCGCGGGTCAAGAACCACTGATACGCGCCACGCTGCACCCAACCGTCGCTGGTGTGTACCCAACCCGCGATCGGGTCTGGTGCGAGTGCGCGCTTCACCCACGCGGGCGGCAGGATTTGTCGGCCGTTGACCGAACCCTCGTGCAGAAACAACAACCCGAGACGCGCGTGGTCTCGCGCGGTCGCGTTGAAACCACCGAAAAACTTCTCGATGCCGCTCGATTCACTATCGAGTGACCACGACGCGGGTTGCTCGGCACCGAGCGGCTGCCAGAGCTCACGTTCGAAATAGTGCGCGACGGTCTCGCCGCCCAGCAGACGGTGCAAGACGTCCCACAGCAATTGGATGTTCACGCTACCGTACAAGTAGTGAGTGCCAGGTCGCCACTTGACGTCGTACGAGTACATTTGGTCTCGCAGATCGGTGCTGTAGTAGAGCTTTGCGCCAGCCAACGATTCTTCGTCGAAATCAATACCCGAGGTCATGCGTAGGAGCTCTTCGAGCGTGACCTGGTGATACGCCGACTCGGAGGCGAGCTCCGGGATGTAGTCCGTCACCGGGCGGTCGAGGGAATCGAGAACACCTTCGCTCAACGCGCGCCCGACGAGTGCGGCGGCGAAGGTCTTGCTCATCGAGAAGCCCGGTAAGAGCGTCTTCTCGGAGACGCCGCCGAAGTAGCGTTCGTAGACCAACTGATCGCGGTGAATTACTAGAAACGCCCGCGTCTGGTGGCTCCCGAGCAAGCGTTCGAGCGAGCCAAACGCGGCATGTTCGCTGCCGTTGAGCGAAAATTGTGCTTCCCGATCGCTGCGAGGGATAGGCAGGGGAGTCTGCGATGCGTGTACGCTGCGGTCGTCGAAATCATCGACAATCGCCAGGGTCGGCTTGTTGTAGCGGACGATGCGCGCGAACAAACAATCGGAGCAAGCGAGCGCCAACAGGGTCAGGCTGAGAAGCTGCCGATATCGTGAGAGATACTGCACTCGCCGAGAGTCCACGCGCTGCGGGCATACGCGCATTTCGCTGACGGCGATACGCCCACTGTAAGCGCCCGAGCACCCCGAGCGTTCTTCGGCCATGACGAACGGAAAAGGTTGGCTCGCGGTAGCGTTTTGGCTCGGGGTGGGCGTGCTCGGGGGGTGTCGCGGGAAAGAAGCGCCCGCGCCACAGGCCAGCGAACCAACGCCTTCTGTGGGTTCAGCCGCAGCCGCGGCCGTCGCGCCGGCGGCCGTCGCGCAAAGGGCCGGCGTCACCAACCGCAAGATCGTTCGCCTAGCCGAGCTCGAGCTGGAAGTCGCGGCTCCGGGCACCACGCAGACCGCGATCGAGCGACTGGCGGAAAGACACGGTGGCTACGTGATCAGCGCGTTACGCAACACGGACAACGGCTCAGCGGTAGTCGTGAACGTAACGGTCACGGTTCGTGTCCCGCAAGCCGAACTCCTGAACGCGATCGCCGAGGTCAAACAGCTCGGCCGGGGCGTGGGTTCGGAGCGCATCACGAGCGATGACGTCACCGACGAATACGTGGATCTCGCCGCACGCAGCGCAAGTCAGAAGCAGCTCGAGCAACAATACCTCGAGCTCCTCAAGCGCGCCGGAACCATCAAGGATGCGATGGAAGTGCAAAAGGTGCTGGCGGAGGTTCGTACCGAAATCGAACGCATGGAAGGGCGACAGCGCCTGCTGGAAAAAGAAAGCGCGTTTTCCACGCTCAGCGTGCGTTTGACGACCGCTGTCCCGCAGCTCGCTGCCGCTGGCAGTGGTTTTTCGAGCACGCTTCGCCGCGCCTGGTCGGACGCATTGAGCTCGAGCACGGACACCGTGACCGGTGCAATCCGCTTGCTCGGCTTCTTGCTGCCGCCGCTGCTGTTGATCGTGTTGCCCGCGAGCGCGTCGTTGTGGGGGGCGCGGCGTTTAGCCCGGAGGCGCAGGGGGCGAGGACCGGGCACGATTGCAACTATTTGAGGTTCTCGCCGCCGACGTATTCGTCGGACCAGTCTTCGCCTTCGAAAGGCCAGTATTCTTCGTCGTCACCGAGGTAGCGAGCGGCGTCTAGGGAATCAATGATGGTTTGGGGTAATAGGCCTTGGGACAGCGCTTCGACTTCGATCTCTAAGGAGCGTTTCTTGCCGAGCACGGTTTCGATGCGGCCCAGGCGCGCTCGGCGCAGCAACCGGGAGAGGCGTCGATCGAGGCGGGTCAGAGTGTCTTTGGCCAACGCCAGCTCTTGCGCCTCGACTGCGACACGCAGTTTTTGGGCATCGTTGTAAAGCAGCGTGGCTCGCTCGCGATCGGCCGCCAACAGGCCGGCGAGATCCTCGCCTTTTTGACCGGCGACGCCAATCTTGGATGGCAATGCTGCGCGCGCGGCGCGGGCACGAATTTGCAGCCCTTCGAGCTCTTTTTGCAGTGCATCGAGGTCGGCGGTTCGCTCGCCGCCCGACGCGCGGTCGGCTTCGCGCAGAAGTCGTTTCAGTTCGGCAATTTGGCTTTCGATGCGCTCGACCTTGTCTAGATCGGTTTGCCCCAGGGCTTCGCTCGACTCCGGGCGCAGTGACTTCGGCGAAGCCAGGCGTTGGCTGGCGTTGTCGAGATCGCCCATCGCGCGGCGCAGACCGCTTTGCTGGTGGTCGAGTTCGGCGAGTCTCCTTGCCGCGCGACCGTAGGCTGCGTCCATGCGCACGAGCGCGCCCAGAGAGCGCGCGGTGTCTTCCGAAACGCCGAGCCCCGCGCTGGCGGGATCGGTGTTCGTGCGTACGGCCCCAACCAACTTCTGGATCGCAGCGTCATCGGCGCTGAGCTGACGGGCCGCGTCGCGCACCGGATCGTAGCGTATCAAAAACGCGCTCAGCTTGGCGTCGGCCTGAGGGAAACGACAGGTCGCTAGATCGATGTACGCATCCAAGATGTACGTTTCGTCTTGGTAGCCGTGCTCGAGCTTCAAGCGCTTCAGCTCGTCGATCGCTTCACGCGCGCCGTCGTAGTCCTTGGCTTCGTAGCGAGTCGTAGCGGTCTCGTACAAGGCTTCGGGTAAATTGTCCGAGTCGTGCGGCACCAGGTAGTAGTAGTAGCGCGCGTCGTCGAAACGATACTGTTCGTGCGCGACGCGGCCCAAACCCAGGCGTGCCAAGTCGCGCACCTGGAAGAAGTCGTTGCCACCGAAAAGCGCGGCTTTTTTCGGTGTCTTTTTGGGGTCCGCCACTTTGCAGAACAGCGCCTCCCCCTGCTTGTAGTCCTTACGCTCGACCGCGATCACCCCCGATAGGTAGGTGGCCTGAGCCCAGAAGCGCGACTTTTCGGACACCGCTCCGTAGGCGCGCAAGGCCTCGTCGGGCTTCTTCTGCAGCTCAGCGACACGGCCCGTCAGGTAAGCCACGTCGCCGCTCACTTCGTCCGGCACGCCTGAGCCGACGACCTTCAAGTCATTCAGCATCAGCTCCGGCTCATCACTCTCCAGCGCGAAGTCGACCAAGCTGTGCACTGCACGGCGGTACCAAATATCGCTGGCTGGCCCCGTGAGCAGCTGGGTCAGGTAACCGCGCGCTGGCTGATAGGCTCCGCCGCGGCCGAGTGCGTCTCCCAACCAATATGTGGCGGCGCGCCCTTCATCCGAGTTCTTGAACGGATCGAAGCGTGATGATTCGACGATGTAGACCAGATCGCCGATGGCTTCGTCCCGGCGTCCGGCGGACACCTTTTCTTCGATCGTACCAAGCTCGTCACGAATACGTGCCAGGCTGAGCGGCACGCTCGGACCCAGCTTTTGCCTCTCCAGCGCGGCCTGATAGGCGCGCATGGCCGAGCCGCGCGTGTCCGTCGAATCGACCGCTGCCGGCTTCGCAGGCACCTCGACAGCCACTTCCGCCACGGGCGGAGCTGGCGCCGGAGGGGGGGACTTGGGCGCTTGCGCTCCAGCGGGAGCGCCCCACGAAAGCAGTACGCCGAGCAGCGCGGCCCGAGCGATTACCTTCATTGGCTGACCCGTGCACGCAGACGCACCCGAAGGTCGTACTCGCCGTCCTGATCGTCCGGAAAATCTTTGCCCATGTCTGAGCTGTCTTGAATCACCAGGTGCGCGTCGACCAGCTTGCTCTCGGGAACGACCACCGAAAAGCGTGAGCTCTGCCAGGTGCGGTACTCCTTGTTGCGCGTGTCGAAGCGCTCGATGTCCACGCCGACCACGTGGTGCCCCGGCGCCACGGAGTGCTCGTAGACGGTGCGTTCGTCTTCGGCCGAGAAGCGTTCCGGCGCCGTAAACACCACGCCGTCATCGAGGGTGACAGTAAAGCTGGAAACGCGCGCCTCGCTGCCGCGCGTTTCGACGACCACACGTACTTTGCTGGCGTAGAGCGTCGTGGTGAGTGCAGAGACTCGGCTGCGGAGCGCCGCAATGTCACCGAGTAGTTTGTCGTACTCGGCGGGGGGAGGCTGGGTGCCCCCGTCCGCGAACTCGTTGGCCTCGGGGTTCAACGGCGACGGCTTGCTGGCCTCGCTAGCACCAGCGGCCTTGGCTGGCGGCGGACCACCGAGGTCGTCACTCACGGGAGCCGGCGCCGAGTCTGCCTTGGGGTCGCTCTTGTCGGCCTTGGACGCGGCTGACTTCTCCTCCGGCTCTTTGGCGCCGCGTTTGGGCTGGGCCAAGGCGACGAAGGAGAGCAGCAGTAGCGGAGCCCCGAGCAGTGCATAGCGAATGCGCATGGCACTCTCGACGCTATCACGCGCCCGTGCCGGAAAGAAGCGCACGGGCGCGCGGGCAAACGCCGAGTTTTGCGGTGTTTATCGCTGAATTTCAGCTACGCGCACCGTTCGGTACACGCGTTCACGAACGCCGGAAAGGTCAGCCCTTGATTTGATTGGCGACCGCCTTGGCAGCCTTTTCGGCGGCCTCGGGGTCACCCAGATAGTAGCGCGGCTTGATGGGCTTCAGGTTGTCATCGAGCTCGTACACCAGCGGAATGCCAGTCGGGATGTTCAGCTCGACGATGTCGCTGTCGCTCACGTTGTCCAGGTACTTCACCAACGCGCGCAGGCTGTTGCCATGCGCAGTGATCAGCACGCGGTCGCCGCGCTTGATCGCAGGAGCGATGTCGCTTTCCCAGAACGGCAGGAAACGGGCAACGGTGTCTTTCAGGCACTCCGTTGCGGGCAACTCGCCTGGAGCGAGTTTGGCGTACCGGCGATCTTTGCCGGGCCAGTACGGGCTCGATTGCTCCATCACCGGGGGCGGGGTGTCGTAGCTGCGGCGCCAAGTGAGTACTTGCGCCTCCCCATGCTTGGCCACGGTCTCCGCTTTGTTCAAGCCCTGCAGGCCGCCGTACATGCGCTCGTTCAAGCGCCAGGTGCGGTGCACGGGGATCCACATCATGTCCAGCTCTTCGAGAGCTAGCCAGAGCGTCTTGATCGCGCGCTTGAGCACCGAGGTGTAGGCCACATCGAACTCCAAGCCGGCCTCTTTCATCAACTTGCCGGCATTCCGCGCCTCTTCCATCCCTGCCTCGCTCAGCGGGACGTCGACCCAGCCCGTAAAGCGGTTCTCATTGTTCCACTGACTCAGACCGTGACGGAGCAAAACGAGCTTTTTCATGTGTTCCTCGGGGCGTGCGCATCGCGCGCTTCTGCCGCCACTCGATAATCCAAAATTCGCCCGGCGCAAAGCGCGCGCGCGGCTCAGCTGTGAAAGGGAATGAACAGACTGAGCCCGGCGGTCACGGTGATGTCATTGACAATCTTTTCCAGGCCGAGTTGCACGCGTTTCTGCTGGTGGATCGCGTCTCGCACGTCCCAGCGCAAAGCGAGCCACTCGGTCAGATAGAACTTCATGCCCGGCCCGAAAGACCCGGTCAAGCCGGTCACGGACGGTTGGACGGTAGCGCCGCCGCCAACCGACAAATAGAAGTCGTAGCGGCTGATCCCGCCGCCCATCCAGCGTACTTTGCCGTAGGCCATGGACCAGATCAGGTGGCCCATGAAAAACTGCATGGTGTTGTTCTCGGAACCGGTGATCCCGACCAAGTTCTGCTGACGGTCGACGATGGCGTCCAAGATCTCGTAGTGTTCGCGCGTGCGCAGGTAGCTCGCCTCGAGCCCGAGATCTTCGGTGAAGTGGAAGGTGTATGCGCCGCCGTAAGTCGGGGCGCCGTCGGTGATGTCACCTGCGTACCAACCACCGATGGCGGACAGCTCGTGACGCAATGACTTCTTGATTAGTCGCGGGACGACACCTCGGTAGGCGCGCTCGCCGATCAACTGCTCTTTCAACGCTTCGTCCACGCACTGTGCCGAAGCTCGGGATGGTGCGCCGAACAGAGCGACCGCGCAGAGCAATAGCGCCAGCAGAGATTGGGGAAAACGACGGATCGGCAAGTCGTTCCACCGGATATCATAGAAGGGCACGCTTTCGGCGAAAGCTCGGCGACAGCGTCGCGAACGACCGGCCGATTGCCCGGGGAGCGCACGACACGGCACGTTTCTGCCGAGAAAACATCGAGTACGACCCGCTCGCACTCGACCCGCGCTAGCCTCACCTTTGATCGATGTCCCGACTCCGTTTCGGTTTGCTCTCGCTGCTCACGACTCTGCTTACGAGTCACGTGCGGGCAGCGCCGGAGGCGACGAAGCCGACCTCGAATGCGGTCTGTGATCGCGAGACCACCGCGATCGGACGCAGCGCCTGTCGGCTTGCCGATTCACTGGCGGGACAGGCCGACTCCGCGCTCGTCGTGGCGGCGCCCGCCGTGACCGACGAACGAGTCGCGGTGCCGGGAGCGATCAGCGAGCGATTGGCCCAACTAGTCGCGGCCAAGCTCGGGAATGCCGCTCAACCGAGCAAAGAGCCGCTCACGCTGCCACAGGCGCAACGCGCCGCGAACTCGGCGCGTGGGCTGATTTATCTCACGGTGGCGTTGTATCGAGATCGCTTGGACGTGAGCGCGGATGTGTTCGTTGGCGCCGGCCGGTTTTGGCAACGAGTCAAGAGTCCGGGGCTGAAGCTGAAGGCGCACGCGTTTGCCAGCGCGGCGCTCGATTCGGAGCTGCGCGGCTTGTTCCCAGCGATTCCTTTGGTCGTGTCCCGGGTGGACAAGGCGCAAACTGCGGAACGCGACATTCTGGCGCTGTCGTGCGGGGACCTCCGCGGTGACGGCTCCAACGAAATTGCGGCGGTTGGCCGGCG
>Ga0164308_10000645_pt1 | contig 18776 bp, 2 predicted proteins | sample Whisoiple_246_MG_FD_109983 | JGI IMG/M metagenome (GOLD analysis project Ga0164308, IMG submission 109983) | Soil microbial communities amended with fresh organic matter from upstate New York, USA - Whitman soil sample_246_MG | ecosystem: Environmental > Terrestrial > Soil > Unclassified >...
CCCGTACCGTGCGCCTCCACCACATCCACATCAGCCGCCGACACACCCGCCGACACCAACGCCTGAACCAACACCCGCTGCTGCGACGGACCATTCGGCGCCGTCAAACCGTCCGACGCACCATCCTGATTCACCGCACTCCCCCGCACCACCGCCCACACCCGATGCCCCAACCGCCGCGCATCCGACAACCGCTCCAACACCAGCACACCGGCGCCCTCCGACAGGGCCGTGCCGTCAGCCGCGTCGGCGAAGGACTTGACCCGGCCGTCCGCGGCGAGGTTGCGCTGCCTGCTGAAGTCGACGAACGTGTCGACGGTCGACATCACGGAGACACCGCCGGCCATCGCCAGGGTGCACTCGCCCCGCCGCAGCGCCTGCGCGGCCAGGTGCAGCGCCACGAGGGACGAGGAGCACGCGGTGTCGACGGTGAGGGCCGGGCCCTCCAGACCGAGGGCGTAGGCGACGCGGCCCGAGACGACGCTGGCGAGGCTTCCGTTGCCGAGGTAGTCGCGGACGGCCTCGGGGACGTCGCGCAGCCGGCTGCCGTAGTCGTGGTACATGACGCCGGCGAACACGCCGGTGCGGCTGCCGCGCACGCTGTGCGGATCGATGCCGGCGCGCTCCAGGGCCTCCCAGGAGGTCTCCAGCAGCAGCCGTTGCTGCGGGTCCATGGCGAGGGCCTCCCGCGGGCCGATGCCGAAGAAGTCGTGGTCGAACTCGGCGGCGTCGTAGAGGAATCCGCCCGACCGGGTGCTGCAGTGCCCGGGCTTGCCGGGCTCCGGGTCGTAGAGGGTGTCCAGGTCCCATCCCCGGTCGTCCGGGAAGTCACCCATGCCGTCCCCGCCGTCGGCCAGCAGCCGCCAGAACTCCTCGGGGGTGGTGACACCGCCGGGGTAGCGGCAGGCCATGCCGACGATCGCCACGGGCTCGTCGGCCGCGTACGCCGTCTCCGGTGCCGCGGCGCCGGGGGCGTCCCCGGCGTCCGCGCCGAGGAGTTCCGTCCTCAGGTACCGCACCAGGGCGTCGGCGTCGGGGTGGTCGAAGACGAGGGTCGCGGGCAGCCGCAGGCCGACGGCGCCGCCCAGACGGTTGCGCAGCTCCACCGCGGTCAACGAGTCGAACCCCGCCTCGCGGAAGGAGCGGCGCGGGTCGAGCACCATGTCGGAACCGTGGCCGAGGACGGCGGCCACCTGGGTGCGGATCAGCTCCATCAGCTCCGCGTCCCGTTCGGCGGCGCCCAGGGCCGCCAGCCGGTCGGTGAACGAGTCCCCGGCGGTCCGGGTGGCGGCGGCCCGGCGGGCGGGGGCGGGCACCAGGCCGCGCAGCAGGGCGGGCACCCCGTCGGCGCCGCGCAGGGCCCGCAGGTCGAGGCCGATGGGCAGCAGCAGCCGCTCGTCGGCGGCGAGCGCGGCGTCGAACAGCCGCAGCCCTTCCTCGGTGGGCAGGGGCCGGACTCCCGCACGCGTCATGCGCGCGACGTCGGCGTCCGTGAGGTGGGCGGTCATACCGGTGCGCTGCTCCCAGAAGCCCCAGGCCAGGGAGAGCGCCGGCAGCCCCAGGGAGCCCCGGTGCGCGGCGAGGGCGTCGAGGAACGCGTTGGCGGCGGCGTAACCGGACTGCCCGGCTCCGTCGACGGTGCCCGCGGCCGAGGAGAACAGCACGAACGCCGCCAGGTCCGCGTCCCGGGTGAGCTCGTGCAGGTTCCAGGCGGCGTCCGCCTTGGGCCGCAGCACGGCGTCCAGCCGCTCGGGGGTCTGGTCGGTGACCAGCCCGTCGTCGAGGACACCCGCGAGGTGCACCACGGCGGTCAGGGGGTGCGCGGCGGGCACTTCGGCCAGGAGCGCGGCCAGTTCGTCGCGCTCGGCGGCGTCGCAGCGTGCGACGACGACCTGGACGCCCGACTCGGCGAGATCGGCGAAGTCGTCCGCGGAGGTGCCGCTGCGCCCGGCCAGGACGAGGCGGCGCACGCCGTGTGCGGTGGCCAGGTGGCGGGCGACCACGGCGCCGAGCACACCGGTTCCGCCGGTGATCAGCACGGTGCCGTCGGGGTCGAGCGCTGCGGCGCTCCCCCGGACGACGGCGCGGGCCAGCCGGGGCACCCGGACGGTGTCCCCCCGCAGGGCCAGTTGCGGTTCGCCGCTCGTGGCGGCGGCGCGTACGGCGGCGGCGATCCGGTCCTCGCCGTCCACCGCTCCGGGGGCGGTGTCCACCAGGACGATGCGGTCGGGGTGTTCGCCCTGGGCGGCGCGGACGAGGCCCCACACGGCGGCGCCCGGCAGGTCGACGGGGCCGTCCTCCTCGCCGGTGGTGACCGCGCCCGCGGTGAGGACCAGCAGCCGGGCGGTGGCCGTGCGGTCGTCCGCCAGCCAGTCGTGCAGTGCGGTCAGGGCCTGTACGGTCGCCTCGCGCACCGAGGCCGCGGGGTCGTCGCCGCCGGTCACCGGCAGGACCACCCACTCGGGCAGCGGTGCGAGCGCGGCCGTGCCGCCCTCGGCCAGTACGGCGTGCGCGGGTGCCGCGGCATCCGGTACGGGCACCACGGGCCAGTCCAGCCGGTACAGGTCGTCCGCGCGGACCGGGGAGGCCGACGCCCCGCTGTCGGCCGGCCGCGAGACCAGGGCCTCGACGGCGGCGACCGGAGCGCCGGTGGGGTCGGCCAGTTCCAGGGAGAGCGTGTCGCCGCCGCGGAGGCGGACCCGCAGGGCGGTGGCCCCGGCCGCGTACAGCGACACCCCGGTCCAGGCGAAGGGCAGCCGGGCCGTCTCCTGGCCGTGCGCGCCGAGGCCGTCGGCGTGCAGGGCGGCGTCGAACAGGGCCGGGTGCAGAGCGAATCCGCCGGCCTCGGTGGGCAGTTCGACGTCGGCGTACGTCTCGTCACCGCGCCGCCAGACCGCGCGCAGTCCCTGGAAGGCCGGCCCGTACTCGTAGCCGAGGACCGCCAGTTCGGCGTACGCCCCGTCCACCGGGACCGGTTCGGCGCCGGGGGGCGGCCAGGCGGCGAGGTCGAAGGCGGGCCGGGCGGACTGCGGTGCGAGGAGCCCCGAGGCGTTCAGGGTCCAGGCCGCCTCGTCGGCGCTCTCGGGGCGGGAGTGGACGGTCACCGCGCGGTGCCCCTGGCCGTCGGCGGCGGCCACGTGCAGCTGGAGCTGGACGGCGCCCCGCTCCGGCAGCGGCAGCGGTGCCTGCAGGGTGAGTTCGGTGACGTGTCCGCAGCCGAGTTCGTGGCCGGCGCTCAGCGCCAGTTCCACCAGCGCGGTGCCGGGCAGCAGGGTGGTGGCGGAGACCGCGTGGTCGGCCAGCCAGGGTGTGGTGGACAGCGAGAGCCGGCCGGTGAACAGGGTGCCGCCGCCCGCGACCGGGACGGCCGCGCCCAGCAGCGGGTGGCCGGCGCTCCGGAGGCCCGCGGCGGTGACGTCGCCGGTGGCAGCGGACCGGCCGAGCCAGTAGCGCTCACGCTGGAAGGCGTAGGTGGGCAGGTCCGCGGTCCGCACGGGCATCCCGGCGAACACCGGGGACCAGTCGACCGGTACGCCGGCCACGAACGCCTCGCCCAGCGAGGTGAGCAGACGGTCCGCGCCTCCGTCGTCGCGGCGCAGCGAGCCGAGTCCGGTGACGTCCGTGCCGGCGGCGTCGGCGGTCTCCTCGATGCTGTTGAGCAGGACCGGGTGCGGGCTGCACTCCACGAACACCCCGTAGCCGGCGCCCAGCAGGGTCCGGGTGGTCGGCTCGAACAGGACGCCCTGGCGCAGGTTGGTGTACCAGTACCCGGCGTCCAGCGTGGTGGTGTCCAGCACGCCGTTGGTGACGGTGGAGTAGAAGGGCACGTCGGCGGCGCGCGGCCGCACGTCCGCGAGGTCGGTGAGGAGCCGTTCGCGGATCGACTCGACGTGGGCGCAGTGCGAGGCGTAGTCGACCGGAAGCCGCTTGGCGCGTCCGCCGTCGGCGACGATCGTCGCGCGCAGGGCGTCGAGGACGTCGCCGTCCCCGGAGAGCACCACGGAGGAGGCACCGTTGACGGCGGCCACGGAGACCCGCCCGTCGTGGGCGGCGACGAGTTCACGGGCCCGGGACTCGGGCAGGGCCACCGACATCATGCCGCCGCCCAGGCCGGAGAGCGCCTCGGCGATCGCCCGGCTGCGCAGGGCCACGACGCGGGCCCCGTCGGAGAGGCTGAGCGCGCCGGCCACGCAGGCGGCGGCTATCTCGCCCTGGGAGTGGCCGATGACGGCGGCTGGACGCACGCCGTGCGCGCGCCACACCTCGGCCAGCGACACCATGATCGCCCACAGGGCGGGCTGTACGACGTCCACCCGTTCCAGCGGGCGGCGTTCGCGCACGGTCGCGAGGAGGTCCCAGTCGGTGAAGGGCGCGAGGGCCTCGGCGCAGTCGGCCAGGGAGGCGGCGAACACCTCGGAGGTGTCCAGCAGGTCGGCGGCCATGCCCGCCCACTGGGAGCCCTGTCCGGGGAAGACGAACGCGATGCGGGACTCCCCCGCCGGTGCGCCGCGCACCACACCGGACGCCGGGTCGCTCTCGGCCAGGGCGGTGAGGCCCGCGGTCACGGTGGCCGCGTCGGCGCCGACGACGACGGCCCGCCGGTCCAGTGCGGCGCGGGAGGTGGCCAGGGTGTGGGCGACGTCGGGCACCGGGTCGGTGCCGGTCGCCAGGTGGTCCAGGAGGCGGCGGGCCTGCGCGGCGAGTCCCGGCTCGTCGCGTGCGGACAGCACCAGGGGCAACGGCCGGTCCCAAACCGGCTCCTTCTCACGCGGCTCGGGGTCGGGGGCCGCCTCGACGATGACGTGGGCGTTGGTGCCGCTGATCCCGAAGGAGGACACGGCGGCGCGGCGGAGCTCACCGGGGGCGGGCCACTCGCGTGGTTCGGCGAGGAGTTCGACGGCGCCGGCCTCCCAGTCGACCTGGCTGGTGGGTTGTCCGGCGTGCAGGGTCCGGGGCAGCCGGCCGTGGCGCATGGCCATGACCATCTTGATGACTCCGGCGACTCCGGCCGCGGCCTGGGTGTGTCCGATGTTGGACTTCACCGACCCCAGCCACAGCGGCTCCGCACGGTCCTGACCGTAGGTGGCCAGGAGGGCCTGGGCCTCGATCGGGTCGCCGAGCGGGGTGCCGGTGCCGTGTGCCTCCACGGCGTGCACCTGGCGGGGTTCGAGCCGGGCGTCGGCGAGGGCGGCGCGGATGACGCGCTGCTGGGACGGGCCGTTGGGGGCGGTCAGGCCGTTGGACGCGCCGTCCTGGTTGACGGCGGTCCCCCGCACGACGGCGAGCACCTTGTGCCCGTGGCGACGGGCGTCGCTCAGCCGCTCCAGGAGCAGCATCCCCACGCCCTCGCCCCAGCCGGTGCCGTCCGCGCCCTCCGCGAACGACTTGCAGCGGCCGTCCAGGGCGAGGCCGCGCTGGCGGGAGAAGTCGATGAAGGTGTCGGGGGTCGACATGACGGTCACCCCGCCGGCCAGGGCGAGCCCGCACTCACCGGTGCGCAGCGCCTGCACGGCCAGGTGGAGGGCGACGAGGGAGGAGGAGCAGGCGGTGTCGATCGTGACGGCCGGGCCCTCGAGGCCGAGGGTGTAGGACACACGGCCGGAGGCGACGCTGCCGAGGTTGCCGTTGCCGAGGTATCCCTCGACGCCTTCGGGGACTTCCGTGAGCCAGCTGCCGTAGTCGTGGTACATCACACCCGCGTAGATGCCGGTGCGGCTGCCGCGCAGGGTGTGCGGGTCGATGCCGGCGCGTTCGAACGCCTCCCAGGCGGTCTCCAGCAGCAGGCGCTGCTGCGGGTCCATCGCGACGGCCTCGCGCGGGCTGATGCCGAAGAACCCCGGGTCGAAACGCGGTGCGTCGTGGAGGAATCCGCCCTCGCGCACGTGGGTGCGGCCCGGCGCGTCGGGGTCGGGGTCGTAGATGGCGTCGACGTCCCAGTCCCGGTCCGCGGGGAAGTCGCCCACGGCGTCCACTCCGGCGTCGACCAGCTGCCACAGCTGCTCGGGCGTGCTGACGCCGCCGGGGTAGCGGCAGCTCATGGCGACGACGGCGACGGGCTCGTGCGCGGCTTCGGAGATCCGGTCGTTGGCCCGGCGCAGCCGCTCGTTCTCGAGCATGGCCTCACGCAGCGCCTCGACGATCTGCTCGACAGATGTGTCCACGGTCGGTGTCGCTCCCTGCTGACTCGGCGGCGCTGATGATGCGGTGAAGGTGGAGACGCGGTGGTGGTGCGCCGGAGGCGGATCGCCGGTGCCGGACGCGGCGCGGCGTCCGGCACCGGGGCGGCTCACTCGGGGGTGCTGCGGTTGAGGGCGGCCCGCACCAGGTCCGCCACGCCCATGGACTTGATGTCCATGGGCGGCTCGGCCGCGGCCTCGGCGGGTGCGGACCCGGAGAGTTCCAGCAGCCCGTCGAGGAGTCCCGCCTCGCGGATCCTCGCGACCGGGATACGGGCGATGAGGTCCCGCACCTCGTCGTCGGCCCGTGTGTCGGCGGGCTCCGGTCCCGCGTCCGGGGCGAACCGGTCGAGCAGGTGGTCCGCGAGGGCCGTCGGGGTGGCGTAGTCGAAGATGAGGGTGGAGGGCAGGCGCAGTCCGCTGACGGCGTTGAGGCGGTTGCGCAGTTCGACGGCGGCGAGCGAGTCGAAGCCCAGCTCGGTGAAGGCGCGCCGGGGGTCGACGGCCCCGGGGCCGTCGTGGCCGAGTACCCCCGCGACCTCGGTGCGGACCGCTTCGAGCACCGTGTGCGCGTGGTCGGCCTCCGGCAGCCCGGCCAGGCGTTCGCCGAGTGTGCGGGCGCGGTCGTCCTGCGCCGCGCGGGCGGTGACACCGGCCAGGGTGCGCAGCACGGGGGGTACGTCGTCGCCCCGGCGGCGCAGCGCGGCGGTGTCCAGCCGGACCGGCACCAGGGCGGGGAGCCCGGACTCCACGGCGGCGTCGAACAGTTCCAGCCCTTCGGCCGGGTCGAGCGCGCCGATTCCGGACCGCTCGATGCGCTGCACGTCGTCCCGGTCGAGACCGGCGCCCATGCCGCTGCCGGCCCAGAGGCCCCAGGCGAGCGAGGTGGCGGGGAGGTTCAGCCCGGCACGGTGGGCCGCCAGGGCGTCGAGGAAGACGTTGGCCGCGGCGTAGTTCCCCTGGCCCGCGGCGTCGATGGTGCCGGCGGCCGAGGAGAACAGCACGAAGTGGGACAGGTCCCGGTCGAGGGTGAGCCGGTGCAGGTGCCATGCGGCGTCCGCCTTGGGGCGGAGCACGGTGTCCAGGCGCGTGGGGGTGAGCGCGGGGACCAGCCCGTCGTCGAGTACGCCGGCGGTGTGCACGACGCTGTCGACGGGGTGGGCGGCCAGCAGTGCGGCGAGTGCGTCCGGGTCGGCGACGTCGCAGGCGGCGAGGTCGGCGCGGGCGCCCCGGGCGGCGAGGTCGTGGACCAGTCCGGCGGCGCCGGGGGCGTCGGGCCCCCGGCGGCCCGCGAGGACGAGACGGGTGACGCCGTGCCGGGTGACGAGGTGGCGGGCCACCAGGGCGCCGAGCCCGCCGGTGCCACCGGTGACGAGGACGGTGCCCCAGGGCCGGCCGGTGTGCGGGGCGTCCGGTTCCGCGGCGCGCGTCAGACGCGGTGCGTGGGCCCGGCCGTCCCGCCACAGCACCTCGGGCTCGCCGGAGTCGAGGACGGCGGCCAGCGCGGCACGGTCGGGTACGGAGCTGTCGGGCCCCGTCCGGCCGACGAGGACGATCCGGTCCGGGTCCTCGGCCTGGGCGGCCCGTACGAGTCCGTGCACGGCGGCGTCGGCGAGGGTGCCCGCGGTGAGGACCAGCAGCACCGAGCCGGCCCACCGCTCGTCGCCCAGCCACTCCTGGACGGTCGCGAGGGTCGCGTCCAGCGTGGCGCGCACCGCCCCGGGCAGCTGCTCCGCGTCGTGCTGCGGGGCGCGTACCGGCAGGACGACGACATCGGGCGCGGGGCCGTCGATCGCGGCCAGGGCGGGGTGTGCGGGGGCTCCGAGGCCCGCGTCGTCGGGGCCGAGCACGGCCCAGGTGCGGCGCTCGGGGCGCCCTGCGGCGTCCGGCAGCGGTTCGCTCCCGGTGACGTAGAGGGAGCGCGCCCGCCCGGTGAGCCGGTCGGCGGTGACGGGGCGGGTGACGTAGGACTCGACGGTGGCCAGCGGCCTGCCCTCGGTGTCCGTCAGTTCGAGCCGGGTGCCCTCCTCGCCCGGGGTGACCCGGACGCGTGCGGCGAGCGCCCCCCGGCCGTGCGCGGCGACGCCGGTCCAGGCGAAGGGCAGGGCGATCGTGCCGGTGGGTGTGTCGTCGCCGGGTCCCTCGTCGGTGAGGGACGTGGCGTGCAGGGCGGAGTCCAGCAGGGCGGGGTGCAGGGTGTGCCGGGCGGCGTCCTGCCGTGCGTCGGCGGGCAGTTCCAGCTCGGCCAGGACGGTGTCGCCGAGCCGCCAGGCGGCCCGTACGCCGCGGAAGACGGCGCCGTAGTCGTAGCCCTCGCCGTGCAGGCGCGGGTAGAGGCCGGCGGTGTCGAGCGGGACGGCGCCCGGTGGCGGCCAGGCACCGTCCGGTGCGGTCCGCGTGCCGGTGAGGGTGCCGGTGGCGGTGAGGGTGCCGGTCGCGTGCCGTGTCCAGCCCTCGTCCTCGGGTGCGTTCCCGGGCCGGGAGTGGATCTCGACGGAGCCGTCGGGCCGCGCGGCGACCTGGAGGTGTACGGCAGCGTCCCCGGGGAGCGCCAGCGGGGCCTGGAGGGTGAGTTCCTCCAGGACGGGCCGGCCGGTCAGCCGCCCGGCGTGCAGGGCGAGGTCGACCAGCGCGGCACCCGGCAGCAGCACCGAGCCGAGCACGGCGTGCTGGGTGAGCACCGGGTGGGTGGCGGTGGAGATGCTTCCGGTGAGCAGGGTTCCGCCGTCACCGGGCAGGTCCAGCCGGGCGCTGACGAACGGGTGGTCGGCGGTGGCGAGCCCGTGTCCGGCGGCGTCGCCCCTGGCCGTGGCCGTCGGCAGCCAGTAGGGGCGGTGCTCGAAGGCGTAGGTGGGCAGTTCGGTGGGGCGGCCGGTGTAACCGGCGTACAGGAGCGACCAGTCGACGTCCGTCCCCCGGGTGTGCACCGCCGCCAGGGCGGCGAGCAGACCGGGGACCTGGGCGGTGTCCTTGCGGGCCGTGGGGACGAACGCGGTCCCCTCGGCGTCGGGGAGGCAGTCGGGGCCCAGGGCCGTCAGGACGGGTGCGGCGCCCAGTTCGAGGAAGGTGTCGACGCCCTGCGCGGCCAGCGTCCCGACGGCGTCGGCGAAGCGCACGGTCTGCCGTACGTGGCGCACCCAGTAGTCGGCGGAGGCGAGTTCGGCGGCCGTCGCCCGGACACCGGTGAGGGTGGACACGATGGGCAGGACCGGTTCCGCGGCCGGGAGGGCCGCCATCACCTGGCGGAACTCCTCCAGCATGGGCTCCATGTGAGGGGAGTGGAAGGCGTGCGAGACACGCAGCCGCCGGGTGGTCGCGAAGTGCGCGGCGACGGCGGTGACGGCGTCCTCGTCCCCGGAGAGGACCACGGCGCGCGGGCCGTTGACCGCGGCGATGGCGCACCGTGCGTCCAGCAGCGGCGCCACCTCCTCCTCGGTGGCCTGTACGGCGATCATCGCGCCGCCCGCGGGCAGTGCCTGCATCAGCCGGCCGCGCGCCGCGACGGCGGTCACGGCGTCCTGCAGCGACCAGACGCCCGCGACGTGCGCGGCGGCGAACTCCCCGACGGAGTGGCCGGCCAGCCACGCGGGCCGCACCCCGAACGACTCCAGCAGGCGGTGGAGGGCGACCTGGGTGGTGAACAGGGCGGCCTGGGTGTAGGCGGTCTGCTCCAGGATGTCGGGGTGGTCACCGAGGACGACCTCGGCGAGGGGCCGTTCCAGGTGCTTGGCGAAGAGTTCGGCGACGCGGTCGAAGTGCTCGGCGTAGACCGGGTAGGCGTCGTACCAGTCGCGGCCCATGCCGGGCCGCTGGGCGCCCTGCCCGGAGAAGAGGTGGGCGAGGGAGCCGTCGGTGGCGGTGCCGGTGACCAGCAGGCCGGGTGCCTCGTGGCCCCGGGCCAGGGTGTCCAGCGCTTCGGCGGTCCTCGGCCCGTCGGTGGCCAGGACGACGGCGCGGTGGGGATGGGTGGTGCGGGTGGTGGCGAGCGCCAGGCCGAGGTCCGCGGGCGCGGCGCCGGTCAGGTCCCGCAGCCGGGCGGCCTGGCCGCGCAGTGCCTCGGGTGAGCGCGCGGAGACCGGGAGGGCGAGCACGGGCGGCACGGTGGCCGGGTCGGGCTCCGCGGTCTCCGGCTCGTCGGCGGTGAACTCCTCCAGGATCACGTGGGCGTTGGTGCCGCTGATCCCGAAGGAGGAGACACCTGCGCGGCGCGGCCGGTCCGGGGCGGGCCAGGGCCGCTCGTCGGTGAGGAGCCGCACCGCGCCCGCCGTCCAGTCCACCTGGGGCGAGGGGGCGTCGACGTGGAGGGTGCGCGGCAGGGTGCCGTGCCGCATCGCCATGACCATCTTGATGATGCCGGCGACACCGGCGGCGGCCTGGGTGTGCCCCATGTTGGACTTGACGGAGCCCAGCCACAGCGGCTCGTCGTCCGGCCGCTCCTGTCCGTAGGTGGCCAGCAGGGCCTGTGCCTCGATCGGGTCGCCGAGCGTGGTGCCGGTGCCGTGCGCCTCGACGGCGTCGACGTCGGCGGTGGTGAGTCCGGCGGCGCTGAGCGCGGCGCGGATCACACGCTGCTGGGAGGGGCCGTTGGGGGCGGTCAGGCCGTTGGAGGCCCCGTCGGAGTTCACGGCGGAGCCGCGCACGGTGGCCAGCACCCGGTGACCGTTGCGGCGGGCGTCGGAGAGGCGCTCGACGACGAGCATGCCGACGCCCTCGCCCCAGCCGGTGCCGTCGGCGGCCGCGGCGAACGACTTGCAGCGGCCGTCCGCGGCCAGGCCGCGCTGCCGGGCGAAGTCGACGAAGGTGTCGGGGGTCGACATGACGGTGACGCCGCCGACCAGCGCGAGGTCGCACTCCCCCTGCCGCAGCGCCTGCGCGGCGAGGTGGAGGGTGACCAGGGAGGAGGAGCAGGCGGTGTCGACGGTGACGGCCGGGCCCTCCAGCCCGAGGGCGTAGGCGACGCGCCCGGAGACGACGCTGCCCAGGCTGCCGTTGCCGAGGTAGGCGGCAAGGTCGTCGGGGACGTCGGTCAGCCAGGTGCCGTAGTCGTGGTACATGACGCCCGCGAACACGCCGGTGCGGGAGCCGCGCAGGGCCGCCGGGTCGATCGCGGAGCGTTCCAGGGCCTCCCAGGAGACCTCGAGGAGCAGGCGCTGCTGCGGGTCCATGGCGGTGGCCTCGCGCGGGCCGATGCCGAAGAAGCCGGGGTCGAAGTCGGCCGCGTCGTAGAGGAAGGCGCCCTCCCGGGTGTACGTGCGGCCGGGGGTGCCGGGCTCGGGGTCGTACAGGGCGTCCGTGTCCCAGCCGCGGTCGGCGGGGAAGTCGCCGACCGTGTCGACACCGTCGGCGACCAGGCGCCACAGGTCCTCCGGGGAGCGGACGCCGCCGGGGTAGCGGCAGCCCATGCCGACGATGACGACGGGGTCGTCGCGGTCGGCGGGGCGCGGTCCCGGGGCGGGCTCGCCGGCCGGCCGTGAGGTGCCGAAGAGGGCGTCCTGGACATGGTCGGCGAGGGCGCGCGAGGTGGGGTGGTCGAAGACGAGGGTGGCCGGGAGCCGCAGTCCGGTGACGGTGTTGAGGCGGTTGCGGAGTTCGACGGCGGCCAGCGAGTCGAATCCCAGCTCGGTGAAGGCCCGTCCGGGGTCGATGGCCGACGGGGAGTCGTGCCGCAGGACCGCGGCCACCTCGGTGCGGACCAGGTCCAGCAGGGCGCGTTCCCGGTCCGCGGCGGGCAGGTCGGCCATCCCCCGCTCCTGGTGGGGCGCCGTGCGGGCGGCGGCCCGGCGGGTGACGGGGCGGACGAGGCCGCTCAGCAGCGGTGGCGGGCCGTCGGGCCGGCGTCGCACGGCGGCGGCGTCGATCTCCACGGGGACGAGGTGAGGGCTGCCGGAACGGATCGCGGCGTCGAAGAGCCGCAGGGAGTGGTCGGCGGACAGCCCGGGGACCCCGTAGGCGGCCACGCGCTCCAGGGCGGTGGTGTCCAGTGCGGCGCCCATGCCGGTGCCGGTGGCCCACAGGCTCCAGGCGAGGGCCGTGGCGGGCAGTCCGTGCGCCGCCCGGTGGGCGGCGAGGGCGTCCAGGTACGCGTTGGCGGCGGCGTAGTTGCCCTGGCCCGCTCCGTCGAGGACGGCGGCGAGCGAGGAGAACAGCACGAAGTGGGACAGGTCCCGGTCGAGGGTGAGTTCGTGCAGGTGCCAGGCGCCGGCGGCCTTGGCGTGGAGGACCTCGTCGACCATGTCGTCGGTGAGGCTCTCGACGATGCCGTCGCGAACCGTGCCCGCGGCGTGGACGACGGAGTCGACCGGATGCCGGGCCAGCAGGTCGCGTACCGCCTCCCGGTCGCCGACGTCGCAGGCGGCCACGGTCACCTCGGCGCCCAGCGCGGTCAGTTCGGCGTGCAGTCCGGGGGCGTGCCCCCGGCGGCCGGCGAGGACCAGCCGGCGCACCCCGTGGGCGCGCACCAGGTGGTGGGCGAGCAGGGCGCCGAGGCCGCCGGTGCCGCCGGTGATGAGGACCGTGCCCCACTCGGCGGCCGGCCGGGGCGCGGCGGCCGGCTCGGCGGCCAGCCGGGGCACGGCGAACCGGCCTCCGGCGAGGGAGAGTTCGGGCTCCCCGGTGGCGAGCACCTGGCGCAGCTCCGCCTCGGAGGGCAGGCCGTCGTGCTCGACGAGGACGTAGCGGTCCGGGTTCTCGGCCTGCGCCGAGCGGACCAGACCGCGTACGGCGGCGTGGGCGGGGCTGCCGGGCGCGGTGACGAGGACGAGGCGGGTACCGGAGGCCCGTTCGTCCGACTGCCAGGTCCGCAGCAGCCGCAGGGTGGCCAGGACGTGGGTGCGCGCCTCGGCGGCGTCGGCGCCCGCAGGGCCGGCCGGGCGGTACACCACGGCGTCCGGGGCGGGGGCGTCGAGCAGCGCGTCCAGGGCGGGTGCGAGGGCGTCGTCCGACGGGGCGGCCGGGTGGGGGCCGCCGTCCAGGACGGCGGTGCGCAGGGGTGCGGTGGTGGTCGGCCGGGGGTGCGACGACCACCGCACGGCGTACAGGACGTCCTCGTCGGGTACCGGCAGGGAGGTCATGGCCTCGACGTCGGCCACGGGCGCGCCGGTGGTGTCGTAGAGGCGCAGCCCCAGGGTGTCGCCCTCGCGGCGGGTGATCCGTACGCGCAGGGCCGCCGCCCCGGTGGCGTGCAGGCGGACGCCGGTCCAGGCGAACGGGAGGAGCACCTCGCCGCGCGGCGGGGCGTCGAGGTCGGCGGCGTGCAGCGCGGCGTCCAGCAGCGCGGGGTGGAGTCCGAAGCGCGCCGCGTCGGCGGTGGCGTCCCCGGGCAGGGCCACCTCGGCCAGGACGTCCTCGCCGTGCCGCCAGGCGGCGCGCAGGCCCTGGAAGACGGGGCCGTAAGCGTAGCCCTGGTCGGCGAGGCCGGCGTAGACCTCCGTGGTGTCCAGCGGTTCGGCGTCCGGCGGCGGCCAGGCACCCGGCTCGGCGCCGACGGCCGGCGTGGCGGAGTCGGTGTCGGTGAGCAGTCCGGCCGCGTGCCGGGTCCAGGGCGCGTCCTCGTCGGCGCGCGAGTGGACGGTGACGGTGCGGCGTCCGGATCCGTCGGGTTCCCCGACGGCCACCTGGACGGCGACGTGTTCGTCGGCGGCGAGCACCAGCGGGGCGCCGAGGGTGAGTTCCTCCAGCTCGGTGGCGCCGACGTGGTCCCCCGCCCGCAGGGCGAGTTCGACGAAGGCGGTGCCGGGCAGCAGCACGCGCCCGGCGATCACGTGGTCCGCGAGCCAGGGATGGGTGCGGGTGGAGAGGCGTCCGGTCAGGACGACGCCCTCCGCGCCGACCGCGACCACGGCCGCCAGCAGGGGGTGTCCGGCCGCGGTCTGCCCCAGGCCGGCCGCGTCGGCGGCGGTGCCGGGGTCCAGCCAGAAGCGGCGCCGCTGGAACGGGTAGCCGGGCAGCTCGACGCGGCGGGCCTCCCGTCCGGCGTGGTGCCGTGCCCAGTCGACGGGGACGCCGCGGGCGTGCGCCGCGGCGAACGCGGTGAGGGCCTCGCGCGACTCGGGCCGGTCGCGCCGCAGCACCGGCAGGAAGGCTGTGCCGGGGGCGTCCGTGCAGTCGGGGCCCATGGCCGTCAGCACCGCGTCGGGGCCGATCTCCAGGAACGTCCGGACGCCGGAGTCGGAGAGCCACCGTACGGCGTCGTGGAAGCGGACCCGGGCGCGGACGTGTTCCACCCAGTACTCGGGGTCGCACAGTTCGCGGCCGACGGGGGCGCCGGTCACGGTCGACACGACCGGCACGGTGGGTTCGGCGTAGTCCAGTACCCGCGCGACCCGGCGGAACTCGTCCAGCATCGGTTCCATCAGCGGCGAGTGGAAGGCGTGGCTGACGCGCAGGCGCTTGGTGTCGTGGCCGCGGGCGGCGAGTTCGCCGGCGATGCGCTCGACGTCGTCGAGGTCGCCGGAGACGACGACGGAGGCGGGGCCGTTCACGGCCGCGATGCCGGTGCGCCCGGTGAGCAGCGGAGCGACGTCGCTCTCGCCGGCACGGACGGCGACCATGGCACCGCCCTCGGGCAGCGCCTGCATGAGCCGGCCGCGCGCGGCGACCAGGATGGTGGCGTCCTGCAGCGTGAGGACCCCGGCCACGTGCGCGGCGGCGATCTCGCCGACCGAGTGCCCGGCGAGGTGGTCCGGGCGCATCCCCCAGCTCTCCAGCAGGCGGTGGAGGGCGACCTCGACGGCGAACAGGGCGGGCTGCGCGTATTCGGTGCGGTGCAGCAGTTCCGCTTCCGGTGTGCCGGGCCGGGCGAAGAGGACGTCCTTGAGCGGCCTGGGGAGCTGGAGGTCGAAGTGGGCGCAGACGTCGTCGAGGGCGTCGGCGAACGCGGGGTGTGCGGCGGCGAGTTCACGGCCCATGCCGGATCGCTGGCTGCCCTGCCCGGTGAACAGGAAGCCGAGTTCGCCGCCGGCCCGTGGGACGGCGGGGGTGCTCCCCGAGGCCACGCCGGTGAGCGCGGCGCGCAGCTCGGCGCTGTCGGCGGCCACGAGGACGGCCCGGTCGGGAAGGGCCGCCCGGGTGGTGGCCAGAGCGTGGGCGAGGTCGGCGGGTTCCGTGGTCCCGGCCAGCGGCAGCAGGTCGGCGGCGCGGGCCCGCAGGGCGGCCTCGCCCCGGGCGGACAGCGGGAAGACGAGGGGGACCCCGGCGCCGTCCCCCGTATCGCTCCCGTGGGTGAGGTGCGCCGCGTCCGGGTCCGTGGCCGGGACACCGGCCGGATCCTCGGCGCGGTCCTCGGAGTCCGGCTGCTCCAGGATGACGTGTGCGTTGGTGCCGCTGACGCCGAAGGAGGAGACCCCCGCCCGGCGGGGACGGCCGGTCCGGGGCCAGGGCCGCTGCTCGGTGACCAGTTCCACGCTGCCGGACGCCCAGGCGGCGTGCGGGGTGGGGGCGTCGACGTGCAGGGTCGCCGGGACCTGGCCGTGCCGCATGGCGAGGACGGTCTTGATCACACCGGCCACGCCCGCGGCGGCCTGGGTGTGCCCCAGGTTGGACTTGACCGAGCCGAGCAGCAGCGGGGCTCCGTCCGGGCGGCCCTGCCCGTAGGTGGCCAGGAGCGCGGTCGCCTCGATGGGGTCGCCCAGGCGGGTGCCCGTGCCGTGCGCCTCCACCACGTCGACGTCGGCGGGTCCGAGTCCGGCGACGGCCAGCGCACGGCGGATCAGCCGTTGCTGCGCGGTGCCGTTGGGGGCGGTGAGTCCGTTGGAGGCGCCGTCCTGGTTGACGGCGGAGGACCGTACGACGGCGAGCACCCGGTGGCCGTTGCGGCGGGCGTCGGAGAGCCGTTCCAGGACGAGGACACCGACGCCCTCGGCGAAGCCCGTGCCGTCCGCGGCGGCGGCGAAGGCCTTGCAGCGGCCGTCCGCGGACAGCCCGCGCTGCCTGCTGAACGCGGTGAAGACCCCCGGCCCGCCCATCACCGCGACCCCGCCGGCCAGCGCCAGCGACGACTCGCCCTGCAGCAGCGAGCGGCAGGCCAGGTGGACGGCGACCAGGGAGGCGGAGCAGGCGGTGTCGACGGTGACGGCCGGGCCCTCGGTACCCAGCACGTAGGCGACACGGCCGGAGATGACGCTGGAGGCGTTGCCGGCCAGCAGGTGGGCGTCGAGTCCGTCCGGGGCGTCGTGCAGGCGCGGGCCGTACTCCTGCACCTCGGCACCGAAGAACATGCCGGCCGCGGTGCGGCGCAGTGCGGTGGGGTCGATGCCGGCGTCCTCCAGGGCCAGCCAGGAGGTCTCCAGGACCAGCCGCTGCTGCGGGTCCATGGCCATCGACTCACGCGGGCTGATGCCGAAGAACTCGGCGTCGAACTCGGTGGCCGTGTCGAGGAACCCGCCGGTACGGGCGTACGAGCTGCCGGGGACGTCCGGGTCCTCGTCGAAGAGCTGCTCGAGGTCCCAGCCCCGGTCCCGGGGGAAGTCGGAGAGCACCTCGCCGCCGTCGGCCAGCAGGCGCCAGAGGTCGGCCGGGGTCTCGATGCCTCCGGGGAAGCGGCAGCCGATGCCGACGATCGCCACGGGTTCGTCGGCGAGGACGTCAGCGGCCGGCTCCGGCGTCGCGTCCGCCGCGGCGCCGTCCCCGGCCAGCAGCCGGTCGGCCAGGTCGCGCACGGTGGGGCAGTCGTAGGCCAGGCCGACCGGCAGGTCGAGGCCGGTCCGCTCGGTCAGCCTCCGGTGCAGGTCGACCGCGGCGAGCGAGTCGAGCCCCTGTTCCGCCAGCGGTACGGACGGGTCCAGGGTCCCCGAGGTGCCCGGCCGGGCCGCCTCGACCGCCTCGGTCACGGCGGCGCGCACCAGATCCGTCACGAGTCTGCGGTGCTGCGTCGGAGCGGCCTCGGCGAGCAGTCGCGCCAGGGCTGATTCGGATCCGGGCCCGTTCATCCACGCATCTCCACTTTCGGCCGACACCGTTTTCCACCTTTTTTCTCACGGTAATGACGACCCCTGAAGGCCCACACCCTTAGGCACCCCTAGGGGGTCGACGGGGCGAATCCCACGCTCAGGAACGGGCGTTGTGGTCGTCGAACGAACGCCGGACGTAGGACAGGGAGGCGAGCAGCTCCGAGGAGGTGACGGTGTGGGCCGGGCGGGCGTCGACGACGCCGGACAGCGGCATCTTTCCCACGTCGGACCAGCACAGCCGGCCGTCCTCGGCGATATAGCTCCGGCTCAGTCCGGCATTGTCGGGATGCAGGCAGTAGGGCACGTCCAGCCGGCCCTCGGAGAACGCCCTCAGCAGTGCGGTGCCGAGGTCGTCGTCCAGGTTCAGCACCGCGTCGACCAGCGCGTACGCCTCGGCGTACGTCTCCGTGCCGGTGCCCTCCAGGGGGTCCCGGACGGTGCGCGCGGCGACCGCGGCGGCGTGTTCGAGGGCGGACACGTTCTCCGCCACCGACGGAATGCGCCGGGATTCCGCGACGGTTTTCACGATGAGGCGCTCGGAGCCGCTCTGGACGGCCAGTTCGGCGGCCTGGGCGAGCAGTCGTCGGGCGCCGTGTTCGGTTTCCGGGAACAATCCCATGTAGGCGTAGACGACCACGTGCCATTCGGTGTCCGAAAGGAAGCGTGTGCACAGACTGCGTAACGCCGCGACCGCTTCGGAGTCCTGACGCCGATTCGTCTGCTGGGCGTAGCTCACCGAAATGCTCCGGATTCCGTGCCGGCGGAAGAACAGCGCTTCGAGCACACTGACCGCGACGAGCAGTCCGGGCGGGCAGAGCTGGCCGAGCACGCATCCCCCGAAGGTCTCCAGGTGCGGTTCGGCTCCGGTGCGGCGGAGCGTGGCGAAGTGTTCGCAGGACTCCGTCCAGTGGGCGACGGAGTCGCGCAACGGGACTCTGCCGTACGGGAGGCAGTAGGAGACGGGGCCGCCCTCGGAGGCGTCCAGTCCCACGGCCGTCAGCGCGCGGAAGATGTGCTGGGGCGCCGCCGAGCCGTGCCGCACCTGCACCGGGAACTGCGGCCCGTGGATGCCGTCCAGGACCCGCCGGGTGGTGGCCGTCTCATGGCTCACGAGCGGGTAGCCGTTGAGGTCGACCCCTTCGAGGACGGCGAGTTGCGCGGACTCCAGGTCGCCGACCCGGGTGTAGCTGTCCAGGGTGAGGGTGCCGACGGTCGTCGCGTCGGCGTCCCGGGTGGCGAGCAGCCCGGCGCGCATGCGCTGCGGGCTGCTCATTCCCATCCGGGGCTGCACCACCAGCCGGCCGGCGTGGTGGGCCCGGCGCACGAACGCGCCGAATCCGGCACCGGTCACACCAGGGCCCGCTGGGGCAGGGCGTCGAGCATCCGGCGGAAGGCCGCTATGCCGTCGGCCGACTCCTCGAACACCTCGTCGTAGCCGGCCGCGCGCAGTGCGGCCGACTCCTCGTCACCGCAGGGCCCGGCGATGCCGAGCTTGCCGCCGATGACGACGGGCACGTCGGCGAGGGCGGGGTGCTCGCGCAGCCGGGTCACGGTGCGCATGCCGTCGTGGTAGCCGTGTCCGTTGACGCTGCTGACGACGATCAGTGCGGGGTCGTGCAGGAGGGCCTCGCCGATCAGCAGGTCCTCGGGGACG
>Ga0164308_10000646_pt1 | contig 18763 bp, 18 predicted proteins | sample Whisoiple_246_MG_FD_109983 | JGI IMG/M metagenome (GOLD analysis project Ga0164308, IMG submission 109983) | Soil microbial communities amended with fresh organic matter from upstate New York, USA - Whitman soil sample_246_MG | ecosystem: Environmental > Terrestrial > Soil > Unclassified >...
GGCCGCGCCGACCGGACGCCACGGTGCCAGGGATCGCGCGAACCGCTCGGCCTCGGCGATGCTCATCGTGTCCGCGACGGCGTAGAAGGCGTCGTCGAGTTCTTCTGGCAGCGATGTCACCGGTAACCCACCCCCACCCGCTTGCGAAGCACTCCGTCGAACAGCCGGTAGGTGGTATCGGGATCGAAGCCGACGCCCGATGTCGCCGGCAGCCCGGCTCCGACGCCCACCTCGGGGGCCAGCCGCAGGAAGCACACCCGGCCGACACCCCGCTTGCCGGTGGCGCCCGCCCAGTCTTCGGCCGCCCCGCAGTTGTCGTCGACGATCACCCACAGCGGCGGCGCCGACGGATCCGGTCCGCCGTGCAGGCCACTCGCGGGCGGCGTCCACTCCTTGCGGTCGAGCAGGTCGTCGCCGGCGAAGGCTTCCAGGTCGGCGGGCGAGCTGAACACCAGCCTGCGTTCGCCGCATCCGTCGCGGGCCTCGGGATGCTGGCAATGCGGAAGCCACTTCGCCCAATCCCACCGGTCGGGAGCCGACGTGACGATCATGATCTGTAGATCGGCCGGGCTGTGGAAGGCGGCCAGCTGGCAGATCATCGACCTGCAGATGCCGCGAACGGCATCCATCTCACCGACCAGGGATATGCCCGGGCTGCGCTCCAGCCACAGCACCCGGGCCATGTCGCGGACGTGGCGTTGTTCGAGCAGGAACTTGCGCAGCGCGTGGCCGGTCGCCGGCTCGATCTTGGAGGCCGCCGCAATCTGAGGCTTGTCGATGGTCATCGCAAGGTCGACACGTCCGGTGCCCAGCCGCACCACCCCGAACTCGGGGTCGCCCTGGCGGCGCTCCCACATCCGGGGCGAGCCTGCGACGCTGATCAACTCCGATGGCGCCCAGTGGCTGTGTTCCCGGTGCTCCCATTGCTTGCGCGCGGCCTCCTGAACCTCGCCGCGCACCTCGTCGAGGCGGGCGAAGTACTCCCGGCGGTACTGCTCGAGCTGACTCCACGGCATCTTCTGGGCGGCGCCGCGTCCCCGGAACAGCATCCCTCCCATGCTCATCAGCATGATCAGCGGAAAGATAGCAAACCCGGTAGCAAGCGATCGCTGACCCGAAACATACATCGCGATGATGAAGCCGAGGACCCCGACGATCAGGCCGATCGGCAGCACGATGCCCCAGATGCTGCGGGGCGGCGGAACCGGCGCGGCGATCGGTGGTTCGACCGCGATCTTGCCCCCACCGGCCTCGGGAGGTGGCACGCGCGGCGGCGGCACGAAGGGGCGCGTGGTCACGTCGTCACCCTAACCGAGATCTGGGCATTAGCAGGCCGGCAACTTTTCACCTGCCATCAGCGGCTGGCCTTCCAGGATTCTTGGGCAACGACATTGGCCCTGGCAAGCAAATCGTTGAGCTTCTCCTCGAGACCGAGATGGGTGAGCCTGCCCGGCACCGATTCGTGAATGGACAGGCTGAGCAGGCGCCCGTCCGGTCCGAGCTGGACACGGATGTCCCCGTCGGGGTCGAGGGCGTCGGTGCGCAGCGCGGCCAGCCGATCAAGGATGGACGTCAGCTCGTCGTAGGTCGCCGCCAGTTCGGCCTGGCTGTATTTGACCTTGGCTGCGTCGTCGAGGTCGTCGAAGCCGGTCATATTCGTCGGGTCTTCGCGCAAGCGCTCATCATGTGCGCTCACTATCCAACGGCGCCAACGTGATTCGTCGCAGCACCGTTCCACGCGGCGGCGGGTCGTCGTCCTCGGTGTCGGCCCGGGTTCGCGACGCCGCGGCCGCGGCGGCGGTGCGATCGGAAACCCTGCCGGTGACCGGCTCGGTGTGCGGCTGGGGTGGGGTGACCACCTTCTTGTCCGCAGGCACCCGGTCGGCACCGCCGTCGTGGCCGCCCTGGCCGTGCGGCATCATCCCACTCATCGGCATGCCCATTCCCATCCCGCCCATCGCGCTGCCGCCCGCGGGTGTCGGGGTCGGGGGAGGCGCCGCACCCGAGGGCATGGTTGGCGGGGTGTGCGAGGTCGACGGCGTGACGGCCGGTCCGAGCGCACCGGCCGGATGAGTGTCTCCGCCGGCCCCGCCGCCACCGGATCCGCCGGCTCCCTTGGCCTTGGAAAGCTCGTCGGGGCGGAGGTCACCGACGGATTTGGCCAACTCTGCGTCCGTCGCCTTCTTCGACGCCAACCCGGACAGCCCCTGGCCGGCCGTCTGCGCCAGGCCTTGGCCGGTCTGCATGAGTGCCTGCGGGACCTGACCGGCCATTCCGGCCATGCCGCCGGCCATACCTCCGATCGCGCCGAGCGCGGCGGGCAGCATCTGCGCCAGTTGACCTGCACCCTCCCCGGCCTGGCCCGCTTCCGCGGCTCCCGCCTTGGCCAGTTGAGCCTGCGCAGGCGCGGCGGCACCGTGGGGGATCGACGCCGCACCGGCGCTCGCGGGAACGGGAACGCCTCCTGCGCCCGCACCGCCGGCCGGGACCTGGGGTGTGGCCGGGGCTTTGGGCGACGTGCTGATCTCGGTCACGCCTGCGTAGCGGGTCGCCTCGCCGGTAGCGCGCGCTTCGAGTCGGCCGAGCGCCGCCCCTGCCTGCGACTTGCTGACCGGGTCGGTCGCCCGGTCGAAGGCATTGTGGGCGTCGGCGAACTCCTGCGGCTTGGGCGTTGCGGCGACAGTTTGGCTGTAGTCGTCGGCGTGCTTGCGAGCTTCGTCGGCCAGTTCGAACCAGCGGTCGGAGATCGTGTTGAGCGCGGTGACGTGTTCGTTGAGCCGGCCCGCGAGTGCGGCCGTGCCGACCGGGCTCTCCCACAGCTCCGGCACCAGTGCAGCGACCTCGCGCACGCTCGTCGCCGCGCTGTCGATCGCGGTCCCGTTGTTCGTTGCGGTGGTGCTGAACGAAGTCCCTCTGTCAGCGGATCCATTGTGGACGAGCTGCGAGAAGCCTTCGCCGCTGAGCGCCGCCCCCGGCGGGATGGGCACCCGTACGTCGGGCGGGACCAACGGAACGGGTTCCAGCGTGGCCAGTGCGGTGTCGTCGATCACCGCTGCCCCGGGCAGCAGCACATTCAGGCCCGCGGCGTTGAGCTCCTCCTGGGTACCGAACTTCTGCGCGATCAGGATCAGGTGCCCGGCGGCCTTGTGCAGGCTGTAGGCCTGCGCGCACGCCGCTCCCCACAACTGCATCGAGGCCATGTCGAGCCGCGCGGCGGCCCCGCCCGACGTGGGATCGGCTGCCAGCGGCGCCATTTCAGCGAGCAGGCCCTGCGCCGAAGTTGCCAGGCCAAGCAACTTCTGCGCGGCGGCGACGAGCCCAGCGACATCGACCTTCATCAGCGACCTACAGCTCTGCGAGCTTCCGCTCGGCGGTGGCGAGGTCCTGCTCGGTCGGCATATCGTCCACAGGAATCGACCTCCCCTCCAGCTCGGCTCGGATCACCAGCTGCCCCCTCAGATACGCGACATCGTTACACGCCATGATGCCCTGCGCGATCTCGATGGCCGACCGCTTCATCGCGGCGGGCTCGATCTGCACGCCGAGCGTGTGACCGGCGACCGCCACCCGGACGAATATCGTGTTGTCCGGTGTCGCGGCGGTGAAGGAGTGCTCAGTCAAGGCGCAGCTCCGCGGCGTTGATCTCTTCCTGGTCGCTGAACCGGACCGCGATGGACCGCAGATTGTCGGCCGCGGCACGATGCGCCGCCTCGTGGTCGGCGAACGCCGCGTCGCGGCGCTGAACGACCTCGTTCGCGGCCGCCTTGAACTGATGCATGATCGGCCCGTGGGTGGTCAATGACGCGAGTATCTCCGATCCTGCGCGGCGGGCGACGGCGATCTCGTCGGCCACCCCGTCATGCGACGCGGCGACCTGGTTCAGCAGCGAAGGGGTGATGCGGATGGTGGTCATGGGTGCTCCTACAACAGACGGGCCGGCCGAGTCTGGGCGGGGCCGTCCTCGTCGGCTGGCGGGTGATCGTCGGGCGGACGCGGCCCGGTGCGCCGGTCCTCGGGTTCGTCCTCTTCGTCGGCGTCTTCCCGGTCGGTCTCGTCTTCGGCCGCATCGGATTTCGACGTGTGGGCCCGCTCTTCGGTGAGGTCGTTTTCGGCTTCACCGCCGCGGTCGGCGAGTCCCGATGCCAAGCCGGCCAGCGGGGTCGCGGCTCCGGCCAGTCCACCCGCGCCCTGAGCGGGCGCCGCCGCCGCGCCCTGGGCCGCCTGGGGAAGCGACCCCAGCGCCGATCCGACGGCGGGCACTATGCCCGCCCCCTGATCGCCGGTTGATGAGCCGCCGGACGTCGGCCCCGGTGGCGGCTCCTCGGCACGCTCGGAAGTGGGGATCAGATACCCGCTGCCGAGTGCACGGGTGAGCTTCGCGTGGTCTTCGTCGGTAAGCGCGCCGGTCTCGACGATGTCGGCGATTTCGCCGACCTTGGTGCGCAGGAACAACAGGAAACCACGCTCGCCCGCGGGCGTGCCGAGCGCCGCAACCGGGTTGTTGATGGCCTCGATCACCTGCCGCTGAATGTCTTGCAGCGCGACGCGGCCGGACACCGTCACCGCGTGCGCGGACAGGATCGCCTCGGTGAGTTGGATTTCGGCAGAACGTATCTCGGAGTAGTCGTTACTCAGTCCGGCCTGCAGCGTGCGGACCGCGTCGGCCGCCTTGCCGGACTGTGAGGTGTCGACCGATGGTTGTGTCACAGCAGCCCGCGGCCCAGGTCGTCCTGAAGGTCGGGCCGCGGCGCGAACTCTGCGGGCAGTGTCGGCCGACCGGCGCCGTCGAACAGCTCCTGGGCATGCGACAACGCCGTCAGCACGGTGCTGACCTGCCCGAGCAGCCATCCGTCCACGTCCGCCCCTTTCGTCGCCAGTCAGCCTAACCCGCAGTACGGGGGCCTTTCTGCGGCAATTTCAATGCCGTCGGGGAGCGATAGCGACGCGTTGTCGTCAGGCGTCGAGGTCCTGTTCGACGAGCTCGGCGACGGTCGCAAGCGCCGCGTCGTCGTCGGAGGCAACGGTCACCTGGGCGCCGTTGGCCGCACCGAGCGTCATGATCATCAGGGCGGAGCCCGCGTCGACGGGCTCGCCGCCGTCCACCGAAAGCGTCACCGGCACACCGGCGTTGACGACGGCTTCGGCGATGATTGCCGCGGGTCGGGCGTGCAGGCCGATCGCCGATCCGACGGTGACGGTCTTTTCTGTCATGGGGTTCTCCTTGTTGTCGTTGAGGTTGATTGTGCGGATCAGGCGGTGGCCATCACGGGTGTTTGGTCCACCTTCACGCTGGGCTTCGCGAACTGCTTGGCGGCGATGACGGCGGCCGCTCCCGCCGCTGTGCCGACCGCGAGGGCGACCAGGAACCAGAGCAGGTTGCCGATGGCGAAGAACACGAAGATCCCGCCGTGCGGCGCCTTGAGCGTGACGTCGAAGGCCATGATCAGCGCGCCGGTGATCGCACCGCCGAACATCATCGACGGAATGACCCGCAGCGGGTCTGCCGCGGCGAACGGGATGGCGCCCTCGGAGATGAATGATGCGCCGAGAAGCCAAGCCGCCCTGCCGTTTTCCCGCTCAGGCTCTGTGAACAGACCCGGTCGGACGGTGGCGGCCAGAGCCATCGCCAGCGGCGGCACCATGCCCGCAGCCATCACCGCGGCCATGATGCGTAGCGACGACGGGTCGGCGACGTTGAGGCCGGCGGTGGCGAACGCGTAGGCCGCCTTGTTCACCGGTCCGCCAAGGTCGAAACACATCATCAGGCCGAGGATGACGCCGAGGATGATGACCGAGGTTCCCGTCATTCCGCCGAGCCAGTTGGTCAGCCCCGACGTGATGGCGGCCAGTGGGCGGCCGAGAAGCAGGAACATCAGCAGGCCGACGGCAAGCGACGCGAACAGCGGAATCACCACCACCGGCATCAGGCCGCGCAGCCATCTCGGGGTGTTGATGCGACTGATCCATAGCGCGGTGAACCCGGCGATCAGGCCACCGACGATGCCCCCGATGAATCCGCCGCCGACGAACACGGCCACGGCGCCCGCGGTGAACCCCGGTGCGATGCCTGGCCGATCGGCGATCGCGAACGAGATGTAGCCGGCCAAGGCTGGAACGAGGAACATGAAGGCAAGCCCGCCGAGGGTGAACAGCACCCCGCCGAGGTACTGCATGAGACCACCGGACGGCAGGTTGGTCAGTGAGTTGCTGCTGGCTATCACGTGGCCGATCGAGCCGAAACCATATGGCAGCGAGGGTTTCTCGCCGTCCGGTGAGTTGGCGATCTCGTATCCGCCGAACAGGAAGCCGAGCGCGATCAGCAGACCGCCGGCTGCGACGAACGGAATCATGTAGCTCACGCCGGTGAGCAGGATCTGTCGGGTGCGAGTGCCCCAACCGACACCGCCAGCGGGTGCACTGCTCGCGGGTGCGCCGGCCGCCGACCCCTCGACCCTGGCCGCGTTCGGATTGTCCGCAGCGGCAACGGCTTCGGCAACCATCTTGGCGGGCTCGTTGATCGCCCGCTTGACGCCGGACGCGATGACCGGCTTACCCGCGAACCGACCCCTGTCCTTCACACCGACGTCGGTGGCGAAGATGACGGCGTCGGCGCCGGCGATCGTCGAGGCGTCCAGTGGCGTGCTGCCCGACGAGCCCTGCGTCTCGACATGCAGCGTCACACCGGCTTCCTTGGCGGCGGCGACCAGCGAGTCGGCGGCCATGTAGGTGTGGGCGATGCCGGTCGGGCAGGCGGTGATCGCCACCAGTGTCCGTGGCTTGTCGGCGACCGGCTTGTCGGCCTTGGCTGCAGGCTTGGCCTTGTCGCCCGGATTGAGCACCTCGTCGACAAGGCCGACGACCTCGTCGGCCGTCTTCGCATCGCGCAGGGACGCGACGAAATCCTTGCGCACCAGCGCGCGGGCCAGGCTCGACAGCAGCTTCATGTGCTCGGCGCCGCCGCCTTCGGGAGCCGCGATCAAGAACGCCAGATCGGCAGGCCCGTCGGGTGCGCCGAAGTCGACGGCCGGCTGCAGCCGCGCGAAGCCGATCGATGCCGTCTCGACGTGCGGCGACCGGCAGTGCGGAATGGCGATGCCGCCGGGCAACCCGGTAGCGGACTGTTCTTCGCGGGCCATCGCCGCGGCGATCAGCCCTTCGGCGTCGGCAGTGCGTCCGGCATCGGCCAGGCTGCCGACCAGACGCCCGATCACCGATTGCTTGTCGGCACCCGCGTCCACGTCGAGCAGAACCAGATCGGCGTCGATGATGGGTCGGGAGGCGGTACTAGTCATGGCGATACCTTTGCTTGGTGGTTAGGAGCTGGCGGAGCTTGTGCGGGCGGGCGGAACAGACGAGATCGGGGTCACCCGAACGGCATTGAGGTCGATTTCTGAGGGAGTGGGGAGTGCAGAGCCCGGCAGGGCGGCCGCGGCGCTGCCGTAGCCGACGGCCATCTGCAGCCGGTGCGGCGGGTCGGCGCCACCGATATCGGCGAGGACATAGCCGGCGAGGCTGGAGTCGCCCGCGCCGACAGTGCTGCGCGGGACGGTGGGCGGCGGAATGGCCAGCCAACTGCCAGCGTCGGTGACCAGGACTGCGCCCGCGGCGCCGAGCGTGGCCAGCACCGCGCCGACGCCGCGGTCCACGAGGCGCTGAGCCGCCGCCACCACCGGCTCGGGATCGCCTTGAGCCACCGCTGCTTCCAGCGCCTGCGGCGAGTAGCCGATGACCCCTGCGAGTTCCTCGGCGTTGGGCTTGATGAGGTCGGGTGCGGCGCGGTCGAATCCGTCGACCAGGGCCGCGAGTGGTCGATCGGAGGTGTCGATCGCGACCTTGCAGGCATAGGGCGCCAGCTTCGCGACCACGTCGGCATACCAGGTCTCAGGCATGCCGGGCGGCAAGGATCCCGACATCACCACCCATTCGGCGTGTTCGGCGTGGCTGACGACAGCGCGGGTGAGCCCATCGATGGCGGCACCGTCCATATGGGCGCCGGGCTCGTTGATCTTCGTTGTGGTGCCGTCCATTTCGGTGATCGCGATGTTCGTCCGCACCGACGCGGTAACCGGGACGCAGCGGAACGGCACACCAATGGCCCGCAACGCGGTCACCATCGGATCCGTGCCTGATGCAGGGAGCAGCGCCACCGCGTCGACGCCTGCCAGGGACAGGGCGCGCGCGACGTTGACGCCCTTTCCGCCGGGTTCGGTCGTGACCGAGCTGACCCGGTGCACCGCACCGCGGGTGAGCGGAGTGGCGAGCGTGACGGTGCGGTCGAGGCTCGGGTTCGGGGTGACGGTGACGATCACGCGACGACCACTTCGATGCCCTGCTCGGTGAGTTGTGCACGGTAGGCGTTGCTGAGTTCGGCGTCGGTGATCAACGCGTCGACGCTGGACAGCGGCGCGAAGCTGACGAAGTCCTCGCGGCCCACCTTCGACGAATCCGCCGCCACCACAACGTAGTTGGCACTCGCGATCATCGCGCGCTTGACGGCGGCCTCGTCACTATCGGGGGTGGACAGGCCGTGCCGGAGGCTGATGCCGTTGGTACCGATGAAGGCGATGTCGACACGAAGCGTGTCCAGCACCCGTAGCACCTGCTCGCCGACCGCAGCCTGAGTGAGGCCCCGGACGCGTCCCCCGAGCAGTTGCAGGGAGACCGACGGCATTCCGGCAAGGCGCGCGGCGATGGGCACCGAGTTCGTCACGACGTTGAGCTCTCGGTCGGCTGGCAGCGCGGCCGCGATCCGGCTGGTCGTGGTTCCCGCGTCGAGCAGCACACTGGCGCCGCTGAGCGGAAAGAACTCTGCGGCAGCCGCGGCGATGGCGTCCTTGTGTTCCGCGCGGGTGTTCTCGCGCTCGCCGACCCCCGGCTCGACGAGACGCAGGGCGCGCACGGGAACGGCGCCACCGTGCACCCGCCGCACCAGTCCGGCGCGGTCCAGAACCGCAAGGTCGCGACGGACTGTCTCGGTGGTGACGTCATAGGTCTCGGCCAGTTCGGCGACGGAGGCGCGTCCCTGGGTGATCACCAGCGAAGCGATCGCCTGCTGACGTTCCTCGGCATACATGGCACTCCGTCTGTGTGGGTATCGGCCCGTTTGAATGTTGATATCTGTTGTTTTACCCCTGAACATGTTGACTTGTCAATGGTTCGTTTGTAATCTGCTTCACATGACCGCCTCCTCACCGCTCACGTCACTGCAATCAGACCGCGATGCTTCGCCGCCGGCAGGCACGGTTCTCCAGGGCGTACCGGTGGTCGCCGGAGTGCAGTACGGGCCGGTCATCCGGCCCGGTCGCCCGCCCGCGCTCGACGACGTCGATGTGCCGCGCGAGGTCGAGGAGGAAGACCGGCCCGCGGAGGCGGCCCGCTTCACATCGGCAGCCAACACCGTCGCCACCAGGCTGCGGGAGCGCGCGGCACATGCGACGGGGGCGGCCTCGGAGGTGCTGGCGGCGACCGCCACCCTCGCCCAGGACCGGGCTTGGCTGCAGGCGGCCGAGAAGCACATCAACGCGGGTGCCCCGGCGGTGCGCGCCGTCGTCGCCGCCGTCGACCAGTTTGTCGACCTCTTCACCCAACTCGGCGGGCTGATGGCCGAACGTGTCACCGATCTGCGGGACATCCGCGACCGCGTCATCGCAGAGCTGAGTGGACTGCCGGAGCCCGGCGTTCCTCGGCCGGACGTTCCGTCGGTGCTGCTTGCCCAAGATCTCGCGCCCGCCGACACCGCAGGCCTCGACCCGTCCCTCGTCATCGCGCTGGCCACCACACAGGGCGGCCCGACGAGCCACACGGCGATCATCGCCCGCCAGCTCGGGCTGCCGTGCGTGGTCGCCGTCGACGGACTGGACACGGTCGGGGCGGGCACCATGGTGCTCGTCGACGGCACGCGCGGCACCGTGACCGTGTCACCCCAGCCGGTCGCCGCCTCCGAAGCAGTGGCCGATGCCAAGCAAGAGGCTGAGCTCGCAGCCGGCTGGACGGGTCCCGGTGCGACCGCGGACGGGCACGCGGTCGCGATCCTGGCCAACGTTCAGGACGGCGCGGCCGCCCGGAGCGCCCGCGAGACGCCGGCCGACGGAGTCGGTTTGTTCCGCACCGAATTGTGCTTCCTCAACCGCGACACCGAACCCAGCGTCGAGGAGCAGGCTCACATCTACGGCGAGGTGCTCGACGCGTTCGCCGGTCACAAGGTCGTCATCAGGACGTTGGACGCCGGTTCGGATAAGCCGCTGAAGTTCGCCGGGCATCCCGAGGAGGCGAACCCGGCGCTAGGCGTGCGGGGCATCCGGATCGCCGAGGGCAACCCGGGGATCCTGCAACGCCAGCTGGACGCGATCGCCGCCGCGGCCGAGAGCACCGGCAACGCGCCGTGGGTGATGGCGCCGATGATCGCCACCGCCGACGAGGCGCAACGTTTTGCCGCGCAGGTACGTTCACGAGGCCTCACGCCCGGCGTGATGATCGAGGTGCCGTCGGCGGCGCTGCTGGCCGACCGGATCCTCGAACACGTCGACTTCCTGTCGATCGGCACCAACGACCTGGCCCAGTACACGATGGCCGCCGACCGCATGTCCGCCGAGCTGGCCACGCTGACCGACCCCTGGCAGCCCGCGGTTCTCGCCCTGGTCGCGATGGCGGCCCGGGCAGGCGCGGTGGCCGACAAGCCCGTCGGCGTGTGCGGCGAAGCGGCGGCGGACCCCCTGCTCGCGTGTGTGCTGGCCGGCCTCGGTGTGACGTCGCTGTCCGCGGCGGCAGCGGCGGTCACCGGTGTGGGCGCCAAGCTCTCGCAGGTGACCCTGCAGCAGTGTCACGACGCGGCCGACGCGGTGCTGGCGACGGGTAGCGCGGCCGAGGCGCGTGCGGCGGCACTGGCGGTTCTCGGCTGAGGAATTAATCGGACCGCAGTCCGGTTCTACCCGACATGCCTGCGATCACTGCTGACACACTGACATTGCCGAGGCTCTCAGCGCCTGCGGCAGCCGATACCGAGCGGCCCGTCCGCTCCATCACCACCGGGCCGCGCGGCTACGAAGGCGAGGGGTTTCCCGTCGTGCGCGCATTCGCCGGCGTGAGCTCCGCCGACCTCGACCCGTTCGTGCACATGGACCAGATGGGCGAGGTGGAATACCAGCCAGGCGAACCGAGGGGTACCGACTGGCATCCACACCGCGGCTTCGAAACGGTCACCTACATGATCGACGGCCGCTTCGCCCACCAGGACAGCCACGGCGGCGGTGGCCTGATTACCGACGGCGCCACACAGTGGATGACCGCGGGCTCGGGCATCCTGCACATCGAGACCCCGCCCGCCGAACTGGTCGAAAGCGGTGGCATGTTTCACGGCATCCAGCTGTGGGTGAACCTGCCGCGCAAGGACAAGTTCGCGACGCCGAGGTACCAGGCGATCGAAGGCAACGAGGTGAAGCTGCTGTCGTCGCAGGACGGCGGAGCGCTCGTACGTGTCATCGCAGGCGATGTCGACGGCCATGGTGGACCGGGTGCGACGCATACGCCGATCACATTGGCGCACAGCACCATCGAGCCCGGTGCCGAGCTGAGTCTGCCGTGGAACCGCGACTTCAACGCACTGGTCTACGTGCTGTCGGGCCGCGGCACCGTCGGTCCGGTCGGGCATCCGATCCACGAGGGCCAACTCGCGGTGTTCGGCCCCGGTGACCGCATCACCGTGAACGCCGAACCGACACAAGAGTCTCGTAGGCCCGCGATGGAAGTCCTGGTCCTCGGCGGCAAGCCGATCCGCGAGCCCGTCGTCGCCTACGGCCCGTTCGTGATGAACTCCAAGTCCGAGTTGGTCAAGGCGCTCGAGGACTACAACGCAGGGAAGTTCGGCGCGATCCCGCCGAATGCGTTGATGCCGCACAGGATTCGCTGACGAAGTCTCTTCACCGGCGGGCGTCGTCGATCTCCACCGGATGCGGGTAGACCAGTTCCAGTTCTCCGATCGCGGCCGCGACCGTCACCAACGGCATCGCGGCCGCGATCGCCATGTCGTCACCACCATCGGATTCCGACCGCAGCGCCAACACGAACTCCTCACCGATCGGCGCCCAGTCCCCGCCGGTGCCCAACTTGCCCGACAGCCGCTCGCGGATCGCGTTCGCGTGCGACTCGACCACGTCGCGAACTCTGGGATAGGTGCCAAGAGGTGGAGGGGTGGGGATGTCCATGATCAGGTCGGCCGACGCGCGCACCCGGATCGCTCGGTTGAAGCCGCGCACAATGGGCCCGCGGAAATCGGTCGTACCGCCGCCCTCGGAAAGATATTGCCGCACAGCGTCATCGGCTACCCTCGATGCGGCGATCGCATCGTGGCTCAGGATCGCGAGCTGATCGGCCATCTGCTCGGATGCGCCGCGGGTGATCCTCAGCACCGCCGCCTCGAGATATTTGGCGAAGACGCTGCGCGCCGACTCGACGGCCGCCTCCGCAGAAGCCGTCGCGCCGCGCGGCCACAGCAGCAACGACACCATCATGCCGACGAGCGCGCCGACGACAACGTCTTCGACCCGGATCAGGCCGACGCTCCAGCCGGTCGGCACGATCAGGTTGAAGAAGATGAGCACCATCATCGTGAAGGCCGCCTGGCCGGCCGTGAAGGACGCGATTTCGGGCACGAACGCCGACCCGAACACGACCACGGGCAGCAGAATCCACAGCACCACCGGGTCGATGCCGACGATGCCGATCAACGCCGCGCCCAGGACGAACCCGATGGTGGTTCCCACCACGGCGCGCAGCGTCTTGGTGCCGGTGGTGAGCGCGCTGCTGCGCAGCACCGATAACGCGCCGAGCACCACCCAGAATCCATGCTCGACCGGAAACACGTGGGTCACCGCCACTGCGAGCGCCAGCCCAAGGCCGGTGCGCAGAGCGTTGCGCATCGTCACCGACCGGCTGCCGAGGAAGCTCGACGTCGTCGACGTGACCGCGGTCGTCGCAGGAATGAGCCGGTCCGTCGCGGTCGTCGGCGGCAGCCGAAAGCCCAACGCCCGTGCCCACACCGGACGTGCGTCGGCGGCGGCCGCTGCGGCGATCACCCGACCGGTCGCCCCAATGGTGGCCGCCATCGTCCTGCGATTGAGCAGTGCGCGGCCGATCGTGACGGCGGCGGCGTCGTCGGGGGCGGCGAGTATCCGTTCGACGTCCTGGCGATACCGACCTCGCGCGACCGACCGCAGGTGGATGAGCGCGGCGTCCAGGTCCGCTCGCTCGTCCGTGCGATCGGCCGCCCTGGTCTCCCGAAGCACCGCGGCCGAACACCGCAGCACGCGGATGGCGGGGGCCTGCATATCCCGCAGCGCGGGGCCTGCCTCGTCGCTGACCCGGTCGGCCAGCCATTCGAGGTCCTCGACAACGCGCACCAGTGCGCGGCTTCCCGCCGACAGTCCGACCGGCCGGAAGTCCGCGCCGAGGAAGTTCTCCCGCAGGGCGAGCATCGCGTACACCACGTCCGTGCGGGTGGCCTTGCCCTCGAGGCGGTCTGCCAATGCGGTGACCGCACTCGCCGCGTGCCTGCGCAACTCGCCGTAGTGGCGCGGCGGCAGCAAGAACAGCGCGGCGGGCACGCAGACGGCCAGCGCAATCGCCCAGCCCGCCAGACGCTCGTCGATCGGCCCCGGCGGCGTGCACGCGGGCAGCACAAAGGTCAGCAGCGTGGGTCGCTGCCCGGCCGCGATCGTCTCGCTGAGCACGCCGGAGAACACGACGGCCACCCCGAGCACGAACATCAGCGCGACGGCGAGCCAGGCGTGCGGCGACACCAGCGTGCCCAGAGTGATGAGGACCGCCCCGTTGAGCCCGAGCCCCGCGTAGGCCACCGCGCGGGTCTGGCGGTTGCCGGGAAAGTTCGCCAGCACCAGAAGGGCGAACGAACCGAAGAGCGTGAACAGCGGCGTCTGGGTGTTGCCTGCGACGGCGAAGCTCAGCGCGGCCGCGAGCGGGACGACGATCGCCGCGCGCACGGCTCGCCGCAGTGCGTCGAACTCGGGATCGCGCTCGTGAATCCGATCGAGCGCCCGGCGCAGGAGGCTGGCAGGCGCGTCAGCCATCTGTCGGGACGGAAGCGAATCGACCGCTGTCGAGTGCGTCGGTGAGCTGTTTGGCGATCCATGCAAGCGCCGCGGTGTCCCGCGGCAGGGTGGCCTGTTCGTGTCCGACCAGAAGGTAGATGGCCCAGCGCGCGAACATCTGGGCCTGCTGCTGGTTGCCCAGGACCTCCATCGCCGAGGAGTACATGACGTCGTAGCGCAGCTGGTCGACCTGGAGCTGGAGGTCGTACACCTCGGGGTCGATCGAGCTCCACACCCGGATCGCGGCCTCGGCCCCGTGCGGAAGCTCCAGGCCGATCTGGATCAGGCTGTCGATCCGGCGGCGTGGGTCGCGCTCGTTTTTGGCGAACTCGATGACCATCACCGTTCGCTCTTTCATCCAGTTCTCGACGAGCTCGCGGGTGTAGGCGGGCCAGCCGGCGAAGTAGTGATAGAACGACCCGGTCGTGACGCCGAGGCGGGTGCACACCTCCGCCAGCTTGAGGCCGCCGTAGCCGAGGTCGGACAGCACATTGAGGCCGGTCTCGAAGTAGTCCTCGCGCGAAACCACGCCCGCCATGGGTGGGAACCATAGCCCCTGTGGAGGATTACGGAGCCCGGTCGGTGATCTGGTTGACAGATCCGTAGCAACCTCGATAAATCGGGTAGTTTTCCGCACAGTTTGCTGAACGGACAGTCAATCCGGGGGTTTTGCAAAGGCTCTTGATGTCGTATGGCAAGATATTGACTATGCCGCATACGGCAAGCAGGGGGCCAGGTCGTCCGCCAGCAGCGAAGGCTGCCGAAACACGTGAGCGCATTTTGCGTGCCGCTCGCGAGGTGTTCAGCGAACTCGGCTACGACGCTGCCACTTTTCAGGCGATTGCTATCCGCGCGGATCTGACCCGCCCGGCGATCAACCACTATTTCGCGAGCAAACGGTTGCTGTACCGGGAAGTAGTCGAACAGACGAATGCGTTGGTGGTCAGCACGGGCATGGCGAAGGCCCAGAATCAGACCAGCCTGCTCGGCCGACTGTCGGCGTTCTTCTCCGCGGCGATGCAGGCCGAAAGCGAGGATCGTTCGGCCGCAGCGTTTCTGGTGACGTCGGTGCTCGAGGGTCAGCGACACCCCGAACTCCGCAGCGACGAGCACGATTCGATGCGCAACTCACGGGCGTTCGTGTCCTGGGCGGTCAACGACGCGATCGACAAGGGAGAGTTGACTACCGACACCGATGTCCCGCAACTCGTCGAGATGCTCGTCGCGGTGATGTGGGGAATGGGCTTCTACGCGGGCTATGTCGGCTCGCACAATCAGCTCGAGTCCATCGTCGACAAGCTCGAGCTGCTGTTGGCCAACAAGCTGTGGAAGCTCGCCGAATAGCCACTTTCCTGGCAATCTCCTGTGTGACCTGTGGTGATGTCGGCCACACATGCATATAGATTAGCTAACTTATTTAGTAGCATGGCTTACAAATGACTGATCTGCATGACGCGACCTCGATCCGAACCGACGGCGACAGCTGGGACATCACCGAAAGCGTGGGGGCGACCGCGCTCGGCGTCGCCGCCGCCCGCGCCGTCGAAACCGCCCGCGACGACGCCCTGATCCACGACGACTACGCCTATCTGCTCGTCGCGTCGGCGGGCCCGCAGTGGGCCCAGATGGCCAGTAGCGATCCCGCCTGGATCGCCGACGACGACGAGTTCCGTGCGTTGCACGAGATGTCCCGCGACTACCAGGCGGTGCGCACCCATTACTTCGACGAATACTTCCGTGCCGCGATGCGGGCAGGCATCCACCAGGTGGTGATCCTGGCCGCCGGGCTGGACTCCCGCGCCTATCGACTGCAGTGGCCGACCGGCACGACCGTGTTCGAGATCGACCAGCCGAAGGTGTTGGCGTACAAGACCTCGACGCTGGACGCGCACGGGGCGCAGCCGCAGGCACGCCGGATTCCGGTGGCGGTCGACCTGCGCGACGACTGGCCCGCCGCGCTGACCGATGCCGGCTTCGACGCCTCGCAGCCCACCGCGTGGCTGGCCGAAGGTCTGCTTCCGTATCTGCCGCCCGACGCGCAGGATCGGCTCTTCGACCTCGTCACCGAGCACAGCGCCGCGGGCAGCCGGATTGCCGTCGAATCGTTCAGCATGGACCTCTCCGAGCAGGCCGAGCAGGACAGGATCGCCCGCCGTGAGCGCACGGCGCGGATGCGGGAGCGCACCGGGATAGACATCGACGTCGACACGTTGACCTATGCCGATGGCGATCGGGCGGACGCCGCGGGCTGGCTGACCGACCACGGCTGGCGCGTCGACGCCGTGCCGAGCGAGGTCGAGATGACCCGGCTGGGCAGGCCGGCGCCCGACTACGAGGCCGAAGAGATCGCCTCGAGCGTGCTCTTGAACGCCGAACTGGCCGAGGAGACCCGATGAGCTCATTGCGCACCCACGACGACACCTGGGACATCGCCAGCAGCGTCGGTACGACGGCGGTGATGGTGGCTTCGGCGCGCGCGGCCGAGACCGAGCGCGACGACGCGCTGATCACCGACCCCTATGCCGCCGTCCTCGTCGAGGGGGCGGGCACCGGCCCATGGGCATCGATGCTCGACGAGAAGATCGTCGAGAAGGCGGCCGCCATCGATCCGGAGATCGCTGCGATGTTCCGTCACATGCGCAACTACCAGGCCGTGCGGACTCACTTCTTTGATGAGCATTTCACCGCGGCGGCCGAGACCGGTATCCGCCAGATCGTCATTTTGGCGTCCGGTCTCGATTCGCGGGCCTACCGGTTGGCTTGGCCCGCGGGCACCACCGTCTTCGAGATCGATCAGCCCAAGGTGCTGGAGTACAAGGCGACGAAGCTCGCGGACAACGGCGTGCAGCCAGCGGCGACACTGCACCAGGTGCCGATCGATCTTCGCAATGACTGGCCGAAAGCCCTGCGCGAGAAAGGTTTCGACCCGGGCAAGCCCACGGCATGGCTGGCAGAGGGTCTGCTGATGTATCTGCCCGCCGATGCGCAGGACAGGCTCTTCGCGTTGGTCACCGAACTGAGCGCGCCCGGCAGCCGGATCGCCGCCGAAGCGGTCGGTGTGCGCTCGGACGAACGGCGCCAGGAGATGTCCGCGCGGTTCGACAAGATCGCCGACGAGCTCGGCATCAAACGCGAGATCGACGTAGCTGAACTGATGTACAACGACCCCGAGCGAGCCGACGTCGCCGACTGGCTGAATGCGCACGGCTGGCGGGCAAAGGCAGTGACATCACAGGACGAGATGCGCAGGCTGGACCGCTTCGTCTTGCTGCCCGGCGCCGAGGACGACGCCTTCGCCACCTTCACCACCGCAGAGCGTCTGTAGGGTCGGCGCCCTTCTTGACGGCCCAACCGGTTGGTTAGGATCGGGGCGCACGCGAGGAGCACACAGCGCTGCGCCTCGGGTCAGGAAGGACATCCACCATGACCACCGATTCGATTCCCCAGAACGCCCCCGCGGTGCCCGCACCCGTCGCGCCGGATATCCCGGCGACTGTCGCCCGGTTGCGTGCGACCTTCGCCAGCGGCCGTACCCGCAGCGTCGAGTGGCGTAAGCAGCAGCTCAAGGCACTCGGGGCGATGGTGAGCGAGAACGAAGCCGCCATCGCCGCCGCGCTCGAGCAGGATCTCGGCCGCAAGCCGTTCGAGGCTTGGCTCGCCGACATCGCCCCCACGGTCGGGGAGGCCAAGGACGCGGAGAAAAACGTCCGGAAGTGGATGCGGCGCAAGCACCGGCTGCTCGAGATGTCGCAGCTTCCGGGCCGCGGCTGGATCGAGTACGAGCCCTACGGAACGGTCCTGGTCATCGGCGCGTGGAACTTCCCCATCGTGCTGACCCTGGGACCGGCCGTGGCCGCCATCGCCGCGGGGAACACTGTGGTGCTCAAGCCGTCGGAGGTGACGCCTGCGTCGTCGGCCGTGATGGCCGAGCTGGTGCCGAAGTATCTCGACAACGACGCGGTCGCGGTGATCGAGGGTGACGGCGCGGTGAGCCAGGAGCTGATCGCTCAGGGCTTCGACCGTCTGCTGTTCACCGGCGGCACCGAGATCGGCCGCAGGGTGTACGAAGGCGCGGCCAGCCATCTGACGCCGGTGACGTTGGAGCTGGGCGGCAAGAGCCCGGTCATCGTCGCTGAGGACGCCGACATCGACGTGGCGGCCAAGCGGATCGCCTGGACCAAGCTGATCAACTCCGGACAGATCTGCATCGCCCCCGACTACGTCCTCGTCGACGCGAAGGTGCGCGACCAGCTCGTCGACAAGATCAAGGACGCCGTAACGACATTCGAGGCCGGTAACCCTGGCGGCAAGCGGATCGTCAACCAGCGGCACTTCGACCGGCTGACCGCCGCGGTGGCCGCGACGAAGGGCACCATCGCCGTCGGCGGCGGGTCCGACGCTGCGTCCATCTCCATCCAGCCGACGGTTGTCGTCGACCCCGATCCGGATGAGCCGTTGATGACCGACGAGATCTTCGGGCCGATCCTGCCGATCGTCACCGTCGAAAACCTGGACGGTGCAATCAATTTCGTCAACGCACGGCCCAAGCCGCTGGCGGCCTACCTCGTCACCAACGCGCCCCGCATCCGGGAACGGGTGATCAAGGAGGTCTCGGCAGGTGGCAAGGTCGTCAACCATCTGCTCTTCCAGTGCGCCAGCAA
>Ga0164308_10000647_pt1 | contig 18763 bp, 22 predicted proteins | sample Whisoiple_246_MG_FD_109983 | JGI IMG/M metagenome (GOLD analysis project Ga0164308, IMG submission 109983) | Soil microbial communities amended with fresh organic matter from upstate New York, USA - Whitman soil sample_246_MG | ecosystem: Environmental > Terrestrial > Soil > Unclassified >...
TCGGGTTCGCGATGGCCATCGTGATCGGCGCGCCCATCGGGTTGGCGATTGCCCGGTTCCCGTGGCTGCGCGCCTCGTTCGGCCCGTTGCTGTCCGGATTGCAGTCCATGCCGTCGGTGGCCTGGGTGCCGCTGGCCATCCTGTGGTTCCAGATCAGCCCGGCGATGATCTACATGGTGGTGCTGCTGGGCGCAGTCCCGTCGATCGCCAACGGCCTGACCGCCGGCATCGACCAGGTTCCGCCGCTCTACTCCCGGGTGGGACACGTGTTGGGCCTGGGTTGGTGGGGTCAGACCCGCCATGTCCTCCTGCCGGCCGCACTGCCCGGGTTCCTCGCCGGACTGCGGCAGGGCTGGGCCTTCTCCTGGCGGTCGCTGATGGCGGCCGAATTGATCGTCACCTCGTCGAAGCTGGGCTTCGGTCTCGGCCAGCTGATGAACCAGGGACGCGATCTGTCCGACGCACCGCTGCTGTATGCAGGATTGATCCTGATCTTCGTAGTCGGCGTCGGGGTCGAACTGATCCTGTTCCGGCCGCTCGAGCGGGCCATTCTCGATGCCCGTGGATTGTCGACCAAGAAGCGGTAGTCGCGTCGTACCGAACGAGCCCCGGGGTGCACGCACCTCGGGGCTCGTTGCCGTCCCGCTCGGAATCTGTGTTCGACCATTGACCGGTAGTGATGGTTGACCGGCAGTGACGATGCAGTGACGATAGCCTCGAGCAATGCCGACACGCCTGCCACCGCTGATCGGGCTGGCCCACGGCAGCCGCGACCCCCGGGCAGCCCGGATGATCGCCGAGTTGATGCGCGCCGTCCAGGCATTGCGGCCCGGACTGGTTGCGGTCCCGGCGTTCCTGGACCTTTCCGAACCGGATCTCGTCACTGCCGTCACCGCCCTGCGGCAGGACGAACAGCCGTCGGAGGCGGTCGTGCTGCCATTGCTGTTCAGCGAGGCCTTTCACGCGACCGTCGATTCGCCGACGGCTGTCCGGGAGGCGCAGCAGGCGACCGGGGTGACGCTCCGGCTGGGCGACATCCTCGGTATGGGCGAGGATGTGTTGCTCGCGCTGGAGGATTCCGCTGCTCGTGCGCACATCTCCGCGCACGAGGCGATCCTGCTTCTCGCGGTCGGCTCGAGCCGGGACGAGGCCAACCAGGCGGTGCACGAACTGGCCGAACGGTGGAGCCTGCGTCGCCTCGGGCCGGTGTGGGCCGGCTTCGCCACCACCGGAGAACCGCAGGCCACCACCGTTCTCGAACGGGCAACAGCGCAACGTCGTCGGATCGGGGTGGTGCCGCTGTTCTTGGCGCCGGGTCTGCTGCTCGACGCGACGGCCAAGCAGGCGATGCTGATCGACGCCGAGGTGGCGCAGCCGCTGGGTACGGCACTGGCCGGCCTGGTGCTGCAGCGGTACGACGAGGCGCTGACCGCGGTCAACAGCGCCTGAACGGAACTGCGACCATCGTCGGCCGCCGCCTGCCGAACGGAATCTGCAGGGCGTCAGTGCCTGTGAAAGCCATACTGCCGCTCACGGCAGTGATCTCGGCCCGACAACACTCTCGCCGGAATGGGCCTTTCCTGAGCTCACGCAGGGTCAGGACAGAGCGAGGTAAATGACCACGATCAGCGCAATTGCCAGGACGACGGCAACCGCGACCGTCCCCCAGAACATCACCTTGGGTCGGGCCTCGACCTCGGCCCCGATCCACTCGATCTCCTCCGCGGGGGTGCGGTGGTGGTCAGGCTGCTCGGCGGGCGTGTTGTCCCCAGGGGTGGTGGTCACGGCATGCAGTCTAGTTGCCGGTCGTTGCGGGTGTGACTCCCCGAGAACCGGACGCCCCGAGAACCGGACGCCCCGAGAACCAATGCGCCCGGCGTGCCCGTACCAGCAGTCAGAACGGACGCCGACGAGCGGCAGGCCGTCGATCTCGTTCAGGAGCAATGCCATGTCGCTGATCACCGGACTGACCCTCGCCGAGTCGGGCGCCCGCACCTACACGGTGCAGGTGCCCGATCGTCCCGTCACCGCCTCCGTTCCGGCGATCATCGTGTTCCATGGTGGAGGCCAGGATTCCCGGACCATCGCCGCTCGCTGGCGGGTCGATCCGCCGAATCCGCTTCCGCGCCCGCTCGAGGACTATCTGTTGGTCTTTCCCGAGACCAACCCGGGGATGGGCGAGGAGTGGGTGCACTTCCAGGCCGGCGACAGCAAGTTCCCGACTCTCGATCTCGAGTTCGTCCGCAGGCTGCTGACTGAACTCACCACCACGCCCTATCCCACCGGTTCGGCATCGGTACCGACGGTCTCGGCCGATCCGGAGCTGATCTACGCGGCCGGTTTCTCCAACGGCGGGGGCATGGTCTGGCAACTGCTGAACTCCGCGCTCTCGACTGCATTCCGAGGGTTCGCCGCGGTGGGTAAGGCGCTCGACCCGGAGAAGGCCCGGCACTACCGCACCGAGCTGGCGGCGACCGGGGCTGTGCCGGCACCGGCGCCGGTGGTCTATGTGCACGGCACGGCGGATCGCGGTTTCCGGCCGCCGCTCACGGTCGACGAGACCGACCTCGGCACTACACTTCCGGCGTTCACCTGCCTGGAAATGTTGGAGCGGAACGGCATCTCCCGTGACGTCCCCGCAAATGCCCGCCTTGCCCCTGGCAGCACGGGTATCACCGAGGTGGTGGTCCAGCTGTTCGAGGGCGAGGCCGCCTTCCTGATGGCAACGGTGATCAATGGCGGGCACAACTGGCCCACCCCCGCCACCCGCGGGAACCCGCCGGTCGCCGAGCACTTCGACGCCACGGCCACCATTGTGACGTTCTGGCAGCTGCATGCGGGGCTTCCGAACTGAATCACCCTGCGGCGGAGGAAGACTCAGCGGGTGTGATCCGCAAGGAACGCCACGGTCCGCCGCAGCACGTCGGCCCCGTCCTCGTTGTCCAGGTTGAACTGGAACTCGTGACCCAGCGCTGGTCGGGGATCCGGTGGGACGAAACGGGTGGTGACATCCACGCCCAGGTCGTTCAGCCGCTCGGCGAAGGGTCGGGACTGGGCGTCGGTCAACGGATCTGCGTTGCCGCCGGCGATGAAGGTCGGCGGGAAGTCGGCGGTGATGTGATCGATGGTCGACATCTGCCGGATCGCCGCCGAGTCGGTCGCCCGATCACCGGTATAGGCCCGGACGACAGTGCCGATGCCCCACCGGAAGACCGCCGGCGCCAGTAGGCCGCGGTCGATAAAGGTGCGCATGTCGTCATAGCCGCAGTGCAGGATCATCCCGGCCAGCTGATCGGGCTGCAGCGCCGGAGTCAGCTGGAGTTCAGCGGCGTACCGCGGCACGGTCGTCAGTGTCGCAAGTTGGCTGACCAACTGTGCGCCGGCCGAGTCCCCGGCCAGCACCAGTCGGGTGGTGTCAACGTACAACCGCTCGGCCTGGGCCTGGAGGTAGATCAGGGCGTCGTTCAGCTGCCTCAGTGCGGCCGGATACGCGGCGGCCGGGGCCAGGGAATAGTCCACCGCGATCACCGTGTACCCCTGTGCGGCAATCAGTTCGAAGTAGGTCGCGACGTTCTTCCGACTGCCGGAGACCCAGGCACCGCCGTGCACCCATACGACAGTCGGCCGCGGCCCGGGCTTCGCGAGCAGGTGGACGTCGAGCAGCGCATCCCGATCACCGTTGCGGTACTGCTGGTCGCGGATGACCACCACGCCGCCGGGCCGGTGCGCCAGCAGCGCCGCCGTGACCCGGGCGGAATCCCGGTCGAACAGGTACTTGATCAGCAGCACACCCGGCATCGGTCCGAGTCGCCGGATCAACACCGCGAGCGCCGCCGACGCGGCGGCAGCGACGGCGACGGCCGCCCACCGCCACCGGCGCCCGCTCGTGTCCCGATCGCCCCTGCCACCCCCGCTGTCCCGCACGCGCATCAGGATCTCCCCCCGGTCATGACCCTGTCCTGTTTCGATCTGGCGCGCTCACCCAGCGCCGCCCGCCACAGGTGCATGCCGGCGTACGCCCGATACGGCCGCCAGTTCGCCGATCTGGCCGCCAGTGCCGTGGGGGTGGCAGGCAGGCCCAGCAGCGCGGCGCCCGCGCGAAGAACGAGATCACCGGTGAGCAGCACATCGCGATCGCCGAGCAGCCGCATCGCCACGTAACCGGCGGTCCATGGTCCGATGCCGGGTCGGGACACCAGATCGGCCGTGAGCACATCGGTCGTCCGATCGGCCGTGACGGTCAACGATCCCTCCGCCATTGCCGCCGCTGCGCCGCAGATGGCCAACGCACGGCGTCGCGGACCCGCGATCAATCCGGGACCGAGTTCGGCAATGGCGGCGGGTGTCGGAAACAAGTGGGTGAGCGGGCCATCGGGCGACGGCAGGCGATCATCGGCGGCCAGCACCAACCGGGTGGCCGCGGTCTGCGCTCCCGCCACCGACACCTGCTGACCCAGCATCGCGCGGACCAGGATCTCCGGACCGTCGACCGCACCTGGTACCCGGAGACCGGGCATGGCGGCCACCGCAGGGGCAAGTGTGGGATCGGTCGACAGCACGGCATCGATCGCGGCCGGATCGGCATCGAGATCGAGCAAAGTTCGGCAATGGTTGATCGCCCGGGGCAGATCCGCCGGATCGTCGACGCGGATCGTCACCGGTATCTCCCGACCTTCGCCCGGGGTCGGCAACGTCAGGCAGACCGTGCCCGTTCCTGCTGCCAGCCGCAGCGACCGGAAGTACCGCCGTCCGTCGACATACTCGACGCCGGTGACCAGGTGGGTGGACAGGAAGCTCAACATGTCGTCGGCGGCGAACGGCCCGGCGACCGGAAGCTGGAACGTCACTGTCTCGGGCGGCACCCGGCCCACTCTGCCAGCCCATCGACCGTCACCGACGGCGTTCGGGGCGCCGACTGCGTGCCATCATGCGAAGGTGACCAGCCCGACCAGTGCCGACCCGCCACCGACCCGCTGGGAGCGAACCGTCACCGGTGACCGCTGGGACTTCTACGTCGATCGGTTCGCCCGCGAGTTCGCCGACGGGACGGACCTGGAGGGCGAGGCCAGGTTCGTCGACGTGATCGCTCCCCGACGGGCCAGGGTGCTGGATGCGGGCTGTGGCACCGGCCGGATCGCCGCCGCACTGCATCGGATGGGCCACACCGCGGTTGGGGTCGACCGGGACGCCGGGCTGGTACGAATCGCCGCCGACCGTTACCCCGGTCCCACCTTCGTCACCGCCGACCTGCTCGCGCTGACTCCGGCGCTACTCGGGCGGACTGGGGGCCCGACCACCTTTGACGTCATCGTCCTCGCCGGGAATGTGCTGGTGTACGTCGCACCCGGCACCGAGCGGACGGTGCTGGAGGTTCTCGCCGGCCTACTGGCGCCGGACGGACGGATCGTCGCCGGTTTCGCCACCGACCGGGACTACACGGTGGACCATCTCGATCGGGACGCCGAATCCGCAGAGCTGACGGTGGAACACCGCTTCGCGACGTGGCATCTGGACAGGTGGACGGACAGCGCGGATTGGGCGGTCACCGTGCTGCGACGGAAGGACTGACCCGGCCGCGACCGTAGACTCACCCCTCGTGAGCCTGACCCTCGGCATCGTCGGCCTGCCCAATGTCGGCAAGTCCACCGTGTTCAACGCCCTGACCCGTGCCAATGTGCTGGCGGCGAACTACCCGTTCGCCACCATCGAACCCAACGTCGGCGTGGTGCCCATCCCGGATCCGCGGCTGGACGAGTTGGCGGGCGTCTTCAATTCGGTCAAGACGGTGCCGGCCACCGTCTCCTTCGTGGACATCGCCGGCATCGTGAAGGGTGCCAGCGAGGGCGCCGGGCTGGGCAACAAGTTCCTGGCCAACATCCGCGAGGCGGATGCGATCTGTCAGGTGGTCCGGGTGTTCGACGACGACGATGTCATCCACGTGGACGGCCGGGTCGATCCGCTCGCCGACGTCGAGACCGTCAACACCGAACTCATCCTGGCCGACATGCAGACCCTGGAGAAGGCGCTCCCGCGGTTGGAGAAGGAAGCCCGCAACGCCAAGGACCGCAAGCCGTTGCTGGAGGCCGCCCAGGCCGCGAACGCCGTGCTCGATTCGGGCAGAACCCTTTTCTCCGCCCGCGCATCGCTGGATCTTGCTCTGTTGAAAGAACTCTCGCTGCTGACTGCGAAGCCGTTCCTCTACGTGTTCAACGCGGACGAAGGTGTGCTCACCGACGAAGCGCGGCGGGCCGAGCTGACCGCCGCCGTCGCACCGGCCGATGCGGTCTTCCTCGACGCCAAGGTCGAATCCGAGCTGCTGGAACTCGATGCCGAGTCGGCGGCCGAGCTGCTGGAATCGGTCGGCCAGTCGGAGCCCGGTCTGCACGCGTTGGCGCGCGCAGGTTTTCACACCCTGGGTCTGCAGACCTACCTGACCGCAGGTCCCAAGGAATCCCGGGCCTGGACGATCAAGAAGGGTGCGACCGCGCCACAGGCCGCCGGGGTGATCCACACCGACTTCGAGCGGGGCTTCATCAAGGCCGAAGTGGTCTCGTACGCCGATCTCATGGCGGCCAAGTCGATGGCCGCGGCCAAGGCCGCCGGCCGGGTGCGCATCGAGGGCAAGGACTACGTGATGGCCGACGGTGACGTGGTGGAGTTCCGCTTCAACGTCTGAAACCGACGCTATCGCGCGGGTTGACCGGCTGTCTCCCGTTGCGTCTCGGCTGGTGACAAGGACCGATGCGTAGACCAGCGGGAATACTTCTCGGTATACTCGCTGGATGTCGACCACGATCAAGGTGTCGGTCGAGCTTCGCGACCGCATCAATCGGGGTGCTCAGGAGCAGGGTGTGTCTGCGGCCGGTCTGATCGAGAAGCTGCTCGACGGCTATGAGCGGCGCAGGCGGATGGAGGCTTTTGGGCGCGCCTTCCGGGGCGCCGAGCAGGAGTACCGAGACGAGTTTCGGGAATGGGACGTCACGCTGGCCGACGGCCACGATGGCAACTGATCTTCTGCGCGGCACCGTGGTGTGGGCCGAACTCGATCCCGTGCGCGGGCGGGAACAGGCAGGACGCCGGCCCGCGCTCGTCATCGCGAGTGATCTCTTCCTGGAACAGGCCGACACCCTAGCGATCATCGTCCCGGTGACCACGAACAATCGTGGATGGCCGAATCACGTGCTGCTGAAGGGCCCGGATCTGGCGCTCGATCAGCCGAGCTTCGCCATGACCGAACAGCCGCGGACGGTCACCCGCGACCGACTCTTCGACCTCGCGGGCACCGTCGATGGGGCGACGATGAAGGAGGTCGACCTGTGGCTTCGCGACTTCCTGGCGCTGCCATGATCAGCGATCGGCACGAGGTCGGTCGGTGGCGGAGAATGGGCGGAGTCAACGTCTGATGCGCGTCACTCAGCACAGTCATAGCCTGGTGGCGTGAGCGAGCAGATCTCCCAACGCCAACTGCGCAATGAAAGCGGACGCATCGTGCGTGCGCTCGCCGCCGGTGAATCCTTTGTGATCAGCAGGAACGGTCGTCCAGTTGGCATGTTGATGCCGGTGAGCAAGCGTCGATCGATCGCTGCTACGGAGGCCGTCGCCGCATACAAAGGTGGGCCGCGAGTCGACTTCGCCGCGCTTCGCCGCGACCTGGATGCCGTCTCCGACGGTGACAGGTGATGAGTCGGGTGCGGCTCCGCCGACTGAGCGCCGATCTGCTGATCAAGGCGACCGCGCCACACAAGACATCCTCGCCACATCAAGAAGCGCCGATGACTTCGTCAGATTGGACGAGCTGATCACTGTCATCGACATCTGACGGAGTCCCGAGGGCGGGCAACTCACTGACGCCTTTTCAAGGACCTACTGTTCTGCCATGGCCGACGCACTGTTCGAGGAGCGCCGGCTCGCGCGGATTTACGACGACCTCGACCCCGATCGAACCGATCTGGATGCGTACGTCCAGCTGGTCGACGAGCTGGCCGCCCGGAGCGTGCTCGACATCGGCTGTGGCACCGGCACTTTCTGTTGCCTGCTGGCCCAGCGTGGCGTCGAGGTGATCGGCGTGGACCCGGCGGCGGCATCGCTCGAGGTCGCGCGATCGAAACCGGGCGCGGACCGGGTTCGCTGGCTGCATGCCGATGCCGCCGACCTGCTGACGATCGTTTCCGATGACTGGGTCGGTGTCGACCTGGTGACCATGACCGCCAATGTGGCGCAGGTTTTTCTCACCGACTCGGAGTGGGCCTCGGTGCTGCACGCCGGGTGGAACGCGTTGCGTCCAGGCGGTCACCTGGTGTTCGAGACCCGGGATCCGCAGCGTCAGGCCTGGCTCGAGTGGACTCGGGAGCGATCGCAGCGGCAGACCGCCGTCCCTGGGGTCGGTATCGTCGAATCCTGGGTCGAAGTCACCGGACACGATGGCCCGAAGGTCAGCTTTCGCTGGACTTTCACCTTCCAGGCCGACGGGGTCACCATGACATCGGACTCGACGCTGCGGTTTCGCGACCGTGCCGAGATCGAGGACTCCCTGTCTCAGAAGGGTTTCGACCGGGTGGAGGTCCGTGACGCAGTCGATCGGCCGGGTCGCGAATTCGTCGTTCTCGCCCGCCGGCCAGGTCCGGATGTACCGGCATGAACGGTGACGGCAACGGCTGGATCCGCTGCGGGCAGGGTCATCGACATTGGGGCGTCCACGGGGCCGCAGGTCTACTGCTGCGGCACCTTGGCCCGGGCGTTGAGACGAGAGTCCTGATGCAGCACCGCGCAGTGTGGACCAGTGACGGTGATACGTGGGGCATTCCCGGTGGCGCCAGGGACAGTCACGAGACATCTGTCCAGGCAGCGCTTCGGGAGGCGGCGGAGGAGGCCGGGATCGAACCGTCTGCGGTCGAGGTGCTGGGCGAACTCGTCGACGACCACGGTGGTTGGGCCTACGTCACCGTTGTCGCACGGGTGATCGGTCCGCTCACCGTGCTCGCCAACGCGGAGAGTGCGGAACTGCGGTGGGTCACCGAGGACGAGGTAGAAGGGCTGGCACTGCACCCGGGATTCGCGCGTTCCTGGCCCGCCGTCCGGTCGCTGCACGCCAGTGTTGCCGGAGGTGAGGCGAGTCATGACCGGACGGGTTGACAACGGACCCGGCGGTGACGACAGTCGAAGGATGACCGCCGCGATCCAGCACCTCTCGGGTGCCTCGTGCGTGCTGGTGCGTCGGCGTTATGTCGACAACATGCGCAGCGGGACCAGTCGCTGTCAATCCTCGGGCTGAATCACCGGGCGATCAGTATCCGTCGGCTCTGCTGGCGTCTTCCCTTCTGTTCGGCCGCGTTGCGACGTCCGGCTGTGTACACGGGTCATCAACAGCCTGCCGCAGTACCCCTGAGTAACGGGCCGACATTGCCAGGCGACCCGGATACCGACTCTTGAGAACCAACCACGTGAGGTGAAGTGACGATGAGTTCGTCCCTGCGGCGTCTCGTCTCGTTCCCGAATCCGGTGAACGAGTACGCGGCCCGATCGGTGGCCGCCATGGTGGTAGTGCTGTGCCTGGCCACCCTGCTGTTCCGGACACCATGGCTACTCTGGCCATTGGCTCTGGGCTTCGTTGCCAGAGTAGCGTCCGGGCCACGGTTCTCGCCGTTCGGTCAGCTCGCCACCAAGGTGATCGCACCACGGATCGGTCCGGCCAAACTCGTGCCCGGCCCACCGAAGAGATTCGCCCAGGCGATCGGTGCGACCTTGTCGGTGGGAGCGCTGGTGGCCTTCTACCTGGACGCGGCGTGGTTGTCCTGGGTGCTGGTCGGAATGATCACGGTGGCTGCGCTGTTGGAATCAGCACTGGGCTATTGCCTGGGCTGCGCAATCTTCGGCCGGTTGCAGGCGATCGGGGTCATTCCGGCCTCGGTGTGTGAAGCCTGCAACGACGTTCGCCTGCGGTCCAGCGCGCCGGCCGCCACCTGATCGACGGGCTCGCGCCCGTCCGGTCAGAAATTCGAGAAACGGAGCCGTCGACATGTCGGTCAAGCCGATACTTCAGCCAGGCCCGAATCACCCCATCACGATCGAGCCGAATTCGTCCCGGATCGTGGTGACGGTCGCCGGCCGCGTCGTCGCGGATACCACACGGGCATTGCGGCTGCAGGAAGCCAAGTACGCGCCGGTGGACTACATCCCCATCGAGGATGTCGACCAGACGCTGCTCGAGCGGACGGATCACTCGAGCTATTGCCCGTTCAAGGGTGATGCCGGCTATTTCAGCATCCCGCTCGGCGGTGAGCAGTCGAAGAACGCCATCTGGATCTACGAGAACCCCTTTGAAGCAGTGGCTCTGATCAAGGACCACGTCGCGTTCTACCCGAACCGCGTCGAGTCCATCACCGAGCATCCTGCCGCAGCCGCCAGGTAGGGCAACAACCCGGCCAGGCCCTGATGGCGAAGCTGTTGTCGGTCCACGGCCGAATTTCCTTTCACGATCGTCCGCATCGGCGTCAGCTGTTGCTTGCCGTCGGCCAGGTCACACCGAGCGAACGTCACGTCTGCGGTGAACCGGCCTTGGCGATCTTGGCCACGGTCAACAGGACGACGGCGTCCTCGACGGCGATCAGCGAGTGGCGCGCGGGTGGCATGAAGAGCATGTCGCCCTGCCTGCCCTCCCAGCTGTGGCCGTCCGCCTCCAGCCTGACCCGACCGGTGATCACCTGAACCGTTGCCTCACCAGGATTTTCGTGTTCCGACATCGACGAGTCCTTGGTCAACGCAATCAATGTCTGCCGCAGCACGTGCTCGTGGCCACCCCACACCGTGCGGGCGCTACGGCCGCTGGACGCTGCGGCCGCGCGTTCCTTCTGCTCCCGAGCCAATGCCTGCAACGACATCTTCTGCATCTGCCCAGTGTGACCGCCCCTCGGCGGTCCCGCTGAGCGGAAGTCGGGGGCCCGGTACCGCCACTGATCGACACCGATGACGGTGTGATCCACTTCGTGAGTGACGAGCGGCGGCGGAGAGCCCGGCCCCGGGCGGGCAGGTGCCGAGCCCGGCCGCGGGCGGGTTGCTCTGTTCGGTGACGTCGGGGGGCATGCCCAACAACTCCGCAACGCGCTGGTCGCGCTCGGAATGGATGCCACCACCAAGCGGCTGCCGGCGGATCTGACCGTGGTGCAGGTCGGCGACCTCATCCACCGCGGACCGGATTCACCCGGAGCCATCGACCTGGTCAGGACCGTGCTGCGGCAGCAACCCGGGCAGTGGATCCAGCTGGCCGGCAACCACGAAGCCCAGTACCTCACCCCGCCGAAGTTTCATTGGCCGGAGCGGTTGCCGGAGGACGATCTCGAGACCCTCTTCGAATGGTGGAGTTCGCGTCGGATGCGGGTGGCGACAGCGGTCGAGGCGGCCGGCGAGCCGTATCCCTATCTGGTGACCCACGCCGGGTTGACCGAAGGCTTCTGGCGGCACTTCATCGGGATGCCGGAGAACGCCTCTGCCGCAGCCTCATCGCTGAACGGACTGGTCGGTCTGCTGCACGAGAACTGGGTCTATCGCCCCGGCGTCATGTTGACCGGCGAGGTGAGTTTGTCGGCCGGGCCGCTCTGGGCCTCCGCTCCTGACGAGTTGCTGCCCTCCTGGTTGGCGTCGGCGGCACCGGCACCGTTCAACCAGGTGCATGGACACAGCAGCACCATCGACTGGGTCACCGGGCGGCGTTACGGCCATCTCGAGGAGCGGGTGCAGATCATCGACGATCCCCTGCTGCGGCACAGCACGGCGATCGTCGAGGGTCGCCGGTTCATCGGCATCGACCCCGGTCATGGCCGGCGACCGGCGCGATCATGGGGTCCCCTGGTGTTCGCCGATGCCCGGGTGATCTAGCTCGGGAGTGCGGTGACCGCAGGGGAGCGCAACGTAGGAGGACGGACATGGATCTTCAGCTGGCGGGCCGCCGTGCCCTGGTCACCGGGGGTAGCCGGGGGATCGGGAAGGCGGTCGCCGCCGCGCTGATCGCCGAGGGAGCGGTGGTGACGATCTGCGCCAGGCATCGCGAGGCGGTCGAGAGCGCCGCGGCCGAACTCGGCGCGACCGCGGTCGTCGCCGACACCGGCAGCGATGAATCCGTGCGGGAACTGGTCGCCCGAGCCACCGATGCCATGGGCGGGATCGACATCCTGGTCAATGCCGCCGCGACCCCGGCCGGCCAGGCACCACCACTCTCCCTCCCGGAGATCACGGCCGAAGCGCTGCTGGCCGAGGTGAACGTCAAGGTGCTGGGATACCTGCGCTGTGCCCAGGCCGTCGCGCCAGGGATGGTGGAACGCGGCTGGGGCAGGATCATCAGCATCAGCGGGCTCGCCGCCCGGAGTACCGGCTCCACCATCGGCTCCATTCGCAACGTCGCGGTGGCGGCGATGACCAAGAACCTGGCCGACGAACTCGGCCGCAGCGGGGTCAACGTCACGGTTGTCCATCCGGGACTGACGAGAACAGAGGCGACAACCGGGGTGGTGGCGGCCCGGGCGGCGGCCCGTGGTGTCGACATTGCCGAGATCGAATCCCGGCTGGCCGGGCTCAACTCCATCGGCCGAATGGTGAACGCCGACGAAATCGCCGCCGTGGTGGCCTTTCTGGCCTCACCACTCAGCGTGGCGATCAACGGTGACGCCGTCGCCTGCGGCGGCGGCATCCCGGGAGTGATCCACTACTGATCGATCACCTTTTGATCGATCACTCGGGTGTCGTCACGGACCGGAATTCGGTGTACCGCCGGAGTCGGAACCCGCGGGAGAGGTAGAGGTCGATGGCCGGTGTGTTCGTGGCCAGCGCATGCAGCAGCACCCGGTCGCCACGGTCGGCGATTCCGGCTGCGACCGCGGACACCAGCCGGGTGGCCAGGCCCTGACCGCGATGAGCCGGATCCGTGCAGACGGCGCTGATCTCGGTCCACCCCGGTGGGTGCAGTCGCTCGCCGGCCATGGCCACCAGGGCGCCACCTCGCCGAATGCCCAGATAGGTGCCGAGTTCGATCGTCCGCCGGCGAAACGGGCCCGGTTTGGTGCGCTCGACCAGATCGAGGATGTCCGGCAGATCGGCGGGTCCCAGCCGGACAGCCTCCGGGTCACGCTGTTTGACCAGATCGACGTCGACCAGTTGCACCCCGATCCCGACCAACTCGGTCTGCCAGGATTCCGGTGGATGGATGTCCGAGCCGCTGACCGCGAAGCCGATGCCTGGTCCGAGGAGTTGGGCGACGTCGGTCCAACACCGCGGATCCCGTGGGTTGGCCAACGCCACGAACGGCGCGACGTCCGGTGAATACCGCACAGCCCCGCCCCGGCGCTCGGCAAACCGGCGGTGCGGACCGGTCAGGCTGGCCCACGGTGCATTGTCCAGCACGGGGTCACCGAGGCTGGGATCCACCACCATGGTGGCGTTCTCGGTCACCGTCACGAGGCTGCCCGACCGCCGGTGAGCGCGACGTCCCGCACCCTGGGGGCCGGCAGGCCCAGGTGGTCGCGCAAGGTGCTTCCCTCGTAGTCGGTGCGGAAGACCCCGCGCTCCTGGAGTAGCGGGACCACCTTGTCGGCGAACCCGGCGAGCCCGTCCGGGGTGATGTGCGGCACCAGGATGAAGCCGTCGCTGGCATCGGCCTGCACGTACTCGTCGATCGTCGCGGCGATGGTGGCGGGGCTGCCGATGAAGTTCTGCCGGCCGGTCACCTCGATGACCACCTCCCGCAGTGAGAGCTGTTTGGCCGCACCGAGTTCGCGCCACTGCCGCGCCGTGGCGCCGGGGTCGGTGTGCATCCGCACCGACGCCCTTCCCTTCGCGATGGTGTTCTCGCCGACGACGGGATCGAACGACGGCACGGGTCCGTCCGGGTCGTAGTCGCTCAGGTCCCGATTCCACAGCTGCTCGGCGAACTTGATCGCGGTGGCACCGCTGACCTGCTGGCGGCGCACCAGGGCTGCCTGTTCGGCGGCTTCCTCATCGGTGTCGCCCAGCACGAAGGTGGCGGCCGGTAGCACCAGCAGGTCGTCGCGGCTGCGGCCGTGGCCGGCCAGCCGGGCTTTGACGTCGGCGTAGAACGCTTTTCCGGCATCCAGCGTGCCGTGCCGGCTGAAGATCGCGTCGGCCGACGCGGCCGCGAACTCGCGTCCGGCATCGGAATCGCCCGCCTGGAAGATCACCGGACGGCCCTGCGGACTCCCGGGCACGTTGAAGTGCCCCTGGATGTCGAAGTGCTCGTCGCGGATGGCGAAAGTGCCCGGCGCGTCCGTGTTCAGGAACTGTCCGCCGGTCTTGTCGGCGACAACCTCGACGCCGGACCAGGAGTCGAACAACTCGTTGGCGGCGCCCAGGAAGCTCGACGCCCGTGCATAACGCTGCTCCTGCGGCAGGAAGCCACCGCGCCGGAAGTTCTCGCCAGTGAACGCATCCCAGGAGGTGACGACGTTCCAGGCGCTTCGACCCCCGGACAGCAGGTCGAGGGTGGCGAACTGCCGGGCAACGTCATACGGCTCGTTGAATGTCGAGTTGATGGTGCCGGTGAGCCCGAGTTTGTCCGTGACGGCGGCCAGCGCGGCCAGGATGGTGAAGGTGTCAGGTCGGCCGACCACGTCCAGGTCATAGATCTCACCGTTCTGTTCCCGCAGCCGCAGACCTTCGGCCAGGAACAGGAAATCGAACTTCGCGCGCTCGGCGATCTGCGCGAACCGCAGGAACGAGGAGAACTCGATGTGACTGCCCGCCTGCGGGTCGCTCCACACCGTGGTGTTGTTGACTCCGGGGAAGTGTGCCGCGAGGTGGATCTGCTTGCGCGGCTTGCCGTTGCCGGAATGTCTGACGTCGGTCATACCAATGCTCCTTCGGGGGTGGCCGCATACCGGTTGGCGGGTCGTGGCAGACCCAGCAATCCGCGCAGGGTCGTTGCCTCATACGCGGTGCGAAAAAGGCCGCGGGACTGCAGCTCCGGCACGAGATTCTGGATGATGGATCCGAGGTCGTTCGGCAACACCGCAGGCCGGAGCCTGAAGCCGGTGATCCCGGCCTGCTGCCAACTGGCCAACAGATCGGCCAGCCGGACGGCGCCGCCGGCGAAGATCCGGGCATCGGAGGTGTAGTCGGTGCCGTCCACCCGATCCAAACGGGCCTGGCGATCGGGTCCGGACTCGGTGGCTGTGTCCAGGAACACCACCAGATCGGCGAACACGTGGACGGTGTCTTCCGAGCGGCCGGCAGCGGCCTGTTCACGACGAACCTGGCCGACGATCCGGGCGGCATCGGCTGCATCGACCGGCGTCACGAACACCACATCGGCGTTGCGGGCTGCGAACCGATAGGGCACCGCCGAGTGCGCCAGCGCGGTCACCACCGGTTGTCCCTGCGGTGGTCTCGGGACGATCGACGGGCCCTTGATCGAGAAGTGCCTGCCCTGGAAGTCGATGTAGTGCAGCTTGTCCCGGTCGATGAACCGGCCGGTGGCGGCGTCCCGGATCTCCGCGTCGTCCTCCCAGCTGTCCCAGAGCCGCCTGACCACCTGCACGTATTCGTCGGCTTCGTCGAACAGATCGGCGACGACCGCGCGGATGTCCGTCCGATCGAGGTCGTCCACGCCGAATTCAGGAAGCCGGCGCCGTCCGACGTGATCGCTCTCGACCGCGCGGGCGGAGATCTGGGTCCGGACGCCCGCCCGGCCGGTGCTCACGAAGTCGAGGGTGGCAATGGCCTTGGAGACGTGGAACGGCTCGGTGTGGGTGACGACGGCGGTCGGTACCAGGCCGATGTTGCGCGTCCTGGGTGCCACCCGGGCCGCGATCAGCGTCGCGTCGAGCCGACCCCGCACCCTGTCCTGCCGGTGGTCCTGACCCTGGAAGCCGGTGCTCTGCAGGCCGAAGGAATCCTCGAAGGTGACGAAGTCGGCCAGACCTCGTTCTGCCTCGAGCACCTGGTCGACCCAGTATCCGGCGGAGAACAGCTCCTGCGGCCTGGCCGCAGGCTCGCGCCAGGCGGCGGGGTGCCAGCCGGCGCCGTCCAGGGCGATCGCCAAGTGCAGGTGGTCAGACATGAGCAGCTCTTTTCTCGGCGGGCACGGTGAGTAATGCGGCAGTCGTTGCACGGAGCACCGGGCCGTGGGTGGCGACGAAAGTCGCGGTGATGCCGTCCAGGCCCGGGAGCTCGGATTCCTCGATCAGCAGCGACGGGGTCGGCACGACGGCGCCGAGCTCGGACAGCACCGGACGGAGTTGCAGGTCGGCGAGGTGCCGGTGCCCCGGTCCGCCGGACACCACGAGCGGGACGACCACCGTGCGGGACAGGGATCCGGCCGGTAGCACGTCGAGAAAGAGTTTCAGCAGTCCGGTGAAACTTGCCTTGTAGGTGGGCGTCGCCAGGATCACCACGTCGGCCGATCGGACAGCGGCGGCGGATGCCACCCCGGCTTCGGACAGGCTCCATGGTGCGAGCAGACCGTCGGCAATGGTCGCCAGGTCGACTGTAGTGGTGGCAACCGGACCGTCCGGCCACAGCTCTACGGTGAGCGCATCGGCCAGAGTGGTTGCCGCGGTGAGGGTTCGTGATCGGGGCTTCGGATTTCCCGCCACAACGGTGAGATGATGCGCGGTGCTCACGGCGTCACCCTGACCGGTGCCAGCTCACCGGCCGTGACGGCCAGCGGAAGTGTGTTCTCCGGAACCGGGGCCGGGCAGGTGCCGTACTCGGTGAAGGCGAACGGCAGATTGACCGTTCGGTTGAAATCGACGACGAGGGAACCGGTCTCGGTGGGGATCGACGTGCTGACCACCCGCCACGGCGCGGTCAGCTCGCCGTTGGTGCGGTCCCGGAAAGAGAGATTCAGTCGACCACCCTGTCCCGCGGTCGCCAGTAGGGTTCGTGGCCCGTCGGGAAAGGAGATCTCGACGGTCCCGACCGTGACGACCTGTTGCCTCAGGTCGGCTCGCGCGGTGTCGACGGTGACGGCCTTTGGTTCGGCTAAGGGCGTGAACCGGCCCGGCCTGATCCAGGACGGATCGACATCGAACGTGGGAATGCCGTCGAACGCGGCACGTTCGGCGGCGCGCGGGTCCCGGACGCGGATGGCGTACCGCCCGCCTCGCAGCACGAGTTCGACAAGGCGGTCGCCATGCCGCACCCAGGGCAGCGAACCGGCTTCGGCCACCGTGGCGGTGATGGTTCCCTCGACGGTACCGTCGCCTGGTTCGATCGTTCTCAGGCCGTCGATCTCCGCAGCAGTCAGCGTGGCTCCGCCGTCACCGGCCGACCAGCTGCCGGGCAGGTCGTCCAGAGTAGTTGCGGTGTCTGGCAACCAGTGGAATCCGGTGAGGCTGAGCCACCCGTGATCGGCCGCCAGGTCGGCCTCGCGGGCGTCGTGCCAGCGGGCCCAGGCGTCGTGCAATTCGGATGTCGCGGTGATCGTCATCGAGATGTCCTCAAGGGTCGCAGTGGTTTCAGTCAGTGGTTTCAGTCAGTTGAGCTCGGTCAGCGGGATGCGGAATGTGCGAGGGCGCCGTTGCGTCGGGCGCTTGCGGCCTGGGCGGCTGTTGCCGCGGCGGTCGCATCGCGCCTGGCGACCTCCTCCCGGACAAGGGGAATGACGTAGCGGCCGAAATCGATGGCGTCGTCGTAGATGTCGTAGCCCCTGGCGGACAGCAGGGTGATGCCGAGGTCGTAATAGTCGAGCAGGGCGGCCGCGACGGTCTCCGGCGTGCCGACCAGCGCGGTCGAGTTCCCGCCACCTCCGGTCAGCCCCGTCGGCGCGGTCCACAGTGCCCGGTCGTGCCGATCGCCGTCGGCGACCGCGGCGAGAAGCCTCTGTGAGCCGGCATTCTCAGGTGTACCGGCGGCGCTGGGGAGGCCGGTGCCGTCCTTCACACCCTTGATCCGCCCGAGGATCTGTTCCGCCTTCTCCCAGGCCAGTTGCTCGGTCGGGGCGATGATCGGACGGAAGGCGATCTGCAGCCGCGGGCGCTCCGCTCGCCCGGCCGCCGCCGATGCCGCCTCGATACTGGCGATCTGCTCGCGGGTGCCGGCCAGCGGCTCACCCCAGAGCGCATAGACATCGGATTCGGCGGCACCCACCGCGTAGGCCGCGGCAGACGAACCGCCGAAGGAAATCCGTGGGCGTGGCTGCTGCACGGGGAAGATGTCCGCGCGGAAATTTCGGAGCTGATAGTGCTTTCCCTCGTAGTCGAACGGGTCGGTGGACGTCCACGCCCGCTTCACGATCTGGATGTACTCGCGGGTCCGCTCGTACCGGGTGTCCTTGTCCAGGTAGTCCCCCTCTGCGGCCTGGTCGGCGGTGGAGCCGCCGGTGATGAAATGCACCTCGAACCGCCCCCCCGACAGATGATCCAGGGTGGCGAAGGTCTTGGCGGCGTAGGTGGGAACCGAAACATTGGGCCGCTGCGCCAGTACCAGCTTGATCCGATCCGTGTGCCCGGCGACGTACGCCGCGACCTGGGCCGGGTCCGGGGAGCCGGAATGGTAGGCGAACAGGATGCGGTCCCAGCCGTGATCCTCGTGGGCCCGGGCCAATCGCCGGGTGTAGTCGAGATCCAGACTGCCACCCGGTCGCGGGGTGACCTCGCTGGCCGGGTTGGTACCGGCGATTCCCAGGAATTCAACGGGCATGATGTAGCTCCTTCGGTCGGTTGCGGCTGGGGGAGTGATCGGCACTGCTGGCGGGTTCCTGCAGCAGACGCAGGATCTGTCGGGCCACGGCATCGTTCTGCCGGAAACCTGCCCCGTTGAA
>Ga0164308_10000648_pt1 | contig 18762 bp, 20 predicted proteins | sample Whisoiple_246_MG_FD_109983 | JGI IMG/M metagenome (GOLD analysis project Ga0164308, IMG submission 109983) | Soil microbial communities amended with fresh organic matter from upstate New York, USA - Whitman soil sample_246_MG | ecosystem: Environmental > Terrestrial > Soil > Unclassified >...
CAATTGGTGACGGCAATGTTGTTACTGGTGCAAATACACCATTCAGTTTCAATCCGGCCACGCCATCTGCAGCAATTCCGCCCGCCGCCGGGTGCGAAACTCTTGGTCGGCGCGGGTCGCCCCCCCGGCGAGCGCCTCGTCGAGCGCGCCGACGGATTCGGCGTACCGGCCCTGGCGAGCGAGCAGTTCGGCACGGACGGCATGCCAACGGGCAGTGTGCGGGAGATCGCCCATCAGAGCGAGACCGGTTGCGGCACCTTGTGCCTCGGCCGCCGCAACAGCACGGCCCAGACCTGCTGCCTCGTTCGGCGCAATGCTCAGGAGCAGCTCGTACAACCGAAGGATCTCGTCCCAGTCGGTGGATTCATAGCTGGTCGCCCTCGCGTGTTCGGCAGCGATCGCGGCCTGGAGTTGGTAGGCGTCCGCCTGCTGCTGCGACCGCAGCAGGGAGTCGTTCCGCAACTCGATACGGCGCGCGATGGCCGGGGCGTCCCAGCGGCTGCGGTCCTGGCGGTCGAGCGTGACGACGGTGCCGGCTGCATCGAGCCTGGCGGGTCGGCGGGCCTCGGTGAGCAACAGCAAAGACAGCACAGCGGTCGGCATGAGTTGATCCGGGAGCAGCACATGCAGCAGCTCGGCCAACCGGATCGCCTCGGCGCAGGCGTCGATGTCGTAGAGATCGGCGCTGTCAAGTGGTGCGTGCCCCGCCGTGTACAGACTGTGGATCACGCCGCAGACCGCCGGCAGTCGGTCCGCCAGTTCGGGCTCCGACGGCACCCGGTAGGGGATGTTCGCGGCCGCGATCTTGTGCCTGGCCCTGGTCAGACTCTTCTTCGTCGCGGCCTCGGTGGTCAGCAGCACGCCGGCGATCTGCGCGGGGGAGAGACCGCACAAGGTGCGCAGGGCGAGGGCAACCCGCGTCGGCGGGGACAACGTCGGGTGGCAGCAGATGAAGATCAATCGCAACTGGTCGTCGTGCATGACTCCGTCGGGCGGCAGGTCGGACCTGGACAACTCCATCATCAACAGTCCGTCCCGTTCCTTGCCCGCCCGATCCCGCTCGCGACGAATCATGTCAACGGCCTTTCGTCGGGCGGTGACGGTCAGCCAGGCTCGCGGTTCGGGCGGCGGCCCCGTCACCGACCACGCGGTGAGCGCGGCCAACGTTGCCTCCGAGACGGCATCCTCGGCGATCTGCACGTCGCCGACGGTTCGGATCAGGGTCGCCAGAATGCGTGCACCCTCGACCCGAACCGTCTCGGCGAGCCCGTCGAACTCACCCACCACAGTCGCTCATCTCGATGCGATGACCGGGCGGACCTCGACTGCGCCGTTCCGGGCCGCCGGCAGCTCGGCGGAGATGGCCACCGCCTGATCGAGGTCGTCGGCCTCGATGAGGTAGAAGCCGGTCAGAGCCTCCTTGGTCTCTGCGTAGGGGCCGTCGGTGGTGATCACCGGGCCACCACGGGCTCCCTGGACCCGGACCACCGTTGCCGTGCTGGTCGGGTGCAGGACGACGCTCGCCCTGATCGCATCGGCGTTCTGCACGGCGAACTGCCGGTACTCGGCCAATTCATCGGCCTGTTCTGGTGCCCACCAATCCACATCGGCGCTGTAGACGAGGGCTAGGTACTCGGCCATCGGACTTCTCCTTTGTTCCTGTCAGGTCCCACTGTGGTCCCTCATCACAAGAACGAACGGGAAGCCCCCGAAAAGGACACATCGAGCGACCGGATTCTGCCGATGGAAGCCGGCACCCGACGGACGGGATGACATCGGCTTCATCCGACTGAACTCGACCACCCGGGTTGGAAACGCTGAGGATCTGCGGCCGGTCAGATTGGAGCAACCCAGCGGTTGCATTCTCGGTGTCATCGTCCTACAGTAATTAGCAACCCCAGAGTTGCACTCTGGCGAACCCGGCCACCTGCAGCTCACCCCTCACGCCGTCGAGAAATCTCGAGATGGCTCTCACAGAAAGAGGTATCACTCATGGTCGACATCCTGCACAAGGTCGGAATCGCATCGACACCGGACGAGATCTATGCCGCGCTCACCACGGTGGACGGCCTTGCCGGTTGGTGGACCGACGACACTTCGGGTGATCCCACCGTCGGCGGGACCATCCACTTCACTTTCGGGCCGGGGAGTATCCACACCCGCGTCGTCGATCTGCGGCCCGGTCGGCGGGTGCTGTGGGCGGTGGTGGACGAGCCGGAGGAATGGGTCGACACCGAAATCCTGTTCGAACTGCGGCCGGAGGGCGACTACACCACCGTCCTGTTCACGCACCGCGGCTGGAAGGAACCGGTGGAGTTCATGCACCATTGCAGCACCAAATGGGCGATCTATCTGATGAGCCTGAAGTCCGTGCTCGAAACCGGGAAGGGCGCGCCCGCACCGCGCGATGTCAAGATCGACAGTTGGGACTGACGACGAGTTCGTCGAGTCTGCTGCGGAGGAAGGCGCGCTCGGCGGAGTTGGTGGCCAGCTCGAGTGCGCGTTCGTAGGCGGTTGCCGCTGCCGTCGTTCTGCCGGCTCGGCGGAGCAGGTCCGCCCGGGTCGCCTGATAGGCGTGGTACCGCGAAAGATCCAGTTCGTCGAGGATCGCCAATCCCGCGTCCGGGCCGTCGACCTCGGCAATCGCCACCGCCCGGTTCAGCGCGACGACGGGCGTCGGCTCGACGGCGAACAACTGGTCGTAAAGGGCGACGATCTGCCGCCAGTCCGTGTCCTTCGCGTCGACGGCGTCGGTGTGGACGGCGTTGATGGCGGCCAGGAACTGATAGCGGCCCGGTCGGCCCCGGCGCAGGCAGGTGCGGACCAGCTGGTGTCCTTCGACAATCAACTGGGAATCCCACCGGGATCGGTCCTGGTCCGGGAGTGTGACGAGGACACCGTCCGCGAACCGGCTCGGCCTGCGGGCCTCGGTCAGCAACATCAGCGCCAAGAGACCGAGTACCTCCGGTTCGTCCGGCATCAGCTCTGCGAGGATCCGGGTCAGCCGGATCGCCTCGGTGCACAGTTCGGCACGCCGGGCGTCAGTCGTGCCATCTGGGCTGTCGGTGGCATTCAGATCGATTGCCGTGACGTCCTTCTCGCTCGATGAAGGACTGGTCGACGGCAGATATCCCTCGTTGAACACCAGGAACAGGGTGGCCAGGACGCCGCGCAACCGGTTCGGTAGTTCGGCATCGGGAGGGACCCGATAGGGGATCCTGGCCGCCCTGATCTTCTGTTTGGAACGGGTCAATCGCTTGGCCATCGCCGCCTCGTCGACCAGGAAGGCGCCGGCAATCTCGGCGACGCTCAGCCCGCCGAGCAGCCGCAGGGTGAGTGCAACCTGGGAGCTGGTTGCCAGGGCCGGGTGGCAACAGGTGAACATCAGCCGGAGGCGGTCGTCCACGACCGACGACGGCGGCTCGACGAACGGGTCGTCGACGGGTTCATTGATCATGGCGGCCTGTGCCTGTTTCGAGTCGCGGGTCGACTCGCGACGGATCCGGTCGATCGCCCGGTTGTAGGCCGTCGTGGTCAGCCAGGCCCCCGGGTTCGGCGGCGGTCCCTGTTCGGACCAGCGCTGCAGGGCGACGAGGTAGGCCTCCTGGGCCGCTTCCTCGGCGACGTCGAGGTCACCGAGTCGGCGGGCCAGGGTGGCGACCACCCGACCGTGTTCCTCGCGGAACACACGATCGAGCTCTGCTCGGCCGGATGCCGTCACGTGTCGATCAGGCTTCCGGTTCGGATTGGAACGGCCGAACCTCCACCGCACCGTTGCAGGCTGCGGACCCCCTCCGGGCCCAGTCGAGCGCTGCGTCGAGATCGGCCACGTCGATGATCCAGAAGCCACCGATGTGTTCCTTCGACTCCAGGTACGGTCCGTCGGTGATCACCGGATCACCGGATCCGGTGGCGTCGATGACGGTGGCGGTGGCGGCCGGGTGCAGACCACCCGCGAAGACCCACGAGCCGGATTCGCGCAGTTCGTTGTTGAACTTCTCGACCGCTGCGTAGAGGTCCTGGACGTTGTCCGGGATGGGGTCGGTGTCGCTGCCGTGGACGGAGAGTAGGTATTCGGTCATGTCGGGCTCCTCATGAATCGTGATTGCTGATGTGCGGATGAGTGGGTGTGGGTGTGGCTGGGTCGTCGTGACAACGGGCCGGGTCAGGCCGGGACGATGACTTCCTTGCCGTCGACGACCTCGATGTCGCCGGAACCGAGCGCTCCGGCGGGCCGCAGGGTCAGCGCGATCGCTCCCGTCGTCGTGGTCGTGGAGTCGACGAGGGCCAGGGTGCCGGGTACAGCGCCGTCCGGGAAGAGGCGCTTTCCACCGCCGACGATCACCGGGAAGATGACCAGCCGGTATTCGTCGATGAGTCCGGCGTCGTGCAAGGTGTGCGCCAGTTCGCAGCTCCCGTGCACCTGGAGTTCGCCGCCCGGCTTCGCCTTCAGCGCTTCGACAGCGGCGACGACGTCACCGGAGATCACCGAGGTGTTCTGCCAGGACGCCTCTTTCATGGTGCGGGACGCGACATGCTTCGGTCGGCCGTTCAACTTCCCGGCGACGACGTCATCCGGGTCCGACACCTGCGACCAGAAGGTGTGGAACATGTCGTAGGTGGTTCGTCCGAGCAGCACCTCGTCGGTGGCGGCGAACCAGCCGTCGACCACCGCGCCGAAGCCCTCTTCCACGAAGGGGACCACCCACCCGCCCTTGTCGAATCCGCCGGAGCGATCCTCGTCGGGACCACCCGGCCCCTGCATGACGCCGTCCAGGCTGAGGAAGGTGTTCAGGGTGAGCTTCATCTGCATCTCCTTGTCGATGTGGCCGGCAGCCCGCGGCTGCCCTCACCTACTCCACGAACGGGTCCGGCGCTCCAGGACATCCGAGCCGAAGAATTCCCCGAACCAGTTTTCCGGCCGCCGGCGGCGATCACGCACCTGCGTCGATGAGCAGCCGGACAGTGACGGTGTCGCCCTCGTCGAGCCCTTCGGACCGGCGGACGACGTGTTTCATCGGCACGATGTAGCCGCCGTTCTTCGGGAACAACGACGTCGAGAAGTCGGTGCTCCCCACCCGGACAGTGGCCGGGATCATTCCCCATCCGTACGAGACGGCCGCGGATACCTCGTGGAGGTAGCCGGCCTGCTCGTCCGGCACCGTGACGAAGTAGTAGGGGGACGGCCCCCGCCAGTACCAGATGTCGCCGGTGAAGGTCAGCTGCATCAGACAAGGCTAGGGATTGACCCGGTCGTTCTGCGTCCGGATCGGACCTGGGGCTACCGCGCAGGCCCTCACGTCGCCGGCCCATCGAGAACCGCGGGGGATTCGGCGCCCTGATGCATGCGGGTCGCGATGAACGGGAAGATCGCCACCGACAGCACGCCCGCGCCGACCAGGGCGGCGGCGTTCTCCGGCAGCATCACCCCGGAATCAACGCCGATCGTCGCCAGCGCGACCAGCAACGGCAGCGCCGTTGCGGTCAGGAACGTCATCTCTATTCGTTCCCGGAACGGAAGTGTCTTGCGGTACACCAGCAATGACGGCAGCCCGCGGACCACGAGCAACAATGCGAAGAAGACCAGCAGACGGATCGGGTTCTCGACGATCGACACCACGTCCAGCGCCATTCCGGAACTGACGAAGAAGACCGGGATGAAGAAGCCGTAGCCGACGGCGTCCAGCTTCTCGTCGAGTTCGGCGGCGTCGTCGCTGGCCGTCTGCCGGAGCACCATTCCGGCGAAGAACGCACCCAGCGCGGCCTCGACGCCAAATCGCTCGGTGATCAGCAGCAGGCCGACCAGCAGTACGACGGTGATCCGCAGCGTCGACTGGGAAGTGGCGTGCTTGTTCTCGTTGATGATCGCCCCCACCCTGGTTCCGGAGAGCAGATGGGTGAGCCAGGCCAGCAGGAAGGCCAGCCCGGCGATCGAGGCGATGATCAATGCCTCCCACCATGTCTTGTAGGCCCCGAGGAAGAGCGAGATCGCGAGGATGGGGAACAGTTCGCCGACCGCGCCGGCCGCGAAGATGAATCGGCCGAATACTCCTTTGAGCATGTTCTGGTCCCGCAGGATCGGTAGCAGTGTGCCGAGCGCGGTGGTGGTCAGCGCGATGGCCACCGGCACGAAGGCGTGCACGAAGCCGACGGCGGCCAACCCGCCCACGATCGCGACGGCGAGCACAGCGCTGATCGTCCATCCGACGAGTGCCTGCTGGCCGGCCTTTTCCCGCAGCAGCTTGGGATCCAGTTCGTAGCCGGCCAGCAGGAAGAGGAACCCGAGCCCCAGTCCGGCGATCAGCTGGATCTCCGCGGAATCGGCGAATCCCAGCACCTGTGGCCCGATCACGACGCCGCCGAGGATGAGGAACAACACCTGCGGTGGTCGTCCGGGGATCAATCGGCAGACAATCGGTGCGGCAGCGGCGATCGCCATCACCAGCAGCAGCGACAACAACGATTCGGTGCTCACGACCGGACCGTCCGAGCGTCGGTGCCATCGGTGCACCCGGCTGATCGCGGATGCTCTCGAGCAATCCCTACCGGCATGGCAGGCACCCCTTCGTTTCGACGCCCTCGGACTCCGGCTGTGGCGCGTTGTCGATCACCGTAGCCAGGTCGGCGAAGTTCAGGAACGGAAGGGAGACGGAACGTTCGGGAACGGTGGCAGCGGCGACGGCTGCAACGCGGGCTGCGGTGTGTCCGGCGGCCGGGGCGGCCACGCCGGACGCTCCGGCGGCCGGACGACGGGCGGTTCCGTGCGGGCAGGATCGTCGCCGACGCTGATCCCGTAGTCGGTGGCCAGTCCGGCCAGCCCGGAGGCGTAACCCTGACCGACGGCGCGAAACTTCCACCCGCCGGCCCGCCGGTACAGCTCGCCGAAGACGAAGGCGGTTTCGGTCGTGGCGTCGGCGATCTCGAACACCGCGAGTCGCTGCCCGGTGTCGTCGGACACCGTCAGGGTGAGCCCGGGGACCTTGCCGAACGGGCCGCCGTCCGCGGAACCCGCAATCACTACCGTGGTCACGGCCGGCTCGACGGTCCGCAGGTCGACCAGCAACGCGTCGGAAACGGTCGAAGCCGTGGTGGATTTCCCGTCGTGCGTCACGGCGCCGGAACGATGTCGCGGCTGGTTGTAGAAGACGAAATCGTCATCACCGCGCACCTTCCCGTGTTCGCCGAGCAACAGCGCCGACACGTCGGCATCGGGCACGCCCGGACCCGAAGTCCAACTGAGGGCGACTCGCACCACCGCTGTCGCCACCGGAATGTTCGCGCCCTTGGAGATCGCCGTCATGGAAGACCATGGTGCTCCATCCCGGCCGCCGCCGGGATGAGAACTGTGGTTTGTTGCCCGGACACGATGATCGTCCGCTCCGGCCGGCGGCTCGATTTGCCGACCGGACACCGGTGTCATATGCTCGAAGAGGTTCGAGGGGGATACGCACTCGGGGCGTCTCTCCAGGTTCAATTGCTGGGTCCTCCACCAAGAAAGTCATTGCAGTAACGACACTTTCGGCAGTCACGGCTATTTTTGTGCTGCTCGACGGTGCTCGGGCCGCACGTCCGACACCGCCAAGTCGAGCCGGTTGATGCGTCGTACCTACCCGATCGGCCTCGAATCGTGGTCGCTCGCATCCCGCGTAACTGGCAGATCCTGACGGGCCCAGCTGGTCCCGGTGACGACCGACTGGTCGCCGACCACCTTCGGCCGGCGACCAGTGCGGCGAACTGATCAGCCGAACAATTCAGCCGGGTTGCGGTACGGCAGGTTGTGCGCTTCGGCCACCGGTTGGGTGACCAGATGACCGCCGAGGGTGGACAAGCCCAGGGTCAGCGCGGGATCGCCGGCGGCGGCGCCGGCGATCCCCAGGTCGGCGACCTTGACCAGGTAGGGCAGGGTGGCCGAGGTCAGGGCGAGGGTGGAGGTTCTGGCCACCGCGCCGGGGATGTTCGCGACGCAGTAGTGCACCACCCCCTCCTCGACATAGGTGGGGTCGGAATGTGTAGTGGCGTGGCTGGTCTCGATGCACCCGCCCTGGTCGATCGCGATGTCCACGACCACGCTGCCCGGACGCATGCTGGCCACCATCTCCCGGGACACCAGCTTCGGGGCCTTGGCGCCGGGAACCAGTACTGCGCCGATCACCACGTCGGAGTCGGCGATGTACGCCGCCATCCTGGCCCGGTTCGGGGTGACCAGATCCAACCGGCCCTCGAAGATGTCCGACAGGTAGGCCAACCGTGCCGGGTTGGTGTCGAAAACCCGGACGATGGCCCGCATCCCGATCGCGATCTTCGCCGCCTCGGTACCCGAGACCCCGCCGCCGATGATCGTCACCTTCGCCGCCGGGGTGCCCGGTACCCCGCCGAGCAGGATCCCGGCCCCACCGGCCGGGCTCTCCAGCGCCCTGGCGGCGGCCTGCACGGCCAACCGGCCGGCGACCTCGCTCATCGGGGTCAACAGCGGCAGTTTCCGGTCCGTTGTCTGCACCGTCTCGTACGCGATCGAGTCGATCTGCTTCTCCAGCAGGAACTCGGTCAGCTGCCGATCCGCGGCGAGGTGCAGGTAGGTGAACAACTGCTGCCCCTGCCGGAACCGGTGATACTCCGCCGGAATCGGCTCCTTGACCTTCACGATCAGATCCGCACCGGCGAAGACCTCGTCCGCCGTATCCACGATCGTCGCACCGGCAGCGGCGAACTCCGCGTCGGGAAACCGGGATCCGTTGCCGGCGCCGGTTTCCACCAGCACCCGATGGCCATGGTGCACGAGCTCGGCGACACCGTCGGGCTGCACAGCGACCCGGTTCTCGTTGTCCTTGATTTCCTTGGGTACACCGACAACCAGCGACACGGCGGGCTCCTTCGGGAGAGTGGTGAGGCCAACCCAGCCTGCCCGCAGTTCACCGGCGGCGCGAATCGGACGACAGATCTGCCGTGAGCGCCTCCACCACGGAACGCGGCCGATCGGCACGACGATGTTCGCGACGAGCTTCGTCGGCCGCGGTTCACCCGGCCCGGTTGGACAACGACGGCGTCGTCGACCTGTCTGCCGGCGATCACTCCTGATCGGCGTGTTGGCGAGATCACGCGCGTTCGATGGGGCGAAACGGCCCGACGTCGGGCACGATCTAGGGACTGAAGGGGAGTAGTTCCGCCCGGTGACGGGTGCGGATGGTCGACATGCTGGCGCTCCGGTGCCCGGTCATCCACCGGCGCAGCGTTGGCCGGCGAACGAGACCTTCGGCCAGTGACTGTCTGCTGGTCGAGGGCACGCTCCAGCGCTCTCGGTCGGCCACACCGAGAGGACCCGAGATCGTGACGATTCCGGCGCAACAGCGGAGACCGGTGCTGCCATGACGTTCTGGCCACTGATGTTGATCTCCATCGGCGTATCGGCCGATGCCTTTGCCGTCGCGCTGGGCAAGGGTTTGCACCTTCGTCGGTTCAACCTGGTCAACGCGGCAATCATCGCGGTCACCTTCGGCCTGTTCCAGGCCCTGATGCCGCTGATCGGCTATTTCCTGGGCACCCGCTTCGCCGACTACATCGTCGACGTCGACCACTGGATCGCCTTCGCCCTGCTCAGCGCCGTCGGGGCAAAGATGCTGTGGGAGGCATTTTCCAGCCACGAGGACACCGAGAAGGACGTCGACTCGATCAACTTCCGGGAACTGCTGGTGCTGGCGATCGCGACCAGCATCGACGCCCTGGCCGTCGGCATCACCTTCGCATTCCTCCCGAACGTGTCGATCGTGCCCGCCGTCACCATGATCGGGGTCACCACGCTGCTGATCAGCTTCGCCGGCGTTCTCATCGGGCACCGGGTCGGGATCAGGTTCGGCAAACCGGCGGAGATCGCCGGCGGCGTCATTCTCATTCTGATCGGGGTGCGGATACTCGCCGATCATCTCGGGCTCTTCGGCTGACCGACCCGTCAGGTGTTATCGCCCGATCCGGGCCGTTGCGCTCAGCGCTCGGCGTTCCGGGAAGGGACCGGCACCAGCGGCAGGTCGACGACATCATCGAGATCGCGCGTCCGCCGCAGCGTTCGGCCGCCGGTGACGGCCAGCACGATCCCGAAGATGGCCGCACCGACCAGGACGATGGTGGTCCCGCTGGGTACGTCGAGGTGGTAGCTCAAGTTCATCCCGACGAATCCGGACGTCGCACCGATCACCGTGGAGATGATCAGCATGCGGTGGAACGACACGGTGAGCATGCGGGCGATCACCGCGGGCACGACCAGCGTCGCTGCTACCAGGGTGACCCCGATGACGGTGAGGGTCGACAGGATCGACAACGACAGCACCAGCATCAGCAACGCGTCCACGTGCCCGACATTGACTCCGCTGACCGCGGCGACGTCCGCGTCGAATGTCGTGAACAGCAGCCGGCGGTAGTTGAGGGTGACCACGAGCAGAGCGAAAACCGCGACCCCGACGAGGATCCACACATCGGTCGTGGTGACACCGAGAATGCTGCCGAACAGCGCCGCGTCGAAACTGGGTCCCTTGTTGCCGTAGAACGTGAGAATGGCGATCCCGAGCGCGAACGACGCAGTGGTGATGACACCGATGGCGGCATCGGCGCTGATTCCGCGTCGCCTGCTGACCTTCTGAATCGCGAGTGCGGACAGCAGACCCCACAGCCCCGCGCCGAGGTAGTAGTTCAGCCCGATCACCGAGCTCGCGGCGAACCCGCCGAAGATCGCGTGCGAGAGCCCGTGGCCGATGTAGCTCATGCCGCGGAGCACGATGAAGACCCCGATGGACCCGCACAACGCCCCGGCCACCGTGGCCACGATGAGGCCCTTGACGAAGAACGAATAGGCGAAAGGCTCGAGCAGCGTTGTCATCCCGCTCTCCGATCGGCAGCGAAGGGATCGACGACAACCGGCATCCCGAGGTGTTGCAGGACCTCCATCCGGGCGCCGAACACCTGCTCCAGGACCCACGGCTTGACGACGTCCTCGGGCGTGCCCCTGGCCAGGATCCTCGTCCGCAGCGCAACCAGCTCCGGCAGGTGCGCGGCGAGTCCGTTCAGATCGTGGGTGGTCAGGATGATCGCGATCCCGTCGGAATTGAGATCCTGCAACAGGTGCAGCACCTCGTGCCGGGTGGCGACGTCGACCCCGGACGTGGGTTCGTCCAACAGCAGCAGGCTGGGGTCCCGCAGCAGCGCGCGGGCGATGAACATCCGTTGTTGCTGCCCGCCGGACAGATCCCGGATGTGCCGGTCCTGCAGATCCGCAATACCCAGCCGGTCGAGCACCTGGGTGACCAGGCGGCGTTCGGCCGGAGATGCCCAGGGCACCAGCCGCTTTCCGATCCGGCTCATCAACACGCATTGGCCGACCGTCACCGGGAAGTTCCAGTTGACGGTCTCCAGTTGCGGCACATAACTGACGGCGGTGCCGGGCGCCCTGCTGATCGAACCTCGTTGCGGGCGGATCTGACCCAGGATGGCGCGCAGCAGCGTGGTCTTCCCGGAACCTGACGGACCCAGGATGCCGATGAACGAGGACGGTTGAATGTCCAGGTCGACGTCCAGCAGCACCGGCCTGGCGTCATAACCGAACGACACCTGCCGCAGTTCGATCAGTGGCGTGCTCATTGCGGGTAGTCGGCGCTGTCCGGGGCGATATCGGCGACGTCCAACGCCTCCAGAGTGGGCGCCGTGCCGCCGAGTCCCTTGATCATGGTCACGTAGTCGTACCGCATCAGGCCCATCCAGGAGTGCTCGGCGTCGCCCGGTGCACCCGGCAGGTCGTCGTCCCGCAGGGTGTCCTCGTAGCGGGCGCCGGTCTCTTCGGCGATCTGCGCGAGCACATCGGAGGGGAAGACCTCCGAGCCGAAGATCACCGGGACCTTCAGCTCCCGGATCTGGTCGATGATCCCGGCGACCTCCTTGGGCGTCGGGTCCTCGAAGTTCGAGGGCTGGATAGCGCCGATGATCGTCCAGCCGTAGGTCTTCGCGAAATAGGCGTACGCATCGTGGTACGTCAGCAGTGCCCGTTCGCCGGGGATGCTGTCCTGATCCTTACGCAGCGCATCGCTCAACGCGGTCGCCCGGGCGACGAATTTCTCCGAGTTCTGTTGGTAGTACCCGGCGTTGGCGGGATCGGCGTTCGCAAGGGCACTTTCGATGACGCCGGCGTATTTGATCGCATACGTGGGGTCGGTCCAGAGGTGGGGATTTGGTTTGCCGTCTTCCTCGGGGAACGAGAAGTCGTAGATGTAGTCGATTTCCGGCAACACCGAAGTGCCGATCTCGACGATCTCGGCGCCCTGTTTGAGGTTGGCCTGCGCGAGTTCCTTCGTCGGCTCCTCCAGCTGCAGCCCGTTGACGAAGACCAGGTCGGCCTCGGAGAGCACGGCGGACGCGCTCGGCGGCGGTTCGAAGGTGTGACTGTTCGTACCCTCCGGGACCAGGCCGACGATCCGCACCCTGTCGCCGCCGATGTTGGCGGCGATCGAGGTGATCGGGGCGACCGTGGTCACCACCGTGAGCTGTGCGGGAGAGCCGGCCGGGGAACCATCGACCGCTTCGGGTGTCGCGGCGGAGGAGGCACTGCACGCGGCGAGCATCATCAGTCCGGCGCCCAGCATCACACCATTGGCCGTGCGTCGACAAAGTCCCCGAGACTTCATCCGCGTGACGCTACGGTCCCTTCGCTGCTATTGCAATCAATTTGCAAAAACGATCTCATCGCAGTGCCGGCGTGACGTCGGGACGCATCTGGCGCCATGATGGGCACATGACTTCCTCGTCGCGCGCGATCTCGACGAACCGGATGGACCAGGCGCTGGCCAGACTGCGCAGTGCCGGTGATCGGGTGACCGTCGGCAAGCGGGCAGTGCTCGGCGTGTTGATCGACCGGGACGAGCACCTCACCGTGGAGGACGTTTTCGCCGACGCGGCGACCCGGGCCGAGGGCATGCACCTGTCCACGGTGTACCGAACCCTGGAGTCCTTCGTTGCCCTCGGCCTGGTGACCCAGGTCGCGGTGGGGAAGGGTGCTGCGGTCTACCACCTGTCGGACACGATGACCGGCCACCATCACGCGCACGGCCATTGCAGCAGTTGCGGCCTTGTCATCGACCTGCCGGCGGATCTGCTCGACGACATCGGCAAGCGCACCGTCGCCGAACTCGGTTTCGTCCTGGACCGGCACAACGTGGCGCTCACGGGCCTGTGCAGCGACTGCGCATCACGCTGAGACCTGGACCATTTGGTTTGGCTTTGGCCGCTCGTTTGTCTTAACCTGGACCGGTCCACATGGCCTTGAACTTCGCTCAGGGCGCGGCCCGGCAGGAAGCAGGAATCTCACATGCAGCGTTTCGCCCTGATCGGCGCGGGATTCATCGGGTCCGTGCACGCCGCCAATCTCGCCGCGAACCCGGATGTCGACTTCGCGTTCGTCTATGACGTCGACACTGCGCGGGCGGATGCCTTGGCGAGCAAGCACGGGGCCCGGGTCGCCACCGACATCGCGCAGGTGTTCGACGCGGATGCCATCGATGCGGTGTACGTCGCGTCGTCCACCGACACGCATGCCGAGCACCTGCGCAGCGCAGCCGACGCCGGCGTCGCGGTGCTGTGCGAGAAGCCGATCGACCTCGATCTCGACCACGCGATCGAGGTGGTCCGGTATGCGGTGGAGCGGTCGACCAGGGCCATGGTCAACTTCAACCGCCGCTTCGATCGTGACTACGCCGAGCTCAAGCAGGTCGTCGACAGTGGTGAGATCGGTGACGTCGAACTGATCCAGCTCTCCAGCCGGGGGCCGGCCATGCCGCCGCTGTCGTACATCGCTGTCTCCGGCGGCCAGATGCGCGATCAGACCGTCCATTTCTTCGACCTGGCCCGATGGATCGCGGAGCTGGACCCGACCGAGGTGTTCGCCGCCGGTTCCACTCTGGCCGAGCCCCGGCTGGCCGAGTACGGGGACGTGGACACCTCGGCCGTCACCCTCAAGCTCCCGTCCGGGGCACTGGTCCAGATCGACTGCACCAGGCGGACCGGTTATGGGTACGACGAGCGCATCGAGGTGCTCGGGTCCACCGGAATGGTGCAGGCCCGGCGACATCGCACCGGCGCCGTCTCGCGCTACCACGCCGGGAAGGTGGTCGACAACGGGATGCATCCAGGATGGTTCGAGCGGGTCCAGCCGACCTACGCGGCCGCGCTCGGTCACTTCGTCTCCTGCCTGGAGAGCGGTGAACCCATCACCCCGTCGTTGAATGACGGTCTGAAGGCCCAGGCCATCGCCGAAGCCGCCACCCGTTCCCTGTCGTCGGGGCGCAGCGAGCCGATCAGCTACTGATCGCGCCGGGCGGCGGCCCGGTCGAGTTGCGGACTCTCAGGGTCGGCCGAATCAGCTGTTCGGAACTTTCCGACCCGGGATCGGCGATCCTGCGCAGCAACGCGGCAGCGGCCACCCGGCCGACCTCGTCACTGGCCCCATCGACGCTGGTCAACCACAGGTGACGGAGCTGGGCAAGCGAGGAGTTGTCGTATCCGATCAACGAAACATCCTGCGGGACACGCAGACCCAGTTCCTGCGCCGCCGACATGGCACCGATGCACGCGATGTCGTTCACGGCGATGATGGCGGTCGGGCGGTCCGCCCGGGCCAGTAACCGAACGGCGGCCCGGTAGCCGCCCTCCTCGGTCATGTCGCTCGGTTCGATCAGCACCTCGTCGCGCAGCCCGTGCGCCGCCATCGCCGCTTCGTAGCTTCGACGTCGTACGTCGGCTACCGCGGCGAAAGAGCCTGCCAGATGGGCAATCCGGCGATGACCGAGATCGGTCAGGTGGTCGACGGCCAGACCGATGCCGACCCAATCGTCGTTCACGACCACATCGATTCCGGGGTGCCGGATGTCCCGCCCGGCGGCGACCACGGTGGGCGTACCCCGCGAAGCCTCCAGGATGGCGGGGGAGGAGGGTATGGACCCCATCACCACCAGGCCGTCGACCCGCATCTCGAGCAGTCCGTGCAGCAGTGCGTCTCCGGAATCGCGGTCGAGTCGCACATCGGTCAGCAGTACCCGGAGGCCATTGGTTTGCAGGACGGACACCAGGCCGTCCAGACAATCCACGAACCACGGGTTGCGCAGATCGCTGAGCAGGACGCCGACCATGTTGGTGCGGCGCTCGGTCAGTTGTCGGGCAATCGCGTTGGGCCGGTAGCCCAGTTCGTCGATCGCCCGCTGGACCGCCTCCCGTCTGGCCTCGCTCACATTGGGTGATCCGCGTAAAACCAGCGATACCAACGATTTCGAGACCCCGGCCAGTTCGGCAACGGTGCGGATGGTGGCCGGGCGGCGCGGTTCGCTGGTGGCCATCGACCCGCCCTTCGTCAGCGATCCGCCCACCGTGGACGAATGAGTTGGACCGGTACATCATAACGCGAACCCGCAATTCTGGTTCGCGCCCAGTCATCCCCGGCCAGGTACCCCTGCGATGCCAATGGCGGCGTCCCGACCCCGGCACTGGGTCGAAAGCTCGTGCCACTGCTCGGGTCATCGTGGTCCGATGGGAAATCAGGCCGTCCGGCCTTGACAGCTGCCGAGCGCATTTGGCAAGATGTCTAGACATTGGACCGGTCCACAAGCGGACTTGACAGACTCGAGGGCGAGCCGGTGGGCCGCCGCAGGAGGCATATCGGTGAGCGTGCAAGCAGTTGTTCAACAGCGTCAGGAGTTGGGCGTCGCTGTCGCGGGGTTCGGCTGGATGGGTCGCGTGCACACCCAGGCCTACGCGAGGGTGCTGCATCATTTCCCGCAGCTGACGGTGGCGCCACGCCTTGTTGCAGTGGCCGATGAGGTTCCCGGCCGGGCCGAGGAAGCTGCCGCGCAGTTCGGGTTCGCCGGCGCGACCCGCGATTGGCGCGAGCTGGCCGCTGACCCGAGCGTGCAAGCCGTGAGCATTGCCGCGCCCAATTTTCTGCACCGGGAGATCGGTGTGGCAATGGCCCAGGCCGGCAAACACATCTGGATCGAGAAGCCGGTCGGTCTGACGACAGCCGATGCCACCGCCGTCGCCGATGCCGTGGCCGCTGCCGGCGTGCAGAGCGCCGTCGGGTTCAACTACCGCAATGCGCCTGCGGTCTCGGCCGCTCGCGACCTGATCAACTCCGGCGAGCTCGGTTCCATCACCCACGCCCGGATCCGGCTGTTCAGCGATTACGCGGCTCATCCCGAAGGCGCCCTCAGCTGGCGGTTCGAGCGGGAGCGCGGCGGAAGTGGGGTGCTGGGCGACCTCGCATCGCACGCTGTCGACCTGGCTCGGTACCTGCTCGGCGACATCACCTCTCTCGTCTCCGACACCGCGACGTTCCTCACCGAGCGCGCCCGGCCGACCGGTGCGACCAGCGGTCACGCCCGGGCGACGGGTGGGGAGCTGGGGCCGGTGGAGAACGAGGACTACGTCTCCAGCCTGCTGCGATTCGCCTCCGGCGCACGCGGCACCCTGGAGGCCAGCCGAGTGGCGGTCGGGGAGCAGAACAACTACGGCTTCGAGATCCATGGCACCAAGGGTGCTGTCTTCTGGGACTTCCGTCGGATGGGCGAACTCGGCGTCAGCGTCGGGACCGCGTACCAGGATCAGTCGGTGAGCACCGTCTACGTCGGCCCCACGCACGGCGACTACGCGGCGTTCCAGCCAGGCTCGGCCAGCAGCATGAGCTACGACGACCTGAAGGTGATCGAGGCCTACAACTTCCTGCGGTCGATCGCCGAGGGAAGGCCCTACGGCAGCACCCTTGCTGACGCCGTGCGCAGTGCGGCTGCGCTCGACGCGATGTCCGAGTCTGCGGCGACGGGCCAGTGGGTGACCCTGTCGTAGGCGGGTTTGATAGGTTAGTATCTGCGTATGGATGCAGATACGCAGGCAGTAAACCATCCGTTGCCTGCGGATCAGGTCGCGTTGGCGGTCGAAGTGTTCCGGATGTTGGCCGAAGGCACCCGCATTCAGATCCTGTGGTCGTTGATCGACGGTGAGATGTCGGTCAACGACCTGGCCGAGACGATCGGGAAACCCGGTCCGTCGGTGTCGCAGCACCTGGCCAAGCTTCGAATGGCGAGGCTGGTGCGGCCACGGCGGGAGGGCACCACGATCTACTACCAACTGGAGAACGACCACGTTCGACAGCTGATCATCGACGCAGTTCACAACGCCGAGCACGCCGGTCCCACCATTCCCGCACACCATCAGGCCCGGACCCTGCGAGCGGCGGGGAGCGAGCAGTGACCGAACACCACCGGCACCCCGAGAATCACGACCATGACCACGACGTGCATGGTCACGGGATCCGCGCGGTCTTCCGGCCGCATAGTCATGACGCAGCCGAGTCGGTCGACTCCGCGTTGGAGGGAAGCGCTCAGGGGATCAGGGCGGTCAAGATCAGCCTGGTCGCGCTCGGCGCCACGGCGCTGCTGCAGCTCGGAGTGGTCGCCATCAGCGGGTCGGTGGCGTTGCTCGCCGACACGGTGCACAACTTCTCGGACGCGTTGACCGCGGTGCCGTTGTGGATCGCCTTCGCGTTGTCCCGACGGGCTGCTTCCCGTCGGTACACCTACGGCTACGGACGGGCGGAGGACCTTGCCGGGTTGTTCATCGTGCTGATGATCGCGGTGTCGGCCGTGGTCGCCGCGTGGGAAGCCATCCGGCGGTTGATCGATCCCGCGCCGGTCGAGCATTTGGCCTGGGTTGCCGTTGCCGGGGTCATCGGTTTTGCCGGCAACGAAGTCGTTGCGGTGTACCGGATCCGGGTCGGCAGGAGGATCGGGTCTGCCGCACTGGTCGCTGACGGGTTGCATGCCCGGACCGACGGACTCACCTCGCTGGTCGTGGTCCTCGGGGCGGCGGGTGTTGCCGTCGGCTGGCCGGCCGCCGATCCGATCGTTGGCCTGATCATCGCGGTCGCGATTCTGCTGGTGCTGCGCACTGCGACTCGGGATGTGTTCCGCCGGCTGATGGATGGCGTCGATCCGGAAGTGGTGGACACGGCCGAACGTAGCCTGTTCGATACTCCTGGGGTGCAGGGCATCAGGAGTCTGCGAATCCGGTGGTTGGGCCATACCCTCTGCGCCGAAGCGGATCTCGAGGTGGATCCCGATATCTCGCTCGCCGAGTCCCACGAGATCGCCCATCACGCCGAGCGGCACCTGCTCGCTCACGTGCCTCGACTCGCCGCAGCGACGATCCACACCAGCCCGGCCGGAACGCACAGCGTGCCGGCCTGATCGGGCGCGAATCCTCGGCTCGGCTTTCGTTGTCATGATGCGAGCAGCCATCGGTAGAGGCGTTCTTCGATGACGCTCTGTTCGATCCAGTGGATCGATTGTGGTGGTGGGGGTGGCTCGCTGCTGAACGTGTGGCCGGTGGGGGTGTTGATGGTGATGGTGTACCCGTCGGCTTCCGCGGTGCTGGTCCAGCCGGGGGATTCTTTGACGTAGTTGCAGTTCTCGCAAATGCCTTGCCCGTTGGTGATGGTGGTGGTTCCACCGCGGCTGTGCGCGGTGATGTGGTCGGTGTGCCGGATGGGTGCGTCGCACCAGGGTGTTCGGCAGTATTGGTCGCGGGCGAGCAGGTATTGCCGCATGGCGTGCGGGAAGGTGCGTCTTCTCGAGTCGGCGTTGACCAGGTGCCCGGTGTCGGGATCGGTGTAGAGCCGGCGGATCCAGGTCTTGGTGTCGGGGTTGGCGTTGCGGATGAGGTCCCGGGCGATCGGGGCGGGGATGGGGC
>Ga0164308_10000649_pt1 | contig 18760 bp, 34 predicted proteins | sample Whisoiple_246_MG_FD_109983 | JGI IMG/M metagenome (GOLD analysis project Ga0164308, IMG submission 109983) | Soil microbial communities amended with fresh organic matter from upstate New York, USA - Whitman soil sample_246_MG | ecosystem: Environmental > Terrestrial > Soil > Unclassified >...
AAGTAGTCAGGAAACTATCGGAGAAAACATCGGAGAGCTTCGTAAATCGGGCTATCCGGCAAAACAAGCTGCTGCTATTGCCTACAACGAGGCAGGAAAGGCCAAGAAGAAGCCCAAGTACAAAAAGCCGAAGATGAAGAAGTAAATGGACATCCCCTATGCAAAATGTCAAGCTCTTATAATCAGACGTATAGGCGATAGACTAAAAAAGATGGGGCTGTCAAATAGGGATAACGACACTCTTGATTGGGCAGACCACCTACTTACAGAACGTAGTTATCTGATGGACGCGCTTGATATGCAAGAGGAAGAACGATGACATTCCGCATCGTAAGAGAACACATCAACCAACACCCAGAAGGCGTAGCCGTAGTGCTTAACATCCTTGATTGTCCAGATGCTCTTGTATCCGACTATACAGTGATTGAAGATTTCGATGCCGATTTGGATGCGCTATCGCTGCTTGACGCTAAGCCGGGAGACTTCATTTGGGAAATCGCTGAACGTATTGAAAGAGAGAAGGAAGAGTGAATGGCCGTATCGTCCTAGTGGACTTTGACATCTATTGCTATGCTGCCGGATTTAGCTGCCAGAAGACCACGTACATCTACAACGACGAAGAATTCCCTACAAAGACAGCCCTGAAGGAGAAATATCCCAGCTACGATCCAGAAGAGCTTAGGGCGTTCACGCAGGTGGAACCGGCTTCGCATGCGATTCAGTGCGCTAGGATGATGCTTCAGGGGGTGCTGGATGCTTGCGCCCCCGTTGCTTCCTACAAGGGCTACCTGACAGGGCCGGGCAACTTCCGCTATGACGTAGCCACCATCCAGCCGTACAAGGGAAACCGCACACAACCTAAGCCTGTTCACTTTGAAGCCATTCGAGACTTCCTGATTCGAGAGTGTAATGCAGAGCTTGTGGAAGGCGTCGAAGCTGATGACATGCTCATCATTGAGTGGAGCAAAAACCCTCACAACACGGTTGTTGCCTCCATCGACAAAGACTTGGCTCAGGTGCCGGGGCTTACGCTGTACAACTGGAAGCACAAGACATTACACACTCTGACGGAGGAAGAGGCTACCTACAACTTCTACAAGCAACTTCTTACAGGCGATGACACCGATAATATTCCGGGGGTGTCAGGCATAGGAGACGGAACAGCCAAGAAACTACTAAAGATGGGAATGCCAGAAACCTTGATGATGACCGTGTGTTACAGTCAATACCTCAAGGCCTATGGAAAAGAGAAGGCGTGGTCTGCCCTTGAAGAGAACGCCAAACTCCTCTACTTGCTACGTAATGAAGAACAGCTTGCAAACCCCAAGAACGCGTGGCAACCATGTATCAAACCGGACGGTGTATTGTGATTAGAGCATTTGTATTGTTTGTTGGCATTGTCATTGCGGCTTGTACGCAGGCTGCTCCTTCGGTGATTCCATTGTACGGAGACATTAACGATGATGTTGCCATTAAAGTGGCTCAGGCCATTCGTAATGCCAATGCAGAAAAGACTAATGATCCCATCTTCCTAGCCATTTCCTCGGGAGGTGGCGACCTTCCCCCCGGAGGCCTCATCATTGACTCCATGCAAATGAGCAGGCGCCCTGTGATGACTGTGTGCATCTCTTATTGTGGGTCAATGGCAGCGTGGATTCACCAGCATGGCGTTAAGCGGTTTATGAACCCACATGCAGTGCTGATGTTTCATCAAGCCAGCTTTGGAGCAGGCGACTCTGTTCCTCGCATCCTTGAACATGCCAAAGCTGTTACAAAGATGGCAGCCAGTTTTGAGCAAGTGGTGGCTGATAGGACACAGTTGACACTCGAAGAGGTTCAACGAAGGGAAGCTAATGGTTGGTGGGTAAATGCCAATGAAGCGTACGAGGAAAAGCTAATCGATGCCGTTGTCACTGCCACACCTAAGCAGTAAGCCTAGAGAGGCTCCAGAGACGTTCGTGAAACAGCCTAAGAAGCCCCCGAAGAAGAAGGCTCCCAAGAAAGCCGTAAAGAAGCCAAGAGCCCCAAAAGCACCTAAGACGCGTTGCAGTGGGACAATGACGGAGGCGCAGTTTTTCTCCTTCATTCGGTCAGCCTTGAGAAGCAAGAGCCGCCGTTGGGCTCCGGTCTACGAATGTTTGAAGGATGCACGTAGGCCATCGAAGAGCGACAACAAACGGCAGAAGTGGGAGTATCAATGCAATGAATGCAGGGGTTGGTTTTCGGCCAAGGAAGTCAGTGTGGACCACGTACGTCCTGCTGGCGCGCTGCGTAACTTCGACGACCTCCCCGGCTTTGTAGCTAGGTTGTTTTGCGAGAAGGAAGGCCTCCAAGTGCTTTGTAACGAGTGCCATACAGTGAAAACGAATAAGGAGAGAAATGGACATCACACGAGCGATTAGTGCAGACCCCGAGAGTACGAGTACGTGGGAATTGGCACGAGGGTTGTTTACAAGCAGCTGGCAGCACAATGACGGGAAGACGGTGGAAGATGAATTGTTCTTTGACAATCTCGATCCTCCGGCCATCCAACACCTTCTCGACACCGCTTCCGCTGCCGAACAAATGCTCAGGGAATATCAGAATGAGCCCCGAGAGCTTCTGATTTACAACACGGCAGCCACATTGTACGAGGCCTACACACAGCACATGTTCTCAGCCGATCCGGGCCTGCCATGGGAGACATCTCCACAAGACGTCCAAGCTTTCTGGGTGTTGATGGCAAAGGACTTCATTGAGACATGGAGGCAAGTGAAAGACAAGCCGCCGTACGAAGGTTGGTATGACGTGGAGATGAAGCGATGACTCAGTGGACTGAGTGCTCTTACACAGAAGCGTGCATAGCCCAAGCCTCTGGCGCGCAAATTCAAATTTGCCTGACAAGCCATCATATTGATGGCTGCTGCTGGCAAGATAGGGATACTGTGCTATTGGACTATCCAATGACCTACGGACAAGGTCATTGGAAATTCCGTTATTCAGTCCCAACTCTGAAATCTAGACCCGATTTGATGCCCCCTCGTGCCCTTCAATTGGCCGGGGAGGTGTTGGCCTTCGGAGAAACAAAGTATCCTGACGAGAAATGGAAGCGTATGACAGCTGACGACCATATTGCGGCTAGCCTGCGGCATCTTCTGGAACATCTTGCCGGCAACCTAAACGATAGCGAGAGCACCAAACTACATCTGACACACTCTTTCGTCCGCTTGGGGATGGCACTAGAGCGATACATCACGCAGCGGTAGCGAACAATGAAAGTGACACTCAAGGACGGAACCATTGAAGTGGTGGAAGCAGACAAGAAGGAAATCAACGAGGGCCACCTAAACCTGTATGTCTATCAACGTATCGATGGCTACAGAAACCCCCTTGTCAGAGAGCTTGTCGCCACATACCCCGCAGGGACGTGGAGCAAAGTGAGCTACGAATTTCAACCATCACCGGAGACAATCAGGATGGGACTGGAGAAGAATGAATGAAGGGGTTGGTGCTGGACGTAGAAACGTCCTATGTGGAAGCTGCTGTCTGGAGTTTATGGGACAATGGCATTCCGCTTGACCGTCTCCTAGGCCCTAAACGAATGATTTGCTGGGCCGCGAAGTGGATTGGGAAGAAGGGAGTGATATTCAGACGTGAAGGAGAGAAAGACTATCTGACAGCCCTACACAAGCTCTTGGAAGAAGCTGACTTCATTGTCACGTACAATGGCAAGAAGTTTGACATCAAGCACATCAATAAGGCGTTTTTGTTGGCGGGGGTAATGCCCCCTGCGCCGTGTCATCATGTCGATGTTCTCCAGACAATGAAGCAGAAGTTTGCCTTCGATTCCAACAAACTTCAGCACATTTCGGAGCAGTTGGGAATTGGGTCGAAGGAGAAGCACGAGGGCTTCCAGTTGTGGGCCAAGTGCATGCAAGGAGACGAGAAGGCATGGGCCACCATGAAGCGATACAACTGCAAGGACGTAACGCTTCTCGAAGACCTCTATCAGAAGGTAAAAGGCTGGATTAAGAATCACCCAAGCCACGGGCTTGACAGTACGAAGCAAGTGTGTTCCAATTGCGGCCATACGAAGCTACAGAGCCGAGGCTACGCTACAACGAAGACAGCCCGATACAAGCGAATGCAGTGCCAAGCGTGCGGTACGTGGCACAGGACACGTCACAACGAAGTGGACCCCAAGAACATCCTCATCTCACTATGACCAATGAAGACCTTTGTAAAAACCTCTGGGAGGCCGTAAAGGCAATGGACAACATCCAAACTGACGACCCTAACAAACAGCGTGTACTGGACACGGCCCTTAGCTTCATTGCCAAGGATTGCAACATCATCTTCAAGACGGTGGGATATTATGACTAACTGTGACCTTGATGAACTGAGGTATCAAGCTCTTCAGAAGTTTGTGGAATTGGCGGATGAGAAGTGGAAATCGTATAACGATAATTTCCTCTTCAATTCATTGCAATTCACGCATGGGAAGTACGATCTGCGATACGACCATGCTAGCGGACATGTATGGGTTTTGTTGGGCCAAGAGAGCCTTGGCAGCAAATCTCGCCCTATCATGCGACCTGTCAAACGCACAAAAACAGGAAAGCCTAATAAGTCCGACCTAAAGAAAGTCGAAGAAGAGCACAAGGCGGCTCTTGAGAAGTACAACACTGATCCTGTGGTAGCAGCGGCCAAGAAAATCTACGAGCGTTGGTATACAGCTAAGTGCAAGGCTCAGGAAGAACAGATGAAGCGGGACATGGAAGAGAGTTGTAAGAGGCTTCAGCAGGAGATGTCCACGATTGACAAGTCCAACGAGCGGGCGGAGATTGCAGCTAGCAGTTGTCTTACAGTAGATCGGCCGTGGTGGCGGAGGTTGTGGCCTTGAGCGTCTATATCATCTCTCCCGGTCGTTCGGGCTCTGGTTGGCTAACAACGCTCCTAGCCGGTTGTGGGCTTTCGGCTCTCCATGAATGGCACGGCACCGTAGACAATCCCGATGTCGTAGCCGATACATCTTTTCTATGGCTTCAAGATGACTTTCTGAAGACACTAGCGCCGAATGACGTTTGCGTCGTCCTCGATCGCGACGAAACAGAACGGACAGCTAGTGTCAAGAAGCTCTTGGGAGAACGGGATTGGGCCTATCTAGAGAAAGCTTGGATTGACTTCAAGGAAAAGCTCAAGAAGGTGCCCAACACAACGGTGTGGATTGACTACAAGGATTTGTTCTCTCGGGAGACGAAGGAGAAGTTGTTCCAGATGATTTACTACCACACCGGGGCTTCTACGGGGAATTTCAGCAATATGTGGGATTTGTTGAGGCACATGCGTGTCACGAATGCTACGGCAGAGCGTGAAGTGGTCCAGAGTTACATGGGAGATATGGGTAATGACTGAGATTTTTAAGGGTGTGAGTGTAGGTCTTACAGGCGTCGTGGGGATGGAACATCAATACCCTGCGGCTACTGGATGGAACATTACTAATGACATGTTGAAAATTGTAATGAGCGGAGAGGACGGGACGGATTATTTCTTAGCTGTCTATCCTTCGGGCCAATGGTCTTATGTTCGATATGAGAGCGGTGGCCATGCACCAGCATAAATACGTCCGAACGACTACGCGCTCCCGTAGGGAGGCCAACAAGCCCCGCTTTGTTCATTACAGCAAGTGGATTGATGTAGTGCCCGATAAGGAGGGCAATCCCGAATACCGTGTACACTTCAAGACGAAGGCACTTACGGTCGAAGAGAAGTTTGCTAAGCTTGAGAGGCGGAAATGGTTTCGCAAGGAACTCGATGAAATGGATGCTCGTCTTCAACAGGCCGCACTCGAAGAGGAACCCGAATGAGCGTAGTACAATTCCCTAAGAAGCGTAAGTGGGATGCTGAGGACGTCTTCGACTGTCTAGAGATTGTCAAGGATGCTATGCAGAAGAATGGCCCTCCCGACTCCATCCTCTTCATCCCCGTCACAGAAGATGGAGTGATGTTCTTCTTCGGAGGAAAGGAAATGAGCAGTGCTGAAGTGATTGGCATTCTGGAGCTTGTCAAGAATGACGTAGCTCTTGGCGGAGGCGAAGAATGAAGCCCATGAACGACGAGAGGAGCGAGACGTGAAGCCAATGAATGAGGGCACCGAATGAAACATCCCCTAGACTACAACGAATACAACGAACTCATCCGCATCCTGAATGAGAAAGGCCTTCTCAACCCCCTTCTTCCTCTCGATTGGGAAGGTTGGACCGGAGACGAACAGCAATGCTTGTATGAAGCCGTGGAATACATTGTAAGCCCTTATGAGCGTGATGATTTCGCCCAAGAGGTGCCTGACGATGACTGACAATGAATACGATGCTCTGTCTAAAGCCATCGAACTAGCCCATTCTGTTCAAGAGCGTATTTTCATAACCCATCAATTGCCCGACGATGAGCTTCTGGCCCTGACAGATAGCCTTATCCTAATGCTAAGCGACATCAAAGAGGAACGAGAGCGTGAAGAAGATTTTGCACGGTGCTACAGGGGCGAAGAAGAAAGCGCCGAAGAAGAAGACGACCACGGAGTCTACTAAGCGTTTCCCTCTCGTTCATGTCCTTTGGTTAGACGCCGCACACTCAGGGGCGGATGGATGGACGGATAAGGACGGCGTGAAGATTCCTATGTTGGCGGCTGAAGCCTGCGGATTCTTGGTACACGACGGCCCTAACGACTATGGGGAGGAGTGTATTGCATTGGCTGCTGCGATCGTGCATAATGTGGATGATTGGCCCGACTACTGTCTCAGCTTCACAATCCCAAAGGGGATGATTGTGTCTATCAAGGAGATTAAGGTATGAATTGGAAGGACAACTTCCTGAAGGTGGCTGTTCCAGCAAGGGTCTATGATGGCACGTTCTACCATGATATTTTGATTGACCCAGAACTGGAGTCTCTTATCAAGAAATGTGCCCCTTGGGACCGTGCATTTGAGATTAATCCGGTGCTTACACAGCCCTCAGACCCCGACATCCTTCCCGTCGACCTAGGAGATGAAAGTGTCTAAGAAGTTTGACTTGCTTCTTGGCATCTTCGTCGTTGTCATGGCCATTGTAAGCTTCTTTGTGATTGGAGGTCCGTAATGAAACCCACTGTCTACTACCGCAATCCGCTCAAGTCGGAGATTCGAGAGGGCTACAGTGTCACTATTGAACCCGTCGGACACCCTAAGCTTGACTCCGATGGCAACCTTGCCTATACTTCTCAGGTGCTTCGTGTAGGCAAGAACGGGGAGTTCGAAACCCTCAACACCATCTACAAGCTGGAGGAATGAATGAACGGCAAGCAATTGTGGCATCAGACAGCACAGCGTTGGGTGAAGAGCAATCCAGCATATTGGGGCAGGAAGTGGGACTCTCTTGATGAAGGAGAGAAATACCGTTGGGGGATGTATGCCTCCCTGAAGGGGAGTGCGTAATGTGGCTCTTTGCGGCAATATTGAAGATATTGCTCGTGACGGTGCTGGTGATAGCTCCCATCGGTTTGGGATTTGAATACGCCAGACGGCGATGGCTAGATCGTTTGAGAGGAATTTAAAATGGCTGAATTCAACCCGTATGCTGGTTGTAATGGCGTGCTCACGATGTCTGCCGAGTGGGAAGAGAAAGATGGAAAGAAGCGCTGGCAAGCACACATCAACTTCAATGACTCACCCGTGGATCATGTTGTCGAGGAGTTGATTTTGATGTCGAAAGATTACATCCGCTGCGCATTCCGTAATGCTCGGCCAGTAGACACTCCGAAGGAGGAACAATGAAAACCATCTTTATGCCAGAAGAAACAATGAAGAAGTGGTTGGAAGCACTTCGTAGCGGAGAGTATAAACAAGGCCGCCGGTTCTTGAAGACAGAAGAAGGCTATTGCTGTCTCGGTGTCCTACAGGACGTACTAGACGAGAAGGTGGAGGTTGGCCCTTACGGACAGGTGAGCACTCTTCCGACAAGCGGCTGGCTACATTCAAAGAATATCCTTTTCCGTCGTGATGACACAGACTCATCTTTGTGTCGAAACCCCGGCTTTTCAAAGATTGGTCGTGATCGCGGTTGGACAACTGCCGCTTGCTCCAATGATAAAGGCTATACATTCTCAGAGATTGCGGATGCTCTTGAAGAGGTGTATGGTGGTCCTATGGAAAACATGACGAAGGAAGCCCCCTGATGAACAGACGACACTTCCTTAAGGGAACAGGCACAGCCCTGCTTGGTGTTGCTACGGCAGCTTTGGCTCTGAAGGCTACAGCCAATACGGCCCCGTACGTTGAGTGGACCACGTGCGAGGAATGGGACTACAATGGGACGTTGCCCGGTGTCCCCGGATTCGCAGGTAAAATCAAGCTCAGCTGTCATGAAGAGCCGATTTTTCATAGGGGCTTCACACGACAAGAAGTGGAGCTTCGGAATGCGTATGTAGTTTCAGCTTTGGGCTGGAAAGACGGCTCCCGCATCTATTATCGCATACCCTCAAAAACGCCCTAGGAAGCGTTTTAAGCCCGTCTCTACTATACCCGCTACCCCTGTAGCTACCCCCTCCCTAGACGAGCCTTAGAGAGCTTCTGAGAGCGTTCTAGGGGCATTCTGAGGGCTCTTCGATGACTGGAGTTGATATGAGTATTACACAATCCATTGGAGATGTCGTTTCGGTTCATTGGAGCGTTCCTGATAAAGACATCTTCTCTGTAGTGGAGCGGCACAGGCAGGCGCAGCGCATCTACAATCGCTATCTCAAAGCCAAGGGAGGCATTCCCTACGCTCTCCGATTCAAGGCATGGTGTAAGAAATGGGGGATTGAACTGTGAGTAAGTATACAGACTTCATTAGTGATCTTCGGCTAAGGATGTTGCAAGCTAATAGCAATTGGGAAGTACCATCAACAATTGAGATTGACGAAGACGAACTTCTCATACTCATAAATCTCCTAGACGACTACGAAGACCTTGAATTCAGAATGGAAGGACTAGAGAAATGAAGTTCAACTGCGGGCTCTCACGAGCCGAGAAGCGACAGATCAAATATGATAAGGCAGTGGAAGAGCTTTCTGCCGAGGTGGAGCGCTTGAAGGAATGGCACGACTATTTTTGTTGGTGGCCTACACGTATTGGAAAGAACGACTGTCGTTGGCTGGAGACAGTGGAACGGAGATATGAAGAGGCCGATCTTTACGATTTTTATGGGATCGTCACTGAGCTAGTGATTATCAAGAGCGGTGTTGAATTCCGAGCAAAGGAGAATAAGTGATGTTGCTTATGTAATAAAAAGGCCCTGACAGAGCAGGGCCTAAGGAACAACATGTAGGGGCGCTTCGGCGCCCTTTCTTTTTGTCTAGCGTTTGTTAAATCTGTTGATGCACTTGACTAGTCCCTGTTGTCTCATCTTGCATGCCTTGTATTGGTTGGCATACAGCTCCATGAGCAATATGGGATCGTCCCCTGCTGAGGGGACTGTCAACTGTCCACACTTCTCCATATCAATCGGGGGGCAAAGAATCTGTGTCTTCGTTGGCATCACGGACTGCTTGCTGCACCCTACGCAGAGCATCGCCAGAAAGGCCGCTAGGGCTACGTGTCTTTTCCAATTGTTGTTTGAGGCTGTCACGTTCTTTCTCTAGCTTGGTGATCTTTCTGGTATCGACTGTCGTCTGTCTAACGTCCTCTTTAGCTGCCTCTTCCTGCTTCTTCTGGAATGTAGCCTGTCCTGAGATAATGCCTTTGAACACGCTATCCTTGCCCTTTTGATAGGCATAGAAATGTGTCCCGCACAGGACGAGAAACAGCGCTAGCGCAATATAGAGCCTAGTCATTGATTGAGAGGTCTGTTACGGCCAAAACGCCCAGCATTGAGATTGGTGAACATAGGACCGGAAGGAGCACGATAGCCTTGGGGGGCTACAGGCATCTGTGCCACTTGCGGAGGCATTCCTGTCAACACAGGAGCCCTATAGACGGGCATCTGGGCTTGCTGGGGAGGCATGGCTGTGCCTTGGAATCGAGGCACATTGTACGCCAGAGAAGGATTGCCGCTCTGTGTACGGGCCTGATCCAAGCTACGCATCTGTGGGGTGCGAATATCGCCCATACCCATGTTATGCGAGGCCCGAAAGCCATTAAGGAATGCTTGACTCATTTCTGTGATCCTGTGTATTTAGGTTTGTCTTTGTCGTAATGATTAACACGCATGCCAAGGATTTCTAGCAGTGTGATGGCGGTTCCCTGCGGAATGCCGTGCTCTTTCATCACATCTAGCACGTTGTTAAAGGACATGGGTGTAATCAAATGCTTTACTACACTCTCTGGTGTTACAGGCTGTCCTGATACATCAGTGCCGGATTGGATGTCTGCAATAGCCCCAAATAGCGGAGATAGTTTCTTACGGCCGAACTCCAGTGTATTGGTCCATCCGTTCTGCTTACCGTATTTATTTTTCTTCTGGTCTTGAAGGGGCTTATATCGGAAATAATCCAGAGGGCGCAGATGTTCTCGCAGAGGAACGATCTGACCCGTTCCCAATTTCTTCTCGCCCGTCACCGTCTGTGTCATAAAGGCGAGCGTCTGGGCTAGGCCGAGCATAGGATCAATGTACGTGTTGCCAAATTTCATCTTGCCAAACGCATTGCTACGCGGGTCTGTCTCAATGAACTTGTCATCCGGGTTGACAGCCATGTGATAGAGATAGCCAAGGCCGTATACGGCTGACAGACCGACAAGCATACGGCCGTATTCCTTAGCAACCAATCCCTTGGTACGAGCACTGCCATGCATGAAAGGCTGGCCAAGAAGTGCATTGAACCGACTTGCCACAAAGCGAGGCGCAAAGAAAGCCGTGTTGAGAGCCGTAGCGGACTTGTTTGTTGTTCCAATCTTGCCACGACCAGTAGCTACATTGATGTAGTTAGCAATGGCTTCGATGTCATCCTTACTGGGAGTCTTGTCCTTGGACAGAGAGGCGTACATCGCATCAAACGAGTCAGCGCGGAGTTTATTCAAGAAGGTTGTATAAGCGCGTTCTGATCCACGCACAATTGGCCCTCCGAAAAACCACGGAAGCTTATGCACCCAGCGAGACATGAAAGCCTCTTCTAGCTTGGAAAGGTGATGATCGTTGGCTTTTGTGATTTCAAGTCCTGACTTTTCGTAGAGACGGGCATTCTCCCTATGAGCAATCTCTTCTCTCACCTTGAAGGCATTCTTTTCAGAAGCAAAAGCCTTGAGCATAGGAGCAATAGATTTAGCTGCTCTTGCCGGGTGCCCATAGGCAATAAATCCGCCCTGATTTAGAACGGCCGATAGGTCAAAGCTCGTCATAATGGCGCGAGCGAGGTTTAGCGTTTCGCGGCCACTTCCCCACACTTTCTTTAGCGCGGGACGCTTCTGCTGTTCAATCTCAAATTGTCTCTCTCCAAATTGCTGCTTGAGCTTGGAGAGTTGGTAGTTGAGTTCTAGATTGGACTTGTTGAGGTCTCTTTCGACGCGCTTTGTCTTGGTGTAGTTGCCCTTGGCAATCTTGTCTTGGAGGGCAGCAATGCGCTTATTCAAAGACTTCTCGGCCCTTTCTTGATAGGCTTCGTCTGATGTCTGGGCCTTCTTGCCCATTTTCGAGGCATCACGAGTCAGCTTAGCCGCAGCGTAAATATCCTTCATGCTATCAGCGAAGTCGTTGAATCGATCGCCCAAGTCGTTCTTCATACGGCCAACAAAGTCTGAGAACTTCACAGCCCCATCAGCAATATGGTAGGCACCAATACGGGCGAGATGGACGAAGGCTGTAGGGTCAACCCCCGCAGAAGCACGACGGAACATGCTCTCAAGGGCCTTCTTGCTCTCTTCAGCATTGGCCTTCATGGTTTCAAGCCAAGGACGATTGGGTGTTGCTCTAAGCTGCGCACCTAGTTCTTTGGCAAGGCGATTGAAGGCTTCCTTGCTATCAATCGTGTTGGCACTCTTGCCTTTGTCCAACGCATCTTGAAGCTGTTGAATCTTGTCTGCTTGTGCTTTTAGCTGTGCGGCTTCCTTCTCATTCAGCGGTCTTCCACGAGCAACACGCTCACGGCTTTCCATCGCAGCGAGGGAAAAGTCTTCTCGCATCTGACGTTGACGCAATTGCCCGAAGCGGCCCCACTCAGTGCCGCTGGCTGTTGTAGCCTTATCGATGTTGTTAATCTTGCTTTCGAGGGTGTTCCATTCGGCCTTGGCTTGTGCTCTTTCTTCTTCCGTAGCCTTTGGATCGCTGGCTTTCTTCGCGGCTTCTTCACGAGCATTGCGCAGACGCGTTTTCTCCACAAGGAGAATGGCTTCATCCTTCGTAGAGACAGCTTTCGGCCCTTCCTGCGTCAGGCGATCAACAATATGGTCCACCACTTCAGGATTTCGGGCAAGCTCGTCTTGTGCCTCGCGTACAGATGTTTCATTGTCCTTGGCTGCTTCCTTGATGATGGGGTCACGACCTTCAGCTTGACGCTCTGCCTCCATGACAGCGTTCTTTGTGCTTGTTGGGGGCACTTCGTTGCGTGGTGTTTCCTCGCTGGAAAGGGTGATTTCCTCGTCCGGCTTCATGCGCTCAAAGGAAGCTCTATCAAGAGTATCCTTGGCTGCATTGACACGGCCTTCAGCAACACCCTTAGGAACGTCTCCGTGATCGAGGATGGTCCAAGGCTTATCACCAATATTGGCTTGGACAATAACCTGCCCATCCTTGGCTGCATAATCGACACCATCGGCCGTGACGATGGGCGTAACACTCCCATCACGATTCAAGATCATGCGGTATTGACCTGCATCTTGCTCGTCTTTGAATCTATTCTGAGCCTCTAGGGAAGCAGCCGACTCTCCCGAGGCATTGTTCTCAATCAAATCATCAAACATGCCAAAGGCCTGACGCTCTTCCGGGCTCAGGTCTTCTGGGCTCACTTCCTTGGGCTCGTCTAGCGACTGTCTACGGAAGGCTGCCAATTCTTCAGGTGTCAAGTCTCCAGCATGGAGTTCTTGGACATTTGTTGGAGTCGTATCCTCGACTACCCTTCCGGATGCCTCTGTGGGCTCCGTAGACGCTCTAGGAGGCGTTTCCACAGGGGGGCCGCTACCCTCCATAGGGGTTGTACCGGCTTCGCCGCTACGGGCTTCTCTGGGGCTTCTAGGGGCATCACCATGTACAGCGAATGCACCGCCCATAGCGGCGTTTACACCCAGCTCTACGGGGTTGAATTCCTGTCCAGAAAGCTCTCTTACAGCTTCGCCTGTGGCGGCGCCTGCGGCTGCGCCTTGTGCAATACGAGAGGCTACATTGCCATAGGCAGCTTGGCCTGTGACACCAAAGAGAGATGTGGAAGCAATGGCCTTGATGGCATCCCCTGTCGCCTCAGCAACAGTGCCGCCTTGGTTGATACGTTGTGCATACGCTTCCGTAGCTGCCTTCTCGGCCAAAGGAGCCGACATGCGCAAACCTTGTTCGCCAGCATCCAACACCATGCGCTGAGCTTGCTGGAACAAACTTTCGGCGAGCGGAGCTGCCCTCGGAACCAAAGCCTCTCCGCCCGAAGCCAAGCCTAGAGCAACATCAGGAGCAGCCGAAGCCACACCGCCCACGATTTGTCCGGGGAGGTGCATCTTGTTAAGTTCTTCTTGCGACTGTTGCTCTTGGACATCGTAAGGTGCTACGACATTCTTGAATACGGCGTCTTGCGTGTTCGTGCCTACAAGGTCATCAAACAAACCGGCTGCGCTAGCTGCGGCAAGCCCTGCCGTCTTTCCTACATACCCCGATCCTTTCTTCAGGCCCTCATATACAGCGCCGGGGAGTTCTCCAACCGCTTGCTTTACATCCTCACCTGTAATGCCTTGGCCTTCTTCAACACCAAAAGGAGCGAACGATTGGGCTTGTGTCGTTGCACTACCGCTTTGCACACCTCCAAAAGACGGAGACGAAGCAGAGCCTCCTGCGACATTGCCGAAGGAGGCTTGTGGCACCAAGTCATCAAATCCACTTGGGGCGGACTTCTGGGGAATCAAATCAGCAAACAGGTTGGGCATTATTGAGCCGGTTGTGGGTTATACCCATTTTGTTGCATCAGTTGTTGTAGACGAGCCTCGACAGCCTTCGGATCGGCACCGCGGCGAATAGCGTCATTAGCCGCTTGCATCAAAGCCTCGGGGCTGACTGCTTGCTTGGCTGGGGGGTTTGTTTTGTCGTACGCACCGGCCACTTGGTCTTTCACGCTATTGCCAAGGATTTTGCCAACCTTGTCACTACCGTAGGCATCGGAGAGAGCACCTCTCACCTTCGCATCCGCTTCAGCCCTGTTGAAGCCGGGGGCTGCTGTTGTCATAGGCTTGCCCGTCTGCGGATCAACAGGATATTGCATCTCATGCAATTGTTTGTTGTACAAACTACGGATGTAGTTGTCGTCGGGGTCTTTAGGTGTTTTCTCTGGCTTGGTTTGGTTGCGCTTGCCGATCAAAGAGTCATAGTTTTCCACTTCCTTGCGCATACGGTCAATGCGGGCCTGTTGGGCCTCTGTGCCCAGCTTGTCTTTCTCAAGCTTGACATCTCTGCCTTCGGCCAAGTCTTTCTGATAGTCTTCGGATGTGGCATGGAGGGGAACGCTACCGCCGCCTCTCGTACGGCCGAAATACGTACCTGTCTCGGGGTCTTTGAATGTCCCAACTACATCGTCTTTCTGGCGTTCGTCTTTTGCCTTGTCTCGCTCCATCTCAAGATCGGAGCGGTATTTCTCCAAGAATTGCTGACGCTTCATTTCAGCGTCTTGCTGCATCTGGTAGAGCTTTTGCTTCTGTTCGTTCTCGTAGTCGGCTTGCATACGGCCGCCGAGAGTGTTAGCAAAGCCGGAGAGGAATGCCCATCCATTAGCCATTTGGGCCTCCCATCATAGCAGCTTGTTGCATCATGGGTGCGCCCTGAGGGGCTGCTGCCTGAGGCTGTTCGGGCTGCATCTCTTGTCCGGGCTCTTGGCCTTCCGGCTGTTCCGGCTGGCCTTTCTGCTGTTCAAGGATGTCATCCACAATCTCATAGGCCTGCTTCAATCCCGATTCGGGGACGAAGTAGCCAAGATGCTTAGCTACTTCAAAGATGGCTCCAAGACACAAATGCACTACGCCCATCTTACCCCACACTTCCTCTTCAGGAAGCTGGTCAAGCTGGTCTTGCATCTTGTGAAGGATGGTGGCGGCTGCTAGCGCAACCTGCGGAACGACGGCATCCTTGCTCTTCGTATTCTGAAGAGCTTGTTGGATCATCTGAATGCCTTGGTCGTCATAGACGATGTTGGCGACAGTGAAAGCGAGCTTTTGTCCTTCTGGGGACAACGGGCTCTTAGGCGCCTGTTGGGTTGTTGGGGTCATAGTCTGGATATTGTCTTGCAAACCAAAGGGACTTAGGCGCCATTCCGCCTATAGGACGCAGGCCAGCAAAGGCCGCTGGATGATTGATAGGGAGTGCATTGGCGGGAGCCGCAACGGGATTGCGTGCGTAAGCTGGATTCTGTGGATCGTCCACAGCGGAATGATCGCCAGAAGCAGCAGCGTCCTTAGCCAGCGACGGATTGCTCCCACCAATAAGCTTCGGATCAAGGAATTTACCCCAAGCGCCTACGGCGTCTTGTCGGTACTTCCTGTCCTCAAGCTCATACTTGCGCTTGTTCGCTTGAAGCTCTTTCTGGGCCTCAAGTTCGGCTCTCTGGGCGTCCTCAGACGCTCCTTCAGCGCTTTGTGCGCTCGCGTAGGAGGCCACGCCACCGACCACTGCTACGCCTACAGCTACCCACGACATGCTATTTGATGATCCCTATTTTCGTTAGGTGGGAATAAGCCAGCTTGGGGAAATCATGCGGCTCAATCAGTTGTTGTTCAATGACCGCGAGGTCGGTTTCTTCTGTGGGGTGAAACGTTAGCCAACGGGTGTCTTCGTGAATGTAGAGAACGCGTCTTGTACCGGGCTTTGTCACACCAACATACGGCCCTTCAAATAGTGTCTCTTCCCCGTCCCCAACCCACACACTCACTTTACCGCTCAGGATGACGAAAGGATGTTCCGGCTTGTGAATCTTGGAAGTGAGAAGCGTGCCTGCCGGCATGAAGATTTCACGTACATACAAGCCCGGCGTAAACATGTGTGTTACGGGCATCTCGGCCGCGGGGAACAGATATGCCATCCTCTGTTCCAAGGCGTTGATACGCTCACATTGCTTAGCTGAAATACTTAGACCACTTGCCGACAGATTCCTTTCTGTAGTCTCGATCTTGGAGGTCATATTCCCTTTGTTGTTTCTGTAGCTCTAGCTTAGCTTGAGCACTTAGCTTGGACTGGTTGGCTGCGGCATCCGCCTGCGCTGCGCTCTGGGCGTATTGACCAACACCATTCAGCACCGCGCCCCACAAACTCCCCATTCCCATGCCGCCACTACTGTTGCCATAAGCACTGTAGGTAGGGTCTGTAGAAACGTAGTTGCCCCATCCCCCCGAATACGGGTCATAAGACGGGTCAGTGGAGACGTAATTGCTGGGGTCGCTTACGTAGCCTTGGCCCCAATTCATGTAGGAGTTCATTCATTCAATCTCACATGTGTCCAGCCTATTCCCTTACGAATCCGAGAAATTGTGCTAGGTACTACTTTGTACTTTCTTGCAAGAGATTTAGTGGAAGCCGCGCTGACCAAGATGTCTTTTACGTCGGCATCTGTTAGTTTTGAATTGAATTTGTCTTCGCCGCGAGCAGCATGTAACTTATTGTCCGCGGCGCGGCCCTTCTGATGCATGTCCAGTGCATTTTCGCGGGGCGTTCCCAGAAACAAGTGGTCGGGGTTTACACACTGGGGTATGTCACATTTGTGGCAAACCCATAAACCTTCAGGAATTGGCCCTTTGTGGAGTTCGTATGAAACCCTGTGAGCTAACAAATGCTTCTTGTCAGGCCCTTTTCTAATGCAGCCATAACCAAATACTTCCCACCCACCCGTCCACAGCCAACAGCCGGAGTTTGGTTCAGGAATAAACCTATCATTGAAAAATTCTCTCAAATCTTTCGTGTGCTTATATTTTCCTACAGTACGGCCCATACAACTCTCCTAGATTTTGAGTATCTAGTATAAAATACCTACGACTATTTTGTCAAGGGCCGTAAAGATACTGATCGATTTGATTCGCAGAAAAATTGCCCATTCCATTGATGAATCCCATCGCCGCATTCGGATCGCTGAAATAGTCGGGATTGGAGTACATTGTTCCGTAGGCACCTTGCAAGATACCTCCGTACAGGTTGCGTGCCCAATCTTGGGCCCCATAGTAGTTCTGAAGGCCAAGCATGTTTTGCTGGAACTGGCGGTTGATGTCCGACTGCCCCGCGTCGAATTGGTTCTGCTGGCCCTGACGCAACGTTTGCTGATCTTGGCCATACTTGCTGGCGTTGTAAGACATAAGCGAACCGTAACGCGAAGCTGCGGCTGACGTGTTCGTATTACGGATGGATGTCGCATTCTGCCTGTCAGCATTCAGCGTGGCATTCAAATCGCGCTGATTGGCGAGAGCTGCATTGGCAAACATGTTGGCATCATTCGTCGCAATAGGCAGCGCAGCGCGAATTGCCGAGCCTTGAGCATTACCTGCTGCGTAGGACGAATTGCCAAGACCTCTTGCCGCCGCAGAGGCCATTGCTCCCTTGCGTGCCTGTTGGATGTAATCGGAGTCGCCACGGATCAAATTGTTAAGTTGATAACTGGCCGTCTGATTTTCCTGAGGGTTTTGAACATACGTTCCGTTAGCGCTGGCCCAGAAGCCTTGCGGCAATGGGCCGGCACTCGGATTATTGGCTTCGGCTGGAATGAAAGGATTGTATGCCATTATGTCAACTTCTGGTTCGGAGAATTTCCAAGTTGGTCTCTTCCTTCATTCGAGTAGGCCAACATCGCTTGCAATACATGGCCGGGATAAAAGTGCTCCCCACCAATTTCAACGGAAGTAGTGGTTCCAATACTTTCGAGAGCCACTACGAGAAAATCAGAATCTTTATCCAACCTCACTGTTGCGCCTACCGATTCAAGCTCAATAGGAAACTTGACGTTTGTAGGCTCTTGGTAATCAACTGCAACAGATACATATCCATTGAAGTAGTGATTGGTCAGCATCTCCAGACGAATTTGACGAACAATGTCGTTCGTATTAGGATCGTCAATGTTCATGTAGTTCAGTGTCGCAAAGTGCTTGATCGGGGCAAAATCGAAGCGGTTGCCCTGATCGATGGCATAGACAAACATTTCTCGGTCATTGTCAGACGGCGTTGTGATGTTCGTTTCATCGTTCGGCAAAAGCTTGAACGTGCCAAACAACAGATCACGACCCGACGTAGAAGTACCAACACCAACAGCCACAGGCACCATCGTGTCCAAATTGGCCGTGCTCACATACTTCTGGTATGTAAACTCGTATCCTCTATCCTCTGCTGGCAAGCAGCATGTCAGCACAACACCATCCGCAAAAACAAAGCGGCATTGGTTCTTGCCTCGAACCGGATAAGCGAACAGTAGATTTTGTGCTGTAGCTTGATAAGAGAATCGATCGTTGACGCGATTCGATAGGAAAGGCGTGACACGATAGCTGATTCGTCCATTCTCAAAGTCTCCATACTTGTTTGTGGCATCAATCGTCGAGATGCCTCTGAAGTCGGCGAACAGAGGGATGCCAGCATCGATAACACAGTATTCCACCGCCCCGCTATACGGAGAAATCACTTG
>Ga0164308_10000650_pt1 | contig 18744 bp, 15 predicted proteins | sample Whisoiple_246_MG_FD_109983 | JGI IMG/M metagenome (GOLD analysis project Ga0164308, IMG submission 109983) | Soil microbial communities amended with fresh organic matter from upstate New York, USA - Whitman soil sample_246_MG | ecosystem: Environmental > Terrestrial > Soil > Unclassified >...
CAAACGCGCCCGGGATCAGTCGAGAGGGTTTTTCGGATCGGTCTTGTCGAACACCTCTTGGCCGTCGTCGCGTCCGTCGCCGTCGGAGTCCGCCCTGTTCGGGTTGGTGCCGTAAACGTTCGTCTCATCGTCGTTGAACAGCCCGTCCTGGTCGGTGTCGACACGTCCCTGCTCCTGGCCGCCTCCGCCGCCGGGATTGTTGGCAACGGCACCCGGATGCGAAGCGCTGTCCAGCGGCTTGGTGCCCGCGTCCACCTCCTGCTTGTCGGTGAAACCGTCCTGGTCGGTGTCGCCGAGGTACAGCATGGTGTGCCAGGTGAAGTACTCGTCATGGTCCGACAACCCGTCACCGTCGGTGTCAGTGCTGGTCGGGTTGGACTTCTCGTTGTTGACCTCGTTGCCGTCGTTGACTCCGTCACCGTCGGTGTCGCGCTTGTTCGGGTCGGAGTGATAGATGTTGGTCTCGTCCTGGTCCGACACGCCATCCGCGTCGAGGTCTCCCGGCAGCGGCGGCAGGGCATTCGCCGGCGACGGCGTCAGCAGCACGCCTGCAACCAGCAATCCGGCGAACAGGGCTTCCACACAGCGGCGTTGGGTCATGCGTCGACGTTATCGGCTACCTAGACGCGGTAAATATCAGGTGTTTCCCTATTCTTTTCCGTTTTCCGCGGCCTCGAGAATCTGTTGGGCGGCAAGTGTCGGGGTCAGTTCGCCGTTTCGGACCTGACGCTCCACCTCGGCACGAACGCTGCGCACCCCGCGATTGTTGAGCACCCGGTCCAACACCGTGTCGCGGACCATCGACCACGTCCAGTCCACCTGCTGAGCATTGCGGCGAGCCTCGAACTCCCCCGCTTCGGTCAGCACGTCGCGGTGCTTGAGCACGGTGTCCCACAGCTCGGTCAACCCGGTGCCCTCCAGCGCGCTCATTGTCAGAACCGGTGGACGCCACAGTGTTTCGCGCGGGTAGATCAGCCGAATCGCGCCCGAGAGTTCGCGGGCGGCGGTCTTGGCCTCGGTGGCGTGTTCACCGTCGGCCTTGTTCACCACGACGACGTCGGCGAGCTCGAGGACGCCCTTCTTGATTCCCTGCAGCTGATCGCCGGTGCGCGCGAGGGTCAGGAAGACGAACGTGTCCACCATGTTGGCGACGGCCACCTCGGATTGCCCTACGCCGACGGTCTCCACCAGGATCACGTCGAAGCCGGCCGCCTCGAGCAGCACGATGGTTTCCCGGGTGGCCCGTGCCACGCCGCCGAGAGTGCCCGACGTCGGCGACGGCCTGATGTAGGCGTCGGGATGCACGGCCAGATTCGCCATCCGGGTCTTGTCCCCCAGGATCGATCCGCCGGTGCGGGTGGACGACGGGTCGACGGCCAGCACCGCCACCCGGTGTCCCTGCTCGATGAGGTGCATGCCGAGGGATTCGATGGTCGTCGACTTGCCGACACCGGGGACACCGGTGATGCCGACATGCATGGCGCTGCCTGCCTGCGGCATCAGCTCCATCAGCAGCCGCTGCGCCTGCTCGCGGTGATCGGCCCTGGTCGACTCGACGAGCGTGATCGCCCGCGGAAGGGCTGCGCGATCACGGTTCCTGATCGCGGCGGCGAGGTCGTCGATCTGGTCGGCCACTAGCCGAGGTCATAACCCGAGCGCTCGGCCAGCTTGTGCAACAAGCCGGCCGCGGCGTCGGCGATCACCGTTCCGGGCGGGAAGATCGCGGTCGCACCCGCCGCGTACAGCGCGTCGAAGTCGCCGGGCGGAATCACACCGCCCACCACGACCATGATGTCGGGCCTGCCGACTTCGGCCAGCGCGTCGCGCAGCGCGGGCACGAGCGTCAGGTGACCGGCGGCCAGGGAGGACACCCCCACCACGTGCACGTCGTTGTCCGCGGCTTGACGCGCCACCTCGTCGGGGGTGGAGAACAGCGAGCCGACGTCGACGTCGAAACCGATGTCGGCGAACGCGGTCGCGATGACCTTCTGCCCGCGGTCGTGGCCGTCCTGACCCATCTTGGCGACCAGGATGCGAGGCCGGCGGCCATCGGCCTCGGCGAACTTCTGGACCAGCTCGGTGGCTCTGGAATAGACGCCGATGTTTCCGCCTCCTCCCGAGACTTCGTCGCGGTAGACCCCGGCGATGGTACGGATCTCGGCCTTGTGTCGTCCCCAGACCCGCTCCAGCGCATCGGAGATCTCACCGACGGTGGCCTTCGCCCGCGCGGCGTTGATGGCGAGTTCCAACAGGTTTCCGTCTCCGTGGGCCGCCTTTGTCAGGTCGGCCAGCGCGGCGTCGACGGCGGGCTGGTCGCGCTCTGCGCGCAGCTTCTCCAGCTTGGCGATCTGCTCGGCGCGCACCCGGCTGTTTTCGACCTTGAGCACCTCGATCTCGTGATCCTCGTCGACCTGGTACTTGTTGACGCCGATGACCGGCTGTTGGCCGGAGTCGATGCGGGCCTGGGTGCGTGCCGCCGCCTCTTCGATGCGCAACTTCGGAATGCCGTCGTCGATGGCCTGCGCCATTCCGCCGTGCTCGTTCACCTCGTCGATGTGGGCGCGGACCCGCTCGGCAAGCTGGTGGGTGAGCCACTCCACGTAGTAGGAGCCGCCCCACGGGTCGATCGGCCGGGTGGTGCCGGACTCCTGCTGCAACAGCAGCTGGGTATTCCGCGCGATCCGGGCGGAGAAGTCGGTGGGTAGCGCCAGCGCCTCGTCCAGCGCGTTGGTGTGCAGCGACTGGGTATGGCCCTGGGTGGCCGCCATCGCCTCGATGCAGGTACGCGCGACGTTGTTGAACGGGTCCTGCGCGGTCAGCGACCAGCCGGAGGTCTGCGAATGTGTGCGCAGGGAAAGCGATTTGGCATCCTTGGGATCGAACTGGGCGACCAGTTCACTCCACAGCAGGCGCCCGGCCCGCAGCTTGGCCACCTCCATGAAGAAATTCATCCCGATGCCCCAGAAGAAGGACAGTCGCGGCGCGAACGTGTCGATGGACAGGTTCGCGGCCATGCCGGCCTTGATGTACTCGACGCCGTCGGCCAGCGTGTAGGCCAACTCCAAATCCGCTGTCGCTCCGGCTTCTTGGATGTGATAGCCGGAGATGGAGATCGAGTTGAACTTCGGCATCCGCGTGCTGGTGTATCCGAAGATGTCGGAGATGATGCGCATCGACGGCTTCGGCGGATAGATGTAGGTGTTGCGGACCATGAACTCTTTGAGGATGTCGTTCTGGATGGTTCCGGCCAGCTTCTCCGGCGGTACACCCTGTTCCTCCGCGGCGACCACGTAGAGCGCGAGGATCGGAAGCACCGCACCGTTCATCGTCATCGAGACCGAGACCGTGGACAAGTCGATACCGTCGAACAGCTGGCGCATATCGAGAATGGAATCGATTGCCACACCTGCCATTCCGACGTCGCCCGCGACGCGGGGGTGGTCGGAGTCATAGCCGCGGTGGGTGGCGAGGTCGAAGGCCACCGACAGACCCTTCTGGCCTGCCGCCAGGTTGCGCCGGTAGAACGCGTTGGACTCCGCGGCGGTCGAGAAGCCGGCGTACTGCCGAATGGTCCACGGCTGATTGACGTACATCGTCGGATACGGGCCGCGCAGGTACGGCGGCGCGCCGGGGAAGGTGTCGAGAGGGTAGCCCGCCGAGACCGCAGCATCCAGGTCGGCGGCGATGTAGACCGGTTTGACGTCGATGGCCTCCGGCGTCGGCCAGTCGAGTTGTTCCGGCGTATAGCCGTGCGCCTCTGCGGCCGCTGCGACGTGCGCGGTGACCGCGGCGTCGGTGGCGGGTTCGGTCGTCCGCTCGCTACGCAGCGGAACCTCGGCGAAGCTACCGATTCCGGTGGTTGCCGTCATATCCTCAAGCCCCCAATCGGGTGAGCAGCCCCGAGAGTGTGTCCACCGCGTCGATCTTGGCGGTCAGATAGTCGTCGGGTTTTGGGTCGGCGTCGGCGACGGCCTTCTCGGGCCCGGCCAGTAGCACGTGTGACACCCCCGCCTTGCGTGCGGCCTCGACGACACCTGCCGCCTCGGTCCCATAACGGGCGTCCGTTCCGCAGATCACCGCAACCGCACGGCCGTTCGCCCCCGAAACCGCGTCGGCTATTCCTGCGGAGTCGACGGTGCCCGGGTTGACCGCCTCGATGCCGCCCGAGGCGAGCAGGTTGGTGGCGAACGTCGCACGAATGTTGTGCTCCGCGAGCGGACCCAGCGGCAGCAACAGCACCGTGGGCCGAGTCCCGGTTGCCGCCAGGTAGGCGTCGGAGCGGTCACGCAGTGCCTCGAAGCTCGCCGCGTACCGCGCCACGGCGCTCGGCGAATCATGGTGCGGTAACGGAGGTTCGCCGAGGGCCGGATATTCGTTGACCCCGGTGAGCGCCTTGCGGCGGTGATTGATGTCGTCGGTGCGCCTGTCGCGAACCTCCGCGATCTGCGCGGCGACGAAGTCGAGGGCCGCCGAGAAGCCACCCTGCGCCTCGATCTCCTGGAAGTGCTCCCAGGCCTTGCCGGCGAGCTGCTCGGTGAGGTCCTCGACGAACCATGAACCGCCTGCCGGGTCGAGCACCCGACCGAGATGCGACTCCTCCAGGAGAAGCAGTTGCGTGTTGCGGGCGATGCGGCGCGCGAAACTGGCTGCAGTGCCGGGCAATCCGCCGGGGATCGCCGCATCGAACGGCTCTACGAGCACGGTGTCCGCACCGCCCACACCCGCGCCGAACGCGGCGACGGTGGTTCGAAGCATGTTCACCCACGGATCACGCTGGGCCATCATCGGCATCGACGTGACCGCATGCACGCGGGCGGCGCCATCGTCCGGCTGCCCGACGACTTCGGCCACCCTGGCCCAGAGTCGGCGCAGCACGCGCAGTTTGGCGACCGTCATGAATTGGTCGTCGTCTGCGGCCAGCCGGAAACTGATCTGCCGCAACGAATCCGACACGCTGAGCCCAGACTCGCCGAGAAGCCGCAGGTATGCGACGCCTGCGGCGACGGATCCGGCCAGCTCCCACGCCGCGCTTGCACCGAGGTTGTGCAGCGCGGGCCCGTCGACGGTGATGGCCCGCACGCCACCGGCGTATCCGGCGATCTTCCCGGCGATCGCAACGACATCGGCGACGTCGGCACCGGGTCGCTTGCTCAACGGCGCGGTGAGCGGATCGGCGCCAAGGTCGATCGACAGCCGGGCCCGTTGCTCGTCGTCCATGTCGGTCAGTTGCGGCAGCAGGGACTCCGCCGCGGCGACGAAATCCGAGCGAACGTCGAGTATCAGCGGGACCAGGTCGAGAAACACGCCCTCGAGCAGGCGGTCCAGGTCGGCGGCCGCGACGCCGTCGGGTGAGCCCACCCGTAGTACCAGCGCGCTGACACCTTCGGTCAACGCCACGAGCACCGCGCCACTGCCGTCGGTGACGGCTTTCTGGCCGGGCGCGGGAAACGCTTCGGCGACCTTCCATCCCGACTTGACGTCGCGAAGCGCATCGCCGCCGCGGACGAACGGCCAGGCGCCGGGCAGCGGCTGCTGCGCCGAGGCGTCCAGGCTGGTGTACAGAGCCCGGATCGGGAAGCCCTCATAGGTCGGCGAATCCAGCAGGCTCTCGGGCTCGGGCGGCAGGTCGGCCGGATCGCGCCGGGTCGACTTCGCCAACACGGCCGCAACGGCAGAGCGCCAGCGCTGTTTCGATTCCCGCAAGCCGGATTCCTGCACGTCCATCAGGCTAAATCATCACTATCGGCGCAGCGTGCGCCGGGCAGCCGACGCGCGATCCGCGCGGGGCGAGTTATCGCCGTACGGCCCGTAGTCTTGGTAGGCGTGAAGTCCGTCGTCAGCACCCTCGCAGCGCTGCGCGGTGCGGTGATCTGGACGGCCAAGCAGGTTCCCCCGCGGCAGTTGGCCGCCATCGCCGCGACGATTGTGATTCTCGTCGCAATCTTGTTGCTGGTGCCGCGGCCGGGTGCCACGGCGCTACGTGACTGGGCGACGTCGGTGGGTCCGTGGTTCCCATTGGTCTTTTTGGCCACCCACATTGTCGTCACGGTTTTTCCGTTTCCCCGCACCGCGTTCACGTTGGCCTCGGGCCTTCTGTTCGGCCCCTGGCTCGGCATCGGGATCGCGGTCATCGCCAGCACGATCAGCGCTATTGCCGCGCTACTACTGGTCCGCGCCGCCGGCTGGCGGCTCGACCGGCTGGTTCCCCATCCGCGGGTCAAGGCCCTCGACGCCCGGCTGCGCCAGCGCGGCTGGCCGACGGTGATGTCGATGCGGCTCATCCCAGCCGTCCCGTTCTCGGTGCTCAACTACGCCGCGGGTGCCTCCGCCGTGCGCGTGTTGCCGTACACATGCGCGACACTGGCGGGCCTGCTGCCGGGCACCGCCGCGGTCGTCATCCTCGGCGACGCGCTCACCAACCACATCAGCCCGCTGCTCATCCTGGTGTCGCTCTTCACCGCGAGCCTCGGCGTCGCGGGCCTGATCTACGAGATCCGCACCTACCCGCGCCACCACCGTCTCGACGGAAACGCGGCTAACCGCTGTGACGACCCGGCGACTGCGGCGGACCGTCCTGCCGCTGCTGTGACAACGGCGGGTACTGCATCGGCGGAAGCGGATCCTCCGGTGCGGCCGGGATTGCACTGATCCCCGAAGAGGAACGCGCGTCGGCCTCAGCCTTGGCGACGGCCTGAGCGATCGCGGGATCCGTCTGCGTGGTGAACCACTCGGCCACCTCGTCGGAGTCGTCCTCAGGCTTGGGCAGGTTCTCCTCCACCGGCGACGGTGTGTAGCGGAAGACGCCGTCCTCGCCCGGCGCGCCGAGCATCCGTGTGAAGCCCTCCAGCGCGGACCCGAAGTCGCTTGGCACCAGCCAGACCTTGTTCGCCTCGCCCTTGGCCATCTGCGGCAGCGTCTGCAGATATTGGTAGGCCAGCATCTCCGGCGTCGGCCTGCCCGCCTTGATGGCAGCGAAGGTCTTCTCGATCGCTTTCGCCTGCCCCTGCGCCTGCAGGTACGACGCGGCACGTTCGCCCTGCGCCCGCAGCATGCGTGACTGCCGGTCGGCCTCCGCGGCCAGAATCGCGGCCTGCTTGGCGCCCTCGGCGGACAGGATCTGCGCCTGCTTCTGCCCCTCGGCCTGCTTGATCGCCGCCTCTCGGCTGCCCTCCGCCGTCAGGATCATCGCGCGCTTCTCGCGGTCGGCCCGCATCTGCTTCTCCATCGAATCCTGGATCGACGGCGGCGGGTCGATGCTGCGCAGCTCAACGCGCGCCACCCGCAGCCCCCAGCGGCCGGTGGCCTCGTCGAGCACACCGCGCAGCTGACCATTGATCTGGTCGCGTGAGGTCAGGGTCTGCTCCAGCGTCATGCCGCCGACCACGTTGCGCAGGGTGGTCGTGGTCAGCTGCTCGACGCCGACGATGTAATTGCTGATCTGGTAGACCGCCGCCTGCGGGTTGGTGACCTGGAAGTACACGACCGTGTCGATGTTGACCGTCAGGTTGTCCTCGGTGATCACCGGCTGCGGCGGGAACGACACCACACGCTCGCGCAGGTCCACCCTGGCGCGGATTCTGTCGATGAACGGCAGCAAAAGCGTGAGCTGACCCGAAACCGTCTTGCTGTAGCGGCCAAGCCTTTCGATCACGGCGGCCTCGGCCTGCGGGATCAACGCGACTGATTTCGCGACGACGATGGCTGCGAACACGACCAGCACACCAACGAGAATCAGGCCGGCGATGGCACCGTCCATTGTGGGTTCCTTCCCTAGTTGTCCAGGCTTCTCTAGACGACTTTTTGGACGACCGCGGTGGCGCCGTCGATGCGTACGACGGTGACGTGGTCGCCCGGTTCGTAGACATCGTCCTCGTTGAACGGCCGGGCCGTCCACACTTCGTTGTCGAGCCTGACCTGACCTTCGTGGCGGCCCACCCGGTCGAGCACCATCGCGCTCTTGCCTTCCAGCTCTTTCGGGCGGTCCAGCAGTCCCGTGCCTTCGGTGAAGCGGCGTTTCAACGCAGGCCGCACCACCACCAGCAAAAGCACTGAGACGACCATGAACACGATGCCGTCGATGACGTAGTTGTCGAAAATCAGGTTCGACCCGGCGGCCGCCAAGGCTCCGCCGCTGAGCATGAGCAGGAAGAGATCGCCGGTCAGCGCCTCGGCTCCGGCCAAGCCCAACGCGGCGATCAGCCAGATCAACCAAACAGGCATGCCGAAAGCCTAGCGCGTGATCCGCCCGACGAGCGGCGAACTATTACACTGCGAGCATCATGTGGTGCCCTAGTGTCTCGCTGTCGGTGTGGGCCAATGCCTGGCTCGCGGGTGCCGCCGCGCCCGATGACGTCCTCGATGCGTTATCTCAATGGGCGCCAAGGCATTCGGTGACCGCCTATGATGCCGTTGCGGCCGGTACGACCGGTCTGCCCTGGCCGGATGTGAACCATTTCGGGACCATGTCGCTGCTGCAGACCCTGCGTACCGCGGCGGGCGTTCCAGCCGGCGCACCCGCCATCTCAGTCGTGCTGCCGGTGCCGGGCGATGTCCGCGGCCTGCCCCCGGGGACCCAATTCCAGCGCGACGCGGTCACCGTCGGCGAGGCGATCATCGTCGACGGCGGGCCATCGTCACCGGCGGTCGGCCTGGTCCCCGACTTCGAGTACGACGACTCCGACGGCTACGACGAATCCGAGGAAGCCGAGGTTGCCGGTCTGAGCTGGACGGTGTACTCGCTGCCACAGGCGCCGATCGCCGAGCACGTCGACCTCGGCGACGCCGAATTCGCGCTGCGTTCGGCGGTTCGATCGGCAGCCGACGCGCTCGGAGCCCTGCGCGCCGAAGCGGGCGGCCTCGACGTGGCCGACCCGCGCAAGCTCGTCGAACAGGTGATGGAGTCTTCAGGTCAGCACCGGGCGCCCGACCACGCGCCATCGCGCGCGCTGCGGGTGCTGGAGAACGCCGCGCACATCGACGCGATCGTCACGGTCAGTTCGGGTTTGATGCCGATCGGGCTGCAGAGTTCATCGGAGGCTCAGATCGCCAACGAGGCGCTGCGTCCTTTGTCCGCAGTCGTGCGCTCGGCCCGGCTGGCAGCGATCAGTGCCATCCTGATGTCTGCCTGGCGCTAAGCCTTCCCACACTCGGGCGTGCACAGCGCCCCATTGATCGAAAACCCTTGCAGTGGAGGCACTTGCGTGTCTTTCGTGCTCACGAAGCGGGTTGGGTCGCGGTCATCGCGTAGCTCGTCGATCAGATCGATGGCCAGCCGAGCGAACCGCCGGTCGGCATTGGGGGTGGCAGCCCTGGCGAACGCGACGCCCCGGTCGGCCGCCAGTGCGCGCAGTTCGTTGTCCAGATCCCACACCACCTCTATGTGGTCGGCGACAAAGCCGATCGGACAGACGACGACGGCCCTGGTGCCGGCGTCGGCGAGGCTCGACAGATGGTCGGCCGCATCGGGTTCCAGCCACGGCACCTGAGGCGGCCCTGACCGTGACTGCCACACCTGGTCGTAGTCGGCGACCCCCGCCTCTGTCGCGACGAGCCGGGATGCATAGGCAACCTGGCGGGCGTAAAGATCCGCGCCACATCGGGACCGGGCCGCCAGCGGAATGGAGTGCGCGGTGAAGATGAGCCGAGCTTCGTCGCGAAGCTCTGCGGGCAGCGTCAGCACCGCGTCGGCGATCGCCTCGGCGAACATCTCGACAAACAGGGGATGGTCGAAGTACTGGCGGACTTTCACGAGTACGGGCGCGCGGTCACCGGCCGCCGAGCGGCCGCGGGCGATGTCCTCGTTGTACTGCGTGCAACTGGAGTACCCACCCCAGGCCGACGTGGTGAACACCGCTGCACGTTGAATACCGTTGTCGCGCATGGCAATAACCGTATCCTCGATGTACGGGTCCCAGTTGCGGTTGCCGAAGTACACCGGCAGGTCGTGCCCGCGATCGGCCAGTTCGGCCTCCAACTGGGCGATCAGCGCGCGGTTGATGCCGTTGATCGGCGAGACACCACCGAAATGCAGATAGTGCTCGGCGACCGCGGCCAGCCGCTCGCTCGGGATGCCCCTGCCGCGAGTGACGTTCTCCAGGAACGGCATCACATGCTCAGGCGCCTCGGGACCGCCGAAGGACAGCAGCAGGACGCCGTCGAAGTCCATCTAGAGCAACTGAGTGTGGGCGCCGCCGTCGGCGTAGACGACGGTGCCGGTGGTGGCGGGCAACCAGTCGGACAGCAGGGCGCACACGGTCTTGGCGACCGGTGTCGGATCCTTCATGTCCCAGCCGACGGGTGCCCGCTGGTCCCAGCCCTCCTCGAGAAGGCGGATCTGATCGCCGGCATCGGCGCCGAGCGCGCCACCCACGATTGCGCTCATGGCCAGCGTCCGAATCGGGCCGGCGGCAACGAGATTCGACCGCACCCCCATAGGGCCTGCCTCCCGGGCCACGAATCGGTTCACCGACTCCAGCGCGCTCTTGGCGACCGTCATCCAGTTGTAGGCCGGCATGGCGCGAGTCGGGTCGAAGTCCATACCGACGATCGAGCCGCCCCGGTTCAAAACCGGCAGCGTGGCCTTGGCCAACGACGCATACGAGTACGCCGAGATGTGAATGCCCTTGGCGACGTCCTCGTATGGCGCTTCGAAGAAGGGGTTGATGCCCATCCCGGTCTGCGGCATGAAGCCGATGGAGTGCACGACGCCGTCGAGCTTGTTGCCCTCGCCGATCACCTCGGTGACGCGCTCGGCCAATGAGTCAAGGTGCTCCTGATTCTGGACATCCAGCTCGAGCAGCGGCGCCTTCTCCGGCAGCCGGTCGGCGATGCGCTGAATCAGCTTCATCCGGTCGAACCCGGTGAGCACCAGCTGGGCACCGGACTCCTGGGCGACTTTGGCGATGTGGAACGCGATCGATGAGTCGGTGATGATCCCCGTGACCAGGATGCGTTTGCCTTCGAGCAGTCCAGCCATATCCGCTTCTTCTCCTTTGTGGGCTAGCTGTAGAGGATATGGTCGGCGGCTTTCAGCCTGTGCGAAGGGGTGGCAGCGGCCCGGTCGCAAACCCCCGGTCAGCCGTCCAACGTGAAGGTCAGCTGCGACCACCACTCGTTTGTTGCGAGCTCACTGTGGGAAGCATCACCGGCCAGCACCTCGGTCGGCTTGATCACCCGGTGATGTTTGGCCGAGAGCGCATCCATCAGCTTCTGCCAGGGAATGGTGTCCTTCCAGAGCTCGACGAGCCCCCACGGAACCATGGTGTCGCCGGGCTTGAGCCACTGTTCCTCGATGAAGCGCATCGGCGTCGCGTTATGGGATCCGTGGTGACCCATCTTGTAGAAGTCGACGTCACGGATCAGCTTCATCGCGTCTGGATTGCTGCGAACGTGCTCCCATGCACCGTATTGGGCATCGCCGGGAAATAGCAGCCGTAGCCCACCGACCTCGAGCACGAAGAACAGGCTGGTGTTGTTGACCGACTGCTCCAGGACCGAGGCGGCCGCCAGCAGCCCCACGTCGTTGGACAGCGTGGTCAATCTGAGGTCGGACTTGGCCTTCTGCAGATGGTCGGGCACCTGCGTCTTGTCGGCGACGTACGTGCGGTTGAACAGCGGCCAGATGTCCTTGTCTTCCTCGGGCTTCTCGGCCGCAGGCGCAGGCGTGTCCACATCGTCGGGATCGGCAGCGTCAACGATGTCGTCCAGGTTCAGCGTCAACCATCCTGCCGTCTTCGGCGGGTCCATCTTCTTCAGAATCGCCGGGTCTCGAGGAGGACCGAAGATGTGCGCCACCACCCCGCACCGGCGCGCTGTGACGTTGTTCTTGAGTGGGTCTTTGGCGGGAAGGAAGCGCACGTCGTGCCCTGGCGTGGCGAAGGTCGTGCCGTTGCGACCCAGCAGGCGGTCGGTAGCCCGTGCGTTGCCCCGTGAATTGACCGCCATCGCCTTCGCCAGCTCGAGCGTGTGCTTCGCCTCGGTCTGATTGGCGGCCAACCGCTGTACCCGATCGTCGATCAGCGCCGCGAGCTTCTGCGCGGTTCGCGTCTGCGCCTCGCGTAGGCCTCTGGCGTCGGGGTCGTCATCGTTCTCGACGAACGGCACCCAGACCTCGTCGACCTCGACGTCGGCCCACCGATCATCGGCGAACCCGACGATGTGGTCGCGATGATGATGTGTGCCGACCACGACGTCGAGATGTGGTTTCCCGCCGCAGTCCTCGGTGAGATCGTCGACGATCTTCTTCACCGATTCCGCTACCGGCCGCGCCTGTCCGTGCGCGTGCACACCGCAGTCGACGAGCATCCGCCACGTCGCGCCGCCCCGCCGAACCGTGATCCGGAACGCGTCTCCGAAACCCATGTTGTACATGCGTATTTCGACGTTATCGGCGGCCATCACCATCCCCCTTGACCGTCGGTGTGCAGATTGGCGAAGGTCAGCCGGTGTACGGCGGGCTCGTCGGTCCAAACCGCGAGCGGATCTCCGTCGGAGACCTCACCCATGAAGGTCCGCATCTTCTCCAGGCGGTCCCTCCCGTACTCGTCGACATAGTGCGATGCTGCGTCGGCAGCCGGGTCTATCAACGGAAGTGGTTTGGAGATGATGTGCTGGACTTCGCCGTCCACCCTGGCGATCAGCGTGGTGCCGGCAAGCAGCGGGGTGCGCGCATCCGGCGGGAGGTCCGGCTGCTCGATCTCCTCCAGGTCGGCGCGGCGCTGGGTGAACTGCACGACGATCTCCGGGCGGGGTTGGCAGTCGTCCGCTTGCCGATAGGTGACGTGAACGCTCTCCAGATGGGTCGGCATGCTGGGTTCGAGACCGATCGCCACCGCATGCCGTTTGGCCCAGACGCTCAGCGCGCTGAAAACCCGCTCCGGCTTATCCCCCGGCGTGCTGGCCGGGTCGAGGTTCATGGACGCCTCGAGCACCAGTTCCTCAAGCGGCACAGCTGGATCGCCGTCGCACAAAGACAGTGGCCCGTCAGGTTTGGGCCAGATCAATGCGGCATCGGTGAGCGAGATCGCCCGGGTTGGGTAGATTCCGCGGCGCCGAAGCGCTTCGATCAGGTTGCCCCGCAATCCGAGCCGGTCGGTCGGGTATAGCGAGTGGTCGGAGGTGACGATGGCCTGCACGACGTCGCCGAAGGTGACGTCGACGGGTGGCAGGTAGTCGAATGCGCGAACCACCATGCCCAAGAACCGATCTGCGGTCCTGATGGCTTCGTCAGCGACTCGGCCCACCAGGTCGGGATGCAACCGCCCGCTGGAGAGCCCAGCTGCGCCACTGGTCGCCAGTCGTAGGAGGTCGGCGACTGCAGCGCGATACCGGTCGAGGTACGCGTCGAACACTGCACCGACGAAACACGCACCGCGTTCATGAGGTTCGGTGGCGGAGTGGTAGCGGTCGGGCGTGCGCAGCACGCCCGCAGGGATGTTGGGATCGATCGCCCGGCGCAACGCCTCGCCCCGTCCGGTGGACTGCCCGAACTCCGACGCCAGGTCGAAGAGGGCGGCACCGTGTTGGATGCTGCCCGACGTCGATGCGATCGCATCGACGACGACATCGTCGTACGCGAAATGCTGGAAGAGCGCAATCAGGTCGGCGAAGGCTTCATGCCACGCGAATACGTCTGCGTTGGTGGCCACGGAGAAGTGCCTCCGCAGCCGGTGCACGAGCGCGTGGGTGACCTCGTGGGCAATGATGTCCGACGAAAGGCAGGTGAAGATCATCTGCCCCGGCAGATTGGCACCCGGATCCTTCAGATCGGCACGGTAGTAACCGAACAGCACCGCCTTGCGGGTCGGGTCGAAATAGGCGTTGCGGCCCTCGAATGCGTGCGGAACGAGACTCAACTTCTCATCGCCACGCCAGCGGAATCGCCTGCCGAGGTATCGCTCGAACCGCTCGATGACGCTCGACGCGACCGCGTAGACGATCTGTTGATGTGAGCGCGGGTCACCCTCCGCCGGCTGCAGGCCGTCCTGAGCCAGAACATACGGCTCGTCCAGATCGACCGTGGCATACCAGCTTTTGCGCACGGGATCGAAGTCGACGACGCGAAGCAGCTCCCCCTCGGGACCTTCTTTGAGGCCGAGTTCGTAGGGCACACTGACCGTGAGGAACTGTCCCGACAGCCGGGTGGACATCGGGTCGAATGCGTAGGTGCGCAGACGTCGTCGCCGCGGCCGTTCGACTGCGGGCCCGGACTTCGGTGCGGTCGAGGAAGTCACGTCAGCGGCTCGTTCGGATACGGCAACGGGGTGGCGCCGTCGAGGTCGGCTTCCTTGGCCACGTGGCTGCGCAGGCCGGCGTCGCACACGATGTAGCCCCAATTGATCAGGCGCTCTTGCTCTGCCCTGCTCATTGCGGACAGCCGGGTCGCCAAGTCCGCCAGCCGGGTCGTCTTGACATGGTCGGCGGGTAGTACCGAGACCGGAAAATCGGCTATGTCACTTCGGATTCCGATGTACATCCCCGACTTGTCGACGCGGAAGGATTCGATGACCTGGCGCTTGCGCAGAGAGCGGACCTGATTGTCGACGAGACTGAGCACTCGCGCGGTCTGTCGCAGCCAGTCCGAGCCCGGGTCCGGGTCTTCGTCGACGTGACCTCCTGCGTCGCTGACCAATATGGTCTTGTACCGCTTCCACGCGGTTTCCAGGCCCATGTTGTCGTATACGCCGCCGTCGGTGAGTTTGATCTCGTCGCGGAAGCCCGGCTTGTCGCCGAGGTCGTTGCCGTCGTCGTCCGTCCACGTCTGGCCCCGGAGGTCCATTACGCACGGCGACAGGACGGGCGGAAACGCCGAGGAGGCCGCCACCGCGACGGCCAGTTCGATCGTCGGATCGAGGATCCGCCCGACGCGGTAGTCGCCCATGTACGGCTTGCTGAACCTGAAGGCCACCCCGGATTCGAGGTTGGTGGCATTGAACACGAAGCGCGGTTCATCGGGCAGGTCCTGCAACGTGGTGTCATCGAAAAGGTGCTCGCGATACGCGTTGGCCACCCGGTCGGAGATCGATCCGGGCAGCACCGACCCCCAGAACACTGCGCCGAGGTCGATGGTGGTGCTCGCCATCTGGCGCACGGATTGAACGACGACATCCTCGAAATTCGTGGCGACACCGTTGGTGAAAGTCAGCTTTCCCCAACCACGGGCCAGCACTCCGGCTGTGATGGAGCCGCCGGACACCGAGGAGAAGCGTTTGATCTTAGACAGCAGCTTTGTTTCGTTGAGCCGCCACAGCACGCCGAGGTGGAACACCATCGCCCGGTATCCCCCACCCGAAAGACACAGCGCGACTCCGTCTTCGAGCCTTGTTTCCGCATCGGCCGGCGTCGGGTGGACTGGCGTTCGCAGATCGGGTGCTTGGCCGTTAGTCATCAGCGGCCCACTCCATCCGACCAGACTCCGGGCCAGTTGCCCGTGATGGCCTGCGGATATCCGGACTCGACCCGGTCGGCGGCGATGTCATATCGCACATATCGGTCACCCGAGAAAAAGTATGCCGTTCCGTCGTTCCATACGACTGCTTCGTCGATGCCCGAGGCGAAGTCGTCCGGCATACCGGGCCAGTTGCCTGCAATGGGAGCGGGGAATCCCGGGTCGGCCTTGTTGCGGGCGATGTCGTATCGCAGGTATTGATCGCCGGAGAAGAAGTACGCCTTGCCGTTCGGCCAGACCACCACGGCGTCGATGTCCTCGGTGAACACGCCCGGCCACTTCGACGAGATCGTCTTGGGATAACCAGGGTCGACCCGCTCGGCGGGCAGATCGAAGCGGACGAATTGAGAACCCTTGAAGAAGTAGGCCTTTCCGTTGGTCCACACCACCCCGGCATCCACCCCCTCGCTGAAGGAGGCGGGGAATCCGGTCCAATGCCCCGCGATATCGGCGGGGAATCCGGGATCGCTCTTGTCCGACGCCACGTCATAGCTGACATACGCATTGCCCTTGAAGAGATAGACCTTGCCGTTGGGCCAAACGGCAGACGGCGAGACCGGTCCCGGATAAAGCTTCGCGGCGAACGCGGCGTCCAGATTGTCGATGTCCTTGCCGCCGGGCACCGCGATGCCGTCCTTCATGATGCTGCCCGGAAGGTCGTAACACATGATCGAGTTCACGTCGGTGGCCGCGGTCGCCTTCAGCGCGGAGGCCGCGAACGGCGTCAACACCTGAGCGATGACTTCCTCGCGAGACCAGCCCTGCGTTCGCATGAACAGCGCTATCGCCTTCTCGCGGTCGATCCGGTCGATGATCTCCTTGCGCATGTGCTCGTGCGGGAAGCCGAGAGTGTGGCCGGTTTCGTGCCTGACGACACGGTGGAACTCCGAGTCGGCCGTATTCATGGTGAAGCTGTCAAGGTTCATCGTCGGCTCATCGTCCGGGATGGACAGCACATCGGTGCCCAGATACGACCAATAGCCGTCGTCGCGGGTGCGCGCGATCCGAACCTGCGGATCGGTGTTGGTCTCGGCGAACTGGACGTTCGCCCACGAGCCCCAGGCGTTCATGTGCGAAATGATGCGACGCCGCAACTCGGCCGACGCGTTGTCGAGAAAGCCGACAGTGAGCCGAACGCCTGCCGGACCCCAGTATTTCTGCGTCATCACCGCAAGGCTTTCCGGTGTCGGCGTGAACCCGTGAGGTAGCGATGAGGTGTTGGGCGCATTGGCCGGATTCAGCTCGACGGCCTTGGACGCCGACTCGACGACTTTGTCAGGCGGTACCTGCTTGATGGTGCAACCGATGTGTGCCATTGCCGTTCCTCACATCCGCATGGGTCGATGAATCGACGCTATGCCAGTGAGGACGGCAGGCAACGAGTGTTGGACTACGCAATCCTGCGAAGGTGACTACTCAGTGGCCCATACCCATGCCGCCGTCGACCGGGATCACCGCACCGGAGATGTAACTGGCGTCCTCGGACGCGAGGAAGCTCACCACTCCTGCCACCTCGGCGGCGGTGCCGACCCGCTTCGCCGGGACGAACTCCAGCGCCCCTTTCTGGATCCGCTCGTCCAGCGCGCGGGTCATGTCGGTGTCGATGTAGCCAGGCGCCACCACGTTCGCGGTGACCCCGGCCTTGGTCAACTCCCTGGAGATCGAGCGTGCCATTCCGATCAGGCCCGCCTTGGAAGCCGCGTAGTTGGCCTGGTTTCCGACACCCCATGTGCCGGACACCGAACCGACGAAGATCATCCGGCCGAACCGCTTGCGCTGCATGCTCCGCGATGCGCGCTGCGCCACCCGGAACGCCCCGGTGAGGTTCGCGTCGATGACCTTCTCGAACTTCTCCACGGTCATCCGCATGAGGAACGCGTCCGCTGCGACGCCGGCGTTGGCCACCAGCACCTCGACCGGGCCCTGGTGTTCCTCGATCGCGGTGAAGGCACGGTCGACGGCGTCCGTGTCGGTGATGTCGCACTCGACGCCGAACAACCCGTCGGGCACCCCGGACCCACGGTGCGTGGCAGCCACCTTGTGACCGTCTGCGGCGAGCCGTTGCGCGATGGCCAGGCCTATGCCACGGTTTCCGCCGGTGACCAGCACCGAACGGGAGACGAAAGGAGGACGGCCGCCAATCGCTTGCGCTGCAGTCTCGCTCTCGGTCGTGTCAGTCATGCGGCCAACTTAACGTGTGTCGACCATGTCTAAGAAATCGCCTTAGTTCGGGAGTCGCCGGTTGATCAGCAGTGCGGCCACCGCAGCCAACGCCAGCACCAGAGCGCCGAGCCGCAGCCAGCCCGTGCCGGCATCGCCCTTCTGCGTCTCGTAGCCGATCTGCTCCTGCAGGTTGGTGAAAACCTTTTTGAGTTCTTCGAGGTTCGACGCGGTGTAGCTCTCGCCCTTCGACAGCTGGGCGATCTTCTTGAGCATCTCGTCGTCGACGGGAACGGGCGTCTGCTGGCCGTTCATGTCGACAGTGCCGTAGGGGGTGCCGAACGACACCGTCGATATCGGCACGCCCTGGTCCTTCGCGGTGCGGGCGGCCGTGTACGCCCCCTTCGGGTTGTCCGGATTGGACGGCACGGTCTCCTTGCCGTCAGACATCAGCACAACGTGGGCGGGGGGCGGCGTGTCACCCCCACCGATCACCGCACCGACGGTGGAGATGGCCTGCAACGCGGTGAAGATGGCCTCGCCGGTCGCGGTTCGATCGGCCACCTGGAGCTTGTCGATCGCGTTCTTGGTTGCGTCACGATTGGTGGTCGGCGACACCAACACGGTGGCGGCCCCCGCGTAGGAGATCAACCCGAGGTTGATGCCCGGCGTCATCTGGTCGACGAACTGTTTGGCGGCTTCCTGGGTGGCAACCAGCCGGCTGGGTGCCACGTCGGTGGCGCGCATCGACTGCGACACGTCGATGACCAACATGACCACGGCACGGTTGCGGGGAATGCGAACATCGCGGGTGGGCCCGGCCATCGCGATCGTCAGCATCACCAGCGACAACATCAGCAGAATCGTCGCCAGATGTCGCCACCGCGACGGTCGTCTCGGCGAGACACTTTCCAGCAACTCGGTGTTGGCGAACCGCAGCAACCGCTTACGCCTTGCCGCCTGCATGGCGATGTAGAGCCCCACCAGTCCTGCCACGACGAAGAGGAACAGGAAGTACCAGGCGTGTTCGAAGCCCGTCAGCGTCATCGGTCCGAGCACTGGTAACGTCATGCGCTGCTTGCCATTTCCGTTGCTAGTTGGGTAGCCGGCGGTTGAGCAGCATGGCTGCCAGCGCCGCG
>Ga0164308_10000651_pt1 | contig 18742 bp, 16 predicted proteins | sample Whisoiple_246_MG_FD_109983 | JGI IMG/M metagenome (GOLD analysis project Ga0164308, IMG submission 109983) | Soil microbial communities amended with fresh organic matter from upstate New York, USA - Whitman soil sample_246_MG | ecosystem: Environmental > Terrestrial > Soil > Unclassified >...
GGAGTTCGAGCTCGCGCCCGCTGCCCCGGTCGCGTTCGAAGAACCACCGCCCGGCTGCACCGAGCCGCCCACGTTCCCGCTGCCAGCACTTCCGCCGAATGGGCTCTCGCCGGCTGTTCCGGGGTGTCCGCCGAACGTCCTCACTCCTCCGGTCCCGCTGCTACCCCCGGTTTGCGTTCGACCGCCCGTACCCGCCCCAGCTGCCGCTGATGCACCCCCGGTCTGCGTCAGGCCGCCGGTGCCAGCCGTGCCGCCGCTGCCGCCCGCACCGCCGACCGTCGTCAACGTGAGACGATAGCCGTCCGTCTTGTTGGCACTGCTGACTGAAACGCTGATCTGGTCGTTCGCGACCGCGAGATCGCTCATCGATATCGTCTGGGGAGCTTTCACCGCGGTCGTGCGGCTCACGAAGGGTGTGCGTTCGACGACAGCGTGCACGGTCGCGCCAAAGAACGCGGCGGTTTTGAACCCCTTCACCACAACTTGAACCGTGCCGTCGTTGACGCCGCCGAAAAGCACGCTCGCGCTTCTTCCGGTCGTGTCCAGGTTGGCAAAGCCGTCCAACGCCGTTGCGCTGGCCGGGGTTGGCGGAGTGGTGGACACCATGCTTCCAGCCATATCCCCGTACCATTTGTAGAACCACCAACCCCCGTTGGGCTCGGTGTTGCTCGCCATGAGGCTTCCAAGTCGCCCCGGGTGCCCAACGTCCCAAAATGAAATGCAGGCACTGTCCACGCTGAAGCGCTCGAATTTGGCAATTAACGGTGCGGATGCACCGGGCTGACCCTCGACGTCGATGTGCGCAGCGCCGCTGTACTCATTGATGCTGATGGGCAGCGGTCCGATGCCCAGCTGCTTCTCGAGTGCTCGATAAGACTGGAGCGTGCCAGTGAAATTGCCACCGCCGAGCTCGTGCCAACCCACGATGTCCGGCAAACAGCTGTTCGTCTTGCAGAAGGATAAGAAGTCCTTGAGGAAGGCCTCGTTATAATACGACAGCGAGGGCCCGGTGATCTTCACCCCTGGATCGAGCTTCCGTAGTTGGACGAACGTCTGCCGCCAAAATTCGTTGAACGACAGCGGGTTGCTACTGGCATAGGTCCCGTTCGGTTCGTTCCAAATTTCGTAGGCGTAGATATTGGTCAGGCCGGCCGCCTTTTTGCGTGACACGGTCTGCCCCACCTTGTCGAGCCAGTCAGTCATCGACGTGAAGGTGTAAAAACCCTTGAGCCAGTCCGCCAAACGGATGGTGACGAGGGCCCCAGTGGGGGCCACACGGCCGGCTACCAAGATGGCATCGCCAATGGGCTGCTGAACATTCGCGGCCGGGTTCGTGAACATCCTGGGATGCAAAGGAGCGATCCAGGCGTTCACGTCTGCAGGGAGGCTCTCGGTGACACCGTAGAGCGAGCCGCTGGCAACGTGTGTGACCGGCCCGATGGGTGCCGACAGATCGACGGTCAGTGGCGTAGCGGCCTTGGTCGGCAGCGCGGTCAGGAAGCTGATGGCAAGGCTGCTCGGGATGGCCCAGGCAATTCGTCGAAACCTGGACTTGGGCGCAAGTAGCGCATGCGTATTCATCGATTCTCAATTTCCGCGTGGACGTCGCACGAATAAGACTGTCTCGATGATCGGGATCTTGTTACGCGAAATGCGCACACAAGTCGGCACACCCGGCCAGGTCCTGCGCCCGACCACCACCCGCCTCGAAAGCAAGCTGCCGAGGCGGACGCGGGAAGATTTCTCTGCGCAAAAGCGGTATGCCAACGGATGCCGATGAGTACGGCGCCAGCAGCGACCTCCTTGGTCGACTATCGAGGCTTAGTGCACCGGCGCTAGTTGATAAGAGCTGACTCCACTACCGCTCGCGCCACTGATTGGAACCACGCTGCCCGTGCTCCCATCCGCCGCCACGGGCACTGCAAACAGCTGAGCAGCCCCGGACAGCGCCGCGCGATACGCAATCACGCGCGCGCCCGGCAACCAATTGACGTCCGCCTGCACCACCGCACTCGCAGGTGCGGACGCGAGCGCAGCTGCGGGCGGAGCGCCGGTTGCGGGCAATTTGCTAATGTACAGCGCTGCGTTCGCGTACGGGCTCACGGTGCCGACGAACGCGATCGTTTGAGAATTTGGAGCAAATGCCCAAGTCGTGACGCCCACGCCGATGCTGGCCGCGTGCGGCTTGTAGGCCACACCCGGTGCGCCCCAGCGAATCAGGTGGAGGTCGTAGAGTGAATTGGTATCGCGGTCGGCGCGGATAGCGACCCATTTGGAGTCGGGTGACCAACCGGTGGCGGCCGGATCGGTGAAGGAGTTGGACAAGAAGCCGCTCGGCAAGAGTGAGAAGTCAAAGCCGGCGACGGCGGTGGGGAGGTTACTGATCCCGCGCACGTCGGCTGCGCAAACGTAGATTCCGTTCTTGCCGTCAGGAGACCAACGCAATTGTGAGCTGTTGCAGTTGCTGCCCGACACGAGTGGGGTCTTCGTCATCCCCGTACTCGTGAAATCGGCGCGAGAAAGTTCATACGTGGCGCCGGAACCCGTGGACAGAAACAACGTGTGTGCAGCCGGGTGCCAAGCGAAGTTGACACCATTGGAGGAAGAGAGCGAGTTGCTCACCGGCATCGGCAGCGAATGATCGAACCAGTAGCCGCTCGGCCCAACGGTGATCACCGAGTAGCGACCATCGTAGCTGAAGTACGGACCGCCGCCCTGCACCGTCACGAGTGGCACGGCGCTCGCTGTTCCACTTGCCCACGTGGCGTAGCTCACGTCATTCGCGTTGGTGGCGGGTAGCTGGATCCCCACCGATGTACCGTTTGGCGAAGGGCGCAGAGTCGCCGCGCTGATTTTGCCCGCGACCACGAGCTTGCCGACCGACGGCGGCGAAGTGGTCAAATCCGTCAGGAACGTGTCTCCCCCACCCGTCGAATACGCGGCGATGTTGCCCGCGCCGAGCCAGGCGAATTGCCCGATCGAAACGCCCTGCGCGCTCACGCGTTGCGCGTTGCCCGGAGCCGCCAACGAGGCAACCCACAGTTCTGAGACCGCGGTCGAAGATTGCGTCGCGAGATACATCACTCGGCTGCCGTCGGGCGACCACGCGTAAGTCGAGACACCGCCGCCGGTCGGAAAGCTCGCGCTGAGTCGCACCGGGGGAGCCGCGGTCTCGCCGCCGATCTCAGTGAGAAAAAGCTCGTTGACTCCTGGCACATTGCGATCCGAGAGAAAGAGCGCCGAGTGGGTAATGACCAGCGTCACGTCCACGGCTCTCGTCGCAATGCCGTCGGTGACGCTCAGTGTGAGCGGAAATTGGCCCGCTTCAGTCGCTGTGCCGGCGATGGTGACGATCGATGTTTGCGTGCCCTGGAGCATCACCCCCGCGGGTAGCGCTCCCTTGCTCAGGCTCCACGTATAGTGCGCCCCGCCGCTCGCGCTGATCTTGCCCGTGAATGGAATGTAAGTTTTTCCCGCGGTGAGACCGGGGGCCGCAATCGCGAGGGCCGAGTCGACGCTCGACACGCCCGCCATGCCGCCAGCTCCGGCCTCATCCGCAGTTCCAGCTTCGCCACCGGCACCACCTTGGTCTTCAAGGCCTGCTTCGCCCGCATCTGCAGCAAATCCAGCGCTGCCGCCGCGACCGCCGGACGAATCTCCGGACGCTCCGGCAGTGCCGCCCTGCGAGGCGCCAGACTTTCCGCCGGTCGCGTCCGCGAAACGTCGCTCCGACGACCCACACCCAGCAAAGCCCACCAATACGAAAGCCGCCGCGGTCACACTCAAGCTAGTACGAAGCATCGAATCCTTTCCAAGAAAAAGCCGATCATGCCATAGCCGGGCGTAGGAAGGGCAAACGGGATGGCGCCCAGGAGCCGGGGTCGTAAACTTCCGCACAGTCCGCCGGTCACACGAGCATTCGGCATCGTCAGGATCGCTGACTATCGGCTAACCCGAGGTTTCTCCCACGCATTCGTCCCGTCCCCGCCTCGGCGTCACAACGGGCGCGTAGACCAACGGAAAGCGGCAACCGCCCCGCACCATTCGCGGCAGCTTTGCGCCAGCGCCAGCGCGGCCGTCGGCTCAGCCATCACCGGCTATTCATTCCTCGAGGCGATAGTCGACTTCGGTCCCATTCAGATCCAAGTTTTGCTGTTGCAGCATTCACCTGTTGCGATTAGCCCGTCGCCCTCGCTCGCAGCGGCCTCGCCCCGTGCAGCTGGCATGCGACAATACTCAGCGGCGCGCAGAAGCAATCCCCGCAGTTCGAGTGTATGCTGAGCGAACATTTGCTCGACTCCTCGACGAGCCGCAAAGTTTCAGCGCCGGCTCATTTGCGAAAGGGTAGTTCCATGGCGAGCACGGAGGATACGACCAACTTCGATCATCAGTTTACGGACCAGGAGCGTTTTCAGGTTGGCGGGCGCGACACGGTGTTGCTGGTATGGTCGCTGATCGCAGCCATCGCGATCGGGTTTCTGCTGCTCGTGCACTAGAACCACTAGCGGACGTCTCGTCGGCGGAACGCGCGACCGACGAGCGGCCGAGGTCGAGCAGGTGCCACACCTCGCGACACTCATCGATGGCGCGAAACGCTTGGCCTTCGCGAGGCCAAGCGGCATTGATCGCCAGCATCGCGGGCACGAGCGCCGCACGCACGATGTGCCGCGTCGACTACAGCGAATCTCCAGCGCGTCCACCGGTACCGGGCGGCGGTGGGGCTGGGATCTGACCCAAGCAGAATTCTGGGTACGCGCGCGGCGGCAACGTGCAGGTGTCCGAGCAATAGGCGGTCTCGCATTCCAAACCATCGCGACAGGCGTCGCCCGCGTGTCGCAAGGACTCGCAGCGCCAGAGATCTAGATCGCAATAAGTGCCGGCGCCGCATTCGGAGCTGCCCAAGCACGGATCACCAGCGACGCCGAGCGATACGCAAGTGTTTCCTTCTGAGCAAAATACCCCGTCGGCTGTGTAACAGGTTGGCAAATGCGTCGGGCAGGTGCCATCGGGGCTGCAGAGTGCAAAGCAGAGCCCGGAGTCGTCGCAGGTGGAACTACAAGCGTCGCCTGCGTTGCCGTGTGCCGCGGTCTCCGGAAGTGGGGCCAACACGCAAACGCCCACGCGGCGGGGATCTTGATATTCCAGGTTGGAGGGCGGAAAGTCGCACACCGTGGCTGCGCCATCCACAGTGGTGGCGCAACCTTCGGCGAGACTGCACTTGCCTCCGAGCGGCACGCTGCCGACGAACACTTTCTTGCAGTCCGCGGACTCGTAGTCGCCCTTGGCATCGCAGCCGAGTTCGGGGGTCCCAATGCCATCCAAGCAGCGCTTGCCCGCCGCGGCATCGTAGTGTGACCCGGGAAACGCTTGGAAGTTGAAGAACTGCACGATCTTGTTGCCGTTCAGTCGTTCGCAGCCGGCTTCGTCGAACGGGTAGCTCAGTTCAGTGCAGCAAGCGTTGGTTCTCGCACAAAACCGCTGGACGGCTTCGGTTTCGAATCGTTGGAGGAGCTCCAGCTCGGCACGGCGGCCCGAATCACCCCCGCCTGAACAACCGCCCCCCGCGAACACGGAAATCGAGACGATCAGACCCAAGAATGAGCTTCGAAAGAGATGCATGTTGCTTGATTCAATCCTGGGCGGGGAAAACGGAGCTAGCGGCAAGCCCGTGTGTCGAAGCGGAGACGTTCGTTCACACCTGACGCAGCGCGCGCACAGGCCAATTGTGAAATCTCCGCACGCTGCTGGCTCAATCGCCCAGCAAGGCGCTGACACTCCGCGGAAAACGCACCGGTCATGGCTCGATGCCCGTACCCTGCAACCACCGTACCACCCGAATTGGGAGTAGATTCAGGGCTACTGTCGGACCGCAGCGGGTGATGTATTCGAAGCTACCAACGCACTGAGCGGCGGCAAACGGTGATACGCCTGCTACCGCTCGTGCTTGGCTGAACCTTTCGCTCTCTCCGTCTCGGCCAAGCTAGCTAGCGTCCCCGGCAGAATGTTGTCTGCAATTACCGCGAAGCGAAGGCGCGAAGGTTCAGTCGGCGCAGGCTCGAATACCGACGCTTGGGCGCGAGCTTTCGCACAAGTGAAGAAGTCCGACAGCAGCAGGTCCTGCTTGCCCTCGATCTTCACCGAGCCCACGCTTCCATCGACATTTACCAGCATTTCGAGGTCGAAAGAAGCATACGGCAGGCGACCTTCGGACGCGAGTGCACGCTTGTAACAGCTTCGGAACCCGGCGCTCATGCTGGCCGTAACCCGATTCGCCCGCTCTTGATCGAGCGTGCCAGACAAGAGCTTGGGAATGTCGACGCGGGCCACTACCTTACCGGCCGGCGCATCGGCGACAACTCGCGTGAGACGCGCGTGAAGCTTATCGTCATTCGGCACTCCCGGATCGGTGTCGACGACTGGCAGACGGTCGGTCGCTATTCGCCCATTGAACAGCTCGGTCAGACGTTGCTCGCGCTCACTCGAGCTCACGTTGGCGGGGCTGGGCCCGATCAAAAGCGGCGTTTCTTCCGGTGCGGTTCCGGGATGGCGCGCTTCCTTCTCAGCGGTTGCGGTCGCTTGGAGCGCGTTCGAGGGTGCGTGGTTCGGTTTGCTGGGGGCGGGGGTGCGTCGGCAGCTTGCGCTCGCAAAGGACAACGCCAAAAGGCCAAGCGCGCAGGCTAGCCCTCGGCAATACCGGTCGCTCATGGCGCCACTGCCGGATCGAGCGATGCCATCAGCTTGCGGCTCCGCACGAGCGACGGCGCGCTGAGCGCGGTCGCTTGCTTGGGCACCATCACGATGTCCCCGAAGCCTTCGCGACTGTGCTTCTGATCTTCGAAGACTTGCACCGCGAGCGAGTCGTCCCCTCGACCTTCGGCGTGCGGTAACAGCTGGAGCAACTCCTCGCTGAATACGGATGCTAACGACTGTCGCACGACAGTCTCCGAACGGAGCTCCACCATCGGGCGCTGCCACGCGGCGGCGGTTTGCGTGGCGCTAGCGGGCTCGAACAAGCTGACCGGTGTGTACGCTCGTGTCGAAAACAACCAAACCACCAAGTCTCGCGACGCTTGGCTGGGCGTGGTGTGCATGGGCTCACGGTAGGGATAAAATGGCAGCGGCGTCTGGAAGCTGACCCGAATCGTTTCCGCTCGCGTAATCGCGCTCTTTACGTCTCTTTCTTGCGTTTCGTAACGCATGGCGACGAAGTAGAACCCGAGCTTCACGTAATGCAGAAGCCAGGCCTCGGCTTCCGAGGGGACCCGCAAGTGGTTGTCGGAAAACCATTTCTCGAGCGCCGTCGCCTCGCTCGCGGCCAATACGAAGGCGGTGAAGCTGCCCACCTTCTCACGCGAAAAAACGGTCACCGCTCCCGCCGCTGCCTTTCCCCCGCCGACCGCGCCCCCTCCCGAGCTCACAGAAAAGCGCGAGCCCAGGGGAAACTCTTTGGCCAGCTTGGCGAACGGGTCGACCTTTACCTTGGCGACGATCGGCTTTTCTGGCACCGGAACCACGAAACCGAACCCCGGGCTCGGATCACGAATCGCGATCTGGCGCACGAAATGCTCGAGCTCTCGAGTAGCGTCAAACACGATCAACGTCTGCTCGACCGCCAAGCTTGGCACCGTTTTCATCGCGGGAGCCACGAAGGCGCCGCACGGAGTGGCCGGCGGACTGAAGCTTTCAATCGCCAACCAGGAACCGAGCGAAAGCCAAACTCGAAGCCTCATGCTCGCCAGCAAACCCCGCTATTCCCCCCGTAGCAAGCGAAGAACACACTTCCACCAAGCTCAGCCTGCTGTCGAGCGCCCTCGGACCTCTGTTGCGGCGCTGAAGTGGTCGCAAGAAACTGGCACTGACTGCGAGGTCGATCCATACGCGGTCTGCGACGAAGCGCGCCACGTTCTCTCGGCTATCGTTTCATGAAGAACGCGAGCGAGGTGCGCGTCGGCGACGCACCCTGATTCAAGGCGCACCGACTGATCCGGCAAAGGGGTGTGCCGCCAAACGTACGCCCCCCGTGCGATCGTGATATCGTCGGGCGATGATCCCGAGAGCATTCGTACTGGCGCTGTTATCCGTGACCTTTGGTGTCGCCGCATGCTCTAGCGACAACAATACCGTAGAGGCCGGTGGTGCAGGCGGGAGCGGTGCTGGCACCGGAAACGCGGGCGGTAACCACGCGAGCGGCAGTGACGCGGGCGAAGGCGGCAGTGACGCAGGCGAAGGCGGCAGCGACGCGGGCGAAGGCGGCAGCGACCCAGGAGAAGTGGGCGAAGGTGACTCCGGAGCGGGCGGCGCAGGCCCCACTGTGACGGGCGACGTCCCGGCCGAGCTGGTCGGGATCTGGCAAGAAACACGCGCCTCCGCGGGCGACTACACCAACAGCTGGGGTGACAACTTCAGCATCACGTCAGGGTTGAGTGTCGTGCTCCGCATTCGAGAAAATGGCGCCTACTACTACGCCAATTCCGCCTCCGGCGTCCGCAGCTGCGGGCAGGTCACTTACCTGGACGAATCCACAGGCTACGCGGTGCTGGAGGGTGACGTGCTGACCCTGTACCCGAGCCAGCGGCGGCTCGAGGTGCTGGACTGCGCAAAGGATGACGCGCGAACGCTCCCGAACGATCCGATCGAACTTCGCATCACCAACATTCAAGAAACTCGGCATTTCTATGGTGGCTTGCGCACGTACGCGATGGAAATGGTGGGCGGTCCCCAGCCTTACTATTTGACGTTGCTACATCGCCCACCGCTAGCGGAACCCGAGCAGCCCGAGCAACCAGCCAATTTCGTACTCGGCACCTCAAACGCCGGCGGCATGCAGGGACTGTGGACGCCAGATCCCGGAACGGACGTCAATTTTTTCAATCCGAGCAGCGGTGAATATTATTTCCCCGAGCTCAACGGCGCCTCGCATCACTGGTTGCGCTTCGACGTCGGCAGTTCCGCGTACGAGACCGCTGTCGCGTTGCGGGGAATCAACTCTGATGGGCCCTGTAAGAGTGACATCATCTATTACGAGACGGGCGAAGCGCGTTTTGCCACCACCGATGACGTAGGCGGGCAAGGCACACATTTCGTCGGCCATGTCCGGTTGGAGGGCACGGCCGCTCGCCTGATCGTCAGAATCCGCGATTGCGCCCCCGACGACCAAGAGCTGATCTACGATGTTCCTCCCCAGCTGAGCTATTACCGCTGGATCTGGTTCAAGGATACGCCCGACCGCATCACGATGGATTGCGGCACGTTCCCGCAAAGCGAAATGCAGTCCACGCTGTGCAACTACGTGCAGACCTCGTTTTCTCGCCGCGAATGAGCGAGCGGACTCGAGCGCTGGAGCGGGCAATTTCCGATCGGTGAAGTGTTCACCGAACCCCAGAGCATCGGCGACGTACGCGCTCACGCGCTTGCCCGACCGCTGCGCACCGCGCGGAGTGCCCCATCGGCCGCTTGCTTCGGCAGGCTGACGGCGATCTTCTGAATGCTGCTCGTACCCGCCGCATGACTCGCAAGAGCTGTATTGTGCATCTCGCGGCCGCGGCTGATGACCCCATCGACAAAGTTTGCCTTTCTCTGGCCTGGCGTCCGCGGCCAATCGCTGCTGGCCTTGCTCAAAAAGCCGCAGCGTGGCACAAAGCGGGATGCGTCAAAGGGAGACGTGGGCGGTTGCGTTTCAGGCCTTGCTGATGAGTGCAACACTTTACTCGTGTGCATCGACGAGCAACGATCCCGTGAACGGCGGTAGCGGCGGCCGCACGAGCTTTGCGGGCAGTGGTGGCGCGAACGACGTCGCTGGCGGCACCAGCTTCGCGGGTAGTGGCGGCACGAACGACGTCGCTGGCGGCACGAGCTTCGCGGGTAGCGGCGGCACCAACCACGTCGCTGACGGCACCAACCACGCAGGAGCAGCTTCCGCACCAATGGCCGGCTCCTCCGGACAAGGGGCTGGGTGCTCAGGCACGAGGGCCTCGTGCACCACGATGACCTTCAACTCCTGCAGCGATGTCTTTACGGCCGCAGAATGCGTGAACGGCGCCTGGCAATGTCCGAGCGGCTCGTTTCCTACCAGTCAGTGTCAGTGCATCGGTGCCCCAATGGTGTGTCACCCTGGAAAGGCCGGGGGCGCGTGCACAGCAGATTGGGTCAATGCCAGCTGCAGCGGCGGCACCTGGAAGTGCCCCATCGGCACAGTGAATCCAGGGTCGTGCCTGTGCGTGCTTTCAGGCGCCGAGGCAGCGGCTGGCGCAGGCGGCGAAGCATCAACGACGTGCCCCTAGCAACACTGGCCACGATCGCACGAGGCTGAGGGCCCGGGAATGGCTAAGTCTGTCGGTCATCGTATTAAACGCGCGGTCTGATGACGTAGCTCCAATCGCCATGGAAGTTGTCCCGGTCGATCTCAGCTCGCGAAGGTCTTTGGCAGAGACCTTCTTGCCGATTGGATAAGTGCGACGGTCTAGTCGCGCGCGCACGATCACCCCCCGCGGTCCGTTGTGTTGCCGATGAGGCCGATGACGGCCATGTCGGCTCGAACCTGTTGATCCCCAATCGACGGCAACTCGATCGAGTCACCCATTCCCCGGCCCTTAGGCGCGCGAGCTGAGAGATCGGGGGTTGGTCAGCGGGCGCGGAGCGCGAACTGCGGCGCGTAGCTCGATATCCTTGCCGAGAGCTTTGGGACGTCGTGCGACACACTCGGCCCGCTTGCCCAATCCAAACCATCAACTAGCCACTCACCTGACACGCCCTCGGGGAACGCTTCGCTATTCCTGCTGCAAGTCAGTCTGCGAGTTGCCCCCCCCGAGCGCCACAATTCGTGGGTCCGACGCTTCGAGTCACGCCTCTCAGCCCATCCGAAAAGAGTTCATCGACATGGACGATCGAAACGCAATCGAGAAAATCTCGGCAACGATGTACGCGTCGTTCGGCTAAACCATGAAGCGCTGCTCAGCACTGCGCTGCTCAGCACTGCGCTGCTCAGCACTGCGCTGCTCAGCACTGCGCTGCTCAGCACTGCACAACACTGCACAGCACTGAGCAGCACATCCCTCACCAGGTCACGAAGGAAGCCCAGCTTGGGTTGCCTGCAGTGGTCTGGATGCAGTAACCACCGTTGCGCTTGGCGGGCGGGGTGTTGGTGCTGCAACTCCTCACGGTACCGTTCACGCTGAACGTGCGCGGCGCCGTCACTTCGCTGCACTGAACGCCTTGCAGATTGGCGGTGGTTTGGTGGCAGGTGGCGCCAGTTCCCAGCGCCGGGGACTGATAGCTTTGAGTGGTGAAAATGGTTGGGTTCGTGCACAAGCCCGAGCACGGAGTGCTGCCGGCGGCGGTGCCGCAAGCATTTGCTACGCCACCGCCGCCGCAGGTTTGCGGTGAGGTGCAAGTGCCGCACGAGCTCACCGTGCGCGAGGTGCCGCAATTGTCCAGCGCCGTCACGCTGCCGCATGCGGCGCTCAGCCGCGTGCAGAAGGCCGCGTTGGTTTCTGGCGTGCAGCTCGCGCCGGGCACCGCGAACAGCTGAATTTCGGAGACTTGGAAGATATCTGCCCCGTAATTGGCCGTGACGCGCAAGCGATACTGCTGATACGCCGTGGTGTTCGTGAACGTGTAAGGGATCGTTTGAATGCGCCCGGCGGAAGCGAACTGATTCGTGCGCGTGTCGAGCGTGATCCAGCCGCTGTCGGAGCCGGCTGTGCAGCTGCCTTGGCAGCCCTGCAGCGTCCAATCTCTCGGGTCGCGTGTGGGCTCATCGTTTCCGGCCGTCAGCGTGTATTTGTTGATCGCGAACGCCGTGCTGCCCGAAAAATCGTATACGGTCGAGACCGGCGTGCTGGTGCTCGGTGCGGAGCGGACGCACCACTTGCTGGAGCTCGGGATGGTCATCAAGTTATCGTACGCCTTGGTGACGTCTTCCGTGAGGTCGTTACAGGCGGTGCCAGTACCCGTAGGCGTGCCGCCTTCCGTGCGGTCCCACGTGCTCGCGTCGCCGCAAACATTCGTGACGCCGCCACCGCCGCACGTTTGAGGCGACGTGCAGGTGCCGCACGAGCTGACGCTGCGCATCTGACCGCAATTGTCGATGGCCGTGACCGCACCGCAGTTCGCGGCAACGCGCGAACAAAACGCAGTGTTGCTCTCGGAGGCGCACGACGCGCCGTCGAACAGCTGGACTTCGGCAATTTGAAGCCAGGCATCCCCTGCGTTCGCGGTGGTGCGCAGGCGGTACTGCTGATACGCCGTGGTATTGTTGTTCGTGTAGGTGTTCGTTTGGAAGCGGACCGCACCGACGAACTCGTTGGCACGCGTGTCGACCGTGACCCACCCCGCGTCCGAAGCCGCGCTGCACGACCCTTGGCAGCCTTGCAGGGTCCAAGCTCTCGGGTCGCGCGTGGGCGCGTCGTCCCCCGTGCTGATCGTGTATTTGTTGATCGCGTAGGCCGTGGTGCCGGCAAAATCATACACTGTCGAGATCGGGGTTGCGGTGCTGGGCGCGGAGCTGACGCACCACTTGGAGGTAACGTCGTCGTCATACAGCTTGGCCACGCCCATGGTCGTTAGGCACGCCGTTCCAGTACCCGTGATGGTTCCGCCCGCCGTGCGGTCGAGGCTGGCCGTGAGCGTGCGGAGGCCATAGACCGTCACCGCCTTAGACATGGAGGACAGGTACACGCGGCCATTCGCGACCAACGGCGGCGAGCCCTTGGACAAGGTTTTGGAGCTGTCGCCGAAGACCTTCGTGCTGTTCCACAGCTCTATAGCGAGATTCTCCGCGTTGAACGCGCGCAGCACCCCGGGCACGACGTCCTGATTCGCGTCGCCCACGAGGGGCATGGAAACCCAAAGGATGCCGGTCCCGGCTGTGGAGCCCGAAGCTGACAGCGACATCATACCGCCCGGCATGCCCACCGGCGGCAACACCGTGCTCACCGAAATGGCCGGAATGTTGAACGTCGAGCCATTGAAGCGCCAGGCGCGCCCGTAGTCATTCTCTGCCCAGCTGTAAAGATTCAGACCAGCGGGGCTTTGCCACGCCACCATGGAGTTGTGCAGGTGGTGGGTGTGGCCGAATCCGGCGTTGTCCAAGTTCGTGCATTGCCACGGCTGGCGGATTTGCGTGTCGTTGCTGAGCTGCTGATGGCCCATGTTGGTCATATCGACCAGGTAGCAAGTGTCGGCTCCTTTTCCGCCCATCACCGTCAGATTCTGGCCCGGCAGCTTGATCGGACCGGACGAGCCCAGGTCCTTATCACCATCATTGAGCGCCGCCGAGTTGTACGGCGTGAAGTAATCCTGAACGGTCAGCACCGGGCTGAGCTTCAGCATCGATTCCGAGAAGTTGTCGGTGCCTTCCAGCGGGTCAGTGTTGCCCGTGGCGTAAAACAGGTTGCCGCTGGCATCCACGATCGGCGCCGCGCCAGACATCCAGATGCCCGCTCCGCTGCTATTCGGCGCCGCATCGAACGCCGCGACTCGACTCAAAGTGCCGACGTCGAAGGCGAGCACGCGGCCGTGGTATTTGCCCGTGTCGCAGTGCGACGCCCAAGCGACGTACACTTTGTTCTGCGACAACGCTAACGCGGCGTGTTGGTTGTTGAGCTCCGGGTCGATCGTGTCGATGGGGAGAGCGGGCACCGGCTCGTTACCGGTGGTGATGTCGACCGCGCGAAGGCGCTGGACGAACGTGTTGCCGTTCTCGAACGTGCGCGTCACGAAGTACATCCTGAGCGAGCTACCATCGATGACGGGGGTGCCCACGATGCCGATGTTCCCGCTCATGTCTTTGTAGGTGCCGCAGCCCTGGCCAACCTGAGTGTGGAACACGGGCGCGGCCCCGTTGTTGAAGTTCCTTTGCCAGAGCGGCGCGCCGCCGACATCCGCGTCGAACGCGTAGACCGAGTTGTTCACCGTGGCCGCGTAGACCACGTTGTGACTCGCGCCGCCGATGGTCACGTTCGAGGCGTACAAGAGCCCGGCAAAGATCTGATCGTCGACCGGGAGCTCGAACACTTTGCCGAAGGTGGCGGTGTTGACGTTCGAGACTTTTAGGACGGTTTCGCTCAGGTTTGCGCCAGAGCGGCCAGCGTCGACGTTTCGAGTGAGGATGTTGAGCGTGCCCAGCGCCTCCGTTCGCCCCGAGACTTGCTCGCTCTTCTCACCGGTTTCGCCGGCGCAGCTCGCCAAGCCAGCCGTGGCACACAGCGCCAGGGCAATGACACACCGACCAGCGGACAACCACGTGTTGCGGCTCATAATCAATCTCCCTTGCGCCGCGGCATCGGGCGCTGGACACACACTCGCTATGACGAACTCGCAACCGATATAGCACCGACGCCCGATCACCCGATCGAGAAAACGCTTTTTTAAAATCGAACGCACGCACACGCGAGCACTCGTCAGCCTCACTGCGGTTCGAATCGTTGAAGCGTATTGCCGAGTTTAGCTGCGAGGCGCCGACATGGACATACGCGATCGCTTGTTAGAGTCCTGAGCCGATGCAACCTTCAGCGACATTCGCCTTCGAACTGCATTATTTATTTTGTGCCGGCGAATACGTTCACGCCTGCGTGCCCAACCCGCAGGCCGAGGGCGAGACTTGAATTGGGACGAGACTTGAATTGGGGCGAGACTTGAATTGGGGCGAGACACCGATGAGCTTCTCGGGTATTCACCATCCATCCGATGTTTGCTTGGAGCATTCGTGGGTTAGCCCTGGCCGTTTTCGTTACGCTCCACGTTTCGAGAGCCAGCCCTGCGCTCGCGCAGCCAGTTCCGCCCGCTGAAAAGCCCCCCGCGGACGTGGCTCGTCCGCCCAAGGACGCGCACCCGTCACGCTCCGGAGTGGCGTGGAAGATTCTCAGGCCTGGGCACGGCCCAGAACGAGCAGAACGCAACGACTGTGTGAGCGCGCTGTTCACAATTTGGAAACGCGACGGCACGGTGCTCGGCAGCTCGCGGACGTCGTCGCAGTCTGGAAAAACCTGTTTGCTCGCGATGATTCCGGGCATGGCAGAGGGCGTCAAACGCATGGCTCCCGGCGAACAACGTCGGATCTGGATCCCGGCCCACCTGGGCTATCAAGACGACGACGACAAAGCCAAGGCGGTCGATCTCACCGTCGATTTCGAGCTTCTGACCATTCAGAAAGCGCCCGCTATCCCCGCGGATCTGAAAGCACCCCCAGCAAGCGCGACCAAGCTGGAGTCCGGCATTGCTTACCGGCGAATCAAGAACGGCAGCGGAACCGAACACCCCTCGAGCAAGTCTCAGATGCTGCTCGACTTCTCGGGCTGGACACTGAACGGTGATTTGATCGAGTCGACCGTCATGGCAGGTCGTCCCGCTTCGTTCGAGCTGATCAACGCGCTGCGCGGTTGGCGCGAAGTGCTTCAGCTCATGGTCGTCGGCGACAAAGTGCGCATTTGGATTCCCGCGGCATTGGCGTACGGCGACAAGCCACGCCGTGGTCAGCCGAAGGGCAACCTCGTCTACGAACTCGAGCTGCTCTCACTCCAGTAGGGGAACGAATCTAGCCCAATCAAACGGGCACCCCCGCGCCGGCCCCGGCCCCGCGCCAGAGGGTCGCGAGTGGTTCAGCGCTAGGCTGCGCTAACCACCGGTTCTTTGGCAGACGATGTTCCCAGTCAAGGTCGGGCTCTCGCTGAATGGACGCAGGCTGAGCGTATCCTGCGCGGTGCAGTAACCATACTTCGCCGCACCGTCTAGGATGAGCAGGCTCCCCGACGTCGCGTAGTCTCCTGAGGTCCAGTGCTCGGGGGTCACCAGTCCGAGCCCGCCATTTTGCGCGATCTTGGCAATGCAGTCGCAACCCGCGCTCGCGTCTCCGGCGCAATCGGCCGGTGTAAGCAGCGCCGCGAACAGGCTCCCGAGCTGCGCGCATTTGACGTTTACGCCCGACACCGTTAGGCACGCCGGTTGTAGATGGAACGATTCGGTGCCGTGGGTGGATGTGTTGTCTGAGTACCGGCCGTTCGCAAAAGTGATCGTGCCGCTGACTTCGTACGATCCCGCTATTGGGGCCGAACGGCACCCCAACCCAAGCGGCGACAGATCGAGCCTTCCAGAGACCGTGAGACACGAAGAAGTCACTGCCCAGGTTCCTGAAACATTGCCTCCGCAGACGGATGCCGGGGAGCACGATGCACCCACCATTCCGCCGACGTTGCTGTCTCCGCCAACGCTGCTGTCTCCGCCAACGTTGCTGTCTCCGCCAACGTTGCTATCTCCGCCAACGCTGCTGTCTCCGCCAACGCTGCTGTCTCCGCCAACGCTGCTGTCTCCGCCAACGTTGCTGTCTCCGCCACCGGTAGTGTCTCCACCGACGTTGCTGTCTCCGCCGACGTTGCTGTCTCCCCCGGCGTTGCTGCTTCCGCCGACGTCGCTGTTTGCGCCCGCACTCGCGCCCGTCTCCGCATTGCCTGCCCCACCGTTTCCGCCAGCTTGCTCGGAGCTCAAACCCGCGCGGCCTGCGCAGGCAGTCGTGAAAACCGAGCCGACGATCGTCAAGGTTCCGAGTAGCGGCACGAGTTTCTTCAAAGAATCCTCCCTGAGGCGAAGGCTTACGATGGCACGCCCGCCGCCGCCGGTCACCGGATCTCGGGGAGCTCGTTCTTCTGGACGCTCGAAGCCGCACCCGCGGCATCCCGCGTACGATTTGCCGTTTAGCTTACATGTCGGCACGAGGGCGCCAGGTGCGCGACGCGACCTGGCTGGACTAGGCCTCAGCGGAGTAACCCCTGCATCGGCATCACCGATGCGCGCGCTGCCGACGGGCATGGAGCACTTCTATCTCCGCTTCGGGCCGCTAGGGTGGGCGTAGCGAGTGACAGCATTGCGCGCGGTCTGGAAACACCTGGCCTCTTGGGCATGGCGGCTGGCGCTTTTCGCGGGCTTGTTCGGTGCCGTCTCGGCTTACCAAACCCGGCATCATCTCGGGCGGGAGCCCGCGCCCGATTTCACGTTGCGGGATCTTGCAGGAAACTCGGTCTCACTCTCTCAGCACAGAGGCAAGAAGGTGCTGATCCACTTTTTTGCGACTTGGTGTGGCGTCTGTCGAGCCGAGCTTCCCTCCCTTCGAGGTCTGGTTCGGAACCTGGGCCCGAACGAGGTCCTCCTGGCGGTCGTCGAAGACTCCGAGGATGTGCCCGCCATCCGTCGATTCGCTCGCGAGCACGAACTCTCGTATCCGATTTTGCTCGGGACACCTGAGACCTTGGCCGCATATCGGGTCGGCTCATTCCCGACCAACTACTACGTCAACGGCGACGGCAGCATCCACGCATCAACCGTCGGGCTCTCCACGCGCCTCGGCATGGCGCTTCGACTTTTCTGGACGAACGCACCTTAGCGCGCTCCGCCGCGACGAAGGCGACTGATGCGAGCGCAGCGCTCAGACGAACAGCGGTGCCACGCCGTTTCGTTGCGAGAGCTCCATCATTGCCGAATCAGAGGGCTGCGCTTGAAAGCGCGCTGCGGCCTCTAGCACGTGCGGCAGCAAGCGTATGTCACCCGCGGTGTTCACGAAAACCCGCGGCTCACCGAGCGCCCAATGCGTTGCTTGTTCAATGGCGAGCGGGTCGCTCAGCGGCTCGTACCAGGTGTGCCAGGGTTGCTGTTCGTCCTGTTTGGGGCCCCGCGCCAGGCTCTTGATGGTTTGCACGGCGATGCCGCGCTCATTGCACGAGCTGACCAACGCATCGAACTCCGCCGCGTATTCCGGATTCCGAGACAGCGTGAAGTTCCACGGCAGCAGTACCGAGTCGAACTCGAAGTGGGCGAGCGAGCGTTGATGCATGCGCGCGACGCGCAACTCGTGGCCAGTGACACCGATGAAGCGCACCAACCCCTGCTCACGCGCCTCCACCAGCGCTTCGAGGGCGCCGCCGGGGCCCATGGCAACCGTCCAGTCCGCGTCATCGATCAAGCAATGCAGCTGAATGAGATCCAAGTGATCGGTGCGCAAGAGCTCCAGCGAGCGATGGAGCTGCGCTTTGGCTTTCTCATACGTGCGTTCACCGGTCTTGGAGGCGAGGAAGAAGTCGTTACGTCGCGGCTGGAGCCAGGGACCAATGCGCTCTTCCGACGCGCCGTACGAGGCCGCGGTGTCGATGTGATTGACGCCATATTGCAGCAGCAGGTCCAACGCCGCGTCCGCCTCGCTTTGCGTCACCTTGCCCAACGCGACCGCACCAAAAATGACGCGCGAGCTGTGATGCCCGGTACGCCCGAAAACCACTTGGGAGATCATGGGCAGCCAGCTTAACGCGGCGCGCCCGCCCGCGCCAAAGACGGGGCTGACTACGGCGGCCAGCCACGAACAAACGGACCAACTTGCGCTGGTATGTCGGGCCACTAGAGTGGCGCGATGATTGGGTGGGGTATCTTGGAAGATAGCTGAGCGGTAGGAAGCCTGCTTTGTGGCAGCTCGCGGAATGACCGGCTGGGCTCAGGCACCCACCGATGGGGACAGCGACGGCACGAGACATGCCGGAATCAGCGGGAGCAGCGGAATCAGTGGCATCGCTGGCCGTAGCGGTGGTGGCGGAGGCAGAGCCACTGAGGCGCTTCATCCCCCAGCGACCATCGATTTCGAGAGCTGCATTCAGTTCATCAACCCGGACTCTGGTCCTTGCTTGTCGTGCTGTTATGCCGCCGGCTTCATGAGTGCCGGCTTCTCCTTGAGAAGCGCGTGTGTTTGCGGTACCCCCGGAATCACGGA